>Ga0066709_100004123_pt1 | contig 11460 bp, 12 predicted proteins | sample GraSoiAngelo_158_FD_79665 | JGI IMG/M metagenome (GOLD analysis project Ga0066709, IMG submission 79665) | Grasslands soil microbial communities from the Angelo Coastal Reserve, California, USA - 14_1009_16_30cm | ecosystem: Environmental > Terrestrial > Soil > Grasslands | place: USA... | reverse complement strand
TACGGTGACTACAACGGAGGTACGGCCATAGCCGGCCGCCGCTACGCTGCCTGGGCCTCAGCGACTCCGCCACCGGGAGTTACCGGCGCAACTTCTGGCATCAACGTCTATGAATCTTCGGACGTGCTGCCATCCGATTTTTTTGTGCGCGATTGGACCGTGAACGCAACCAACCACGACCTCGGCCCGGAGCCCTCCACTAATCCAGACTTCTACACCTCTAGTGATGTTTGGAACCAGCGGTCAAGCAGCACTCCTGCGTCTCCAGTTAACGATTGGGTTGCGGGCGACGCAGATGCTAATGCCGGCGGCCCTGCAGGTAACAACAATTTCGCCTTCGTACGCGTTTCCCGGCGTGCGGCCGCCTCTCCGAACGCCCCGACGATCAATGTCCCTGTCACTTTTCTCAAGGCAGACTACGGCCTCGGAACGAATCACGTCACTGTCGCCAATGCCTCCTTGACGTTCAACCCCACGGATCTCACTAAGACACTCTCCCCTGGTATTGGCTGGCGGTTGGATGCGGGAGCGTCCAGCCACATCTGCCTTGCCGCGGAAATCAATGTGTTGCCGGGTGACCCACTTCTCGCGCCATCTCTCAACGGCGGTGCACCGGGTCCTAACGACCCACGGATCAGGCAGGACAACAACAAGGCACAGCGAAACCTGGGTTCGGTCGCGCTCACCGGAGGCACGAGCGGGGCAGCTCTTTACGCCATCATTCATAACCCAACGATTGAAACACGTGATATGACCCTCGCGTATCACGTGGCGGAAGAAGTTCTGAAGCGGCTGCCGGGGACACGCGTCGGGATTGTCGGCGGTCCAGAGGACGATCTGCGATCAAGTGGACGACTCGTCCTTAAACAGATGGAACCGGGCGAATTTCGCTGGTTTGAAGTTGCTTTAGGGACATTCCAAGGTGGGGAAGGCGATCTGCTGCCGATATCTATCTCCGAGACGGAAGGCGAGTCACCGGTGAACGGCTTCACGGTCGGAATCCGGCCCTCGTCAGCAAAAATCGCGCTACGGGAAGCGCTTGATCGTCAGGAGGCAGTGCTCAGCCGCTTCGCGGTCCTTCTAAAAGAGCCCCGGGCGGAGCGGGAAGCCGAAACTGTGAGAGAGCTGTTAAGGCGAAAGGATTTGGATGAGAATACTTTGCTGTCATTTGTCAAAGAGCACATCCCAGCGGTCCTCGCCTTGCTTAGGCCGCACTTTGAGTCCGGCAAGTTCCGATCTCCTTATCACCGTCTGCTATCTCAGCGCTTTGCGGTTTCTTCGAAAGCGCTCATCGAAGCGTCCTACCGTTCGGACACGCCAGCATTATTGGGCGCTCACACGGCAGCGTTCGAACAGTTGAACGCGGACTTAAGCACGATTCAAAAGGCAGGGGGTGATTCGGCCGATATCCTCCAAATGGTCCGATGGCAGAGGCTGCTCTTCGAGAAGGCGCCCAACTTTACCTCTTCAAGAGAGATCGTGCGTGCGTCCGGCAAGTTCATCGAGGATTTCGAGTCGCAAGCGGTCACTTTTAAAGACTATCCATCGCTTCTTGCGGGACTGATGCCGGCATTCAAAGCGGCGGCCGGCGAGCTCGGCGATGACGAGCTTGCGCAGGCGGCTGCGCGAATTAGCGCTAGCCTAAGCTCTCAGCTTGGAGCCGTTGAGAAAGCGCATCGCGATTACTTGCGACACCTGGCATCCGTGTTGCGGAAGGACACCAGCAAGTGACTCGTCTTAACGTGGGTTAAATCCTTGGACGGGAGAGATCTTGCGGCTCTACGAGGAAACCGGAGACCACAAATACTGTATCGCGTTTGTTCGCATGATCCTCGAGGACGGTCCTTTCTGCCCCTTTCTGCTTTGCCGGTGGCGCTGGGTCATCCCAAGCGGCTGTATATCGGCTTCCGAATTCAATTTCAGTTTCATATTCTTGTCGGTCATTCTCTTTGAGCGAGAGCAGCCGATACATCTGGTTCACTGCGTTCTGCATGATCCGCTTCATCTCCTGTTGTGTGATGTGCGAGTACTCGGGCTTGCTAGCACAGGTCGGGCACAATTTGCTGGCGTGCACATCTTCAATCGGGCCATTGCGGAAGGCGAGAACGATGGCGATCTGCGAGATAAGATTGTATTAATGGCTTCTGGCACTTCCTAACATCCCACCCAATGAGCACTCAGCCTGAATCCTTCACAAACAGCCACTTCATCGAGCTTTGACACATGTGTTCCGCTACTGTTCAGTTAAGGTCTTTGAATGTATCCCGACAACGACCTTGGCTTCTCGCGCTATTCGCGGTAAGTTAACGCAATGTTGGGTTAGGAGCTAGAGCGATTCAAAACTGCCCTCCCGGGACCACCATAGTCCCCTTCGAGAAGAGATTGAACTAATTAGTTCGGCCGGGGAGATTCAGATGCGTTTCCGGGCCTGCCAAGCGCGATCCGGGAGCGGGTGAGTGGCAGACTCTGGCTACCGGGCTAGTTGGCAGACCCCGAATGAATTTTTTTTCTTTAGCGGCACACTTCCGGCGCGGGACGGCGGTCATCGTCAACCGGCAGGTACTCTGCTCGGCAGTCGGGATCGCGGGGCTAAAGCTTTGGCTTGGTGCTTGCTACTGCGGGCGAGTCAGCAATCCGTTGGCACGAGCCGTCCCGGTTCACCTGGATTTTCAGTTCTCGAATCTCGGGATTGATGCGAGTTTCGAGTGGTGCCCAGAGCAGGGGCAGTTGGGTCAGGAAACCACCGTCAGGACTACCAGTGGTTGTCACATTCGTGTTGATTTTCGGATCCCTGCTCCGAACGCTACGCCACCAGCGATCCGCTTGGGCGAATGCTTCTTTATCCCCCTGATGGAAAAAATAGTCCGCAGCCAGCATCCGTGCCTGTGCGTCTCCCATCAGCCATTGCTTCGGCTCGATACCGAACACCACACGTGCACAGTAAAGAGCGCGTGATTGCGCGCCTTCGGGGTTGCGGGGACAGAACAGGTGGTGGTCGGATATCAAACGCCTAAAATTGGCCTCGGAATCAGGGAAACCGGCAAGACGATACACCTGTTCCCCATCTTGAGAGATGGCGATGTAGATGGACAGCGTTCGCGCGGGAACATTCTGCTGGACTTCGCCTGCCTTCACGAAAAAGCGTCGCTGCTCGATCTGATAAAGGTAAAACGGACTGTCGATGTTGGCGCTGCCCGACCTCGGGACGAAAACATCGTCTTCCAGTTCTTCGAGCCTATGTAGTCGAACCGGACCTAAACGCGGCTGTAGTTCACGCTCGATCTGTAAAGTTTTCGATTGCAGCTTTTCGGGCTGACAAGCTTGTGCCGCGACAGGTTCCGTAAAAAGCAATACGGTGCACAGTACAAGCCAACCAGCGCAAAGAGCACCGACGACTAGCTGCAGGTCTTGTGAAAGAACCCGTGACAGTGCTGCTTTCGCCATTGTTTTCTCTCCTGGTTTACCTGGTTGTTGTATTGGTTTGCTCGCTGCTCTTCGGGACGTTGGTCGTGGGGAGTCTTCCCCTTCGTCTGTTGGGTTTGCTGTGAGTCCTTGTGGTACTGGTTAGTATTCGTCCTTGCGTCCTTCACATGCCCCACCTCGTGTCCCAGTACATCTTGCGTTTTGTCCTTGTCTCCCTTCACCGAATCGTTGACGGTTACGGCAGCGCCCTTGTAGTTGTACGGCCTATCAACGGGGACGCAGTTCGGGCTGCAATCAATAACTGGCCCGCCCGTAATAGTGGCCCTCGTGTTCCCGATTGATGGAGACCCATCTGGATCGTTGGGAGTGCTGCCGGTGTTGATCGTGAGGTTCGGATTGTTCGGCCCTTCATGCGCAGCAAGTTCGGCGTTGAACGAAGGCGCCTGGGCTCTCATTTCGTTTACCCAGTCTTGAAGCTCGGGAGCTACCTCTAATTCGTGACCGTTGGGATCGATGTAGCGCAGTGGATTGTTGTAGACATACGTGTACTTGTTGAGCGACTGAGGATTGAAGATGTTGGCGTACGGCAGCGGTCCAGGTGGATCGGTGGCTCCTGACATGACATCCACAGGCCCACCCGTGAACTCATCGGGCTGCATGAACCTGCCAAGAGAGCTGACATAAAACCTGGCTTCGAAGTTGTCCAACCCAGATTCTGCATCGCGTTCTTTGCCGGTGAACTTGTAGGCATTTGGAAGCGCTACGCTGAATGAGCACGCGGGCTGCGTCATAGAGATAGCCAACTGCATCGTAAGCGTACCGGTGGCTTGATCCTGCTCTACGCATCGTCATTTTCGAACGTATGGAAGGTTCCATAGATGATCGCGTTCGGATTTCCCTCTGCCCGCGAGATCATGTCTTCCACATCTTCCTCGAATTGACCACCCATTCTCGCCCTTCTGGTTTCGACCGGCTCCGGGTTGACAACTTCGCACACGCATAGCCCGCCCAACGTTCCGATGATTAGCTCGGCGTTACGCTTGTATTGCTCGGCATCGGAAGCCCACGTCACGATGTTGACGAAGGCCCCTTTCGTGTCACCCAAGATCTCGCTCTTTCCGTTCATTGGCCTGACTTCAACCATGCCGATCCAGAGTTGTTTTTGCTGAGTGGTCATCGAGTTAATCCGGGTACTCATGATGCGTGCTGGAGGGCTTCTTTTTGCCCTTGTTATCTGTCGGATGGAAGTGGGGATTTCCCTCGGTCGGATTGCTGTGTTCGACAGCACCGGACCCCTCGTTGAGAGCCCTATTTCTAGCGGCTTCACGCGTATTGCTCCGCGTGGTGTTGACCTGCGTCTCGCGGCTCGGCCCTAGCTTGTTTCCGTACTTATCAGTCGCTTGCCCCCCAGCCGTCACGCCAGGTGCATTGGCGGCCTTTGGTCCTCCTGCCATTTGCGCTGGACTGTTATCAACCACGCCTTGCTGCGAGGTCGAAGCCGGCGTGCCTTGTGAAACGTTTGTCTCCGTTGTTCCGGGAGTTCCTTGCGGAACGTTAGTCGGAGCACTCGGTGGAGGCGAGGCATTATCGCCGCTGTTGTCCGGGTGCTGGAGTCCATTGATAATTGCGTTGCCTCCGAAGTAGAGAACTGCGCCACCAACGATCCCTCCGACGACGGCCCCAACCACGGTGCCGCCGCCCGGTTCAATGAGGGTCCCAATTCCTGCGAATTCAGCGCCACAGCTCAGAGGGTCGGTACAGTGCCCATCAGGATCACGCGTTGTTGTGGGATTATTCTTGACGTAGCTGTATAGGTTGAGCGATTGGGGATTCCCGAAATCCGCGTAGGGTACGTCGATTGGTTTGTCCGCCCAGTCGGGCGTCATGAAGCGCCCCATCGTATTCGCATAGTAGCGGGCACCGAACATATCCAGGCTAGATTCGCTATCGCGTTCTTTGCCGGTGAACTTGTAGTTGTTGGGATCGCCAGTTGTGATCGGGCGCTCGCCACCGAAGGGGTAGTAATCCGATTCATCTTCGATGGTAGTCCCCGTAGCGTCGGCAACGACACTGGTCGAGCCAAGGTGGTCGGAGAAATAATAGTGGACCACGCTGCCACTCACATCCCGTCGCGCTATCCGCTTGCCGTTGAAGAAAATGTATTCTTCTAAATTCGTCCCGCTCAGGCTGTTCTCCGCAATGGGATCGCTGCCCGTGCCGGTAAAATAGACGGTTCCGGCAGAGCCGTTCGTCTTCTTCACCCGCTTGCCGTCGCCGTCGTAGGTGTAGGTCCAACCCGCCGTTCCGGTCAGCCGGTTTTCCGCATCGAAGGTGTAGGTGACGGAGCCGTTCGAGATCATGTTGCCTGCCGCATCATAACCGAAACCGGGGAGCTTGTTCTGCACGCTGGCCGGGGCGGCGTTCAAGTTCTCATGATTGGTCTTGCCCGTCACGCCGCCAATGTTGGTCAGATTGCCCCAGGGATCGAGAGTGTACGTCTCGCCCCAAGTGGAACTCGTGGTGTTGGCTTGCTTAAGGCGGTTGAGCGCATCGTAGGTGTAATTGACGGTCCGGGTGCCGTCACGGTTGTTTACGATCTGGAAGACGTTGCCGTTATCGCCCGTACCCACGTGGAAATCGTAGCTCAGGCTGAAGAGGGTCGCCGAAGGAGTGCTGGCCGAGAGCGTGACTGGCTGTAGCCGTTTGTTGTAGCTGTTGCTGACGGTGATTGGAGTTGTACCTTGGGTCATGCTGGTCAAGCCGCCGAACGGGGCATAGTGCGCGTTGACCACGTAATTGATGCCGCCGCCAACATCTTTGGCTGCCAGGGGACGACCCGCGGCGCCGGGAGTGTAAGTGATGATCTTGCCCGTTCCAGGATAGGTCAGCTTCCAGAGCGATCCGTCCAGATTGTACTGGAAGGAAACCGCCTTATTGGTACTGCTGATCTTACGTTGCTCCTTAAAGACCATGCCTATGGCATCGTGGCTCCAGGAGGTTGCACCGGAGCCATCGCACATCGCGCTGCGATACGAGATCGGGTTTGCGTCAACTGGACTGAGAGCGGGCGGGGCGGTCGTACATCCCGTAAGCGCGGTACCGTCGTAACCGTATTGCACCGTGGCGGTGCTGCCGTCGTTGTAGCTCTTCCGTGTCAAACGATGCAAGCTATCATACGAGTAATTCGTCACTACGGTCGTGGTTCCGGTCTGATTCGGCGCAGGCGCAGTTTTTGTCAAAACATTGCCATCGACATCGTATGTGTAGCCGATTGTGCCCGACGTATACGTGCCAGTATCGCTTGCCGGACATGATGACACCAAGCTCAACCTTCTGCTCTGAGGAGAATTCTGGTCGCCCGATGCGAAAGAGATAGTTTTCTTGAGCCAATGCAGAGCCCACTGCAAATGCAATCAGGAGGCATCCGAGTGTCCATCGAGTCTTTGTCATTTTGTGCAGCTCCTCTTTGACTGCTGGGTAGGGGATTACGGCATTCAGGCGGATTACTGTGTTAGGTCAAAAGCCGAGTCAGTCAAACCGACGTTGAAATTGAGTGAGCTGATCTCGACATGAGACACTCGTATGCCATCAATCGTCTCATCGAGCGCGAAAGGCACCAGCACGCCATTAACAGCTTGATAGTTCGAAAATGAAATCGTGTGTGGCAATGAGTCTGTCGTGGTGTCGACACGATAGGCTTGGTCTTGGATTTTCACCAGCAGAAAGGTCGTCGCATCGACGTAGAAATCTTTCACAGCGATTTGGCTAAGTGCACCAGTGGTATCGATTTGGCTAGGCGGCGGCGGTTGCAGTCGCAAGTGATGAACTTGTGTGCCTTGAAGCGTCTCAAGTGCGAGATAGGAAATGATAGTAGAAGGATCGCCTAATGAAGCGACGATTCGAGGGAAGAAAAACATTAGAGCGTCGAAAGGCGTGCGCGAGCAACACTGCTCCCCATTACCAATCTCAATCAGTCCCAAATGAACGCGCTTGTTCGGTTTTCAGAACAAGATTTATTTTTGCTTGACTCTTGAAGCGGCTAGGGGGAAAATTCGCGGGAATCCCGGCCTCTCGAAGAGCAGTTTCCAGCCGATCGGAATGCAACACAACCTGAGGCGAGGCCGGGTCCGGGCTTGACTCAAATAGTCTCCGTCGCCTGAATGGTTACGGAACGCATTTCTTGGCCGAGGTGTTCTGTTGACCGACACAGCTGTTGCAGCCCACTTTTTATCGCTTTTCTCCATGCAAAATCCAGCGACCAGTTTGCTGTTGTTCATTTTGATTGGGTTTTCGGCCCTCGTGTGCGAAGCCCAAACGAGTACATTCCAAGAAATGCCCGAAGATGTGGCAGCGACCGTTCAACGCCCCGTCGCAAATAACTGCATGCAAGGACCAATCGCGATCACAAGTTGCTTCTGCATGGCGCTCTTTGCTTCTGCGTTTTTCATCCTGACGATCAAGAGACCGGATCTCATTACAGTGGACCTAGTAGGCAAACCTGTGACGGGAGCAATTGGTGCGGGTGGATTCCTCGGCTTGTTTTACGTCTTTTACCTAATCGCAAAATTAGTCATGAAAGGATGCTGACTCACGTGGCGGACGAGAATACCAACAGGCATCTCACGTTAAATCTGCTTGTTTGGTTCCAAATCGTATTGCTGGCAGTAATTATAGCGGTATATCTATTCGTTAATAGCTCGATTCGTCAACAGCGTCGGGAGTTGCAAAGTGAAATCCGACAAAAGGCCAGGCTAGAGACTCAAACGCCTTACGCTAGCCCTGCAACGCTGGAAGCGCTACGGCAGCAGGTGAAACAAGACGAGTCAACTATTCGCGAACTGCAAGCAGCGCTTCAAAGGCAATCACGAGGGGAACAGCAAAACGTATCCAACATCCTGCCTATTTCAAAATCGCTGAAACCTTCAGCTGCGTGCGAGGATACAAAGAGCAGAGGATCCGATAATCTTGAACGTTACCATTACACACTTTGGATTGATGGTCCGGCTGATTTGTTGGGCAAAGTAGCAGAAGTGACATATCTGTTCGATCATCCCACATTTCAAAACAAGCTCCTGCGTTCATCAAAACCCGAGGATCACTTTAAAGTGGGATACATCGGTTGGGGCTGCCTGGACTCGGTAGTAGTAACGTATATTCTGCGGGACGGCTCACGATCACCGGCGGACTTCAATATGTGCAATGCACTTCCGCAACAATGCAATCTTTAATAGCGTGAACCTTTGCGGTCGATTTGAGTCGCATCTGAGCGCTGCGAAAGGTCGCCTGGCCACGGAGAAGAGCACCACGCGTGGTAATGTCTTTAATGAGCCCCTTGCAACCTATGCTGATGCTGGTCGTCGTTTCCCTTTTCCCTCTAATCGCGCTGGCTGGGTTGCTTAGCCCTGGCAGAAGCTTCGGTTTTGATCAGAGTGTGCGTTTCCAGATCAACACGATACATGGCTCCGCTCTCATGAAAGTCTGGCACGTGCAGAGCTCTAAGCGAAGCCATCCGGTGGCCCAACGCCTCGGCCTGCGATAAGGCCTCTTTTTCAGCCGCAGGTCGATCGAAAGTTTTGCCCCCTTTGAATACGAGTACCTGATGAATGTGTCGGACGCGTCCGTCCTTGGGATCATAGACAACGATCGCATCCACACTCTGCAAAGTCGGGACTTTCCCGGCTGCGGCAAACTGAATTGCACCGTATTCTGTGTGCATATTTACTCCCAGAACCCTAGTGTCCAAAGGGCTGTTCCAGCAGCCCCCTCAACGTAAATCGCAAAGGTGACATGTGTCATGGTGGGGTCGAATACTGATTTTACAGAACCTGTGCTGATCAGATTAGGAAAGTCGATTACCTGATCGCTGTTGTCAGGGAGTCGATGCCGAATGTTCACGATGCCGGTTCCGACGGCACCTCTATCTTCGATATCCCAACTATCAGTCAAACAGATTTTTGCGAATGCAGCGCTCGGCGGAAATTCAAGCGACCACGAGATCGTGAAGAAGTTATCACCAGCTGTGTTGAATGCTGAAGCAGTGTTTGCCCACTCTCCTACAAGCGGCATTTTCCCATCCTCCCTAGGACACGCAATCGTAATCGTCTCAAGCGTGAGGTCTCGATCGGGAGATGCGCTTTTAGCACCATCCTGGGGTGAGCGCAACAATTCAATAATTTTGTTCTGTTTTCAGAAACTGGCTATTTAAGGCTATGAAAACACAAGTTCATATAGCCATGGATTTTTTGTCGCAGGCGTCCTTTTGTTCCATTTTCCGAACACGCCGAAATTGCGAGTGCAAATCCATTGAGCAGTTCTTCATGGCATTAGAGTCGCCTCCTAACATCCCGGCCTCCAATGCAGGGGCGCAAAAGTCCCGTTCGCGTGACTACGGTTCCAACTGACCTAGCGGGGTCTATTCGTATGAAATTGTTCGAACCGGATATTAGGCTGCCATTTGTTCGTCCTCGGAGTGATCGAATAAGGCTGCAAGGCCCTTTATTTCTTGCAAAAGCTGGTTCCAGCTCTCAACCGTGAGGGGCACCACATTTGAATTCGGCGGTTCAAACTGCCGAAAAACTCTGAAAAGAAGCCCCAACTCGGCGGTTCCAATTTCTCTGGCCGTGAAACCGACCGGAAGTACGTATTGTTGGAACCGGCGCTTTTGTGCTAGTGCCAACCGTTCCCAAGTTGAAGCCAAGTCTGACAACGGTGCGACAATTCGTTCGAGGTTTCCCTGAATCTCAGAAATAGAGATTGAATCGTTCTTGCTCGCAATTTCAAGCGACAACTGCTTCTTGCCGAGCACAGCTTTTTCCGCAACAAACTCTTGATCTGAGATGAGCCCTTGGGCACGCATTCGTATGAGTTCCTTGGTTTGTATAGAGATGTGTAACGCCTGCTCCTTGAATCGCCTTACGTTCTTCTGAACTGCCGCCTGGCGCTCTTCCGCTTGTTCGAGAACCAACCGGCGCAACGCGCTCAACATCTCCGGTTTTGGCTCGACCTCCGCGAGGAATCTCCCGAATTCCGCATGGATATCCCCAGCCGGATGACTCCGGCCGCTGTCGCACGTTTTGTTTTCGCAGTGGTAGTACGGATATCGCCGGCTGCGGCCACGGGAGAAACTCGATGTCATGTACCTCTTACAGTCGGGACAACGCACTGTGCCCCGCAGAGGAAACTCCAAGCGTTCACGATGGTGAGGAACTGAGTGGTTCCGCGTCGCGAATGAGTTGCTGCACGCGAGCGAATTCCTCTCGTGTAATCATTGGCGTGTGCTTGCCTTCGTATTCCTCTCCCGACCAAGGATCAACGAAGATGCCCGCGTAGTACGGGTTGCGGAAAAGATTGTCGATCGATTGATTGCTTATCGGCTTATCCTTCCGCGTGGTGATACCCCAAGTCGTCATGAGGCGTTGGATCTCGGCTTTCGTGTAGGCTCCCGTCGCAAAAGCTTTCCAGGCTTTCTGGAGTAAGCCAAACAAAGGTTGAACTGCTTCGTCGGGCAGTGTTTTCTTCTCGCCCCTCGTCACGGTGCGATAACCGAGCGGAGCATTCCAGGGGAACAGCCCGTCTTGCAGCTTCTTGCGCATACCCTGTACCGTCCTCATTGCCCGCACGTCGTTGTCAAATTGGGCGAAACCCGCGAGGATGGTTTCTAAGAGCTTGCCTTCTGGATTCGAGTCGATCGGCTCGGTTACCGAAACTACTTGTAGCCCATACTTGAGGAGCGTGGCTTTGATGTTGAAGTGATCATTGACGTTCCGAGCTAAGCGATCCAATTTCCAGACCAGCAGTACGTCCAGCTCACCTTTGCGCTTTCGACAGTAGTCGAGGAGCTCTAAAAGCTCAGTTCGGTCTGCGAACTTGGCGGATTCACCGCGCTCGACGAAAACACGCTGGATTTCAATACCTTTGCTTCGCGCAAATTCACCGCAGGCGAGCTCTTGCGATTCAAGGCTCGTGCCTTCGATCTGCTCTTTGGACGAAACTCGGCAGTAGATGATGCCGTTTTTCATCCAAGTGATTGTTCATTTT
>Ga0066709_100004122_pt1 | contig 11461 bp, 7 predicted proteins | sample GraSoiAngelo_158_FD_79665 | JGI IMG/M metagenome (GOLD analysis project Ga0066709, IMG submission 79665) | Grasslands soil microbial communities from the Angelo Coastal Reserve, California, USA - 14_1009_16_30cm | ecosystem: Environmental > Terrestrial > Soil > Grasslands | place: USA... | reverse complement strand
GATCGAGCGTGTCCTGAAAAAGGCTGCTCTCCATCGCATCGGCATGGGCCGAAAGTTTCCAGGCTTCGAGTATGGCGCGATGGCAGCGGCCGCACACTTCGGCACTGCTAACCGGCTTCAAGCCGGCACTCCATCCGGCGCAACCCGTCAGCAGAATAAATACGGCGAGCCTTATCACGGGTCACCCCCCGTGGTTTGAGAGCCGCGCGAGGACCCTGATTCGAGCCAGCCAATAGCCAGCCACAGCCCGGCCAGGGTCAGCAGAATGCAGGCTAGCGAAACGCCCAGACCCACTCGACGGAAGTCGCGTTCGGCCAGCGCCTCCTGGCCCGCGCGATGCGCCTCGGACGCAATTGTCAGGCCTTCCTTCACGGGCAGAGCGACAGCATCCTCCCGGAAATTGTGCACGGCAACGCGGGCCTTCACCAGCCGCTCCTGGCCATCCGCCAGTTTCACAATGGCTTCAGACACTTCCATGCCCGCCCGGCGCGCACGCGTCACGACCTCATTGGAGCGCGCCAGCGAATCAGCAAGAGATTGGATCTGTCTATGCATTGCCGCTGCAGTCTTACCGCCAACCGAATCAGCGTCGTGACACTGCGAGCAGAGCGCCTTGTCGCCGGCCAGCAAGGCTTCCGAAGGTCGACGCACGGCGTGATTGCTGTGACATGCCACACAGCCCGCGGCCCCCATCGCGTCGAAGGCTGCTTTGTGCGGGCTGCTGTTATACAAATCCTGCTGCAAAGCGTGGCACGTGCCGCACACTGCGGCTACGGAACTAACTTGTGGAGGGGTCGCGCCGTGATTTCCATGACAGGAGGCGCACGTGGGCGCGGAGAGGTCGTTCCGTTTTGACAGAGCATCCCAATGCACGCTGCTCCGATATTCCTCGAACTGATTGGTGGGCAGCTTGTACTTGGCCATATGGGCACGGTCGGCGTGACATCTGGCGCAAGTCTGCACGACGCGCCCCGGGTAGACCGGCGCCTGAGGATCCTTCACGTCACGGATGTCGTGCACGCTGTGGCAGTCTACGCAATTCGCCACCGCCGTATCCCCAGCGGCCAGGCGCTTGCCGTGGATGCTCGTCACATACTGCGCTAACTGATCCACGCGCTGCTGAGGCTTGAACTTGTGAATGAGGTTGGCGTCGCTGTGGCAGCGGCCACACAACTTCGGCACTTCGGCTCGGGCAATCTTGCCCTGATATCCACGTGCCTTGCTCATGGAGACTTCGTAGTCTTCCGAATTGCGGTCGCCGCCGTGGCAGTCGGCGCAGCTAAACCCGGCGCGCTTGTGAACGTCGACAGCAAAGGCCTGAACCGGTGCCTGTAGATCCCCGCCAAGCGCGTTATGACATTCGACGCAAGTGTCCTTGGCAGCCATAGCGGCCAGCGAAAATGTCACCAGCAGTAGCAGTAAGCGCATCACCGCCAGTACCCCAGTATCGAGAATGTCGAATAGTAAGCGAGAAGCAGAATACCGGCTCCGGTCGCCCACCTCGCCCGTAACAGTCCATTCCGGTTCGCCGCCCAAAGTGGCAGACTTGCCCAAAACACCGCCAGCAGCCCGAACCCGACGAGACCCACCAACTCCCCCTCCAGCACCCAGATGTGACTCGGGAGCAGTTTGAGCGTGTAGAACGGCGCCAGGAAGTACCATTCCGGACGGATTCCCGCCGGCGCCGATGCAAATGGGTCTGCCTTCTCTCCCAATTCCCAGGGAAACAATGCCCCTAGCGTGCCCAACATTGCCAGGGCGGCGTACCAGGCCATCAGCTCCCGCAAGAAGAAATTGGGGAAGAAAGGCATTTGCGCGATGGGCTTTCCTTCCAGTTTGGGCGGCGAACTGATACCGAAGCGTTGCACCAGCCCCAGGTGAAGCAGCATCAACAACGTGGTGATGCCCGGCAGAACCGCCACGTGAAAACCGAAGAAACGGGTAAGGGTGGCGCCGCCGACATCTTCACCGCCACGCAGGAAGCGTGCCAGGTGCGGGCCAAGCACAGGCACGCTGGCTGCCATGTCCGTTCCTACTTTGGTGGCAAAGTAGGAGATTGTGTTCCAGGGCAATAGGTACCCGCTGAACCCGAAGGCCATCGCAAGAGCGAGTAGCCCGATCCCCGAAAACCACGTCATTTCTCGCGGGCGCCGATAGGCGTGCAGGAATACCACGCTGAACATGTGGATGAAAGCCGAGAGGATCATCAGGTTCGCCGACCAGCTATGCACGGAACGGATCAGCCAACCGAACTTCACCCGCGTCATGATGAATTGCACGCTTTCGAACGCTTCGCTGGTGGTAGGGCGGTAATACAGGAGCAGCAGGATCCCGGTCAGCACCTGAATCACAAACAGAAACAGCGTGATCCCGCCGAAGTAGTACCACATGGTGGCGGAATGCAGCGGGACAGCTTTGTGCTCGATGACCTTCCGGATGGAACTCAGGCCCAGGCGTTCGTCCAGCCAGCCAGGCTGGGGAGTTTCCAGGCCTCTGGTTGCCATCGGCTGCTCAGACGCCACGAGTAATCACCACTTCGTCGCCGCGAACCCGGACTGCGTACTCGTCGAGGGGCTTGGGGGGCGGGCCAGAAACGACCTTTCCATTGACGTCGTAGAAACCATTGTGGCAGGCACACCAGATCTGATGCGTCTTCTCTTGATACTGCACCGTGCAGTTCAAGTGAGTACAGACGGCGGACAACGCTTTCCATTCGGTCTCACTCAGGCGAACCAGCAGCACGGGCTTATTGCCGAACCTGACGATTGCTCCGGAATAAGGCTTCAACATCTGAACCTTGCCGGCGACGACTTCGTTAACAGCCGCCTCGGGTACATTCGGGGGCATTATGAATTTGACGGCGGGATAAATGAACGATGAGATGGAAGTCACCAAACCTCCACCCAGCAGCCATCCCACCAGGCTTCGACGCCCTTCTGTCATTGTGGCCATGTCCTCCTTATCTTGCCCACGTCATTCATGAGCCTGTTGCATGATCGATACCCGCTCAGGGTCCGGAATTCAAATAAGCGATGAGATCGGACATCTGCCCGGCTGTAAACCTGGGCCAAGAAACGCCCTTTTCCTTCATCCTGTCCAGCATCTGTGGACCATGGCGCCACAACGTTGACACCATGGAGACTGGTGAGAAAGCACCTTTGCGGCTAGCGAGACTGGGCGCGCCGCTTGATGGATCGTTGTGGCACGTCGCGCAGTTCTTCCGGGCAAAGACTTGCTTGCCGTGTCGGGGATTGCCGTCCTGAGACAAGAGCTGCTGAGCCCAGAGATAGCTCACAATTTGGCGCATCTCGTTCTCTTCTAGTTTCGGCGGCGGTTGCGCCATCTTCGGCGCGTGGTTCCACATGTCCACCGCAATGTCGGTGAGCGTCTTGCCCCTTAATCTCGGCCGCAGCTCCAGATTCGCCTTGTGACAACCGGCGCAGCCCTTCGATTGGAAGAGGGCCTCGCCGCTCTCCCCACCTGCGGTTTCCACTCGCGCGGTCACATGCCGCGTCTCTCGCAGGTTCCGGACATAGACGAGGATATCGGAAAGCTCCTGGCTTGTTAGCTCCGGCCACCGGAAGCCCTGCTTGGCGAACGCCTCCTTCATGTTCGCGGCATGATTCCACATCGCCTCCGCCAGGCGGATCGGATCCCCTAGAGACTCCCAGTGCGCCACCGGCTGAGCGCCCGCCGCCCTCGAATCGCTGATCCCATGGCAATGGGCGCAATGTTGGGTCGAGAACACCTGCTTGCCCCTGCCCGCGTCGCCAAGCCTATCAAAGAAGCGTGAGGAGTAAAAATATGCGAAAAGGTCGGCTGCTGTCTGCTCATCTAGTACGGGCCGCTGGATTCCCCGTGCCTTCATCGCAGCCCACATCGTAGGAGCGTGGTTCCACATGATGCTTGCTAGCAGGGCTGGTGTGTAGTTGCGGTCGATGCGCTTACCTAGATCGGGCGCGATCTTTCCACCTTCGCCGTTGATGCTGTGGCACTGAATGCAGGATTGGTCCGTAAACACACGCGCGCCACGCAAAGAATCGGCTGAAGGAAACGTTGCGCCCTCCGCGGCGGCAGTGATCAGAGCCATTGTGACGATAGATTGAATACCCACCATAGGCCGGATCATCGCGTGAACCTCAATCCTGCGGTTATTACATGCGTTCGGAATCCCTCGTAGAGATAGAAGGGCTCGGCGAATCCGTAGTAGCGCCATTCGCCGTACCAGGAGATGCGCCTGTAAGCCGGCGTCGTGAAGCGGATGAGTGGCTGATAATACTGCGTCGGCCGGTTGCCGGAGGAACGGAACAGCGATCCGCCCAGGCCCAGGCGTGGGCCGTGCTCGCCAAACCCAGGCACCAGCAAATCCAGCAGTGCATTGGCTTGATGCGCATTGTCGCGGTACAGCGATTGCGCCCTCTCGAAGTCTTGCGGGACGAAATAGTTGATATCCGAGCGCAGCGTGGATCGCGTGTAGTCCGCCGCCAAGCTGATCCGCTTCCCGCCATTCGGGTTCCAGAGAACCGATGCCGAGCTGTCGCGACTCAGGAAATCATAGTTCACTGTGAGCGCCGGATTCTGGTTGCTCAACACGCCGAAACCGGCGGCGATGGTGAGCGACGTGACTGGCTGATAGCGGACCCGCACGCGCGCTTTCTGGTAATCCTGCAGGCTGGTGGGGAAGTACGCGCTGTCTCCCGACGCGCCTTCGTAGTCAATATTCACCGAGACTCCGTGCGCCATCCGGTAGTTCAATCCCGCGAGCCCCACCTGCCGCCGCAGCGCGCCCGATTCCGTGGGCAGACCGGAGATTAGCGAGCCTCGCGTCAGCCCGTCTCCCCACACGTACCGGTATCCTCCGCGCGCGGTGATTTTCGAAGTGACATCGTACAGCACGTCGATCTGCTGCTGGTTGTAGTTCCACACCAGCCGGTCGGTGAAGTCCGCGACCTGAGGAGTTAGCGGCGGAGCGATCACATTTTGCGCCAGGCTGGCAAACGAAGCGTTATGCAACCTGTCGGTCGAGACGGATTCGATGACCCGCACGCGCCGCATCGGCCGCAGCTCGAACCCAAACGTTCCCGAAGTATGCGGTAGCTTGGCCGTGGCATTCAGCAGATCGAGTTCGCTCGTGAAAAACAGCAGCGCGTCCAGATTGAAGAACTGGCCCGTGCTGAACTGCGCGTAGTGAACATCGGTATCTGGCCGGCTGTAGAGAAACTGGCTGAACAGGTCGATCCACGATGCCGGGTTCGCCGTGACCAGCACTTTGCTATAGATGCTGGTACCCCGCACTCCATATGCCTGCGTTAGGTTGGTCAGAAATAACTGCTCGCCTAAGAAAGGCGTTGTACGGTTGCCGAAGTTCTCCTCGCTCGTGAAAACCTGCTGGTCGTCTTTGAACGTGCTCCCGCCTTGCTCGAGCGTGACGTGAAACCGGGACATCTCGATGCGCACGCCGCCGCGGAAGTTGTCGGTCTTGTCGCGCAAGCGATCGGCGACCGGATACTCGTTGACATCGCTGACGAAATCGGTGATGCCTCTACCCGAACCGGCATCGTGGGAGTACACCAGATACGGCACAATACGCCGTCCCGGAAACAGCTCCAGCTCAAAATCGCTCATTCGCCGCCGCGTATCATACGAACGCTGGTCGAGAAAGAAGCCCCGGCTGATGGTCGGATCGGCAAACGACGGCAGGAAATTGTAATACGCGATGTTCCGGTAATCGAAGTTGAAGTTGTACCAACCATGGCGCGTGGCGTCCACGTGGGCCGTATTATATGGATCGCCGCCCCAGTTATTGGCGCGCACGCCGATGCGGTCGAACCAGCGGCGCGTAGCGTTCTGAAAACTCAGATCCAGCCCGAACAGCTTGGGGCCCTCGCCCAGGTTGACCACGCTTCGGTACGTGTCCAGGCTTCCGCCAACGCCCGAGCGCCAGCGGTAGCCCACATCCACGCTCCCGGTAAGACCCGGCTCCGGTGTGGCCGCGGACGCAGTGGCTTCCGGAGCCGCCGTCGCTGCTTCCTGAGCAGGCCTTGTTTCCTGAGCCGCAGGCTTTGTTTCGTTAGCCACGGGCGCTGCTTCTTGAGCCGCGGCAGCGGGCTCCTTCGCAGGCGGCGCCGTTTCCTGGGCCGCCAGCGGCAGAAGAATCAGAAGTGCAGTCCAGGCTCTCATCGCAGCAGCTCCGGGCTGGCATTCGATCCGTGAACCTTAACGTGACAGACCACGCAGTTTTGGAATCGAGGATTGCGCAAATCGTGAAACGCAGGTGGTACCCCACCCAGCGTTTTCGAAGCCACCGCCGTGGCCGGTGTATTGGCGTGGCATTCTAGGCAGGTAAACCGGACTTCATGGCGAGCCAGCATGCGCGGGTTCGCCGAACCGTGCGGTTCGTGGCACGTCGCGCAGCCCTGGAACCGCACCGGCGCGTGCTCGAAAACAAAGGGCCCGCGCTTGTCGCCGTGGCATCGGAAGCAGCCCGGCTCGTTAGCGGAAACCGTCCGGATCGACTTCGGCAGGTGCGTGCCGTGCGGGTTATGGCAATCGATGCACGACATCGCCCCTTCGGGCAGCTTGTGCTTGTACGGTCGCTGGAAGCTCGCCCAGACCGCGGTATGGCACTGCGCGCACTCGGCGTTGATAGCCGTCATCTTCCGTGGCCGTAGCTCTTCGGGCGTCTTGTGTACCGCATGGCACGCTACGCAACTCACTTGATTACGCGCGTGCGGGCCCTGAATGCGCCCGATGTGTGTGGGTTTATTGAGGTGGCAGTTGAGACAACCCCTGTCAGTCTCTGCGGGTGTGAGTTTCGCGGGATTCCGGATGTCGGCCGCCGAAGCGCTCTCTGTGTGTTTGCTACCAGGGCCATGGCAGGATTCGCAGGCTCGCGTCTCCCAACCGCGTTTCTTATCCGTCTCGACTGCGAAGTGTGGATTCTTGCGGAAGGCCTTGTAAATGTCCTCATGGCACATCTGGCAGGCTTCGGAACCCACGTAAGTTCCGCCTGGCGCGGAGGGCGCTTCCGGGGCCGGTGTTTGGGCAGCCAGCCCCGTAAGGAAAATGAAAGGGATGACCGCCGCGACTGCCAGCGCTAGAGGGAGCCCTGCCCATGATGAGCAGGTCTCCGGTGGAGGTGGGGGCGCGCTGGTAAATCGCGGCGGCCAAGCTCGCGAACTTAAACTCGTGACTCGCATGGCTCCTCCAGCCTAGCGAGCATGCACCTTATCGATAGCGAACTGCGCGTCCGGCGAGTGGCATACTGCGCACGCTTCACCGAGCGTCGTCGTATTGCCCAAGGCATGCGAGGCTGCCGGCTTCGTATCGTGGCAGGCAAGGCAGGCCGCAGCCGTCGGCGTCGTCGGATTCAAGTAGCCGCGCGGAGTCACCACGCTCAGCAGGTTATCCTTCAGCGGCAACTGCTCGGACGCGTTCACGTGGCACTTCTCGCAATTTCGCAGGTCGCCCGGGAATCGGATGTCGTTGAAATTGTGCACCGACTTGCCAAACCCGATGATGGTGAATTGATCGTTCGGGTCGAGGTTCTCTCCACGATGAATTTTGTGGATCATGGTGCGGAAGTCGATAGTTTGCGGCGGCTGATTCGCGTCGGTGCGCTGGTCCGCATCGGTCCCATTCGGGTTGTGGCACAACACGCACATCACAACCTGATTGCGATTGTCGCCGTGCAAGCTTAGGCTCGAGTGGCACTGATTGCAGTTGTCGATGGCCACAACGGTGCGCCGCGGGGCCACCGTAGATCCGTCCACGCTGAAGCTGATTACTTTGTTGGCGCCGGCGTCCCGCACTGTGACGGCCTTCTTTGTGCCGGGCAGCAGCGTTTGGTTGCTATAGCCTTCGATGCCGATCGAGAATGTCCCCGTGGCTGTCGCTGGAATCGCCGCCTTGAACGTATACTTATACGTCCCGTCGCCGTTCGCCACGGCCGTTTTGCGAGGGTCTTCACTCACGGCGCCGGCATAGTCCAGCGTCGGTCCAGCCAGCACAAGCGCCAGCCGGTCCATTTTGGGAACCGCTACCGTCTTTCCGGATTTATCCTGCACGCCGAACGTGAGGGTGGGCGATTTACCCGGCGCCGCGTTCTCGACCTTCACCAGATTGAACACGGTGCCGGCGAGCGAGCTCGAGAGACGCGGAATCGTGTGCGCGCCCAGAATGGATGCGTCGAACTCCAGTTCGCCCTGCGGCGTGTGGCAGTTATTGCATTGGTTGTCGCTGGTTTGCGGCAGATCTACGTGATTTTCGCCCGTCGCGAAGTTCACGTCGTCGTGGCAGGAGCCGCAGGCGGCACGCGATGGATTCAGGAAAGCCTTGGTCTGGGCTGCACCGTTGTTCTGGTCGTGGCAGAACGTGCAGTTGCGCGTGTCCGCGGGAAACACCACGCTCGAAAAATCATTCACTGACTGTGAGAACCCGATGATCTGATATTTGCCCCCGGCCTTGACGCTGGGCAGGCTTGAACCGTCGTGGATCTTGTGCACCATGACCTTGAAATCGACGCTGTTGCCCGTATCCGGATCGGTGGTCTGCGGCGTGTGGCACAAGACGCACAACTCCACGCTGCGGCGTGCGCCGCCGTGGGCGGAAAGCGGATCATGGCACTTGTTGCAGGTCTCCGTTTTGACGACGTCGCGGGTCGCGGCCACCGCTGAACCGTCCGGCACAAACGTGTATACATTATCGTCGTACGACGTGCCCATGTCGAATTCGGTCAGACTACGCGAAGAGTACACGCCGATGCTGTGGGTCGCATGGCGGTCGATCGTGGCCGGGGCCTTGGTGTGGAACGTATAGGTGTAAACGCCATTACCCACCTGCTGGTACACGCCGCCGGAATCGGTACCGGCCTGTATGGCCGAAACCTTGGTGATGGGACTGGTCTGGGTGCGGGTGGTGTACGCCGTGTACTGCTCGTCGCCCTTGTTGATGGTCGCGGCAATGAAACTCGTGCTCACAGGGCCTGGGGTGTTCGTGCCCGTACGGTCCAGGGGCAGGCCCTTCGGATCGCTAAGCGAAAAGGTGACCGTAATGGTCCCATCGCTGCCGATCAGAGCCGACTGGATCTTGGTCACCAAGCCCGGACGGACAAATGCCAGGACGCTCGGGTCGGCATAAAATGCCTTCTGATGCTTATTAAACGCAGGTTTGGGCGCGCTGACCAGAGCCACCGAGCTTGCCAACAGCGCCACTACGCCCCCCGCTTGAACAGCGTTTCGGATCATCGAATTCCGCATCTCAGGTTGCCTCGTCAAAACTTTGGTGCAGGAAAGTACCCAATGCTCTCAAATCTAGAGGAACGAAGAGTTTAACAACGCAGATTACCAAAGGGCTGTTCAAAATTGACCACATTTGCTATCTAATACTGGGCGATATTGCGCGGATTCCCTTCCATATGTGGGTGAAATACCCCAATTAATCGGCGGGAGACTGGCACTCGGTGCAACCCGACTATTGGCTGAGCAGGACCTCGGCTTTGACTACACCGTCCTCCGCTTGGTACGCGAGCCGGAACCCGAGGCGCTCGCAAATTCTCTGCATTGTCCGATTCTCTGTGAGTATGTCTGCAGTAATTCGTTCGACTCTCTCTCGCCGCGCGATATCTATCAGCCGCCGTAAGAGTTCCGTGCCCAGTCCTCGATGATGAAAATCGTCGCTGACCAGGATCGCCATTTCCGCATCGTTGGTTCCATGTGTCCGGGTGAGCCGTCCTACACCCAGAATCTCGCCGCCGCCGGAATGGCCACCTTTGCGCTCGGCGACCAAAGCCATTTCTCGATCGTAGTCTATGAAACAGATGCGGGTCAGACGTTCGTGCGCCGTGCGTTGCCCCAGATTCAGCAGGTGGAAGTAGCGGAAGTAAACGCTACGCTCCGATAACCGCTGATGGAAGGCGACCATCATCGGCTCGTCTTCGGGGCGGATCGGACGGATCGTCAGGGGAGTTGCGTTCTTGGTAGTCCATTGTTCGACGTATTGAACCGGATACGGGCGGATAGCGGGCCGCGGCAGATCCTTTGTATCCATCTCGGATCCGTAGACGATCACGCGTGCATCTAACGCGACAAGACGTTCTGATGACGCGAGCAACGGGTTGATATCTATTTCTTTGATCCACGGCTGCTCGATTACCAGCCGGCTAAAGCGCACCATTAGCTGATCGAGTTCGGCCAGCGGCACGGGTTTGCGACCGCGCACGCCTTCGAGCGCGGTGAAGATCCGGGTCTGCTCCATCATGCGTCGCGCGAGCGTGGTATTGAGCGGCGGCAAAGCGAGGGCGCGGTCCTTGTACACCTCCACCAGCATGCCCCCCGAGCCGAATAAGAGCACGGGCCCGAACTGCGGGTCTATGCTGCTGCCTATGATCAGCTCGTATCCGTCGCAGGATACCATCGGTTGGACCGTGACGCCTTGAAAATGTCCAGGGCCGACCTTTTCTCGCACGCTTGTTTCGATGGTCGCCCAGGCCCGCCGCACGGCCGTTTCGTCGGCCAGGTCAAGTTGCACGCCCCCGACGTCAGTTTTATGCGTGATCGTTTCGGAGTGCAGCTTCAGGACAACGGGATAGCCGATCTCACCTGCGAATCGCACCGCTTCATCCGCTGTTTTCGCCGCCAGAGTCCGGACCGTGGGAATACGGTAGAGCGCAAGCAGTTGTTTGGATTCCGTTTCCGTAAATAAAGTGCGCCCCGATTTCCGCACATCTGCTATTAGGGAGGCAACCTGCTCGCGCGCCGTGGAATCGGCATCGGGCGCCAGCGCCGGCGTTTCATAGAGGCCGCGCAGATTGTACGTGTAGCGCCACATGTATTCGAAAACGCGGACTGCGGTATCGGGGTAAGGAAACGTGGGAATGCCGGCGTGATTCAGGATGTCTTCGCCGCCGGCTGCTGCGACCCCGCCCATCCAGCTGGCCAAAATGGGCTTCCCCTCCAGCTTTGCGAATGGCTTTAGTTTTTCGGCGATCTGGGTGGGAGCAGTCATGCCTTGTGGTGTCATGATCACCAGCAGCGCGTCACTGTTCGCGTCCTTGGCTGCGATTTCCACTGATTTTGCGTAGCGCTCCGGGCCGGCGTCGCCGAGAATATCGATAGGGTTGCCGTGGCTCCAGTGCGGTGGCAGGATCTGATTCAGAGCGGTCATGCTATCGGCTGAAAGCTCCGCGAGCTTGCCATTCAGCAACATCAAAGCATCGGTTGCGAGTACGCCCGGCCCACCCGCATTGGTCAGAATCGTAAGACGGGGACCGCTTGGACGAGGCTGTTTGGCCAACACCTCCGACATGTAGAACAAATCCGAGATGTTCGCGACTCGCAGCACGCCGCAGCGGCGGAATGCAGCTTCCAGTACCTCGTCGCTGCCGGAAAGCGAGCCGGTGTGCGACGCCGCGGCTTTGGCCGCAGCCTCACTGCGCCCGGCCTTGATCACGATAATTGGCTTG
>Ga0066709_100004120_pt1 | contig 11464 bp, 11 predicted proteins | sample GraSoiAngelo_158_FD_79665 | JGI IMG/M metagenome (GOLD analysis project Ga0066709, IMG submission 79665) | Grasslands soil microbial communities from the Angelo Coastal Reserve, California, USA - 14_1009_16_30cm | ecosystem: Environmental > Terrestrial > Soil > Grasslands | place: USA... | reverse complement strand
TGACCCCACCAGAGCTGGCGTGAGATGCACCAGTCGTGGACGTTCTCGAGCCAATTGTTGTACCACGAGGTCCAGTGCTCCGGAACGAAGCGAATGCGGACGTCACGCCCGCGCTGATCGGGATCGGGCACGCTCGCGTTGACCGTCGCGAGGCAGATCTCCTTGAACGACTGGCCGGGAAAATACGGATGGCTCGCCGGCGCGGGCTTGGTCATCGCCACGAACCACTGGTCGGTCAGCATCGGCTCGACGATCTCACCGGTCCGGCCGCAGCGGGGCACGACCATCCGGTGCGCTTTCTCGCCGGCCACCAGTCCCGCGCCGCGAAGATCCGCGAGCACGGCCTTGCGCGCCGCGTAGCGGTCGAGGCCGCGATACTTCGCTGGCGCGTTGTCGTTGATTCTCGCGTCCAGCGTGAAGATCTCGAGCGGTTGCAGGCCATGCCGCGCTCCGACCTCGAAGTCGTTGAAGTCATGTGCCGGTGTGATCTTTACTGCGCCGGTACCGAAGTCCTTGTCGACCGACGCATCGGCGATCACCGGGATTCGACGGCCGGTCAATGGCAGCTCGACCTCCTTGCCGACAAGATGCCCGTAGCGCTCGTCGTCGGGATTGACCGCGACGGCGACGTCACCCAGCATCGTTTCCGGTCGCGTCGTGGCGACCGCGACGAAGCCGCTACCGTCGACGAGCGGATAGCGGATCTCCCAAAGCTTGCCGTGCTCTTCCTCTTTCTCGACTTCGAGATCGGACACCGCGGTGCCGAGCACCGGATCCCAGTTGACCAGCCGCTTGCCGCGATAGATGAGCCCGTCCTCGTACAGACGCACGAAGGTCTCGACCACGGCGTTGGACAGGCCTTCGTCCATGGTGAATCGCTCGCGCGACCAGTCGCCTGACGCCCCGAGCCGGCGCATCTGGTGGGTAATGGTGGAACCCGATTCCTTTTTCCACTGCCAGACGCGTTCGACGAATCGGTCGCGGCCCAGTTCGCGGCGCGACGTGCCTTCGGCCCTGAGCTGATTCTCGACCACGATCTGCGTGGCGATCCCGGCGTGATCGGTGCCGACCTGCCAGAGCGTGTTGTCGCCGCGCATGCGGTGCCAGCGGACGAGCACGTCCATCAGCGTGTGCTGAAACGCGTGGCCCATGTGCAGCGTGCCGGTGACGTTCGGCGGGGGGAGCTGAATGCAGAAAGCCTGCGCTTCGCGTCGCATCGACGGCTTGAACAGCCCGTGCGACTCCCACCAGGCGTACCACTTGCCTTCGATCGAGCGCGGCTCGTAGCTTTTCGCGAGTTCCATCGGCTGGGACCGTGAACAAACGGCAAATTATAGCCGACCGATCCTAGGCGCCTGCGGCGCGACGCCTGGCGTGGCCCTCCAGCGCAAACGAGTTTTTAGCGAGGCGAGGCGGCTACCGACTCGGCGTCGGTCATGCGGTAGAGCACGCCGGCGGGATCGTCTTTCAGCACCGCGAAGCGGCCTGCAACGACGATCGGCTCGAAGCCGTACGCCAGCGGTTTTTTCGCGTGCACTTCGACGATCGCATCGGGCCCGGCGGGAAGGCAGAACGGGCAGTGCGGTGGCACCGCGGAGAGCAGGAAGTGCGACTGCTTATCGCCCATGTCGAGCGGAATGATGAAGCCCTGAACGCGCACGTCCTTCTTGTCCAGGCCGAGGATGTCGCGGGAAAACTGCGGGACCATCTTGTTGCCCTGCTTGACCGGCTCGACCTGCGAGAGCGTCTTCCACGACACCACGCCCGCCAGCTCGGGAAGCATCTGAGCACTGTAGTCCGACGCGCTGGGCAGACCGGTCGCGGGCACGTTGGTGTCGAGTGCCGCAGTTGGCAACGCCACTGCAAGCAGCGTGGCGCCGGCGAAGGAAGTGAGGTGGCGAGTCATCGAATCAGCCCTTGGCCAAGGTCGCTGCCACATCGAGCCGATACGCCCGCCATGCCGGTAGCAGCGCCGCCAGTATACCGCCGGCGAGCGCGAGCGCAACCACGCCGATCTCGCCTGAAACGAGCGTCCACGCCCCTGCCGCAAGCGACGAGGCCGCGGGAAGCCACGCGCCGATGCCCGCGAGCAGCGCATGCCCCAGCGCGACGCCGATGATCGCGCCTGCAGCGGCCAGCACGATGCTCTCGAGCAGCAACATCGCACAGACGCGGCCCCGGCTCGCGCCGAGCGCACGCATGATCGCGAGGTCGTACTGACGCTCGTCCATCGCCTGGTATAGCGCGATAAACATGCCCAAAGCCGCCGCGACAATCAGAAACACGGCAAAACCCCGGACCACGTCGGTGCCGACACCGAATACCGTGAACAGGCGCGCAGATTCGTAAGCCGGTGAGGCCGCCTGCATCGATGTGTCGCTGTCGATCCGACGCGGCACGCTGACCGCTGCGAGCGGCGTCGCGTACCGGACCAGCGCCATCGTCACCTCGCGCCCTCCAGGTCCGGCGTCAGCCGCGTGCGGCTCCGACTCGTGCTTCTCCTGTGCCTCTTGTTCCTCGTGCTCATGCACCTTCCAGACGCTCTCGACGCCGGTCAACACCAGCCGATCGATGACGGTCCCGGCGCTCTGCAGCACGCCGACGACTCGATACGGGTTGTCGGCGTGGAGTTCTCCGCCTTGGGCGAGCCCGTGCGAGCCTGCAAAGCTGGCGCCCACCGCGAGGCCGGACTGGCGCGCGACGTCCGCGCCGAGCACCGCGTCCATCGGCGCTTTCCACAGCGCGCCTTGCGCGAGCCGCGCGTTGTAGAGGCCGAGGAACGCCGGCTCGGTGCCGACGATATGGGCACCGCGATAGCTGTCGCCCATCGCGATCGGTACGACCTCGGCAATGAGCGGGTCCGCGCGCAGCTTTTCGACTTCGCCGAGCGGGATGTTGCCGGGCGGGACGTCGACGTGATAGACCCCCGCCAGGACGAGCTGCAACGGGCTGCCCTTGGCACCGACGACGAGATCGATCGCAGCCGCGTCGCGCTTGAGGCGTTCGTCCAGCGCCGTGGTGAGAAGCAGCAGAAGCGTGATCGTCGCCACGCCCAACGTGAGCAGCGCGAGGTTGAGCAGCGTCGTCAGCGGGCTGCGGCGGGCATAGGCCAGGACGATCCGGGCGAGATTCATTCAGCTCCCCGGCAAAACGTAGGTTTGCGGAAAGGCTCCCCGGATCCGCGCGTCGTGCGAGGCGACCACCAGCGTCGCACCCACCGCATCGGCTTGCTCGGTGAGGAGCGAGATAGCCTGCGCCGCGCGCGCGTCGTCGAGCGCCGCAGTCGGCTCGTCGGCGAGCAGGAGCAATGGCCGGTTGATCACCGCGCGCGCGATCGCGACCCGCTGTGCCTGGCCCTGCGAAAGCGTCTCGGGCAGCCGAGGCGCCAGCTCACCGACGCCCACTTTGGCGAGCAGCGCCTCGGCCGCGGCCCGCTCGGTCCCGGTCCCGGCGAGATAAGGCGCGAGCAGCAGATTGTCGAGCACCGACAGGCTCGCGATGAGGTGCAGCCGTTGCGGGACGTAGCCGACGTGGCGACCACGCCAGCGATCGAGATCCGGATCGGACAGCTGCAAGAGGTCGCGCTCGCCGACGGTCACGTTGCCGGCGCTGGGTCGCAGCAGCCCCGCGAGCACCGCGAGCAACGTGGACTTGCCGCTTCCCGAGGGCCCTGCGAGGAGCCACCGCTCGCCGCGCGAGGCCCGCCACGACGGAACGGCGAGCGCGAGCCTGCCGCCATAGCGGTGCTCGATGCCGGTCAGCGCGAACATGCGGAAAGTATAGCGGCGCGAGCCCGCAGCGTCGCCGGTCGCCCCACGCGCTGTGTGCGTGGGGATCGCGCGAGGCGAGTCGACGCTGCGACCGACGCTGCACGGAACACGCGCACCGAGCGCGCAAGGAGGTCGCGCAACCTGGTTGCGTTTACAAATCGCGCCCGACCGCGCGCGCAACCGCGCCGAGCGTTCCCATCAGCGTAGCGAACTCTGCGGGCGTGAGCGCCTGATCGGCGTCGCACCATGCATCGCACGGATTCGGATGCACCTCGATCAGCAATCCGTCCGCACCCGCGGCCACCGCCGCGCAGGAAAGCGCCGGCACCATCCACGCCTTGCCGCCGGCGTGCGATGGGTCGACGATCACCGGCAGATGTGTTTCGCGCTTGAGCACGGGTACCGCAGTCACGTCGAGCACGTTGCGATACGCGGTCTCGAAGGTGCGGATGCCGCGCTCGCAGAAGATGATGTTGTGGTTCCCGCCGGCGGCGATGTACTCGGCGGCCATGAGCCACTCGGAGATCGTGGCCGACATGCCGCGCTTCAGGATCACCGGCTTGGTCGTCCGGCCGACCTCCTTCAGCAAGTCGAAATTCTGCATGTTGCGCGTGCCGATCTGGATCACGTCGACGTCGTACTGTAGAAACGCCTCGAGCATACGCGGGTCCATCAGCTCGGTGACGATCGGCAGCCCGTGCGCGTCGGCCGCCACACGCAACAGGTCCAATCCTTCCACGCCCTTACCCTGAAACGTGTAAGGGCTCGTGCGCGGCTTGAAAGCGCCGCCGCGCATCAGACGCGCGCCGGCAGCCTTCACGCCCGCCGCGGCGGCCTCCATCTGCGGCCCGGTTTCCACCGAGCACGGCCCCGCGATCACCTGCACGGTCGTGCCGCCAATCGGCACCCCGGCGACGTCGATGATCGTGTTCGCCTTGTGCCACTCGCGCGCGACGATCTTGTACTGCTTGACGATATGCATCGACTTTTCGACGCCGGGCATCGGATCGAACATCTCGGGGTCGAGCTTGCGTTCGTCGCCGACCGCGCCGATGAGCGTGCGCTCGGTGCCACGCGAGATATGCACTTGCAGGCCATGGGCGCGAATTTTCGCTTCGACGGCTTCGATTGCCTTTTCGTCGGCATCCGGTTGCATGACGATGATCATGGGCGGGTCTCCAAAAAAATCGGGCGGCCTTTGGGCCGCCCGATGATAGTTGAAACTCTTTGCTTGCGTTATCGGTAAGCGCGGCCCTGGGCGGTGAACCCATAGTAAAAGTGCCAGGCAAACGGGGCGGCAGCCCGCATACGGTAGTGCATCATGAAACGTTTGACGCCGGGGCCAATACGGGAGTTCATGGCAGGAAGTCTAGCACACAGCGAGTGGCCGGCAGTCAAGCAGCGCACCGGTCGCAATTTCCCTTGATCGTGACCTCGACGTCGCGCCGTCGATAACCTGCCGGAAGAGGGATCGACGGCAGCTTGGCCTGGTCGAGGCAGATCACCTTGCCACAGGAACTGCACTCGAAGTGCGCGTGGCCGCCGCGTGCCGGCCGGTGCCCGGCAGCCGAAAAGCGCCAGATCCTGTCATCACCGGAGACCTTGTGCACGAGCCCCTGCTCGGTCAGCCATTCGAGCACGCGATAGAGCGTGACGCGATCCACATCGTGGCCGCGTCGCAAGCGGCGCTCGACGTCGTGGTGGCTCAGCGCTTCACCCGCGTCGAGGAGTGTGGCCAGGACGTCGATCCGCGCCCGAGTGAGCCTCGCACCCGCGTTCGCCAGTCGCACCCGGGCGTCGACCGCCGAGCGATGCGGCGACGGTTTGCGGGCGGAAGCTGTCATCGTGCGCAGGCTGGAACTCTACGATTCGATCATAGCGCCGCACTCGACGCTTGACCAGCCGAGAGCAACGCCACCGCTAGCGTTGCTGCTGTCGCCACTGCACGATTTCTCGCTCGATCGCCTCGGCGACGTAGGTCCGCACCAGTTGTCCGACGTGATCGTTGATGGTCTCGACCAAACCGGCACCGGCGCGCTCGACGATGGGCTGGAGGTGCGCCGCGAGCTGCGCCTTGAGGCCCGTGTCGATGAACAGGTCGAGCCGCTGGAGCACTTGCATCGAGATCTGCTCGGCGAGCGCGCGCCAGCGCTCGTCGTCGCTCGCACGCACCACGAACGTGGCGTCGGGTGGCGTCGAGCCGGCCGGCGGCGGCACCGTCGCAGAGCCGGCGGCGCGGAAGGTCCGGGTCGCCGTCGAGTCGGGCGCCTCGTCTTCCGCGCCTGCGCCGATCTGGGCAGAGGGCGAGGCCACCGCGCGCACCGTCACCGGCGGCACGACGCCGACCGTGTCGGGCGCGGGCCCGGTGATGCTGTGGAGCGCCGGGTCGATGGTATCGGGACCAAGCCAGAGCAAAGCCTCGTCTTCGAGCTTCTCGACCGGCAACGGTGCAAGGTCGATCGCCTCCTCTTCGACCGCGTCGGTCAATACCGGTGGTTCGGCGTCGTCTGGAACCGCAACCTTTTCAGCGAACGGCGCGCTCGCGTCCGGCGCATCAGCGGAGTTCGCGGCGGTTTCCGAGTGCGCGCGCGGCGACACCGAGGGCGGACTCGCGTGATCATTGCTGTGCGCAATGCGCGCATCCCCCGCCGGCACGCGCAACGCTGCGCTGTTGCGCTCGCGCGTCGCCGGGCCCCAACGCGAAGGCTCCGCGCGCGCGTCCGGCACGCTGTCGGTCAACACCGGTATACCGCTCTCACCGCCGCCAACACTACGATTGCGGCGCATGAGCGCATCGGCTTGCTCGAGCAGTTCGCGGGCGGTCGGCATCGGATGCGCTTAATGCTCGGCGAGACTGTGCGTGCGCAGCTCGTATCCGCGCTCGCGATAATAGCGGTATCGATTGCGACCGGCCGCGACGTCGGCGTCGTCGAGACCCACGATCTCGGCCACGCGCTCGAACCGGGCGAAGAATGACGGCGGCACCGGCTGCAGGTTGATCAGCACGACTGCCGCGCCAGGGTGATCGTCGACGTGATCGACCCAGATCGGCGTCTGTACGGCAAGCGCGCTGCCGACGCGGCAATGCGGCAGGAACGCGATCGGGGGCTTGAGCCACAGCGCGCGGTCGAGTGCGTCGGTGGTGGCCGCATCCGGCGTGAGCACGCGCACGCTTCCGTGCTGGGCGAAGGCCTTGGCGACGAGCTTCGCCGTGACCTCGAGGCGATCGGAGACGTGCGTATAGAAATCGATCGAGGTCATGTTCACGGCGTCGGTGTGTCCACTAAGCCGCCGCCTCCTGCGAGAGCACCCACGTCGCGAGCAGCGGGACCGGCCGCCCGGTCGCACCCTTCTCCTTGCCTTCCTTCCAGGCGATCCCGGCGATGTCCAGATGCGCCCAGTCGTACTTCTTGGTGAATTTCGACAGGAAGCATGCTGCGGTGATGCTCCCGCCGGCCCGGTTGCCGATGTTGGCGAAATCGGCGAAGTTGCTGGTGAGCGCCTCGTGATAGTCCTCCCACGCCGGCATCTGCCAGGCGCGGTCGAAGGCCTCCTCACCGGAGCTCACCAGGGCGCGTGCCAGGCTTTCGCTGTTGCTGAACACGCCGCAGGCGATGTGCCCGAGCGCGATCACCATGGCGCCGGTGAGCGTGGCGATGTCGACGACGGCCGCGGGCTCGAAGCGCTCCGCGTAAGTCAGCGCGTCGCACAGGATCAGCCGGCCTTCGGCGTCGGTGTTGAGCACTTCGATCGTCTGGCCGGACATGCTGCGCACGATGTCGCCCGGCTTGGTCGCGCGGCCGTTGGGCATGTTCTCGCAGGCGGCGACGAGCCCGACCAGGTTGATCTTGGCCTTGAGCTCGGCGATGGCGCGAAACGTGCCGATCACGCTCGCCGCGCCGCACATGTCGAATTTCATATGATCCATATCCTGCCCCGGCTTGAGCGAAATACCTCCGCTGTCGAAGGTAATTCCCTTGCCGACCAGGACCAGCGGCTTCTGCTTCTTGCCCGCGCCGTTGTACTCGAGCACGATGAACTTGGGAGGCTGCTCGCTGCCCGCGGTGACCGACAGGAACGAGCCCATCTTGAGCTCCTCCAGTTGCGGCCGGTCGAGCACCTGACAGCCGAATCCCAGCTCCTTGGCGAGCGCCTGCGCGCGCTCGGCGAGGTAAGTCGGCGTGCAGACGTTGCCGGGGAGGTTGCCCAGATCGCGCGTGAGGTTCATGCCGTGCGCGATCGCGAGTCCCCGCGCCGCGGCAGCTTCCCCCGCGGCCAAGTCGCTTCGCTGCGGCACCGAAAGCGTAAGCTTGCGCAGTGGCCGCCGGACCTCGGCCGGCTGGCTTTTCATCTCATCGAAGCGATATACCGCTTCCATGGCGACAACCACCGCGTGCTCGACGCGCCAGGCAACTTCACGCCGCTTGACCTTTTCCTCGGTGAGATAGATTACGGCCTCATAGGACCCGGTTTCGTTGAGCAGGTGTACCGCGGAGCGCATCGCGCTCCGAAACTCGCGCTCGCGGAAGTCGCGCTCCTTGCCTAAGCCCACCAGAAGTACGCGATCGGCCAGCGTGCCGCGCACGTTGTGTAGCAACAGGGTACTGCCCACCTTTCCCTCCATATCGCCGCGACGAATGATCTCGCTGATGTACCCCCCCGATGCCCGATCGATCAGCTCGGCGGACAGGCTCGGCTTGCGGTTGTCGAACACGCCGACGACCACGCAGGCGCTTCGCTGTTTCTCCGGGCTGCCGCTTTTTATGGTAAATTCCATCGACGCTCCTACGTCCGATTAGTTGGCCTTAGCATAGCCTTTGGGCGGTGTAAGCGGCATTATCGGCAAAACAGCCCGAAAAAGTCAAAATTTTTCCGTCGTCATGGTCTTCCGTCGCAGCCTGGTGCGAGAACTGACCGCGACCGCGGTTGCGCTCTTCCTCGTTCTGCTCGGAATCCTGTTCACCAATTTGGTGCTGCGGCTACTGGCCCGGGCTGCCGGCGGAACCATCGCCGCGGAGGGCATCCTGGCGCTGCTCGGGTTCAATGCGCTGTTCTATTTCAACATCCTGCTGTCGGTCGCGCTTTTCGTCACCGTGCTGTTGACCCTGTCGCGCTGGTACCGCGATAGCGAAATGATCGTGTGGTTCACATCGGGTCAAGGGCTCACTGCGTGGCTCAAGCCCATCCTGCTCTTCGCAACCCCTTTCCTGATCGCCATCGTCGTCCTGTCGTTATGGCTCTCGCCCTGGGCCGAGCAGCGCCGGCTCGAGTACGAGCGGCAACTGGAGTCGCGCAACGAAGTCTCGTTGCTCGCGCCGGGACTATTCAAGGAGTTCCGCCAGGCGCGGTTGGTCGTATTCATCGAGAGCATCAACAGCTTCGACAATACGATCCGCAACGTCTTTCTGCACTCGATCGACAATGGCAAGGACGTCACGACCGTCGCCCGTTCGGGCTTCCTCGAGGATGCGCCGAATGGCGATCGCTTCATCGTGCTTCAGGAAGGACGGCGTTACGAAGGCCAGCCCGGAACCGCAGAGTTCCGCAGCATCGAGTTCGGGCGCCTCGGCCGGCGCATCGAGCCAGCCGAGGTGCGTGCGCTCCCGCTGTCGGTCAAGGCGCTTCCGACCATAGCGTTGATCGCCAGCAGCGGCACGCTCGAGCGCGCCGAGCTGTTCTGGCGGCTGTCGGTTCCGATCAGCGCCTTCGTGCTGCTGTTGCTTGCGATCCCGCTGTCCTACGTCAATCCGCGCATGGGCCGTTCGTTCAATCTCATCGCCGCAGCTTTCCTGTACATGGTCTACAGCAACTGCCTCAACCTCGTCCAGAGCGTCATCGCGCAGGGAAAGCTGTCGATGCCGGGCGGACTCATTCTCATCCACACGATTGCAATCGCCGGCGTCGTCGTCCTGTTCTGGAACCGGTTGTCGGTGACCGGACTGTTCCACCGCCGGCCGGCGCGGGCATGAAGACGCTCTCGCGTTACATCGGGCGCGAAGTTTTCTACGCGACGCTGCTGATCTTCGTCGCGCTGTTGAGCCTGTTCGCGTTCTTCGATCTGATTCACGAGCTGGGCAACGTCGGCAAGGACGGCTATCCGCTCGGCCGCGCGCTGCTGTTCGTCGGCTTGTCGATTCCAGGCCACGTCTACGAGCTCGTGCCAACCGCGGCGCTGATCGGGACTCTGTTCGCCATCGCGCAGCTGGTTGCGAACTCCGAATACACGGTGATGCGTACCTCGGGCGCGTCGCTCACCCAGATCACTTTCTCGATCATCCGGGTGGGAATTCCGCTGGCGGTCGCCACCTTTCTCGCCGGCGAGTTCCTGGCGCCGCCGGCGGAGCGACTTGCGCAACAAGTGCGCATGCAAACACAGGGCCAGGTCACGCGCATCGTCGCGCAGCAGTTCGAATCGGGCTTCTGGTTCCGTCAGGACACGCCGGTATCGACGTTCGTCAACATCAAGAGCCTGGTGAGCGACGCCGGCGAGACCAAGCTCCTCGGCGTGCGCATGTACGAGTTCGACCGCGAGCTGCGGCTCAAGGTGCTGCGCGTCGCCGACTCCGGCACCTTCGTCAGCGATGGCCTGTGGCGGCTCAAGAACGTGCAGACGACGACACTCGGCCCAAACGGCGCGAGCGTGGCGCGCGACGATCAGCTCGACTGGGAGACGGTGTTGAAGCCCTCGATCCTCACGGTCTACCAGGTCGCTCCGGAGAAGCTGGAGTTGCCGACGCTCTACGACAACATCCGTGTCCTGGGAAGCAACCAGCAGAAGACCTCACGCTTCGAGATCGCGCTCTGGAACAAGTTGTTCTATCCGGCGGCAGTCGTGGTGATGATGGTGCTCGCACTGCCATTCGCGTATTTCCAGCGACGGGCAGGCGGCGTGGGCTTCCGGATCTTTGCGGGAACGATCCTCGGGCTGGTGTTCTTCCTGCTCGGACGGCTCTTTTCGTACGTCGGGGTGATCAATGACTGGCCGCCGCTGTTTTCAGCCGCGTTTCCGGTGTTCGCATTCGTGATCGTCGCGGCGACGATGCTGTGGTGGCTGGAACGCCGCTAGGAGCGGTCGAGCATCCAGCGTCGAGCGTGCGCCGGGAAGGTGCAGGCGCCTTGCGCCGGACGCTGGAAGAAAAAAATCCCCGCGGCGGCAGGGATTCTTTTGACTGATCGGCTGAACCGCTCAGGATGCCACAGGCACAATGCTCACAGTGGTCTTCTGCCCCGCGCCCTTGACGCTGAACTCGACCTTGCCGTCGACGAGCGCGAACAGGGTGTGGTCCTTGCCGACGCCGACGTTCACGCCGGGATGCACCTTGGTCCCGCGTTGTCGCACGATGATCGCGCCCGCGCTGATCGGCTCGCCGCCGAACGCTTTCACGCCCAGCCGCTTGGACTGGGAATCGCGGCCGTTACGCGAGCTGCCGCCTGCTTTTTTGTGTGCCATATCTAACCTCGATCCGCAACGAAGTCTTAACCGACGATACCGTCGATCTGGAGCTCGGTGAATCCCTGACGGTGCCCCTGGTTCCGGTGATAATTCTTCCGGCGCCGCATCTTGAAGATCTGCACCTTGTCGGAGCGGCCATGTGCCAGGACCGTGGCGTTGACTGTCGCGCCCGCAACAGTGGGCTGACCTAGGCGCACGGACTCGCCGTCTCCGACCATGAGGACCTGATCGAGCACGACTT
>Ga0066709_100004119_pt1 | contig 11466 bp, 12 predicted proteins | sample GraSoiAngelo_158_FD_79665 | JGI IMG/M metagenome (GOLD analysis project Ga0066709, IMG submission 79665) | Grasslands soil microbial communities from the Angelo Coastal Reserve, California, USA - 14_1009_16_30cm | ecosystem: Environmental > Terrestrial > Soil > Grasslands | place: USA... | reverse complement strand
CTTTTTTCCAAGACCTTAGATAGAACGCGGGGGCTGTATAATGCTCCGGAGTCTCGGTGGAAAGCTCTGGCATCTCACTGGCCCACGCACCAACGGCGTTGCGCATCGAATGGCAGCGGGCGGCAGTGGCTTGCGCGTGCGCCATCGGTTTCGCGGTCTCCGCTAATTACACCAATCATGCACCGGTTGTAGGGACACTCGCGCGCCAGTTCGGCTTCAGCCAGACTTTGGCCGGGCTGCTCACCACGGGCATCTTCATTACGCACGCCGCCATGCAGGTTCCGGGCGGGCATCTTGTGGACCGGTTCGGATCGCGCCGCGTAATGTTCTATGCGCTCGCTTGGGTGGCGCTGGGCAATTTCGCCATCGCTTTTTCCGGCGCCTACTGGCAACTGCTGGCGTGGAAGGTCTTCACCGGCATCGGCACCAGCCTGTGTTTTGTCGGCGGCGCCCGCTACACGCATCAAGCGGCGGCCGGCCCACGGCTGAATCTCGCGCAGGGGCTCTTCGGCGGTTCAGTGCTGCTCGGATCAGGATTCGTGATTCTGGCGGTGCCGCGGATCTCGCAGTGGGCCGGCTGGCGCGGTTCATTTGTCATTTCAGCAACGGTCGCGCTGTGCGCGTGGATCGTTTGGATGGCCCTCTCGCCGCAAGTGACACCGTCGACGCACGCGCGCGGGCAGCTACGCGGGATGCTGCTGGCGCCGCAACTTTGGCTTCTCGGGCTGATGCAGATGGCGTCCTTCGGCCTGGAGATTGTAGTGGGGGCGTGGATTATCACGCTACTGGTTAGCACGCTTCAAGTGCCGGCCGCGAAGGCGGGCTTGATCGGATCATTCGTGCTGCTGCTCGGCATCGTCATGCGGCCACTCGGCGGGGTGCTCCGGCAGCACATCGGAATGCGGGCCCTGCTCGGCGCCAGTTTCCTGGCCAGCGCCGCCGGATGTTTCATGCTGGCTGCGGGCTGGAATTCGCTTCCGCTCGCCGTGGTCGCGGTGCTGCTGATTGGAATCGGTTGCGGTTTGCCCTACGCAGCGCTGTTCACGCGTGCCGCGTCGCTATTTCCCGGCCGGGCGGCGGCCGCCATGGGCCTGGTGAACATGCTGGGCATTCTCATGATTCTGGTGGGTGCGCCGCTGGTGGGGCATTTGGCAGACTGGTCGGGAAGTTTCCGCTCAAGCTTCGTGGTGCTGGGCGGATTTTCGCTCGCTGCCTGCGCGGCCGTCTCCTTTGTCAGCCGGGATGAAACTACGACAGCTTTTTGATTTTTCGCACGTGGCGCGGCGCGACGAGCCGGCGCTGGAGTTCCTCGCGTGCGACGGCCGATGCGAGAGCCGCACATTCGGCAACCTCGAGGACGCGAGTAACCGGCTGGCCCGCGCGCTGGCAGAACGGGGATGCACGGCGGGCGACCGGCTGTGTGTCCATCTGCCGAACTGCGTCGAAATGATCGAGCTGTTTCTGGCCTGCGTGAAACTCGGCGTGATTTTCGTGCCGATCAATATTCTCTATCGCGAGCGCGAGATCGGGCATATCGTGAGCGATGCCGAACCGAAGGTGGTGGTCACACTGAGGGAACTGGAGGCGCTGGGGTCCGAATCGGTGGCGGGCGGACAGGGAAGAACGCCTGACCTGCCGCTGGACGGAGATGCGCCGGCAGCGATTGTTTACACTTCGGGAACCACGGGGGCATCCAAAGGCGCGGTGCTCACGCACAACAATTTCGCGGCGAACGCGCTGAATCTGATCACATGCTGGCAGATCACGAGTGCCGACCGGCTGCTGCTTCCGCTGCCGCTGTTTCATGTGCACGGCTTGGGCAACGGCCTGTGCACGTGGCTCATGACCGGTTGCCGTCTGCGGTTGCTCGAGCGGTTCGAGCACCAGAAGGCCGCGGAGATTATGCGCGAGTTCCGCCCGACGCTGTTCTTTGGCGTCCCCACGATCTACGTGCGTCTGCTGGAGACGCCGCCGGCAGTGGCGCGCGAGATTGGCTCAGGGATGCGGCTGTTTGTTTCAGGTTCCGCGCCGTTGGCCGTGCAAGTGCTCGAAGATTTCCGTGACCTGTTTGGTCACACCATCCTTGAACGCTACGGCATGAGTGAGACGCTCATGAACCTGAGCAATCCTTATGTCGGCGAGCGGCGCGCAGGGACGGTCGGATTCCCTCTACCCGGCGTGTCAGCCCGCCTGCTCGATCCCGAGGGCCGTCCGGCGCAGGATGGCGAGACCGGCGAGCTTTACCTGCGCGGCCCGAACGTGTTCTCCGGCTACTGGCGCCGCGACGACGCGACACGCGCCGCGTTCGTCGACGGCTGGTTCCGCACGGGAGATCTCGCCGTGCGCTCGCCCGATGGCTATTACACGCTGGTGGGACGCCGCAGCGATCTCATTATTTCCGGAGGATTCAATATCTATCCGCGGGAGATCGAAGAGTTTCTGGCGGAACAGCCCGAGATTGCCGAAGCGGCCGTTATGGGCGTGGCGGACCGGCTACGCGGCGAAGTGCCGGTAGCCTACTTAGTCGCTCGCTGCGCTTTTGAGCCGTCGGAGCTGGAGGCCCGCTGCCGCGAGGCGATGGCCTCTTATAAGGTGCCGCGAGCGTTCATCACCGTGGAAAAACTGCCGCGCAATGCCATGGGGAAGATCCAGAAGCATCTGCTGCCGCGCAGTGATCGATAAGATTCAGCGGTAGAGCCGCAGCGTTCAGCGGTAGAACCGCGGCGTTCAACGGTAGAGACGGACGATCCACTCCGCCACCAGCGCCGGTTTTTCCGATCCCTCAACGTCAACTGTTGCGAGCCAAACAATCTGGTGCCCACCTTCGAAATCTTCCACCGACTGCAGCTTGAGCCGGGCGCGAATGCACGACCCCACCGGCACCGGCGCGGGAAAGCGCACGCGGTTAAGGCCGTAGTTGATGCGCATGCCGAATTCGCCTTCCACTTCGACGGCTTCACGGCTCAGCCGGCTCAGCAGCGACAGCGTCAGAAAACCGTGCGCGATCGTCCGTCCGTAGCGCGACTCGGTCCGGGCGCGCTCCGGGTCGGTATGGATCCACTGCTGATCGCCGGTGATGTTCGCAAAGGCGTCGATCATGGTCTGATCGACCGTGAGCCAGCCGCTCGAGCCGGCTTCCTGGCCGATAAGCGATCGGAGCTGGGCAATATGCATAGGCTTTAGTCAGTGGTTCAGTTTGAGTATACTCGCCGAGTAGGAAGAGACCTGATGAGAATTCCTCGCAGCGGTGTCGTTGCGCTACTAGTCTTTTCGGTATTAGCGCAACAATCAAAGTCGCCTGTTACGCATAGCGGCTCCCCATCTCTCCAAGTTCCGGCGGCCCCTTCCGACGCCCTCAGGTTTCAGACTCAACTCGGCAATTTCGAAGCCACGGACTGAGCGGGCGACGCTGGCGCTCCGCCGATTTGCGCGCCAAGGTGACATTCGTGGACATATGGGCCACCTCCTGCGGTCCCTGCCGCGAGCATCCGGAGATACAGCGCTTCTAGGAAATAATGAAGATCAAGAGCGAGGGTTCACGTCCTCACCTTCAGCATGGACGATGATCCCCACCCGTCGAGTCGTACATGAAGGAACACAAGTACACGTTCCCGGTCATCGTCGGCGGGGAGTTGGTCCAGAAGCTGTTTCTCGCCGATGGCGGCACCCCCAATCGTGGATCATTGACCGAAAGGGGCGCAGGTCCGACCAGTTTCGGTCATGGTCGTTGGGACGCATCCTTCTGAAGTAGAACGGATCGCAAGCGCAAAACCAAACTGAACCGGGTTCTAAGGTAGGAAAGGCATTCATGCCTGTCCATTGCCGGGCTCGCCGGCTATCGAAACGTCCGCAGATACGGTTCCGGCAGGTGTGGCGTGCCGTTGAAGCTATACAGCGCGAGATCGCCGGCACGGACCCGCATGGTCGTCAGCGCGGCATTATACGTCACGCCCGCGAGCCGCATCACGTGCCGTCCCTCGAGCCCCAGCGCCATCCCCACCCACACGGCAATCGGCGTCGCCGACGAAAAAACAGCCACCGATTCGCCCGACGGAAACCCGTTCAAGGCCTCGGCCGCCGACGAGACCGGTTCGAGGAACGCCTGCCACGATTCACCCGGCACTTCGTACCGGCCCGTTACCCACGCGCGCACCACCAGCGTGTCAGAGAGCGTCCAGGTGCGATGCGCGGGTGAGTTGTCCTGCGCCAGCAGCTGCCGCAGTTTCTCGTGTTCCACGCGAAACTCGGCGTCATCCTCACGCAACCGCGGGGCAATGGCGCTATAAACGGCATCCAGATCGAATTCGTTCCAACGCGGATCGATCTGAATCTCGGGCGTCCGAATGCCCGCCTGGACGAAGGTGCCGAGAGCCTCGCGCGCCGTTTCCTGCTGCCGCGTGAGCGCACCGGAGTACACGGCGCTGAATTGCACCTTCTGCGCCGCCAGATATTCGCCCAGCAGGCAGGCCTGCGTGCGGCCCAGGTCGGACAGCGTGTCGTAATCGTGGCGCAGACCGGCCTGCCCGTGCCGAACCAGGTAGAGCGAACTCAACCCAACCGCTCCGCCAGCTCGACCGCGGCACGCATCAGACCGCGCACGCGCAGATGGAAATCGCGGAAACGCTCGTCACGCGTTTGGCCGCGATGAAAACGGAAGTAAATCTGCTGCAGGATCACGCCCAGCTTGAATAAACCGAACACTTCGTAATAGCCCAGGGCGGAAACATCGCGGCTGGCCTTTTCGGCGTAGCGCGCAACCAGCTCGGCGCGCGTATACCAGCCCGGCTCGGCGGTGATCCCGCTCAGCGAGCCGCCACGCATTTCCGGATCGCCGGCCTGCGACCAGTAACACAGCGTGCAGCCGAGGTCCACCAGCGGGTCGCCGACGGTGGCCATCTCCCAATCGAGCACGGCCTCGACGCCGCCCGGATTCTGAGCGTCGAGCATTATGTTGTCCAGCTTGAAATCGTTGTGGACGAGCGTGGGCCTGGCGGATGCAGGCAGGCGATCGGCCAGCCAGCCGACCAGGCCGTCCATGCCAGGCAGTTCCTCGGTTTTCGCGCGCTCCCAGCGGTCGGTCCAACCGCGCACCTGCCGCTCGAGAAAACCGTCGGGACGCCCCAACGCCGCCAGTCCCTGGCGCTCGATATCAATCGCGTGGAGTTGGGCCAAGCAGTCGATAAAGCCTTCGCTGGTCTTTCGGGGGAAACCGGCAGCGTTTGCAAACTCCGGTGGCACATCGCGCCGCAGTACGACACCGTGGCGGCGCTCCATCAGAAAAAACGTCGCTCCGATGACCGAGGGATCTTCGCACAGCACATACACGCGCGGCGCCGGCGGAAACACCGGATGCACGGCTTCGAGCACGCGAAACTCCCGCGCCATGTCGTGCGCTTTGGGAGCCACGGGCCCCACAGGCGGTCGGCGCAGCACGTATTCGCGATCACCCGCGCGCACCAGATACGTGAGATTCGAATGGCCGCCTGGAAACTGCTCGACGGTCACGTCACCCTCGGCCCCTTCGACTCTGCCGCGCAAATAAGCACCCAGCGCGCGCACATCGATCTCTTCACCCGCGCGAATGGGAGCAACCTCGGGAAACATCGGTAAGAGGGTAGCAGATTTTTTCAATGCTGAGTCGTGGAGACGCTGAAAACTTCAATTCTTACTCCGTACCAGCGGAAACCTTTTTCTTGCCTTCCTCGGCGTCTCAGCGTCTCGGCGGTGAAAGGCTTATCGACCGAGTACTGAAGAGACGTCGAGCATAACGCGCGTTTGTTAGATTGGAATGAGGTATGAAGTTCATGTTACTCGTGATGGCGGCTGGGTTCCTGTCCGCCGCTCCCAAGGTCAACCAGGCTGATTTCGACAAACTCGTCGACCAGTATTTCGACGATTTCTTCCACTACAATCCGACGCAGGGCACCTCCGCGGGCTTCCATCAGTACGACGAGCAGCTGGAAGATTACTCGCTCGCCACGATCGCCGCCCAGATCCGCTCGCTCAAGGGATTTCTCGCCAAGTTCGAGCAGGTTCCCGCCAATGGCCTCGCGGTGGACACCGCCGCTGACCGCGATTTGGTTATCCGCAACATCCAGTCGCAACTGCTGAGCCTAGAAAACATTCGCATGTGGGAGAAAAACCCGGATGTATACTCGAGCGGCATCACGAGCAGCGCCTTCACCATCATGAGCCGCAGCTTTGCGCCACCCGAAGAGCGCTTGGAGTCGCTGATCGCGCGCGAGCGGCTCATGAAGAATATGCTCAGCCAGGGGCGCCGCAATCTGCGCAATCCGCCGCGTATCTATACCGAGGTGGCGCTCGAACAGTTGCCGGGCATCGTCGGGTTTTTCAAGAAAGACGTGCCGGCTGCGTTCAACAAGGTTACCGACCGTAAGCTGCCCGACGAATTTCACGCCAGCAATGAGGCGGTGATCGGGGCGCTGGGCGAGTATCAGACCTTTCTGACGAATGACCTGCTGCCACGATCGAAAGGCGATTTCCGGATTGGGTCGGAGAACTACAGCAAGAAACTATCCTACGACGAAATGGTGGATCTGCCGCTCGACAAAGTGCTCGAGGTGGGCTTTCAAAACCTCCGTCAGAATCAGCAGGCGTTTCGCGCGACGGCCGCAAAAATCGATCCCAAACGCACGCCGCAGGAGATCCTACATGACCTCGAAAAAGATCATCCGCCAGCCGACCGCCTGTTGCAGACTTTCCGCGATGTGCTGGGCGGGCTGCGCCAGTTCATCGTCGATCACAAGATCGTGACCATGCCTTCCAGTGTCCCGCCCATCGTGGAAGAGACGCCGCCGTTCATGCGCGCCCTGACTTTCGCCTCCATGGACACACCGGGGCCGTACGAGAAGGTGGCCAAGGAAGCATTCTTCAACGTGACATTGCCCGAGGCCAACTGGAGCCGCGAACAGGTGGAGGAGCACATGGCCTCGTTCAACCGCGGCACCGTCATCAGCACCGCCATCCACGAGGTGTATCCCGGCCACTACGCGCAATTTTTGTGGGTGCAGCGAGCGCCCTCGAAAGTGCGCAAGCTGACCGGCTCTGGCACCAATGCTGAAGGATGGGCGCACTACACCGAGCAGATGATGCTGGATGAAGGCTACGGCGCGGGCGATTTGAAACTGCGCCTGGGCCAGTTGCAGGACGCCCTGTTGCGGAACGCGCGCTACATCGTGGGCATCGAGATGCACACCGGCAAGATGACATTCGAGCAGGGCATCGAGTTTTTCATGAAAGAGGGTTATCAGACGCACGCGAATTCCGAGCGCGAAACCAAGCGCGGCACTTCCGATCCGACTTACCTGGTCTACACGCTGGGCAAGCTGCAAATTCTGAAGCTTCGCGAGGATTACCGCGAGCTGCGAGGGGCGGACTTCTCGCTGTTGGAATTTCACGACGAGTTTCTGGCGCAGGGTTTTCCACCGATCAAAATTATCCGGCGGGCCATGCTGGGCAACGACAGTCCGGTCCTGTGATCCCTCGCTACCCGGTTTACCTGTTCGATATTGACGGTACGCTGCTCGATTCCGCGCCGGACATCTGCGGCGCGCAGAGTGAAGTTCTCGCCGCCGCGGGCTGCCCTGGCGCCAGCTTCGAATTTCTACGAAGCTATATCGGCCTGGAACTGCGTGCTGTATTCGGCGCGCTGCTCCCGCACCTCACGCCGGCGGAGATGGAGAAGCTGAGCGATGAATATTCGCTCAACTATCGCGCCCGGCGGCACGCGCACACGCGGCTCTACCCCGGCGTAGCGGAAGCGCTGGCGGCGCTCCTTGGCAGAAAGTCGACCGCGACCACCAAGAGCACCGCCGGCACGCACCTGGTCCTCGAACATTTCGGATTGTCGCGGCACTTCGATCACGTCCAGGGGAGCGATGGCATCGCCTACAAGCCTGCGCCGGATGTGGTATTCGCCGCGTTGAAGGGCTTGGGCGCCGTGCCGGAAGAATGTCTTTTCGTCGGCGATTCTCCGGCTGACATGGAAGCCGGCCGCCGCGCGGGCGTCAAAATCTGCGCCGTGCGCTACGGCTATGGTGACCCCGCTGAGCTCGCAAAATGGGCGCCCGACCACTGGGTTTCCGACTTGCGCGAACTGGTGAAACCGCCCACGGGCCTGCACAAGTCGGCTTGATATGATGGTCTTTGAACCCCCGTAACCAGGAGCCAATCATGTCCGACCGTATCCCGCGCCGCGATTTTCTGAAGACTTCGGCGGCCGCCGCCGCGCTCAGCGCCCCCGCCATTCTGCAGGCCCAAGACACCAACGACAAGCTGAACATCGGCTGGATCGGCGTGGGCACACGCGGTTACGCGGGTCTGGATTGGCTGCACAAAGCCGAACCGCAAGGCGTCGCCGTCACCGCCATCTGCGACACCTTTACCGGACACATCGCGCGCGCCAAAGACCGCATCCAAACTATCTACGGCATTACGCCGAAGACCTACAACGACTATCGCGACCTGCTGGCCGACAAGTCCATCGACGCCGTGTTCATCATGACGCCGGAGCACCTGCACCACGACATGACGATAGCCGCCCTGCGCGCCGGCAAGAACGTGTACATCGAAAAACCGCTGGCGCACACCATCGAAGAGGGCTTCGACATCGTGAACGAGTGGAAGAAATCGGGCAAGATCGTGCAGGTAGGCACACAGAACCGCAGTTCATCGCTCTACAAGAAGGCCAAGGAGATGATCGAACAGGGCCAAATTGGCGACATCCATTACGTGCGCGCGTTCTGGTATCGCAACTCAGCGCCCAACGATCCGGCCTGGCGGTATGTTGTCCCGCCCGAGGCCAACCCGCAGAATACTGACTGGCCGAAATTTCTCGGCACCGCGCCTCAGCGCGACTGGGATCCGCAGCGCTACTTCCAGTGGCGGCTCTACTGGGATTACTCCGGCGGCATTTCGACCGACCTGCTGGTGCATCAGACCGATATCGTCAACTTCGTCCTGAGCAAGACCGTCCCGCTCTCCTGCATGGCATCCGGCGGCATCTACCGCTGGACCGATAAGACCGACGACCGCGACGTGCCCGATTGCCTCAGCGCCATTTACGAATATCCCGACCGCTTCCACATCAACTACAGTTGCTACTTCGGCAACGTGCATTACGGCTACGGCGAGCAGTTTTGCGGCAACGAAGGCACCATCGAAGTGCTCAACCGCCAGGACCTGAATTTTTATCCGGAAAAATACCGCAATGCCGATGCCAAAATCACGTCCCGCCCCGAAGTCCATTTGAACGGCTTGAAAGACTTCGGCGAGCAGGACGGCGCCATCAATCACTTCAAAAACTTCATCGAAGCCGTGCGTGGAAATGGCTCCGTGATCGCGCCGCCCACCATCGGCCAGCAGGCGGCCGTCTCCGGTCACATGGCCACGCTCTCGTTCAAAAATCAGAAGAAAATCTTCTGGGACGAGAAAGGCGAGAAGTACCGGTTCACGTAATCTTAGATCCGCGGGCACCCACCGTCCTTACTACGCTGCTAGATCACTAGTTTCGCACCCGTAAGGCTCAGGTGACGGTCCGTTGACCAGCAGGTGCCAATCCGGCGCTCATTCATGATGACCAGCCCGTGTGCATCCGCCAGCGTGAGCGGCTGGTCGGCAAACTTTTTGATGAGGCGACCGGCATTGGCCAATTCCTCTTTTCCCGCCTGCTGGAGCGTGAGTAGGGTCAGCTCGTCGATGAAGTTGAGGAATTGGATCGCGCGGTTTTGGTCGTACCGGCGGAGAAACCAGCCGTGCCCCTCGGCAATGACCAGAGCGGAGGTGACCAGCGGCGGCAGACTGGAAAACAGCCTTCGGAATATCGAGTGGTAACTGTCGGATCGGTCCAGGAAGGCAATCAGAGCGGACGTATCCACGTAGCACTCAGTCCTTCGAGCCATACACGATGTCGTCAAGGGACTGGCTGGATCGGCGATTGCCGGACTCGACGAACCCCGCGTAGCGCATCCAGGGCGCGCCACCGGGCGGCGGCAGCATGCGCCGGATGCCGCGGCGGACGAGTTCGGCGACTGATATTCCCAACGCGGCCGCCTCCTTCTTGGCCAGCGCGTACTCCTCTTCGTCCAAGCTGATTTGAGTGCGAATCATGTTATCACTTCTTGCCTTGCATGATAACACGATCCGGCGGGCGTGCGAGAGGCAGCGTGCGTAGGAAGCCCAGCAGTCACGAAGAGCTTGCCTCCAGGCCACGCACGGCGCAAATGTTTCTGTTACCATCAACCTCTTATGTCAGCCGCCGTAACCAAGGGCCGTCTCATTCCCGCCGCCATTCTGGCGATCTTCGTGTACGGCATGATCGCCTCCGTCGCGGGCACGATCGTGCCGGACGTCTCGAAGCGCTTCGATCTTACGCCCGAGCAGATCGGCTACGTTTTCCTGGCGCAGGCCATCGGGTTGATCATCGCGTCCGTGTCGGTCGGGCCGCTGCTCGATAACAAAGGCAAGAAGACCGGCCTGCTGCTGGGCTTCATCCTGATCGTGATAGCGCTGTTCGCAGTGCCGAATTCCACCGGCTACTACATGATCATGGCGTTCATGGTGCTGTTGGGCCTGGGCGGCGGCATCATCGTAACGGCTGCCAACGCGCTGGTGAGCGACATCAGCGAAGAACGGCGCGCTTCCACGCTCAACCTGCTGAACCTGTTTTTCGGCCTGGGCGGCCTGGCTACGCCTTTCATCGGCGCGAATCTGCTGAACCATAACACCATCGCGCTCTGCTACCTGATTGCCGGGCTCACGGCGGCAACGCTGGTATTGCATATCTTCACGCCCATGCCACCACCCACCGGCGAACGCGGCTTCAAGTTTGCCGAAGCCGGCGCGCTGCTTGGCCGGCCCGCCCTGTTTCTTCTGTCGTTGATGCTGTTCCTCTATGTGGCGTGCGAAGTCGGCGTGTGGAACTGGCTGCCCAAGCACCTGGAGGCGCAAGGCATTCCGGCGGCCACGGCGCTGAATATTCTTTCGCTCGGATTCGCGCTCGGCCTGTTGATCGGCCGCGTGGTGGTTTCGCGCATCCTGATCAAAGTTGCGGCGCCCACCGTCACGCTGGGCGCGGCGATCCTTATGAGCATCACCACCTACGAAATGCTGCAAACCCACGACCCGACCATCGCGGCCATCATGGTCTTCTGCGCGGGCGTGGCCATGGCTCCGGTCTTCCCGACGACGCTCGCCATGGTGGGTGACGCCTTCCCGCGCATGACCGCCACCGCCATGGGCATCGCCATCACGTCGGGATGGATCGGCCTCGCCGTCAGCTCGCGCATCATCGGGGCCATCGCCGGTACCGATACCACGCGTATCAAGACCGCGCTTCTGGTGCTTCCGGCGTTTTCGCTGTTGATGATCCTGGTGAACCTGGCCGTGCGGCCGATGCTGAAAAAGTACGCGAACGTGCCGGTTTAGGCGTGGTCACCTGCAGTAAAT
>Ga0066709_100004118_pt1 | contig 11468 bp, 8 predicted proteins | sample GraSoiAngelo_158_FD_79665 | JGI IMG/M metagenome (GOLD analysis project Ga0066709, IMG submission 79665) | Grasslands soil microbial communities from the Angelo Coastal Reserve, California, USA - 14_1009_16_30cm | ecosystem: Environmental > Terrestrial > Soil > Grasslands | place: USA... | reverse complement strand
GTCCGTGACCAGCGCGCCCACCACCGTTGCCGGAATGTCTGCCTTGTGCCAACCTTTAGCGTCGAAGCCAACTGAGGAAACCTGCTCGCCCGTGGCCTTCACCTCGCACGACGACTGAATCTGCCAATTCTTGTGCAGATACGCGCGCACTGGAAGTTCACTAGGCGTATCGGCGGCATAGCTGCCGCGGCCGAGAATCGCATACAGCGCAAAAACAAGGAAGTACAACGAACGCAATCGTGGCATGAGGCTCCTTCGAGGTTCCATCGTTTCGAATTGGCGATCGAGAGCAGCCCGGTTCAAAGCCTGGGCGGCCCATATTAAACCGTTTGAATGCTTTGAGACACGTTCTTTTTTTGCAGGCATCCAGTTTCGCGCTTGATCCGGGATTTCTGCGCTATCTTGGAGGTCGGGAGGTGGTCCCGGAGGAGGGGGTCGAACCCACACGGTACTAAGTACCACTGGATTTTGAGTCCAGCGCGTCTGCCAGTTCCGCCACTCCGGGGCAACAATTCAAAATAGCACGCCCGCGCCCCGCACTCAAGACATCACGTCGCTCGGTAGTGGCCCGCATTTTCCCAGATCTTAAAACGAAAGCCTGGCGCTCAACTGCATTTCGCGTCCCGGCGTCATTGCCATGGTGATCGTTCCGAACTGCGGTGTATTCACGAAGCGGTTCGGTGTGCCCAGGTTTACCTTGTTCAGCGCGTTGAATGCTTCGGCACGAAACTGGAAATTGGTTCTCTCGCTGATGCGGAAGGTCCGCGCCAGCGCAAAGTCCAGGGTTTCGATGGGCGGGCCATACACGGAGTTCCGGCCTGCATTCCCGTAGGTAAACGCTGGGGGCGCAGCAAATGCGGCGGGGTTAAACCACTCTACCGCGGTATGCGTTCCTGGGCCGAATACGGGCTGGCCCGTAACCTTGGCGCGGATCGGATTCTCGCCCAGGACGGTCCCGGAGTTCGCCGTGTCTCCGAAGACGGAAATGGTGAGCGGCATTCCTGATTGCACCTGGTAGATCGTCGACAAATGCCAGTCTTGGCTTACGACGCGAAGCCAATCCTGGCGCCGCAAAGCAGGAATATCGTAAACGCTACTCAGCGCGAAGCGATGGCGGACGTCGCAGCCCGGGCCTTTTTCAAGGTTCAGATCCCTGTTGTTTTGTGGGATGGACGATTCGTCCATCGGAGAACGGAAGTCCGGCGCGTTGGTCAGATTCTTGGCGAAGGTATAGTTGGCCAGAAAGCTGAGCCCATGCGAGTAGCGGCGGCGAACATTCACATAGCCCGCGTCGTACCAACTCTGCGCGGTGTTTTCCAATAAATTGATGGTGCTAACCGGGAAAGTTTCACTTTGCACGACGGCGGTGGTGCTGCTCGGCGTCAACACCGTGCCCGGCACAAAAGTAAGCGTCTTGAACGGGCGCCGCGGACCAAGAGGGCCTGGTCCGGGAAGCGTATTGTTGATCAAATGTGCTCTTTGCAGACGGAAACCGCGCGACCCGATGTAGCCGACTTCAAGAGAGGTGTTTTGCCCGAAGCTCTTTTGCACCGAGCCGTTCCATTGCTGGACGTATTGCGCCAGAGCATGCGAATCGAAGGCCGTAAAACTCACCGTAGTGGGCGTCAGAGAGCCCGTGCCAAGAACGGGAGTGCCGAAATTCATGCCGGTGTTGAAAAGCGCCGCTGGCGGCGTGAAGTTGTCGGCTTGCTGCGTTTCCGGAAAAACATACGGGACGTTGTGCCGCTGGTTGCACCAGGTGTTCAGATCTACCGGAGTGAAAAAGATTCCATAGGCCGCATGGAAAACCAGGCCCACGCCTGGAAGGTTCTTGGCGATTCCCAGGCGCGGTGCGAAGTTGTGTTTGTTGGCGTACATCAGCCCTCTCGGATAACCCAACTGGCCGCCGATGAAAACCGAAGGAACGCCGTTATCAAAGACCAGGTTTGTGTTGGTGTTCTGTTTGTCGTAGAGAGGGCTGGTGTATTCATAGCGAAGGCCGAGGTTGAAAGTCGTCGTGGGCGTCATCTGCCAGCTATCTTCGGCAAAAGCGGCCGTTCCCCAAGTGCGTAAATCCATCGCAGGCACGCCCGCCTGACGCTGCTTCACCGCGGGCAGACTGAGCAACATACTGGCCAGTCCAGAACCGCTGCCGTCATTGAAACCAAATTCCGTCGTATACCCGGTGGTGTACTGGTAGTAGCCTCGGTTCTGGAAGAATCCCCACATGGGCCAGAGGTAACGGCGGAATTCGCCGCCGAACTTCATGCCGTGGCGTCCGCGCTGCCACGCATAGGTATCCCGGACCTCGATCGTCGTGTCCCAGGCATGCATGGGCGTTGCGGCAAAAGTGTCACCGATTCCCGTGTACCCCTGAACGGCAAACCACGGGGAACCCCAGGCGTTCTTGCCTCCGAACCCGATTCCCTGAATGCCCAGCGCGCTGACGATATCATTGACTCCGTCATTCTGCGAAGTGCGATCCATAGAAAGGCGCGAAAGCGCAAGCGAGACGGTGTTGACTCTGTTGCTCGCAAAAATGTGATTCCACGACCCTACGGCCTGTTGGGACAGATTGTTGAAGTTCACGCCAAAGCCGGGCAGGTTTTCCGTCGTGGAGGTCATGCCGCTACTCGGAGAGAATCCATTTTCGCCGCCGGCAGAGTAGCGAGCCAGCAGGGTGTCGCCGTTCGAGAAATTATGGTCCACGCGAAACGTGCCCTGGTCCTGAGTGTGTTTTTCGTTGCGGACGTCGAGATAATTGTTCGAATCCGCATCGCCCGCCATCATCATCATGCTCGGTTGAGGGAGGTACTTCATCAAAAAACTTTCCAGAAGAGGATTGATCCTGTCCGACGGAATTTGATTGTTGGGAAACTGAGAGCGTGTGTACGGGAAATTGGAGGGCCCGGTCGGCAGACTGGGGTTGTAATTCGGATTGTTTGCTGCGGTGGTTGGGTCATAAATCTTGACATTGCTCATGCTGAAATCGCCTATGATTTCGTCCTGTGTGGGAACCGTCAAAACCTGGGTGTCTGCCTGCGCCAGGCGCAAGCCCTCATAATTGATGAAGAAAAAGGTTTTCTTTCCGATGAGCGGGCCACCTAACGAAGCGCCAAAATTGTTTTGCACCAGGTGATTGTTGCCCATGGACGCGAAGGTGCTGGCATCCATTGCGCCGTTGCGGTGAAATTCGTAAATCGTTCCGTGGTATTGGCTGGAACCGGAATGCGTGACGATATTGATCTGGCCGCCGCCAGCACCTCCCATGTCAGCGGTGTAGCTGCTCGTTTCCACTTGAAATTCCTTGACCGCATCGGGAGAAGGGCTCAGGTTCTGCGTGTTGAAGGTGGGATCGGTGTTCGTGGCGCCGTCGAGCAGGAAAAAGTTCGCGTTGGGGCGGCTGCCACCGATCACCACGGCGGAGCGCTGCCCCGGACGCCAGTAAAGAGGATTTGTGGAGCCCGTCTGCGCCCCATACCCCACATGCGCGCCAGGCACGGTGAGCACGAGGTCAATCAACATCCTTCCATTGAGCGGCAGTTCCCGAATGGATGTGGGCTCGACGACTTCTCCGACGCTCGCGTCGGTCGTTTGCAAAACTTCGCTGCCCGCCGTGACTTTTACTCCCTCGGTGACGGATCCGACTCCCAGCGTGATGTCTACGGCCCGTTTCTGGCCGACTTCCAGCCGCAAGGACTGCTTTGACGTAGCTAAGCCAGACGCCTGGACTTTCAGCTCGTAGTCGTCGGGCAGGAGTGCCGAGGCCTCGAAGAGTCCTTGCTGGTTAGTGATGGCGCGGCGGATTGCTCCTGTGCTCGCGGCCGTCAGTTCGACGGCCGCCCCCGCAACGGGGAGATGCTGCGAATCGGTGACCGTGCCCGTAAGGACGGCATAGTTGCTCTGGCCGAATCCAGGCCCCGCAAACCCGAGAAGAAATAGAAGTACGCAGGATCGCCTCATACGATTTGTCTCTCCAGAAGAAACTCACATTGCGCAAGTGTAGACTTCCGGGCACAAGAAACGAACAGCTCGAGCGACACCAGATCGATATTCAGCCCCGCTTGCCCGAAACTCTAACTGTGAAGAAAAAGGCCAGCAATAGTAGGAAACCATTAGTATGCTTCTGGGCTGGATCCCCTTCCGCAGTGGCAAACTTCCCCTCCCGGAGGTCCCCGGCTCGCCTGCTCCCGGACTTTTCCACAGCCCCGCAACTGGACTCCGCCATCCCCCCGCGATACTCTGGCGTCCCTTCGACAGGGGTTCCTTCCCCGGACATTCGAAGCCGCTCGACCAGGATTCTCAAGATGGCTACCGTCACTACCATTCCCTCCGGTTCCCACCCGGAGCACCACGGCCTTTCCTTCTGGATGGACCGCGTCATCAAGGAGCTGGAAAACGTCCGCTCGTCCCCGGACGCGGACGCCGTCCATGATCTTCGTGTGGCCATCCGCCGCTGCCGGTCCGTCGCGGCTGTGATGGAAGAGGTAGACCCCGATCCCGCCTGGCCGGCTATGCGCAAGGTCGCACGCAAACTCTTCCGCGGCCTCGGCGCGCTTCGCGATGCTCAAGTGATGAACGAGTGGGTAAAGAAGCTCGCTCCCGAAACCGACTCCGTCCGCATGCATCTGCAAACCGCATGCGAATCGAACGAACCGAAGCTCCGGGAGAACGCGCTCCGCGTGGCGGGCAAATTCGACCAAAAGCACTGGAGACGCCTTGAGCGCGCTCTGCGCCAGCGCTCCCGCCTCGTGCCCATGGGGAGTCTCGCCGCCGAATGCCTCGCGCTCGAACGATTCGAAAGCACCAGGGAGCTTCACGCCAAGGCCCTGCGCACCGAAAAATCCAAACCCTGGCACGCACTGCGCATTGGACTGAAGCGCTTTCGCTACACGGTCGAAAGCCTGCTCCCCGAGCACTACGCCGCCTGGGGCGACCATCTCAAGCGTCTCCAGGACATGCTCGGCGAAATTCACGATCTTGACGTCCTCGCCGCGGCCGTCAAGAAATCGGAGTTCCTCGAAACCGAAGACTCTCTCAAACTTTGGCAGGAAATCATCGCCCGCGAGCGCAACGAACGCATCGCAACCTATCGGCAGCTCACTCTCGGCAAAACCAGCCTCTGGAACATCTGGCGCTCCGGCCTCCCTAGGAATGGTCGCGTCGAGGCCGCCGCTCTGGCCCGCTTGCGCGCCACCGCTCGCGCCGTCGATCCGCACGTGCGCCGTACTTCTCAAATTTCCCGGATCGCTGTCGCCCTCTTCGACGCCCTGAAACGCGCGGAGTCCGCTCCCGTGTTCAGCGACGCCTCTCTTCGCAGGGTTTTACTTGCTGCGGCTCGCTTGCATGGGGTTGGCGATGCGGACGCCGGAAAGTCGCCTCAAAAAGCCGCGCGCAAGTTCCTTCTTGGTCTCACCATTCCACCCGGATGGAGCACCGAAGATTGGGAACTGCTCGCTATCGCGGTCCGCTATCATCGCGGCGCGGAACCCAGAGCGAAGGACGGTCCTTTTTTCAAGCTTTCAGCGGAACAGCAGAACGGCGTCCGCGCTCTGGCCGGCGTTTTGCGGCTGGCGCGAGCGCTTCGAAAGTGTGGTCTGGCAACCGGCGCAGGGCTCCGCGCCGAAAAATCCACCGAGGCCATCGTTCTTCGTGTTCCGGGCCTGGTGGATGATCTCGAGACCGCCGCGCGCCTTGCTGCAGGCAAGCATCTGCTCGAAGAGTATCTGCGCATGCCATTGATCGTGAAGACCGCCGCGAAGCCGGAAAGTGTCGTTGCCCTGGCACCCCGGCAAATGCCGGAATTCTCGGTCATCGCTTCCGATTGAGGGAATTCTCGATCGAGCCATCGGCGACGCACTCTGAATAATCGGACTATTTCCCGGCCCGCCGCAGCAACTTCGGAGTCGCCAGCCACACGAGTTCGCCAATCGGCGGAGAGAGGCGCTTCAGTTCCACGAAAGCCACACCCGCTTTTTTCAATCCCGTCAGGTGTTTTTTCGAACCGAGCGCCGTAGCGATAACGTCATCGAGTTGCGGCGCGTGGCCAAAGAGAAAAACCATGGACGCCTGCTTGTCCTTCGCAAGTTCGCGAAACAGAAGAGATGGCTCCGCCCCCGGCAACAGCAAGTCCGTCCGTCGAATTTTTTGTTTGGCGTACTCGAGCGCACTCGCAAAAATTTCCGCGGTCTGCGTCGCGCGCACGTAGGGACTCGCCAGAAACAGATCACCCATGACTCCGAGCGCCGCCACACCTTTCGCCACCTGTTTGGTCTTCTCGACACCTTCCTCGGTCAGATACCGTTCTGGGTCGGGAGGACATTTTGGGTCCTCGCGGTCAATCGCGATCCCGTGGCGAACAATGTAGAGCTGCATGATTCCCTCTCAACTAGACGCCCCAATAGGCCCCCCGCAAAACAAGCGCTGCCGGCAGGCATTCACAAAATCCCCCAAATCTTTTTCTCTGACTGTCAACTTTCAACTGTGAACTGTCAAGCAGTCTGCGACTGCCGGAAATAGAGCCTCACGTGGAATTCTTTTTCAAACAGCTCCCCGCTGCGATTGGCGTCTCGCAGGTCTTCTGTCGCATCGCCGCGTGCGTACACCTGCAATCCCACCGCGCCCCGCTGAAAGGAAGCGCGGATCTTCATCACGCGCTGCCGGTGTGAATGATCGAGCGCCTCGGCGATTCGCAGTATCGCCGCAAGTCTCCGCGTGACGCGTTTGTCCGCATTGTTCAGCGAAGAATAGGCGGTATGATGCCCGGCGGGCTCCGACTTTCGATTGTGATAGCGCACCAATGCCGCCGCCACGGCGCGGTCGCGGCCTTCCAGCCCCGGAATATCCCCGTTCAGCACCAGGTACTCCCCATGCTTGTGATGTCCGCGGTGGCTGATCATGTGTCCGGTATCGTGCAGGAGCGCCCCGGCCTCCAGCAGCACCCGCGAGTGCGCCGGCAAATGATGCACCGCCTGCAACTGATCGAACAGCAGAATACTCAGTTCCCGCACGTGCTCTGCGTGCTGCTGTTCATATCCGAGCCGCCGCGCAAAACTGCGCGTGCCCACGAGCAACTGGCGCGCCGAGGTGTTGTACCGGTGCGGCTCCTTACGTGAGAACGCCTCACGCGCAATCTCTTGCAGCAGCCCTTCGCGCACGCCGACCCCGGGGAGCGCAAAGGTGCGCAAGTTCAGGTACCGCCCCAGCGTGAGAAATGTGATCGCAGCGACGCCCATCACGTCGGCGCGGTCACGCCGCACCGCATAGGCCTTCATGCGTTCGCGCACGTCTCGCCTGAGAATGTCAGGCAAGCGCGCCCGCAAGAGCGACAATTCCATCGTTTGCAGGCCGTGCTGGCGCGGCCCGGGCGCGACATTCGCCAGCGTTTCCGCGTTTCCACCTAGCGCCACCGCGATGCTCTCCCCCAGATTTGGGCGCGGCACCAATTTTGACTCCAGCAGCGCGCGCACGTACCGCCGCACCTGCTCCGCCTCCGCCAGACGAATCACTCCGGGAAGCTCCAGAGTGGTCATCAACCGCACCGTGCCCACCGGCAATTGCGCGCCTTGCTCCACAGTGTGGTCCCGCAGGATGCTGATCTCCAGGCTTCCGCCGCCCAGATCCGCGATGCAGCGGGGCGGAGCCTCCGGTCCTAGCGCGGCCAACACCGCTTCCCTGCCGAGCCGCGATTCCTCCGCCGCACTGATCACCTCCAGCGTGATTCCGGATTTCTGTTTGATGCGGCGGACAAACACTTTGCGGTTTCGCGCTTCACGCGTGGCGCTCGTCGCTACCGCGCGATATCGTGTGACGCCGAATTCATCCATCACTTCGCGGAATTGCCGGAAGGCCTTCGCGGCTTTCTTGAATATCTCTTCGCTAAAGCGGGGACGCACGAAAACGCTTTCTCCCAGACGCAGCGGATAGCGCTCTATGTGGACAGGTTCGATATCCAGCGCGGAATAGGCGCGGGCCACGGACAAGCGTACCGCGTTGGAACCGGCATCGATGGCTGCGATATGAACCGGCTCGGACATTCCAGGATCTACCGCCAGAGGTGAGCTAGCGCGACGGAAGGAGTGTACTTCGTCGCGCGAATTCCCAACTGCTCGCCGATGCGCTGGCGCAGCTGCTTGTTCACGGCGGGAACGCTGGCCTCTCCGTCAAGTTCGAGGAAACTATGCTTCTTGGCCATGACTTCGAATTCGCGCTTGATCATCGTCTGATAGCGGATGAAAGACCAGTAGAGATCGTGCGATAGCGACATGTCCCGCCCGGCTTCCCAATAACTGATCGCCTGCGCTTTCTTGAATTCACGCCCGAAGGCCGTCTCCGGTCGCACGTTCAGCCAGAACGTCAGGTGCGGCCGCAAGGCCATCGCGTAGAGCCCGCTCATGTAGTCGCGATTGATTCCGCGCACCACGCCGCGCGCAATGAGCGTGAAGATGAAACGATCCGCCAGCACGATCGTGCCGGATCGTAGTGCCGGCAAAATGCGGTGCTCCACTTGGTCGAAGAAGTCTGTGGCGTACATCAGCGCCAGGGTCAGCCGCGTCGCGGCGTTCTTGGCCAGAAGTTCGTCGATGTCGCGTCCCACCAGGTTCGAACGGCGCAGCCCGCTCGTTTGCACCGCGAAGCCCTCCGATTCCAGCCACTCCTGCAGTAAAGCGAGCTGTGTCGACCGTCCCGACCCATCCATGCCTTCAATGACGACCAGGCTGCCGGTAATTTCGCTGGGATCAAACCCGACCAGTGGCTCGCCAAAAAAATACTGTGACGAAGCTTCCTCGGTTACCGCCGCAGTTTTCGCCGCAGCCACCGGGGGAGCGGCCGCAGGAGACCCAGCCGCGGGAGTTTCCGTTGATGGAACGGCCCCTGCCGTTTTCTCCTTTTCCTGGTCCGGCATGGTCACTCCGAATCCTGCAGGCGTGGAGCGAAGCGCTTGAGATCGATTTTGGAGGCCACGATGTCGCGCATCTGTTTTTGCAGCTTATTCACGGGAAGCGTGCCGTCCAGCACCACGAAATTGTCGGTGTCCACCATCTTGTCGTACTCCTCCAGGATCCGCGCCTGGAACAAACGGAAACTCTCTGCCCGGTCGTACGACATCCCCAAATCCATTCCCGCTTCGTAGTATTTCAGTTTCGGACGCCCGCTCAGGATGCGATGCACGGCCACGTCCAGCGGCGCGCGAAAATAGAACGTAATATCAGGAATCGGCGCGAACCGGTACAAATTTCGCAGCCATCGCGCCGGGCAGCCCCGCGCGGCATCGCGCGCAAACGCCGTGTAAACGTAGCGATCGGCAAGGACCAGGTAGTCACCCTGGAGCAACGGCATGATCTGCCGCTCACAGCGGTCCGCAAAATCCGCGGCGTGCAGAAGCGAAAACGTCGTCGGCGTCAGCAACCGCCGCTGCTTCCCGCGCCGCGTCGCGGATTTCACCAGCGGGGAGGAATTCCATTCCGTGAAATGCAGCCGGTATCCGCCGATTTCCAGCCACCGCTTGAGCAAATAGAGTTGCGTGCTCTTGCCCGACCCGTCCGTTCCTTCGACCACAATCAATGCGCCCGGATACGCGCGGCTGGGAATCGGCCGACCCGGTTGCGGAAGGGTGGATTTCGCCGGCTCGGTCCGCGGCGCTTTTTGCGTTACATCCAGGTTTTCCATGATTCTCTTTGGAAGAAGCTGCTCAGAGTACAAGACCAATCCCGCATTGTTACAGGGGCATTACAACACACGCGGCGACTTCCGGCAAAGCGGTCGGTGCCCGGCTAAAATAGAGTGATCTTGATGTGCAGGAATTTCTTCGGATTCTGCCGGAAATCTCCAATCAACAGCCGCATGTCTCCGGTCAATCCCGCCAGGTTGTCGTAAAGCTTCGGGTCGGAGAAGAGTTTCCCCGCCGTCGTCGTGTTGTCATTCAGCTTTGCGGACGCGCTCGCCAGATTCGAACTCGTATCGCGCAACTTGTTGTAAAGAGTATCGTCCGTGGCCAACTTTCCTAACGTGCCCTTTCCGGCGCGCACGTCTCCAATCATCGTATTTCCGTTCGTGATCGCCTGTTTCGCCTGGTCGTAGAGCGTCGGGTCATACATCAGTTTTCCGATCGTCCCCTTCTGTGCCCGCACGTCAGCCAGAATCACGTTCACGTTGTCCAAACCTTGGTCCACCTTCGCGTACATCTCGTCCGACGCCACCAGTTTCCCCAACGTGCCTTCGCCCGCCTGAATGTTTGCCAGCATCACGTCGCCCTTCGCGAGAATGCCGTTCAAGTGGTTGTAGGCTTGCTCGTCCGTCAGTAATTTCCCCAGCGAGCCTTTCCCTTCCTTCACGCCCTGGATCAGTTGACGCACCTCGTCCGAGAGTGCATTGAGGTTTCCCAGTACCTCCGCGCTCCTCTCCACAACTTCTTTCATGGCCTTTTCTTCGGTACCTGGAATCACGCCGCTGTCACCAATGGGAGTCCCCGTAATACCTCGAGTGATGTAGACGTATCGGTTGCCCAAAAGACCTTCGGTGACCAGGCTCGCGGTTGAATCCGTCAGAATGTCATTCTGATATCGTTTGTCTACCCGCATCACGACTTCAATGTTCTTGTTCTTCTCTAGCCTCTTGCCCGGCGTCCGCGGCAACAGTTGGATAGATTCCACGTTTCCGACTTCCACGCCGTCCACGCGCACCGGCGCCCCGCTCGACAAGAGTGCTGCTTCCGGCAGAAACGTCGTCAGCCGGTACTTGGGGCTCAGGATCCCCCCTCCGCCCGTCACATAAAAAATCCCCGCCGCAAGCACGAAGAGACCCACCAGCACGAAGAGGCCAACTCGCACTTCCGTCCACGTGAGTTGTTTTCGATTCGCCATCGCTGCTTCCCTCCCTTGCTACCGTGAAACACACTACTCCAAAATCACACCAGAAAACGCTTGAGATAGGCATCGTGCGAGTTTGCGACCTCTCCAGGTTCGCCTTCAAAATAAATACCTCCGTCCCGGTAGACCAGGAACCGCGTTCTGGCCGCGTTCGCGGCCGCCGCGTTGCCATTTTGCGCGTTTGGAACTACCCGCTTGGTTTCTGGATCGAAATGAAAATTCGCTAGCGCAAAACCGTCTTGCAAGCGGTGTGTGGCGAGCAGCGCCGTCACTCCGTACACGTCGCGTAGGCGCAGAATCAGCGTAATAATTGTCTGTGAGGTTATCGGGTCCAGTCCCGCAGTTGGCGAATCGTACAGCACGATGGGCGGGCGGTTGATTAGTGCCCTGGCAATCGACACGCGGCGCCTCATGCCCCCGGACAATTCCGATGGTACCTGCTCGAGCGCGTGCTCCAGCTCCACGAATTGCAACACTTCGCGCACGCGTGGCTCGATTTCTTCCTCGGGGACTCGGTCTTCGCGAAGCCGGTAGGCCACATTGTCCGCCACCGACATCGAATCGAAAAGCGCGCCTTCCTGAAACACAAATCCAATCTTC
>Ga0066709_100004115_pt1 | contig 11470 bp, 10 predicted proteins | sample GraSoiAngelo_158_FD_79665 | JGI IMG/M metagenome (GOLD analysis project Ga0066709, IMG submission 79665) | Grasslands soil microbial communities from the Angelo Coastal Reserve, California, USA - 14_1009_16_30cm | ecosystem: Environmental > Terrestrial > Soil > Grasslands | place: USA... | reverse complement strand
GTCGTAGAATTACAGCTTATCACTGGGATGTATTTGCAACAAGCTGTACGCTAATAGCGTTATCTATTCTTACACGCTTTATATCTATCGTTGGATGCCACACTAGTCGCTCTTGGACATACGGCTGATGACCAGGCTGAAACCCTCCTCATACGCTTATTGCGCGGAAGTGGCCCTGCTGGCTTGGCAGGCATCCCACCTGTGCGCCTGCCCTTCATACGTCCGTTGATTGCTGTCTCTCGTCAGGTCATCTCTTCGTACCTTCAAACTGAGTGTTTCTCATGGGTCAAAGATAGTTCTAATGAACATGCTGTGTACCTTCGTAATCGCGTGCGTCTTGACTTGCTACCAAAGCTGCAGCAGTACAATCCGCAGATTGTCAGGCGTCTCAATGAATTGGCAGATATGCTGCGGGCTGATAGTCAGGCACTCGAACAGCAGGTGGATGAGTGGGTGGTGCAAACGTTAGATTGGCAAGCAAGTAACAGAGTGGAGATACGGTGTGGCCTCTTTGGTCTTGCTCCCGTCGCTATCCAGCGACGTCTGCTTCGACGTGTTATTGAAGCCTTGGTCCTCTCCCCTGAAACTATAGGTTTCAGGCATGTTGAAGGCTTGCGCCAGTTCATTGTCTCAGGAGATGGTGGGCGACGATATGGCTTGCCTGGTCAGATACTTGCTGAACGCCATGCAAAAACTGTTCTGCTCTGGAATACGCATAGGGTCTCAGCCATAACCAGTGTTCTTGTGTTACCGGTGCCGGGACAAGTTCGTGTCGCTGCACTCAATATCCGTTTGATTGCTGATATCATTGAGAAACCTTGGAACATTGATGCGATAAGCCCACAGTGGGCTTTGCTTGACTTCGATCGTACTGTATGCCCTCTCTATGTACGGTTTCGACAATCCGGTGACCGCTTTTATCCTCTTGGAGCGCCGGGGTCGAAAAAGCTTCAAGACTTTTTTGTCGACAGTAAGATCCCGCGTGTAGAGCGTCCATACGTGCCTTTAGTAGTGAGCCAGCACGAGATTGTGTGGGTTGTAGGGTATCGTATTGCCGACCCTTTTAGGCTCCGTCCTGAGACAAACCGTGTGTTGCGTCTCCAATGCTGCGCTCTGCAGGAGGCTAACTCTAGACATGAGATGTGATGTATTTATGGTCGTTGTGGAGATAGTTAGGATTGCCATGTTCAGGCTGGGCGCGAGGTGTTGCATGAGCGAGCATGCCTCATGCGGGTAAGGAGGTCCCTTTGAGTCCATTCTGCCAAAAGCTTGCTTTATGGTTAGTATTCGGTCTTATTTTTGTCTTTATGTGGAGTTATTTTAGTAAAACGGGTCAGTCTATGAGGGAGATTGCATATAGTGATTTCTTGGAGCGTGTTGAACAAGGCCACGTGCGCGGCATACGCATTGAAGGGGAAAAAATCACGGGAGAATATGTTGGGAGAGAAGGGGCCAGTGGCCGCTTTAAAACATATATGCCTCGAGATACTGATCTCATTCGTCTCCTGCGTGAAAAACACGTTAGCATCAAAGTTGATTTGCCGGAAAAGAACTCATACATCATGCAATTTTTGCTATCCTGGGCGCCTGTATTATTATTGATTGGTTTGTGGGTCTTTTTTATGCGGCAAATGCAAAGTGGGGGAAGTAAAGCCCTTTCTTTTGGCAAGAGTCGAGCACGATTACTTTCAGATCAAAAGAAAAAAGCTACCTTTGCTGATGTTGCTGGAGTGGATGAGGCGAAAGCTGAACTAGAGGAAATCATCGATTTCTTGAAAGATCCTCAGCGTTTTCAGAAATTGGGAGGAAAGATCCCGAAAGGTGTGCTCTTGATGGGGCCTCCAGGTACTGGGAAGACCCTGCTAGCGCGCGCGATTGCAGGTGAGGCGAATGTGCCTTTCTTTAGTATCAGTGGCTCAGATTTTGTAGAAATGTTTGTTGGTGTGGGGGCTTCGCGTGTGCGCGACCTCTTTGAGCAGGGGAAGAAGCATGCCCCATGTATTATTTTTATTGATGAGATTGATGCTGTAGGGCGGCACCGTGGAGCCGGATTGGGAGGCGGCCACGATGAGCGTGAGCAGACCTTGAATCAGCTCTTAGTGGAGATGGATGGCTTTGAGTCGAATGACGGGGTCATCCTGATTGCGGCCACGAATCGTCCAGATGTCCTGGATCCAGCACTGTTGCGTCCTGGACGATTTGATCGTCAAGTGGTTGTCTCACGGCCGGATGTACGTGGGCGTCTAGGTATTCTCACGGTACACACGAAAGATATCCCAGTGGCCTCTGATGTTGATCTGGCCGTATTAGCCCGCAGTACACCTGGGTTTTCGGGAGCTGATCTGTCCAACTTGGTGAATGAGGCTGCACTCTATGCGGCACGGCAGCATAAAACGCAAGTAGCCATGCGGGATTTTGAAAGCGCTAAGGATAAGGTCATGATGGGAGTAGAGCGTCGTAGTCTAGTCATTAGTGATGAGGAAAAGCGCGTCACAGCATACCACGAGGGTGGTCATACGCTCGTAGCAAAGTTTTTACCTGGTACTGATCCTATTCATAAAGTCACCATTATTCCCCGCGGCCTAGCTCTAGGCGTTACCCAACAGCTCCCGACAGAGGAAAAGCATGCCTATCCTCGCGAGTATCTCTTAAACAATTTGGCGATTTATATGGGAGGGAGAGCAGCAGAGGAGCTCATCTTCAAAAATCCAACGACAGGGGCGGGTAATGATATTGAGCGAGCGACTGAGTTGGCTCGCAAAATGGTCTGCGAATGGGGCATGAGTGAACGCATGGGGCCCCTCGCCTTTGGGACGAAGGAAGAGCAGATTTTCTTGGGACGAGAAATAGCACAGCATAAGGACTACAGTGAGGTAACAGCCATTGCTATCGACGAGGAAATTAAGCGGATGGTGACGCATGGCTATGACACTGCCAGGTCAATTCTCTCTGCTAATATTCATGTTTTGCATGCGCTGGCGCAGGCACTCATCGAACGTGAAGAGCTTAATGCTGAAGAGATTGAGCATTTGGTGGCGTGCAGTGATCCAAGTGGCTATAGTGACTAAAGGTCTGCTGTGGTCTAACACTACGACGCTGTAACAGAGGGCGTGCAGTGTACTTTAGCCAGGGCGATGCGAACTGGTCAGGGCTTTTCCTGTATCGAGACTGGTGATTTAGTACCGACGGGAGACCATACGATGGCCCGTATATTTGGGACAGATGGGGTCCGCGGCCTGGCGAACATCGCTCCTATGTCACCGGAAGTGGTTATGGCTCTTGGACGTGCAGTTGTAGCTGTATTAGCCCCCGCTGCCTCGGGGGTGAAGCCGTCCCTGGTCGTTGGATGCGATACGCGTTTATCGAGTCCTATGCTCGAGGCAGCATTGACCGCAGGCATATGCTCGGCTGGGGCAGATGTCCTGGCTGTAGGGGTTCTTCCAACACCCGGAGTGGCCTATTTGATACGGCATAATGGGGCTGTAGGAGGGGTGATGATTTCCGCATCGCATAATCCCTACATGGATAATGGAATCAAGGTTTTCAGTGAAACAGGGGCAAAGCTGGAGGATAGACTTGAGGAGGCTATTGAGGCTCGGCTAGGTGACATGGCGGCTGAGGAGCCTCTTACGGGGGAAGCTATTGGACGTCCTAGTCTCTATGAGGGTGGCGTACAACAGTATGTTGACTTTCTCAGGAAGACTTTTTACTATGAGATTCCCGTCAAACTTCGTATTGGTTTAGATTGCGCCAATGGGGCGGCCTCTGTAGCTGCTCCTGCCTTGTTTGGACAGCTTGGTGCCACGGTACGTGTCTGGCATGCTATGCCGGATGGGTGCAATATTAATAAGCAATGCGGTGCGGTATATCCTGAATTTTTGCAGCAAAAAGTCCTTGAGGAAAAGCTCGATGTGGGTTTCGCTTTTGATGGGGACGCCGACCGTCTTATTGCCATTGATCATACGGGCTGTATTCTCGATGGAGACCATCTCCTAGTGGTGTGTGCACAAGCCTTATTGGAAGAGGTTCAACCATTACAACGTGTTGTGGTGAGTACAGTGATGGCAAACTTCGGTCTAGGGCAAGTGTTGCGACAGATGGGGTTTGAGTTGCATAGAACACCAGTCGGTGACAAATATGTTGTCGAAGGAATGTGGCAGACAGGAGCAAGACTCGGCGGAGAGCCGTCAGGACATATTGTCTTCCTGAATCATCATACGACAGGAGATGGGCTACTGACAGCTGTACAACTCCTCAATGTGATAGCAGCACGACAGCTTCCCCTCGCGGCTTTGGCTCAAGTCTTACACAAAGTTCCTCAAATAGTCTTAAATGTCAAGATTCGTGAGCGTCGGGATCCTCTCGGGATACCGCAAGTTCAACAAACCATAGCAGATGCAGAGCGTGTACTGGGTAATGATGGCCGTGTGGTGGTACGTTTATCAGGTATCGAATCTGTGGCTCGGGTGATGTTGGAAGGACCAGAGCAGAGCCTCATCGAATCTTGAGCGCATCGCCGTGGGCAAGCTATCACCAGCGAACTCGGTATCTCTTAAATGGGAACTCTGCGCTGTCCAAGGAGTAGGAGGTATGCAGGTTGCCACTGCATCTGAAATGCGTAATATCGACCAGCGTACCATTGAGTTGTATCGCGTCCCAGGTATTGTCTTGATGGAAAATGCTGGCTTACAGTTGTTGCGCTTCATGCAGACTCATATGCCTGTGCTCAATCGATGCCGTGTGACCATTGTAACGGGGCGAGGGAATAACGGCGGGGATGGTTTTGTATTAGCGCGTCATCTCTGGCATTTAGGTATCAAAACGCGGGTGTTACTGCTTGCGGCTGGTGGGCGTCTGCGTGGAGATGCACGGAGAGCTTATGAGATGGCCCGCGCCTACGGGGTCCCTATGGTGGGCTGTACAACCTCACAAGCCTTGAGGCGCACTATCAGTACACTACGCGACACTGATGTCGTCGTTGATGCTCTACTCGGGACGGGCTTAAACAAGCCACCCGCTGGTCTCTATGCCGAAGCGATTGAGATGCTCAATACTTTGCAGAAACCTATTGTGGCGGTCGATATCCCATCAGGACTCTCGGCAGATGATGGTCATATTCCTGGTGCGTATGTGCAAGCAACGTATACTGTGACCTTTGCATTGCCTAAGAGAGGTTTGTTGCTGTATCCAGCCGCAGCTGCAGTTGGGGAACTACACGTTGTCGATATCGGTATTCCCGCGCAGGCGGTTGAGGCGGAAGGCATTCAAATTACTTTACTTGGGAAAAACGATATACGCTCCATGCTGCCTCACCGTCGCCTTGACTCCCATAAAGGGAGCCATGGCCATCTCCTTGTAGTGGCAGGTTCGCTCGGTAAATCTGGGGCTGGCATTCTAGCGAGTCAAGCTGCCCTGCGGGCTGGAGCTGGCTTGGTCACGTGGGCTTTGCCTGCATGCCTGGCGCCAGCTATGGCATCACACTTAACGGAAGTGATGACGCTTCCAGTTGCCGAGACTACGGCTGGAAGTATTGCTGAAGCTGCTGGGCCAACGTTATGGCAGTTTTTACATAGAGCCAATGCCCTTGTGCTTGGTCCAGGGTTGGGTACACAGCCAGAAACCGTTACTTGCGTCCATTCCTTGTTACGCCAAGCGCGTGTCCCAGTCGTCATTGATGCCGATGGACTCAATTGTCTCGTGGATCACCTTGACGTTTTGCAGTCTTGTGCTATCCCAGCCATTTTGACGCCTCATCCGGGCGAAATAGCCCGTTTGTTAGGTACAGACACTGCTACAGTGCAAGGGCAACGCTTAGATATCGCACGTGATTTTGCACGGCGTTATAATGTCTATATAGTTTTGAAGGGAGCATATACGGTCATTTATGCTCCTGATGGTCGGCGTTGGGTTAATCCTACAGGTAATCCAGCGATGGCTACCGCAGGGACGGGGGATGTGCTTGCTGGTGTGGTTGGCGCCCTGCTCTGTCAAGGTCTCGAACCCTTGCAGGCAGCCCAGTGCGGTGTATATTTGCATGGTCTTGCTGGTGATCGGGTGCGTGACCGTCTTGGCTATCATGGACTCATTGCTTCAGACGTGCTTGAAGAGTTGCCATATGCTATCCAGGACACCATAAGGGGAGAGACATGCAGTCTCTCGTGACACAACAGTGTTTGACTGTACAGGCTGGAGAGACACGGGAGCTTGGTGTACGCTTAGGACGGTGGGCGAGAGCAGGAGATATGGTAGCTTGTCGTGGTGCTTTAGGGGCTGGGAAGACAACGTTCGTGCAGGGTTTTGCAGAAGGTTATGGAGTTGGATCGGACGACTATGTGCGGAGCCCAACGTTTGCATTAGTCCATGTGTATCACGGTCGTACTCCCTTGTATCACTTTGATTTCTACAGACTTGCTTGCTGCGCTGAGGTGCAGGACATCGGTTTTGAGGAGTACATCGAGGCTCGAGGTGTCGTTATCGTCGAGTGGGCAGATAAATTCCCTGAGCTTTTGCCCTCAGAACGTTTAGAAGTATACTTACGTATTGTTGACGCAGACAAGCGCTGCGTGCAGTGGATGGCGTATGATATGTCGTATAGTAGATATTTCCTCCACGCTGACTAAAATGTGTCCGTGGTTATGAGATGGTACAGGTTTGCAGGGGTGGGCCTTAGTACTGGTATCCTTATGCTCGCGGTCGTTGGAGGGTTTTTGCTCTTAGGGAAAATGCGGGTCGCAGAACATGTAATCCAACCGACCGAGACCGAAAAGCCGGATATGCACGTCCAAAACGTACATTTGATCGAGCAGGCCGAGATTGGCAACGAATGGGAACTGTGGGCGCATGAGGCAGAGTTTTATGATGCAAAGCATTTGGTAGTGTTACGTCAGTTACGAGCCCAGTTGCTTTCGAAGGTAGACCAGCAAGTACATGTGACGGCTGATTATGGCCAGATTGATAATGCCACAGGGAACATGACTATCCAAGGGCATGTTCAGCTCCAGTATCTGGAAGGATATAGCATAGAAACCGATGTGCTTCACTGGCAAGCTGCTAGTCGTGTCTTGCGGACTGACGCTGCCGTAAAGATTGACAGTGCTTTGGTCCACATTGCTGGGATAGGGTTGCTCGGTCATGTCGATGAGCAGCGCTTTATCTTGCAGGATAATGTACATGCTGCCTTCCAAATGCGATAAACGCTGGGCGGGAGTACTATGGTGGATCATGCCTGTGGCGACAGGTATGATCCTTATATGCCTCAGTGGGAGAGGGTATAGCCAAGGTCTACAAGGCACACTGGAGAAGCTCCCACTACAAAAAGATTGTGCAGGTGATCCCACAACCCTAGATGTATCTTCCGAACGTATGACTTTTGATAGTAAAACACGTATATTTGTTTTTGAGGAAAAAGTACGTATCCTACGTTGCACCATGACGATCGTCTGTGATCGTTTGCAGGTGATAAATGATGCAAGCCAGAGAAATATCGAACAGATTATTGCCACTGGTAACGTACGTTTCCAACAGGGGAATCGGTCCGCAGTAGCAGAGCGAGCAGATTATTTTGAGTCTGAACAAAAGCTTGTGCTTACTGGTGGGAACCCACGAGTATGGGACACGCAAGAGCAGGATGAACTTACCGGGGAAGAGATCGTTCTCCTGCTGCAGGAAGAAAAAGTGCTTGTCAAACAGGCACGTGTACTCTTCCACCCACGTAAAACCTCACTCAAAACACCATAATCATGGGATCACAACCGGGAGTATTAGCAACTTACGTCGTGTCGAAAACCTATCGAGGGCGTACGGTTGTCCAGGATGTCAGTATTCAGGTAAAGGCAGGAGAAATTGTTGGCTTACTCGGGCCCAATGGTGCAGGTAAAACGACAACATTTTATATTGTTGTGGGCCTTGTTCAACCTAACGGGGGGAAAGTCTGTCTGGACGATGTGACCCTGACTCATATGTCTATGCACCAACGAGCTCGGCAAGGCATTGGGTATTTACCACAGGAAGCATCCATTTTTCGCAAAATGACCGTTGAGGAGAACCTTCTGGCTATTCTCGAAACCTTGCCTTGTAGTCGACCTGCAAAGTCGCAGCGTACCGAGGAACTCCTGACCGAATTTAATCTGACGGCGCTGAGGCGTATGAAAGGATATACCTTGTCTGGAGGAGAACGTCGGAGAGTGGAATTAGCCCGCTTATTGGCGAGTTCTCCGCGTTTTGCCCTGCTGGACGAACCTTTTACCGGTATCGATCCTATTATGGTTGGCGAGGTGCAGACATTAATCTTTCACTTGAAGAAAAAAGGTATAGGCGTTCTCATTACTGACCATCGTGTGCGTGAAACTCTTGAGATTACCGATAGAGCATACATTATGCATGAAGGCCGTATTCTCAAAAGTGGTGCGCCTCAGGAATTAATTGAAAGCAGTGATGTGAAGCAAGGATATTTGGGAGAGAGATTCTCCTTGTATCCTAATGGCCATTCGCCTATTTGAGGTTTGGTTGTGGCACTCGAAACTAAACTACTTCTTAAAACTACACAAAAACTTGTCATGACAGCGACATTGCAGCAGGCCATCAAGCTGCTGCCGTTGTCTCGTCTTGAATTGATTCAGAAGGTTCATCAGGAGATTTTGGAGAATCCCTTTCTGGAAGATGTTGCCACACAAGAGATAAGTGATACAGATCTTGTGAGCGAGGAACTCTCTCAAGAAACCCAGCAAGAGTCAGAAGAGACCGAGGTGGATTGGGAAGCGTACTTGCAAGATTTTAACAGTAGCCCTGATTATACCCCTGATGTGGGTAAGGAAGTCCGCTCGCTTGAGGCTACATTAAAAAGCGAAACATCCCTTGCTGAGTATCTGCTTTGGCAGCTTTCTCTGACAGTCTATGACGAACTCGAGAAGCAGATAGGAACCTATCTTATTGGGAACATCGATGACGATGGTTATCTGCAGTGTCAGACGGAAGAGGTGGCAACAGTGTTGGGGTGTGATGAAGTGCAGGCCTGCTCTGTACTCAGCGCCATCCAATCATTCGATCCCCCGGGGATTGGTGCCCGCAATCTTCAAGAATCTTTGCTTATCCAACTGCACCACCTTGAGATGGATGATTCGCTTGCTAGTAAGATTGTCCAGCAGTGTCTTTCTCAGCTTGATGAACGTTATTTCCAGAAAATTGCTAAGTCTTTTGGTGTCACTATCAACGAAGTAGTTGCAGCGGTTGGGCTCATTCGTACCCTTGATCCCAAACCCGGGAGTCGCTTTAACTCTCCTAGGATTGAATATATCACCCCTGATGTTATTGTTGTCAAAGTGGATGATGATTACCAGGTTGTGCTTAATGAAGATGGCATGCCCAACCTACGTATCAATGTGTTGTATCAGAATGTGCTGCGTCAGAATGATGGGATGCAAAGTGAGACAAGAGAATACTTGGAAGAGAAATTTCGTTCGGCCATATGGCTTATGAAAAGTGTTGAACAACGTCGCCAAACTTTGCTACGGGTGACCAAAAGCCTGTGCAAGTTTCAGCGTGAATTCCTTGACAAAGGCTTAGCGTATTTGAAGCCCCTTGTCCTCAAAGACGTGGCCGATGATATTGGTATGCATGAATCAACTGTGAGTCGAGTAACTACAAACAAATATGTTTATACCCCTCAAGGTGTCTTCGAACTTAAATTCTTTTTCCATAGCGGACTTGAGTCGCTTGAGGGTGATGCGATGTCGTCTGTCAGTGTCAAAGATATTATCCGCAAGGCGGTCGCGGCTGAGGAGTCCCGCAAACCACTTACCGATCAGCAGCTCATGATGATCCTGGAAGCCAAAGGTGTGAAGATTGCCCGCCGCACGATAGCGAAATATCGCCAAGAGTTGCGTATTCCTCCTGCCAGCCGTCGTAAGCGCCTTTTTAGCCATTAAGCTGAAGATATGAGGCAGAGTGTGTCTGTTGCCTCAAAAAAGGTTCATCGCTGATTCCCCACTTGATTTCACACGGTCTACAAGCAGATGAGAACATGGAGTCTTCCCTATGATAATAGACACTGAGGGTGATTGAGCTAAACGTCGCCATAGGAGGTATGTTGTGTTCCCGGTCAGTGTGGCGATTATCGGACGTCCCAATGTTGGCAAATCCACTCTGTTTAACCGTCTTGTTGGTCGCCCTACAGCGCTTGTGGATGGAACAGCTGGTGTCACGCGTGACCGTCATTATGGAGAGGCTGAGTGGCTTGGGCATTCTTTCCGCGTGATTGATACTGGTGGTCTTGTCACAGGACAGGCGCATGGATTGCTGTATGCTATCCGTGAGCAAACAGAGGAGGCTATAGCCGAGGCGGACCTTATTCTGTTTGTCATTGATGCGCGTCAGGGGGTTACAAGTGTTGATCAGGACATCGCGTTGCAGCTGCGCAAGTCTGGTAAACATGTCATACTTGTTGTCAACAAGGTTGAATCTACTGATGTAGGGCTTGGGATTTCTCTTGTATATCGTTTGGGTTTTGGAGAACCTTTTTTGATTTCTGCTGAGCATGGTCAAGGATTAGGTGACTTGCTCGATGCTGTCCTCATGGGGGTCCCAGAAACACATACGACCTTAGAGGAGAGAGGGGTACAGGTTGCCATTGTGGGGCGTCCCAATGTTGGTAAGTCATCACTGATTAATCGTATTCTGGGGCAACGTCGTCTTTTGGTGGACAATATCCCAGGTACAACAAGGGATGCGATCGATAGTGTGGTACGAGTCAATGAGCGATTCTACACGCTTGTCGACACTGCTGGTATGCGAAAGTTCCGACATATTGGTGAGTCCCTTGAACAAGCGGCTGCGACTATGGCTTTAAGGCGTATTCAGCGCTGCAATGTGGCTGTCGTTCTCCTGGATGCCCTAGTTGGGGTGGGAGCGCAGGACATCCGTATTGCCACATATATTGAACGGCAAGGCAAAGCCTGTATAATTGCACTGAACAAATGGGACGCTGTCGAAAAAACTTCACAGACCTATGAATCTTTTGTGCAGACCATTCATGAAGCCATGCCTTTTTTATCGCATGTCCCAATTATCAGCTTATCGGCATTAACCGGCCAGCGTGTGGTGAAATTATTTCCCCTCATTAATACTGTTTTTGCGGAAGCGAGGCGTCGTGTGCCTACGGCACAACTCAATGAGTTCTTACAAACAGTGACCCATCAGCATCCAGCCCCAATGTATCGCGGCAGATTTGTGAAGTTTTCTTTTCTTGTCCAGACGGCCTCCCTGCCACCTACTTTTTTGTGTTTTGCTAATCGTCCTGAAGGAGTGACAAATTTTTACAGGCGGTATTTGGAAAACAAATTAAGCCAGTATTTTGGGTTTACTGGATTGCCGATTCGGTTGCGTTTTCGGAAGAAATAAGTTTGTGTTGAGGTAAGGAGAGGGTCTGGTCAATATTGCATATTGATTTATGTGTGTATGCTTCTCACCAATTAGT
>Ga0066709_100004114_pt1 | contig 11471 bp, 8 predicted proteins | sample GraSoiAngelo_158_FD_79665 | JGI IMG/M metagenome (GOLD analysis project Ga0066709, IMG submission 79665) | Grasslands soil microbial communities from the Angelo Coastal Reserve, California, USA - 14_1009_16_30cm | ecosystem: Environmental > Terrestrial > Soil > Grasslands | place: USA... | reverse complement strand
CCGTGAAGCGGTGATTGATCGCGGCGGCAGCGGTGGGATTGTTGAAGAACCGATTCACAGGCAGCAGCCCCGCAGGACACTGGCCGCCGACCGCCGGTGTGACGGCGAAGGCGTGGCCCTCGAACGTCCACGCGGAGAACTGCGTCATGACGAAGGAGCATTCCGCAGGATCGGCGGTGAAGAAGTGCGAATCGGGGCCGCGTGGGGGCATGCCGTAGAAGCGGCACACGGCGGTCGTACCGCCGACGTTGAAAGTCTGCCCGGTGCGCTGCCATGCGCCACCGAACGCGCCAGCATCAAGCGCCGCAATCTCCGCCGTTGATGCCGTGACGAAGAAGTGTCCGAGCTGGCTGTCGAAGAACTCCACCGCTTGCGGCCCGATGCCCGCCATCGCGCCGACTTCCGTCTCCACCTCGATCTTCTGGGCGTCGATCATGCCGTCGGACTGTTGCCAGCCGCTCACTTCGACCGCCGTGCCGACGACGATGGCAGCATCCGCTTCGACGACTGTCTGCGCCGTAACGTTGACGAGCTTCCCGCCGATGTTCCACACGCCGATGAGTCCGCTGGCTCCCGACGGCAGCGCATCGACGGTACCGAAGAATTCGAGCGCAGGTTCGGAGGCTCCGGAACCTGGCATGCTCTCGATCTCGGTGGCATCGACCGCGCCGGTACTGTCCAATGCGCCCTTGACCTCCACCGTCACTCCGACGGCGAACGGCCCGTTTTCGGCGTCCAGCTCGGTTGCGGCCGTCACCACGACCGAGCGCCCCGCCACCTGCCACGTTCCGATGAGGCCGCCTGCGGGCAGCGCTTCGATCGTCCCCACGATTTCTAAATCGTCGGGTTCCGGCTGCGGCGCAGGCGTCCCACCGCTCTTCAACTCGATCTGGCTCGCTACGATGACGCCATTCGCATCGGCCAAACCCTCGACCTCCACGATCGCACCGATCGCGAAGCCGCCATCGTCCTGCTCGAGGCTTGTGGTGCTGACGACTTGCACGGTCCTGCCCGCGACCACCCATGTTCCAAGCAGTCCGCTCGGCGGCAGGCTCTGGATTGCGCCGGTGAAGTCGCCCTCGTCATCTCCTGGCGGGGGCGTGCCAGGACCACCGGGCGGGGGAGGCGTGCCGACACCGATCTTGACCGCAATCTGCTGCGCGAGCACCGACCCGTCGCTCTGCACCGCACCTTCGACTTCGACGACAGCGCCAACGCCGATCGCGCCGTCCTCCTGGTCGAACTCTGTCGACGCGGTCGTCTGCACCTTCTTGCCGGCAATCGTCCAATTCCCGATCAATCCAGAGCCGGGCATCGTTTGCACGGTCCCGCTGAACTCGACCTCGTTATCGTCTGTACCGTCATCTGCGACAGCAGACGTAGCACCGAAGCATGTCAGAAAAACGATCCCCAGCGCGCTGGCGGCGCGCCGCATGTGCGTGAACATGATTCCCTCCCTGAGCGAGGTGCCCGCTGGTCGGAACCCACTGCTGCAAACAGCGTCTCTCGGAGATTGTTCCGGGAAGATATGACAATGTCAATATGACATTGTCATTGTCGTCTACACCTTCTCAGCATGGCGCGGCGGCCTGTGTCACTCGTCAGTCGGCCGCTTGCGCGGCTGCGGCCTGCTGGTCGGCGTGATACGACGAGCGCACCAGCGCGCCGACGGCCGCGTGACGGAAGCCGAGCGCGTACGCTTCGCGTTCGAACATCGCGAAGATATCCGGATGCACGTAGCGCAGCACCGGCAAATGGCCGGCGGTCGGCTGCAGATACTGGCCGAGAGTCAGCATGTCGATCGAATGGGCGCGCATGTCGCGCATGACCGCGAGGATCTCTTCGTCGGTCTCGCCCAAGCCCACCATCAGCCCGGACTTGGTCGGAATGTGCGGGAAGCGACGCTTGAATTCTGCCAAGAGGCGAAGCGAATGCGCGTAGTCGGAGCCGGGTCGTGCCTGTTTGTACAGTCGAGGCACGGTCTCGAGATTGTGGTTCATCACGTCGGGCGGAGCTTCCGACAGGACGTCTAACGCGCGCTCGAGCCGGCCGCGAAAATCCGGCACCAGGATTTCGATCCGGGTAGCGGGCGAGATCTCGCGCACCTTGCGGATGCAATCGCGGAAATGGCCGGCGCCGCCGTCGCGCAAATCGTCGCGATCGACACTGGTGACGACGACGTACGAGAGCCGGAGCGCAGCAATCGTCTTCGCGAGATTCAGAGGCTCGTCGGGGTCGAGCCCCAGCGGCCGGCCATGCGCGACGTCGCAGAACGGGCAACGGCGCGTGCAGATATCGCCCATGATCATGAAGGTCGCCGTACCTTTGCCGAAACATTCTCCGATATTCGGACAGGAGGCTTCCTCGCACACCGTGTGCAAATGGTGCTCGCGCAGGATTTGCTTGATCTCGTAGAAGCGCGGGCTCGACGGCGCGCGCACACGGATCCAGTCGGGCTTCTTCAGTCGCTCGGCGGCGACGACCTTAATCGGGATGCGAGCGGTCTTCGCCTCGCCCTTGTGCTTGACGCCCGGCGCGTTGTCCCGAGACGACACTGATGCGTCGCTCATGTGATGTGCTCCGGCGTCAAGTGCGATGCGAGAATCGGCGCGAGATCGCTACCGGCTTCCTCCACCGTGCGCGCGACGCCGAAATCCGAAAGCTGCGTGATCGCGAGCCCTGGATAGCCGCAAGGATCGATATCGGAGAAGGGGGAGAGGTCCATGGCGACATTCACGGCGAGGCCGTGGTAGGTGCAGCCGTTGCGCACTCTCAAGCCCAGAGCGGCGATCTTGGCCTCGGCCGCGCCTGAGCGGGCATAAACGCCGGGGGCCGATGGCTTGCCGTGCGCGGAAATGCCCAACGAATCAAGCCATTCTATCACGCCGGCCTCGATTCTTCGGACCACGTCGCGCACGCCGAGCCGCGATCGTCTGAGATCGAGCAGGAGATAGACGACGAGCTGCCCGGGCCCGTGATAGGTCACCTGCCCGCCGCGATCGACCTTGAGCACCGGAATCCCATTGTCGCGCAGCAGGTGCTCGCGCCGCCCGGCAAGACCCAGCGTGTAGACCGGTTCGTGCTCGGTCAGCCACAGTTCATCGGTCGTGTCGGCGGCACGCGCGGCGGTGAACTCCTGCATCGCGCGCCAGGTCGTCGCGCAATCGGTCCGGCCGAGACGCCGCGTTATCCACGGCGAAGCGATCATTGAAGTGCCTTGACGAAACGCGACGGAAGCAAGTGCGCGTGACAACCTCGCCGCTCTCCGTTCGCGGCTCTACAGCACCATGGTGACCATCGGGAGCCCCGAGAGCTCGCGGTAGAGCGCGTCGAGCTGCTCGCGCGAGGTCGCATTGACCGTGCACGTCAGCGACAGGTATCGGCCCTCGCGCGATGCGCGCATCTCCATCGACGCGCTGTCGAAGTCCGGCGCGTGGCGCAGCACGACCTCGAGGATCGCCTGGGCGAATCCATCCTCCGTACGGCCGACGATCTTCATCGGGAACGCGCACGGGAATTCGAGTAACGTCTCGGTGGGCATGTCCATCGCCCTGATATGCGGCCGTCCCGGCAATTTCTCAACCTTCAGGCGCCGTACATGTAGTCGCGGGTTGCGGGGTGCGGGAGGCGGCCGTCGGGAAGCGGTTTACCCGCGAGCATCTGGAAGATCGACAGCCAGCCGCGGTCGAATGCGTGCGCCGAGCCGGCGAGATAGATGCGCCAGATGCGGAAGCGCTCCTCACCGACTTCGCGTCGGGCCGCTTCCGCGTTGGCTTCGAGTCGCTGGGTCCAGTGCCACAGCGTGCGCGCGTAGTGCTCGCGCAGCCCCTCCGCGTCGATGAGCTCCAATCCGTCGGCGGCGAGCCCCTGCATCACCCTCGAGACATTGGCGAGCTGACCTCCCGGGAACACGTATTCCTCGACAAAATCGCCGATGCCGCTGCCCAGGCTCGTGGCGCCGAGCCAATTGTGCGTGATGCCATGGTTGAGCACCAGTCCGCCGGGCTTGAGCAGGCGAAAGATCTTGCCGAAGTAGCGCGGGTAGTTGCGGATGCCTACGTGCTCGAACATGCCGACACTGGCGATCTTGTCGTACAGCGGGTTCTCGGGCAGATCGAAGTAGTCCCGAAGGTCTACCCGCACGCGGTGCTCCAGACCGGCTTCCGCGATCCGCGCCCTGACGTATTCGTATTGGTTCCGCGACAGCGTGACTCCGGTCGCGTTCACGCCATACACTTGCGCCGCTCGCAGAATCAGTGCGCCCCAGCCGCAACCGATGTCGAGAAACTCATCGCCCGGCTTGAGCATAAGCTTGCGGCAGATGTGATCGAGCTTCTGCGTTTGGGCCTGTTCGAGGGTATCGGTCTCGGTCCGGAAATAGGCGCACGAATAGACCATGCCCTCGTCGAGCCATAAGCGATAGAACGCGTTGGAAACATCGTAGTGATGCTGGATATTCGCCTGGTTGCTGCGCAGGCGATGGAGCCATTGCCGTGTTCGCGCCGCGATGTGCTCGCGCCCGTGCGTGATTCCCCCGACAAGCGCTTCGGCGATGCCGAGGACGCGCTGCGCGCCGCCGCTGAAATCGAGATCGTTGCGGACGTAGGCTCGCGCGAGCGCGCCGAGCTGAGGCGACGCGAGAGCCTTCAGACCGCGCCACGTGCGGGCATAGACGTCGACTTCGGGTCTCTCCGACAAGGCGACGCGGCCGCCGTCGGGAAGCACGAGGGCGACAGGAATATTGCGCCCGCCATAGCGGCTGGCGATGATCTGCGTGAGCTGCCGGATCATGCGGGCTTTCGTTTGCTCGGGACTCTGGAACACAGTTTAGCAGCCCTTGTGCGTACAGCATATCCATGGGCTGCCGCGACCGCCACGCTTGACCCCGCCCATCCGGGTTCATGGCGGGCTCTCGATCAGGCTGCTAAGATGCGGCGGCACCCAAACCCAGGGCGCGGTGCACGACGATGCCGACAGCTCAACCGCGCAAACAGCGCCCCGCCGTCGCAGGACGGCAGTTCCGCGATGCACTGGCGCAGTTCGCGACGGGCGTCACGGTCATCACGGCCCGTGCGCCCCACGGCTTCGTCGGCTTCACCGCCAACTCGTTCAATTCCGTATCGCTCGATCCACCGCTCGTCATCTGGTGCCTCGCGCTGCGCTCGCGCAGCCTCGCCGCATTCGAGGGCGCGAAGCGTTATGCCGTCAACGTACTGGCGCACGATCAGGTCGGACTGGCACGGCGCTTCTCGCGCCCGCATACGGACCGGTTCGCGAGCGTGGCGTTTCGCCTCGGTGAAGCCGGCGCGCCGCTGATCGAAGGCAGCGCGGCCTGGCTCGAATGCCGGCATCACGCACTGCATCCGGCGGGCGATCACATGCTGTTTATCGGCGAGGTTCTGGCCTGCGCGCACCGCCACGTCTCGCCGCTCCTGTGGCATGGCGGCAGGTACCGCGTAAGCGATGGGCGCGCCTCGGGCCGGGACGATTGAGACCGTGCCCGATGGCAGCTCAGGCGGGGACGCGTGACTTGGGTTTGCTTGCCTGAAACAAGCGATACATTTCCCGGTAGACCGGGCCGGGCGTTCCCCCGGCGAAGGGTTTGCCATCGAGCGTGCTTACTGCCAGCACTTCCTTGGTCGACGATGAGAGCCACATCTCGTCTGCGCCAAGCGCCTCGTGTCGAGTCACGGGCCGGATTTCGAACGGCAGCCCCCCGTCCCGCGCAAGCTCCAGAGTCGCATCGTAGGTGATCCCCGGGAGAATCAGATTATCCTTGGGTGGCGCGACGATGGTCCCACCCTTGACTATGAGCACGTTCGAGGCCGAAGCCTCGGTCAGATAGCCCTGGCGGAAGAGCACCGTCTCGACCGCACCGTGATCGACCGCAAACTGTCGCGCGAGCACGTTACCGAGGAGCGAGATCGTTTTCAGGTCGCAGTGCAGCCAGCGCTCGTCGGCGGCGGTGACCACCGCCACACCGCCCTCGATCTGCTCGCGTGTGAGTACCGGCAGCGGATTGCTCATCATGAACACGGTGGCGATCGCGTCGGGCGGGAACGCGTGATCGCGCTTCGCGGCACCCCGCGTCACCTGCAAATACACGCCTTGATCGTCGAACGACTGGCGCGCGATCAGCTCGCGGATGATCGCTTCCCATTCCGCGTCGCGATGCGGGTTGGCGAGCCGGATGCCGTCGAGGCTTCGCTGCAGGCGCGCCACATGCTGAGGCAGCCTGTAGGGTTCGCGTTGGTAGACAGGCACCAGCTCGTAGACGCCGTCGCCGTAGATGAAGCCGCGATCGAGCACGGAAATCTTCGCTTCGCCGATCGGGAGGAACTTGCCGTTCAGATAGACCGTCATCGTTGCATTCCTTGCACTAAGTTCGTCAGCGGAACCACAGCCTCACCGTACCCCACATTCGGCCGAAGAAGCCGGCGGGTGCGACCTCCGCGAGCGCCTGCAGGGAATACTCGCCGACCGGCTTGTCCTCGAGCGTCACCTTCACCACACCGACCCGTTGCCCGAGGGTGACCGGGGCTATGAGCGGCTCGACGGCCTCCAGCGTGAGCTTGAGCTTCGGCGCCTGGCCCTTCGGCAAAGTGACGTACTGGTCGGCGACGAACCCCGCGGCGACCGAATCGGTGCCGCCTTTCCATACCCTCAACGCGGTCACCGGCTGTCCGTTCTGGTAGAGCTGAACGGTGTCGTAGAACTGGAAGCCGTAATTCAGCAGCTTCTGCGATTCGATCGCCCGCGCCGCGTCCGAGCTGGCCCCGAGCACAACTGAGACCAAGCGCCTCGGGCCGCGCTTCGCCGATGCGACCAGGCAGTATCCTGCAGCATCGGTGAACCCCGTTTTCATGCCATCGACGAACGGGTCGGTCCACAGCAGGCGGTTGCGGTTGGGCTGCGTGATGTTGTTGTAGCGGTACTCCTTGAGCGAGTACAGCGGGTAATACTCGGGGAAATCCCGGATGATCGCGGCGGCGACGCGCGCGAGGTCCGCAGCGGTCGACGCCTGCTGGGCCGACGGCAGGCCGGTGGCGTTGACGAACCGCGTGTTCTTCATCCCCAGCCGCGCCGCTTCCTGGTTCATGCGCGCGACGAACGCCTCTTCCGAGCCCGCGACCGCCTCGGCGAGCGCAATCGCCGCGTCGTTGCCCGACTGCACGATCTCGCCGCGCAAAAGCTCGTCCACCGACACCGCTTTCTTCGGCTCGATAAACATCCGCGAGCCTTCCGCGCGCCATGCCCTTTCCGAAACGGTGACCATCTGCGAAGGCGTGAGCGCCTTGTCATTGAGCGCGCGGAACACCAGGTACGCGGTCATCAGCTTGGTGAGCGAGGCGGGCTCGCGCGGCTCGTTGGCGCTTTGCGCAACAAGCGTCTGGCCGCTCAAGGTGTCGACGAGCACGTATGCCTTGGCTGCGATCGGCGGCGGCGGCACTGCGGCCGGCGGCATCGCCTGCGCGTGCGCGCCGCCCGGCAAAAGCGTGAGCACGAACGCGAGCAGGAGCCAACGTGGACGGGAACGGTACATCGGGAAACCGGCGTGCAGGCCGGCATTATACCTGCGTCGTCTAATGCGGCAGGCGCTTCGGATGCAACCGCTCATGGCCGCAGAAAGGCGAAGTCGACGTCGGGCTTTCGCCCCGACACAATTTCGGCAAGCGCTTTCCCCGAGCCTGCCGCCATCGTCCAGCCGAGGGTTCCGTGGCCTGCGTTGACGTACAGATTCGGATATCGCGTCCTGCCGATCACCGGCACGTTGGAAGGCGTGGCCGGGCGCAGCCCGGTCCAGCATTCGGCGCGCGCGGGCTCGATCGTATCGCCGAACCATTCGACCGCGCGCCGGGTCAGCGCCTGGCAGCGCACCGCGTTGAGCTCGAGGTTGTAGCCCGCGAGCTCCGCGGTCCCCGCGACGCGCAAACGCTCGCCCAGGCGCGTGAACACGATCTTCTTCGCGTCGTCGGTGATGCTGATCGTAGGTGCCCGCGCGGGATCGACGATCGGCAGCGTTACCGAATAACCCTTCGCGGGATAGATGAGCGTGCCCACACCGATCGGGTCGAGGAGCTCGGGGGTATGACTGGACAAAGACGCGACATACGCATCGGCCGCGAGCACTTCCTTGCGGTTCTGCTCATTCACCACGCGCACACCGCACACCGCGCCCCCGGCGATCGCGATCGATTCGACGCTCACGCCGTAGCGGAACGCGACGCCGCGCGTAGCACCCAGCGAGGCCAGCATCTCAGTGAACTTGCGCGCGTCGCCGGTCTCGTCGGTCGCCGTGTAGGTCCCGCCGACTATCCAGTCCCGACGCGCAGAGAGCGCCGGTTCGAGGGCTACACATTCGTCCGGCGTCTTCACCTCGCGCGCGATGCCGTACTGGCGCACCAGCTCGGCGGCGCGCGCCGCGTCGTCGAAGCCCTCGCTATCGGTATAGATCTGCAGGATGCCGCGCTGCAGGTCGTCGTACGAGATCCCGGTCGCCTCACGCAGCTCGCGCAGAGCGGCGCCCGAGTACTTGCTGATCGCCAGGATCTGCAGCATGTTGCGCCGTGTGCGCCACGGCAGGCATTCGATCAGGAACTGCATTCCCCAGCGCCACTGCCGCCAGTCGAGGCGCGGCCGGAAAAGCAGCGGCGCGTCGGGCTGGCCCAGCCCCCGCAGGATCTTGAGCGGAGCGGCCGGATTGGCCCAAGGCTCGACATGCGACACCGAGATCTGACCTCCGTTGGCGAACGAGGTCTCCTGCGCAGCGGCGCTTTGCCGTTCGACGAGCGTGACTTCGTGGCCCGCCGCGCGCAGAAACCAGGCTGTGGTGGTGCCGATGACGCCGGCGCCGAGGACGAGAACCTTCACGCGTACTCGGCGATCGGCACGCAGGTGCAGATCAGGTTGCGATCGCCATAGACGTTGTCGGCGCGGCCGACCGGAGGCCAATACTTATCAGCCTTGGCGGCATGCATGGGATAGGCTGCCTGCTCGCGGCTGTACGAATGCCTCCACTCGGCCGCCAGCAGCACGGCGGCGGTGTGAGGCGCATTCTTCAGCGGGTTGTCGGCGCGATCCATGCGGTGTTCCTCGATCGCCCGGATCTCCTTGCGAATCGCGATCATCGCGTCGATAAAACGGTCGATCTCGACTTTCGATTCGCTTTCCGTCGGCTCGATCATCAGCGTGCCGGCGACCGGAAAGCTCATGGTCGGCGCGTGGAAACCGTAGTCCATGAGTCGCTTGGCGACATCGTCGACGCTGATGTCGCTCGTCGGCTTGAGCGAGCGCAGGTCGAGGATGCATTCGTGCGCGACCAAGCCGCCCGCGCCGGCATAGAGGACCGGATAGTGCGGCGAAAGCCGCTTGGCGATGTAATTCGCGGCAAGAATTGCGGACTCGGTCGCGGCCCTCAATCCGTCGGCGCCCATCATCGCGATGTACATCCACGAGATCGGCAGGATGCCGGCGCTACCATGGGGTGCGGCGGAGACCGACCCGATCTGCTGAACATTCGGCGCGCTCGCTTCGGGCAGGTACCGGTGCCCCGGGAGGAACTTCGCCAGATGCGCGCCGACCGCGACCGGCCCGACACCCGGTCCGCCTCCGCCGTGCGGGATGCAGAATGTCTTGTGCAGGTTGAGATGCGAGACGTCGGCACCGAACCTGCCGGGCGCGGCCAGCCCGACGAGCGCATTCAGGTTCGCGCCGTCGACGTAGACCTGCCCGCCGTGCGCATGCACGACGTCGCAGATCTCGCGGATCCCCGCCTCGAACACGCCGTGGGTCGAGGGATAGGTCACCATGATCGCGGCGAGATCGTCGCGGTGTGCTTGGGCCTTGGCGCGAAGGTCGGCAAGATCGACGTTGCCCTGGCTGTCGCAGGCCACGACGACCACTCGCATCCCTGCCATCTGCGCCGACGCGGGGTTCGTTCCGTGCGCGGATGCGGGAATCAGGCATACGTTGCGACGTCCTTCGCCCCGGCTCGCGTGATAGGCGCGAATGACGAGCAAGCCCGCGTATTCGCCCTGAGAGCCGGCGTTCGGTTGCAGCGATATCGCCGCGTAGCCCGTCAGCGCGCAAAGCATGCGTTCCAGCTCGGCGATCATCTGCCGATAGCCTTCCGTCTGATCGACGGGCGCGAACGGGTGCATGTGCGCGAACCCCGGCCAGGTGATGGGGATCATCTCGGCGACTGCGTTCAGCTTCATCGTGCACGAGCCGAGCGGAATCATCGCCCGGTCGAGCGCGATGTCGCGGTCCGCGAGCCTGCGCAGATAGCGCATCATCTCGGTTTCCGAGTGATAGCGGTTGAAAGTCGAATGCGTGAGGAAAGTCGAACTACGGCGCAGCGCGGCCGGATACCCCTCCTCGACGGAGGCCTCGAGCCGGGCGAAATCGGGCGCCGTCGCATCCGCGGGCGCGAAGATGCGCCACAGCCGCGAGACGTCGGCGCGCGTGGTTGTTTCGTCGAGCGAGATGCCGACGCGCGTGGCGTCGATGTGCCGCAGGTTCGCCTCGCCCGCCGAGCGCTGATGAATCTCGCCGGTGCGCTCGCCGGTGGCCACCGTGAGCGTGTCGAAGAACGAGTCGTTGAGCACCGTGAGGCCGAGCTTCTTCAATCCAGCCGCGAGGACGCCGGTCAACCGGTGTACGCGAGCCGCGATCGTCGCAAGCCCCTGCGGTCCGTGGTAGGCCGCATACATCGATGCGATGACGGCAAGCAGGACCTGTGCGGTGCAGATGTTCGAGGTCGCCTTTTCGCGCCGGATGTGCTGCTCGCGCGTCTGCAACGCGAGCCGATACGCGGGCTGTCCGTTGGCGTCGATCGTCACGCCAACCAGGCGTCCGGGAAGGTTGCGTTTGAACTCGTCGCGGGTGGCCAAAAACGCCGCGTGCGGGCCGCCGAAGCCCATCGGCACGCCGAACCGCTGGCTCGACCCAACGACGGCATCTGCGCCCCACTCGCCGGGCGGGACGAGCAGGGTCAGCGCCAGCAGGTCGGCCGCGACCAGAACGAGCGCGCCGCGCGCGTGCAGTGCGTCGCAGACCGCACGATAATCGCGTACGTCGCCCCCGACGCCCGGATACTGCAACAGCGCGGCGAAGCAATCGGCGCTTGTCGCGGCCGTCGCAGGCCCGACCATGACCGTCAGACCAAGTGGTGCGGCACGCGTGCGCACGACGTCGAGGGTCTGCGGCAGGACATCGTCGGTGACGTAGATGGTGGTGCTTTCGCTCTTGCCGACGCGGTGCGCGAGCGCCATTGCCTCGGCGGCCGCAGTCGCCTCGTCGAGCATCGACGCGTTCGCGATCGCCATGCCGGTGAGATCGCAGACCATCGTCTGGAAATTGACCAGCGCTTCGAGGCGACCTTGCGATATCTCAGGCTGGTACGGTGTATACGCCGTGTACCACGCCGGATTCTCGAGCACGTTTCGCAGGATCACTCCGGGTGTCAGCGT
>Ga0066709_100004113_pt1 | contig 11471 bp, 11 predicted proteins | sample GraSoiAngelo_158_FD_79665 | JGI IMG/M metagenome (GOLD analysis project Ga0066709, IMG submission 79665) | Grasslands soil microbial communities from the Angelo Coastal Reserve, California, USA - 14_1009_16_30cm | ecosystem: Environmental > Terrestrial > Soil > Grasslands | place: USA... | reverse complement strand
GCGCACGACCCATGTCGCCGCCGGCGAGAATGCGCGCCGCACGGCGGAAGACACCAACGGCGTCAAAGCCCTGGCGACGCTCGGCACCTGGCAAGGAGCGGAAGCCGGGTTTGCGGTCGAACCGCCCGCTGCAGGCGAGGGCATCGCGGTGCTGGTGCAAGCCGCCGATGGCCGGATGTTGGGCGCCGCGGTTCTACTGGGATCTTAAATTCTCATTCACGCCGCTAACCGCCAGCTGCCATCCGGCTCGCGGTCGAGCAGGGTGCGGCCGCGGCCCCACGGCTCGGCGGTGACGCCGCGCACGTGCAATTCGAGATGGTCGGCGGTCACCCGGACCGCGATCAGGCCGGCAGCAACCAGGCCCTTCCGGTCGTCATAGGGTGAGCCTCGGAACCGGTCATTCACCTCGCCGCGATTGTCGATCAGTTCGGCCGGGCCGGAGAGTGTGACGAAAGCCTCGCCGGACGCATGTTGATAGGCCAAGCTGGCCCGCCCGGCGCGACGGATTTCGGACGCCTTTCGTCCGTTAGGCGGGGTCAGAAACCAGCGGGTCCAGAAATCCTCCCCGCCCCGATTTGGCTGCGCCTGAACGATGCGTGCATTGGCGCCCTCCGCCGCCGCTGTCACAACCCAGAAGTACGGCACCTCCTCGATCGTCCGGCGGGCCGCGGCGAGCAGTTGGTCGACCTCCTGCTGTTGTTGTGCGGCATCGCTCAGGGCTGGGCTCGGCATCGGCATGCTCCATTGCAAACCGGGAGCGAGTATAGCGGGTGTTGAATGTATATTCTAGAATATATATTCTAATCCCATGGGCCGCCCGAAATTCGCCGACGAAGACTTCCTCGACGCAGCCCTGGCGATCACTGCCGAGTCGGGTCCGCCGGCGGTCACGGTCGGGGCGATCACCGACCGTCTCGGAGCGCCGGTCGGATCGTTCTATCACCGCTTTGCCTCGCGCGACGTGCTGCTCGGCGAGCTGTGGCTGCGCACGGTGCTCGATTTTCAGCACGGAATCACCGCTGCGCTCGACGCCGGGGATGGGCTGGGCGCGGCATTGCACACCCCGGCCTGGGTGCGCTTGCATCTCGCCGAGGCCCGCCTCCTGCTGCTCTATCACCGCGATGATTTTGTCCAGGGCGGGTGGCCATCATCATTGCGCGACGGGGTAACGGCGCAGACCGAACGGATGGAAAGCGGCTTCGCCCGATTCGCCCGGCTGGTCTTTGGCCGCGCCGGACGAGACGAAATTCGCCGGGGGCAATTCCTGCTGGCCGAGCTGCCGGTCGGCGCGGTCCGCCAGCATCTGCAGCGCCGCGAGCCGCCCCCGCCGATCGTCGACGAGCTGATCCGCATCACCTACCGCGCAGTCGTCGCCGAGTACAGCGCCCGGCGAAATCGGTGAGGAAACCCGTCAGTTGACATTCTCAGCCTGCATCCCACTTAAGTACAAAACATGAACATTGACGTGAGGAATGGCCCGTTCAGAGGATGCGTTGACGTCACAACCGAAGCGGGAGCGACCTGAATCCCAGCCTGATCTTTTAGGTCGGATACCAGCAAAGGTTGTGCTGCCCGCTGAATTCCGCGGCAAACTGAAACCGGCCTTTCATCGTTTTCGGCGATGATGCCGGTGGAGTGGCGGGATTGGGCTGTTCTTGTTAAAAGGCGCCAGTGGGCGGGAACTGTGCGGGTAACGAATCCCGTCGGGAGAACAGCGGTGCGGGTCGCGACGGTCGAACGCAAGACCAAGGAGACCAAGATCAAGGGCCGCGTCGCGCTCGACGGCACCGGTGCGTCCGAGATCGCCACCGGCATCGGCTTTCTCGATCACATGCTGGACCAGCTGGCCAAGCACAGCCTGATCGACATCGCCTTGCAGGCGAAGGGCGATCTGCACATCGATTTCCATCACACGACCGAAGATACCGGCTATGTGATCGGCGCCGCGGTGGCGAAGGCGCTCGGCGACCGCGCCGGCATTCAGCGCTACGGCTCGGCGATGATCCCGTTCGACGAGACCCTGACCCGGGTCAGCGTCGATGTGTCGAACCGGCCCTATCTCGTCTGGAAAGTCGGCTTCTCGCGGCCGAAGCTCGGCGAGATGGACACCGAATTGTTCAAGGAATGGTTCCAGGCCTTCGCGCAATCGGCCGGCGTGACCCTGCACATCGAAAATATCTACGGCGAGAACAACCACCACATCGTCGAATCCTGCTTCAAGGGGCTGGCACGCGCGTTGCGACAGGCGATCGAGATCGACCCGCGCCGCGCCGGCGCGGTCCCCTCCACAAAGGGCACTCTCAGCATCTGATGACCACTGCGATCATCGATTACGGCTCGGGCAATCTGCGCTCGGCGGCCAAGGCGTTCGAGCGCGCCGCCGCCGAGAACGGCATCGCCAGCCCGATTCTCGTTACCAGCCGCCCCGAAGACGTTGCCAAGGCCGAGCGCATCGTGCTGCCGGGGGTCGGCGCCTTTGCCGATTGCCGGCGCGGCCTCGCTGCCGTGCCGGGTCTCGAGGCGGCCCTTGTCGAAGCGGTGATGGCGCGCGGCCGGCCGTTTCTCGGCATCTGCGTCGGCATGCAGCTGATGGCCGAGCGCGGCCGCGAATTCGAGACGGTCGAGGGGCTCGGCTGGGTCGCCGGCGAGGTCGTCGCGATCGAGCCGGCCGATCCCTCATTGAAGATCCCGCATATGGGGTGGAACGAGCTGTCGCCGCGCGCCGAACACCCGGTGCTGGCCGGATTGCCGGCCGGCACCCACGCCTATTTCGTGCACAGCTTCGAGCTGCGCCCGGACGACCCCGGTGACCTTCTTGCCGACACCGATTATGGCGGCCCCATTGCCGCGGTGGTCGGCCATGACAATCTGATCGGTACGCAGTTCCATCCGGAAAAAAGTCAAATGGCGGGGCTGCGTCTGATCGCCAATTTTTTGCGGTGGCGCCCATGAGCGAGACGCAGGTGTTCGGCAAGGTCAAAGTCGAGCGCCTGACCCGATATTCCGGCACCGATCTCGACGATCTGTGCGAAGCGACCGAAAGCGCCATCGTCGAGGGCGGCGGTTTCGGTTGGCTCAAGCCGCCGCCGCGCCAGGTGCTGGAAAATTACTGGAAGGGCGTGCTGCTGGTCCCCGAGCGCCGCCTCGTCGTCGGCCGGCTCGACGGCATGATCTGCGGCTCGGCGCAGCTGTCGCGCGCGCCGCGCAACAACGAGGCGCAGGCGATGGCCGGCACCGTAACCAGCGCCTTTGTCGCGCCCTGGGCGCGCGGTCACGGCATCGGCCGCCGCATCGTCACCGAGATCGAGCAATTGGCGCGCGAGCTCGGCCTCTTGGTCCTCAATCTCGACCTGCGCGACACCCAGCGGGCGGCGATCCATCTCTACGAGACGCTGGGCTACCGGCGCTGGGGCACCCACCCCTTCTACGCCCTGGTCGATGGCGAGTTCGTGACCGGGCATTACTACTACAAGCGCCTCGACGAACCGGTGAAATAGGGTGGTTTGTCATTGCGAGGAGCGCAGCGACGAAGCAATCTCCTTCCCGGTAAGCACAGTCGGCGGGGGATTGCTTCGCTGCGCTCGCAATGACGCTGAAGAGCTGGCGGCGTGATCCTTTATCCCGCGATCGACCTCAAGGGCGGCGCCTGTGTCCGCCTGGTGCGAGGCGAGATGGCGAGCGCCACAATCTTCAACACCGATCCGGCGGCACAGGCGCGGCATTTCGCTGAGGCCGGGTTTTCCTGGCTGCATGTCGTCGATCTCGACGGCGCCTTCGCCGGGAAATCGGTCAATGGCGAGGCGGTGCGGGCGATCCGCCGCGCCGTCGACCTCAAGATCCAGCTCGGCGGCGGCATTCGCGACCGCGCCGCGATCGATAATTGGCTGGCGCTCGGCATCGAGCGGGTCGTGCTCGGCACCGCCGCGCTGCGCGATCCGGCGCTGGTGCGCGAAGCGGCCGCCGCCCATCCCGGCCGGATCGTCGTCGGCATCGACGCGCGCGACGGCCATGTCGCGGTCGAGGGCTGGGCCGAAACCAGCGATATCGGCGCGATCGCCTTGGCCCGGCGCTTCGCCGATGCCGGGGTCGCGGCGATCGTCTACACCGATATCGGCCGCGACGGCGCCTTGACCGGAGTCGATGCCGCGGCGATCGCCCGCTTCGCCCGCTTCGCCGGCCTGCCGGTCATCGCCTCGGGCGGCGTCGCCGGCATTGCCGACATCGCCGCGCTGAAGACATACGAGCGCGAGGGCGTTTCCGGGGTGATCTGCGGCCGGGCGCTCTATGACGGGAGGCTTGATGGAGGGGACGCGCTGCGATTGGTGGCGGAGCCCGCCCGAGGGACATCGGCATGCTGAAGATGCGTGTCATCCCCTGTCTCGACGTCAAGGACGGACGCGTCGTCAAAGGCGTCAATTTCGTCGATCTGACCGATGCCGGCGACCCGGTCGAGCAGGCCCGGATCTATGATCGCGAAGGCGCCGACGAGCTGTGCTTTCTCGACATCACCGCCAGCCATGAGGGGCGCGACACGCTGTATGACGTCGTGCGCCGCACCGCCGAGCAATGCTTCATGCCGCTGACGGTCGGCGGCGGCGTGCGCACGGTCGAGGACATCCGCAAATTGCTGCTGGCCGGCGCCGACAAAGTATCGATCAACACCGCCGCCGCGGCGCGCCCCGAATTCGTGCGCGAGGGCGCCGAGAAATTCGGCAGCCAGTGCATCGTCGCCGCGATCGACGCCAAGGCCGTCGCGCCGACAAACTCAAGTCAGGAGAAGTGGGAAGTCTTCACCCATGGCGGGCGGCGCCCGACCGGCATCGACGCCGTCGAATGGGCCTGCCGTCTCACGGATTACGGCGCCGGCGAGATCCTGCTGACCTCGATGGATCGCGACGGCACCAAATCCGGCTTCGATATCGCGCTGACCCGCGCTGTCGCGGATGCGGTGCGGGTGCCGGTCATCGCCTCGGGCGGAGTCGGCACCCTCGATCATCTCGTCGAAGGGATTCGCGACGGCCATGCCACCGCGGTCCTCGCCGCCTCGATTTTTCATTTTGGAACATTTCGCATCGGCGAGGCGAAGACTTATCTCGCTACACATGGGATCGCCGTTCGCATGTAACCGGCGGTTATCTGCTGTAAAGATTTTTTGATCGCTGCCTGATTCGCTTGTTGAGCTGTTTTTCGGTTCAATGCGAGAATCTATTTTTATTTTTAGCGCTTAATACAGATTAACCGTTTCATACAAAAATAGCGCTAGAATTGACAGATGACAGCAAGGCACCGCAAACTGATCGCCGCTCTGATCCTGTAGAGCTATTGAACACGATGGCTGCTGATCAACGAATTATTCAGTCGGATCGCCGGGTCGTGGCAAAAGCCTCGCTGGGGGACAGCCTCGAGCGGCTGTGGCAGGTCATCGATTCGCGCCGCGGCGCCGATCCGGCGACCTCCTACACAGCCAAGCTGCTCGGCCGCGGTCGCGCCAAGGCGGCGCAGAAGCTTGGCGAGGAAGCGGTCGAAGCGGTCATCGAGGCGGTGCGGCACGACAATCCCGCGCTGGTCGGCGAAAGCGCCGATCTGCTCTTTCACCTGCTCGTGCTATGGGCCGCCTGCGGCATCACCCCGGCGGATGTCGCCGCCGAGCTGGCGCATCGCGAGGGCACCTCCGGCATCGACGAAAAGCGCAACCGGAAGAAATAAACGCCGACGGATCTCGTAGGATCGGCTGAGCAGAGCGAAGCCCATCGAGCTGATCGGTCTGGTCGCAGCATGGGCTTCGCTAGGCTCAGCCCATCCTACGGGCCGCACCCGCGGACAACGCATAGTTCACGAGTTTCTTGGTCAAGGTCGGGAACGCATAATTCTTGAACTCGTCGGGCTGCGCCCAGATGCCCTTGGGCGGCGCTGCGGTCTGCCCCGCCATCAGCGCCAGTTCGAGGCGGAAATGGGTAAAGCCGTGCTGCACGGTGCCGGGCAGCGCCACCCAGCCGGTCACCGCCGGCGCGGCGCCGAGCGCCTCCGATTCGTCCCACGGTGTCTCGCGCCACGGCGTCGAGGGCAATTCGATCATGCCGCCGAGCAGCCCCTTCTCCGGCCGGCGGCGCAGCATGACGGCGCCGTCATCGCGAACCAGCCAGAACACCACGCCGTAGCGCACCGGCCGTTCCGGCTTGTCGGCCCGCGCCGGCAGCCTTTCCTGAATGCCGGCCGCCGCCGCGGCGCAGTCGCCGCGCCACGGACACAGGACGCAGCGCGGCCGGCGCGGCGTGCACAGCACCGCACCCAGATCCATCAGCGCCTGGGCAAAATCGCCGGCCCGCCGTTCCGGCACCAGCCCGGTGGCGAGCGCCCGCAGCTTCGACTTGGCCCGAGGCAGCGGCTCATCGACGGCGAACAGCCGCGCCATGACCCGCTCGACATTGCCGTCGACCGCCGCGCTCGGGTGATCGAAGGCGATCGCCGCGATCGCCGCCGCGGTATAGTCGCCGATGCCGGGCAATGCCCGCAGCGCCGCCGGATCGGCGGGGAATCGGCCGTCATGCCGTTCGACGACAGCGCGGGCGCAGGCATGCAGGTTGCGGGCCCGCGCGTAATATCCGAGCCCCTGCCATTCGTGCAGCACCTCGTCAAGCGAGGCTGCGGCGAGCGCGCGAATGTCGGGCCAGCGCGCCACGAATCGGACAAAATAGGGCGCGACCGTCACGACGGTGGTCTGCTGCAGCATGATCTCGCTGAGCCAGACGCGGTACGGATCGGCGGTCTCGCCCGGTCGCGCCCGCCACGGCAGATCGCGGCGGTGCCGGTCATACCAGGCGAGCAGCTCGGCCGCATCCGGCCGCGGCGCGAATCGCTCGTGCGGCGCCGGCGAGACGATTGGAACGGTGGTTCGAATTGACGACATGAGCCGAGAACAGGGTAAACCCGACAGCGGCACAGTACCGGGCGCCGGCGGCGAAGACGAGCGCCGGCCGGGACTGCGCGCAATCGGCATGGCCACCTCACGGCTCGCCGGCGCGATCACCGCGCGCCATGGCGGCGGCGTTCTCGCCCGCTTGAAGGCGGATTGGCCGGCGATCGTCGGGACCGAGCTCGCCCCCGCCACCTGGCCGCAGGCGCTGGGCCGCGATGGCGTGCTGAAGCTGCGGGTAGCCGCGACGATTGCGCTGGAACTGCAGCATCGCGCCCCGTTGCTGATCGAGCGAATCAATCTCCACCTCGGCCGCCCGGCGATCTCGCGCCTCGTCCTCGTGCAGGGACCGCTGCCATTGCCGCCGTCACCCGGGCCGGCGCCACCGCCGCCGCTCGCCGCCGAGGACGCCCAGGCAATCGAACGGCAGCTTGCCACGATCGCCGATCCCGAGCTGCGCGACGCGCTCATTCGCCTCGGCAAAAACGTGGCATCCGGATCGCCTCGCCGCCGTTAGCGAGGCGAGCAGCGCCGCCGTTGCATCACCGGCGCGAAGCGATTAGCATCAACATCTGGTAGTAAGGACGGTATTTATGCGGGAGATATGGTTTTCTCTGGTGGTCGTCCTATTGCTTGGTGGAGCCTTGCCGGCGGCCGCGCAAGGCGCGCCGGGAGCGGACGCCGCCAAGCAGCTTGCCGTGCAGCCGGGCGATCGCGTCCTCGGCAAGGCCGACGCGCCGATCACGATTATCGAATACGCCTCGCTGACCTGCCCGCATTGCGCGCACTTCGAGGTCGATGTCCTGCCGGAGCTCAAGGCGAAATGGATCGACACCGGCAAGGCCAAGCTGGTGCTGCGCGATTTCCCGCTCGACGAGCCGGCGCTGCGGGCCGCGATGGTGGCGCGTTGCGCGCCGCCGGAGCGCTTCTACCCGCTGGTCGACACCTTCTTTGCGCAGCAGGAGCAATGGGCAACGACGCGCGATTACCGCGCCGCGCTCGAAAAACTGGCGAAGCTGGGCGGCATCAGCAACAAGGAATTCGCCGCCTGCATCAGCGACAAGAAGCTGGAAGACCAGGTCGCACAAAGCCGCCTGACCGCCGCCCAGCAGCTCGGTGTCGACGCGACCCCGACCTTCTTCGTCAATGGCAAGAAATTCGATGGCGCTCCGACCTTGGAGGCCTTCGACAAAGCACTGTCCGGAGCGGCCGAAAAATCATGATGTTGAGTTTATGCAGGTAGAGCGGCTTCGTCTTACCGGCTTCAAATCGTTCGTCGAGCCGACCGAGCTGGCGATCGAGCCCGGGCTGACCGGCATCGTCGGTCCGAATGGCTGCGGCAAATCCAATCTCGTCGAGGCATTGCGCTGGGTCATGGGCGAGGGCTCTGCCAAGCGCCTGCGCGGCGGCGAGATGGACGATGTGATCTTTGCCGGCTCCACCAGCCGCCCATCGCGCAACCTCGCCGAGGTCATCCTGACGCTCGACAACAGCGCGCGCGATGCCCCGTTTGCCCATAACGAGAGCACCGTCATCGAAGTAGCGCGCCGCATCACCCGCGGCGAGGGTTCGTCCTACCGCATCAATGGCCGCGATGTGCGCGCCCGCGACGTGCAGTTGCTGTTCGCGGATGCCGCGACAGGTCCTCATTCGGCTGCATTAGTCAGCCAGGGCCGGGTCGCCGCGCTGATCGCCGCCAAACCCGCCGAACGCCGCCTGCTGCTCGACGAGGCGGCCGGCACCACCGGGCTGCATGCCCGGCGCCACGAAGCCGAGTTGAGACTGCAGGCTGCCGAGGCGAATCTGGCCAGGGTCGACGATGTGATCGCGACCCTCGCAGTACAGATCGAGGCGCTGCGGAAACAGGCGCGGCAGGCGCAGCGCTATCGCCGGCTCGGCGAACAGATTCGGCAAACAGAATCGCTGCTGTTCGCGGCGCGCTGGCACGCGGCCACAGCCGAAGGCGAACGCATCGCCGCCGAATTGCGCGACGCCGAGCGCACGGTCGCCGCCGCGACCGAAACGGCGCTCGTACAAGAACGGCTTCGCGCCGAAGCCGAATCGGCGATGCCGGATTTGCGCATGGCGCAGGCCGAGGCAGCGGCAGCGGTGCAGCGCCTCAGTCATGCCCGCGAGGCGCTCGAACAGGAGCTGGCCCGCATTGTCGCCGCTCGTAGCGAGACGGAGCGCCGGGTGCAGCAGGTCGAGGCCGATATCGGCCGCGAGGCCGGCCATCTTGCCGACGCGGATGCCGCGCTCTCCCGGCTTGCCAATGAGCGGCGCGGGCTGGAATTGCGTATTGCCGCCGCCGAGGGGGCGCGGGCCGAGGCTGCGGCGCAGCTCGACGTTGCGGCGACAGCGCTCGCCGCCGCTGAGACCGGTCTGCAGCAGATGACCGAGGCCTGCGCGACCGGTGAGGCCCGCGGCGCCGCCCTCGACCGCCAGCGCCGCGATCTTGCCGAACGCCATAGCCGGTTGCAGGCCCGCCTCACCGACAGCGAACGCGAACGCGAACCATTGCTCGCCGCAATGGTCACAGCTGCCGCTTTGACGGAAGCCGCCGCCGCAGTATCGGATGCTGCCGCGCGGGTCGACGCGGACCGCACCAGCGTCGTGTCGGCAGCGGAAACAACCTTGACCGCTCAAGAGCGGGAAGCAGCAGCCGTCGATCGGGCGCGCGCGGCCGAAGGCACTCTCGCCCGGCTGAAGGCAGAAGCCGAAGCGCTGGCCCGAATGCTCGCGGCGCCGGCAGCAGAAACGCCGCATGGTCCGCCGGTGCTGTCCTTACTGCAGGTCCCCGAAGGTTTCGAGGCCGCGATCGCCGCGTTGTTCGATGGCGAACTGGCCGCCCCGCTCCTCTCTGCGGATCGCGAAGGAGTTGCGGGTAGCGGCTGGCTCGAGCTGGTCCCGCCCGTCGCCCCTGCCGCGCTGCCCGAAGGGGTTCATCCCTTGGCCGCGGAAATCGGCGCGCCTCGGGCTTTGGCGCGGCGGCTCGAACAGACCGGCTGGGTTGACAGCGAAGCAGCGGGTTGGGAGCTGCAGCCCCATCTGTTGCCCGGTCAGCGGCTGGTCGACCGGGAGGGACGGTTGTGGCGCTGGGACGGCTTTGCCCGGCTGACCCCGGCCTCGCCCGCGACCACCGAACAACTGTGTCAGCGCAACCGTCTCGCGGCCCTGAGCAGCGAAATCGAAATGGCATCGGCCGCGTCGCATAAAGCAGCAGGGTCAGCGGCCGCCGCTCGCGACGCGCGAGAGGCCGCCGCTGCCGCCGAGCGGGGCGCCATCGCGACGCTGCGCGACGCCGAACAGCATCTCGCCGATGCCCGGGCCGCGGAAGCCAACCTGACGCATCGCGGGCTGGCGGCGGAGACCCGCCTGGCGGCGATTGGCGAAACGATTGCCAAGCTCGGCGAGGAACTCCGCGAACTCGCGGCGCAGATCACCGCAACCGAGCGCGCGCTCAAATCATTGCCCGCTGCGGAATTGGCCCGTACCGCGCTGGAAACGGCGCGCGTCGAAGCGGCGGGCGCGCGGCGCCGCGAGGCCGAGGCGCGGGCCGGCCTCGACCGGCTGGCGCATGAGGATGCGGCGCGGCAGCAGCGGCGCGCCGCGATTGCCGCGGAGAGCGAATCGTGGGGCAAGCGGCGCGACGGCGCCGACGCGCAACGCGCCATTCTCGCCGAGCGCAAGAACAGGCTCGCCGAAGAGCTTGCCAAGCTCTTGGCTCGCCCCGCGGCAATCGCCGCCGAAACCGACGCGCTTGCCGACACTACGGCCAAGGCGATGGAACGGTTGCGCAAGACCGGCGATGCGCTGGCGATTGGCGAAACGCGGCTGCGCGAAGCGGCCGATGGTCTGCGCACTGCCGAGCAGCAATTGGGGCAGGCGCGCGAGAGCCGCGCCCGGCTCGATGCGCAGCGCGATGCTGCGCAGGAAAGTCTGGCGCGCCTGCGAGAGGAAATCGTCGAGCGGCTGGATCGGCGCCCGGAAGATCTCGACACGATTGTCGGCGATGGCGACACCACCGCAATGGCCGACAGCAGTGCGTTGGCGGCGCGGCTCGAACGCATGCTGCGCGACCGGGAGGCGATCGGGCCGGTCAATTTGATTGCCGAGCGCGAAATGAGCGAGGTTGAAACCCGCCTCGAAGGTCTGCAGCGCGAGCGGGGCGATCTGACGGAGGCGATCGCGCGTCTCCGGCAGGGGATCAGTACGCTCAACCAGGAAGGTCGCCGGCGGCTTGTCGCCGCATTCGAGCAGCTGAACGGACACTTCGCCGAGCTGTTCGCGCGCCTGTTCGACGGCGGCAAGGCGGAGCTCGCCTGGGTCGGCGACGGCGACCCGCTCGATAGTGGGCTCGACGTGATGGCAAGCCCGCCGGGCAAGCGCTTGCAGCAGCTGTCGCTGCTGTCCGGCGGCGAACAGGCGCTGACCGCCATCGCGCTGATCTTCGCCGTATTCCTGACCAATCCGGCGCCGATCTGCGTGCTCGACGAGGTCGATGCGCCGCTCGATGATTCGAATGTCGACCGGTTCTGCCGGCTGGTGGCCGATACGG
>Ga0066709_100004112_pt1 | contig 11471 bp, 7 predicted proteins | sample GraSoiAngelo_158_FD_79665 | JGI IMG/M metagenome (GOLD analysis project Ga0066709, IMG submission 79665) | Grasslands soil microbial communities from the Angelo Coastal Reserve, California, USA - 14_1009_16_30cm | ecosystem: Environmental > Terrestrial > Soil > Grasslands | place: USA... | reverse complement strand
CAGATGCCTTGCTGTCTTGGCTACACCGCCTCAAACATACTTACTAACTTGGAGCGGAAGGCGGGACTCGAACCCGCGGTCTCGACGTTGGCAACGTCGCGTCTTAGCCACTAGACGACTTCCGCAAAAATCATGGAGCGAGCAGCGAGAGTTGAACTCGCGTCATCGGGTTGGAGGCCCGAGGCACCAGCCGCTATACCATGCTCGCTCTTGGCGGGAGATGAAGGACTCGAACCCTCGTACCTGGATTTGGAGACCAGTGTCCTAGCCGCCGGACGAATCTCCCGCAAAATTTATGGCGGAGCTAACGGGAGTTGAACCCGTCCCGGCTGATAGACAGTCAGCCATCCTGCCGATAGACCATAGCTCCGGCTCCCTCCCGTGGACTCGAACCACGATTTCCGCGTTCAGAGCGCAGCGTCCTACCATTGGACGAAGAGGGAATTTCGAAATTGTCAAAGAACTGGTTGCCGGGGAGCGATTCGAACGCCCGTACCCGGATTCAAAGTCCAGGGTCCTGCCACTAGACGACCCGGCATCAAGCTTTCAGCGGTATCGCTTTCATGCACCGCACGCACAAGACCGCCGATTCATTGACATTGCGGCCGAGCCTTGTGCGATCAATACGTGCACGATCCACCAACTCGCGGTGATCTCCGCCGCGATCGCAGTAGAGCTCCGATGCAAGCTCAATTTCAAAGCCGTCGAGTTCAATCGTTTGTGCGCTCATAAACTTGGTAGCAGCGAGGAGAATCGAACTCCCATCTCAGCCTTGAAGGGGCCGCATCCTGGCCGTTAGACGACGCTGCCTCCTATCTGCGCATTGCCGAAAATGCGCCATAAAAACCAAAAGCCCCCGATTTGTATCGGAGGCTCAGAAAATTGCGCGTTGCTGTTGCCCCCGTTACATGAACGTACCTTCCCCCGCTCCTTGCCACGCAAAGGTGGCCGGTGTCGCGAAGCAATCGGTATGGGGTTTGCGCATCATTGCTTGTAGCTCATCTTCACTGTTACATCATTCCTGTAATTCGTCAATACCCAAAAGTGGTGGGCTAACTTCCAGATAGCTACCGCTCGGGAATTAAGTGATAAAACCCTACGACGTTTTCTTCAATCCGAAGCTGTGACCGAAGGCATGGACAATGATTTTGGATACGTTACCCTTCTCGTCCTTTTGGAAAGTGAAAGTCACGTCGTTCGACAGAATAAAGAACTCCGTGCTCGACTCGGGATAAAGTTCCTGCGGCTCACGACCAAGCTGAGGCGCTTGAAGGTGCAGCGTGTTGTTCTCTATTGAAACAGTTATCTTGCCTGCATCCGGATCTTCGTATATTCCGGCGTACGTGCTGAGTATGGCAGGGTCGATTTTCGCCACGGCGTGTTCGACAGGCTGGAAATCGGGCCATGAGTATTCCTTGGCAACGGCTCGAAGCAGTTCCTGGATGAGAAATTCACCGCTATCTGAGTTCGTCATCACCACCAAACCAGGACCGTCGGTGTAAGCCTGTAAGTCGCAGGCGTAGCCTACGTTCTGTCCGCCGTGCGCGAATCTCGCCTTTCGACCTTGAGGTAGCGAGAAGCCGAGCCCCCAATCATCTTTCTCGCGGGTGAACATCTTGCGAACCATCTGCTGCGAAACAATCTTGGTTGATCTGCCTGCATATTCGTTCTGGATCTCAATGGCGAAGTGCGCAAGATCCGACGGAGTAGTCCAAAGCCCAGCAGGCGCCATCTCGGGATAGGTATGCCAGCCACCCTTTACAGGTTCACCCTTGTCGTCATAAGGCGTAGCGGTCAAAGACCAAAGTTTTCTTGGCAATGGTTGTTCGTACGTGCTGTGCATCATCTGTGCGGGTCGCAAGACAAGCTCATTCATGATTGGCGGGAAAGGTTCGCCCGTGACATCGCTCATGAGCGTCTGCAAAACTACGTAGCCGCCGCCCGAATATCTCCAGATCGTGCCGGGGACGACATCAACGCGAATTGGGTCAGTGTTTGCCGGCTTCTCCCCATTCAAGATTTGCACGATAGTTGGGATAGAGTCGCCGGATGCGTAACCAGGGAAGCCGTGACCGCTATTCCGGCGCTGTGGCTCAGAATTCGACGAAGCGTGACCTTTTCGTTTGCGGTGAACTGGTTATCCGGAACTTTCCATGTGTGCAATTTGTCGTTCACATCTTCGTCCAGACTTAACTTGCCCTCCTGCACAAGATGCAGTGCCGCCAGCGCGCTCACCGGCTTGCTAATGGATGCGGCTTGAAACAGGGTTTCCGAAGTCGCGGTTTTTTTTGGTGGCAACGTCAGCCAGCCCGTATGCCCAACTCCATATGACCTTTCCGTGGTCGAAAAAGGCGACGCTTACGCCCGGAACTTTGTAGAACTGCATGCGCTCGCGAAGTGTCGCGAAGATACTCCAATTTCGTTCAAGAAAAACAGCGCCAATGTGGAACAGGCGCTTGGCGGTAAAGACACCGCTTGTGAGAGCGTTGTTGTAATGATTTCGCCCTCACGGCATTAGACGCCTCAATCTCGTCGCACCTTGCCAACAAAATTGGTTTCAAGCAATCTCCCTGCAATCTCTCACTGAATCTTGAGCATGAGCGTCGCTGAATGCTTTAAAGATGATCCTGACATTCCGGTTACCGTGATTGTGTAGCTCCCCGGCGGAGTGCCAGTATTTGCGCCACCGCTGCTGCCACCGCCACAGGCCGGTTGGCAAATCAGCACCACGCAAGTCATGCAGCGCAGCAAAGCGGTTGAGAGTTTCTGGTACCTTGTCTGGGATCGAAGGCCAATCGTAAACGCGAGCCCCATCATGGGCAGCAATATTGCGTAGAGCAATCTGATATTACTCGTTGTGGCCGCAGCCGCGCTGATAGGAGCAGTGGTTGTAACGGTGAGCGTTGCCGTTGCGCCAGGATTGATTGAGCCAGGGCTGATTGTGCATCGTGGCATTTGAGCGGTTGAAGGCGAGACGGAACATGCAACCGAGACTGCGCCAGTGAACCCATTCACCCCAGCTATGCCAACGTTTGATGTTGCCGACTGGCCTGGGCTGATACTAGCAGGCATCAGCGCCGATGCATTAAGGGAGAAGTCTGGCATCAAGCTGAATGTGGCGGTTACTGCCGTTGCCGCATTGATGGTTGCTACACATGATGCCGTTCCTGAACAAGCTCCGCTCCAGCCCGCGAAAACGGATCCTGCGGACGCCGCCGCGGCGAGCGTCACCGCAACCCCGGTGACAAAGCTTGCCGAGCAAGTATTTCCGCAATTAATCCCGGCCGGAGTGCTGGTGACCGTGCCGGTGCCGGTTCCCGCCAAGCTGACCGACAGAGGAAAAACGGGAAAGGTGGCAATATTTAGGAAGGCACTTACGGTGTCAGAGGATGAGTTCGTTACCACCACATCCGGCCGGCCATCCTCATTCAAGTCGGCGATAGCCAAACCAATACCGTTGCCGCCTCCGATGATGTAATCGATCGGAGCTTGGAAGGTTCCGTCACCGTATCCGAGCAGTACAATCAGGCCGGGCAACACGTCATTTGTAAGCGCCAGATCCGCGTGGCCGTCTCCGTTCAAATCGGCAACTCCCAGGGACAGGAGACCGCCATTCGATACGGCGTAATTACCTGGTGGCTGGAATGTGCCGTCTCCGTTCCCGAGGAACACATCCACAGCGTTAGTAACCGTGTCACCACTGACAATGGTCCGCCCCACAGCAATGTCCAAGTTGTGATCCCCATTGAAATCTCCAAGGACAATAGGGCCATTGTCAGAAGCTACATCACTGGGTGCTTGAAATGTTCCATCGCCGTTGCCAAAAAGGATGGTTAGCGTATTACCGCCCAGAATTGCCAGGTCCGCTTTCCCATCTTGGTTGAGATCGCCAACCACTAGCCCAACAGGCAAGGCGCTGCCTGTGGAATCGCTCCCTCGCAGTTGAAACGTGCCATCGCCGTTTCCCAGAAAGATGGCTACCGAGTTGTTACACACATTCCCGACCGCAATATCCAGCTTGCCGTCCCGATTAAAATCAGCGATCCCCACGTTCTGACTCGTGCCACAGCCTATCGCATAACTTGCAGGCGAATGGAACGTGCCATCCCCGTTGCCTAGGAAAATGCTAATCAGATTTTTTGGGAGGCCGTGCCCGTTGTCTCCATTCACCACGATCAAGTCTGGTTTGTGGTCCCCATTCAGGTCGGCGGCGACAATCGAAGCGGGGGCGCCAGTTGTATAGTCTACGCGCGGGCCGAAGCTGCCATCGCCATTGCCGAGAAAAATACTGATGCTGTCGCCGTCGAAATTGGCAGTGGCTAAGTCAGCTTTGCCGTCCCGGTTGAAGTCAGCAATGGCAATTCCAAATGGTGAAACTCCGGTGTCAAAATCGCGACGCGCCGGAAATGAACCATCGCCGTTGTTTAGAAGCACATCCACGGTGTTGCCGGTAAAACTGGTGAGAGTATTGCCCGAAAAGCCGTTGAGGTTTGCGGTTACCAGATCTTCTTTGCCGTCAGCATTAAAGTCTCCTGCCGCGAGGTATTGTGGGGCAAAACCCGCGCCATACGCTCGACGGGGCTTGAAAGTGCCATCGCCATTGCCGAGCAATATGCTCACGGTGTTGGCACCGGGATCTGCCGTCGCGAGGTCCGCCTTTCCATCTCCGTCGAAATCACCGGTGAGGACAGAGAACGTGCTCCCGAAGATACCGGTGTAGTAGCCGGCTGGCGTTCCAAATGAACCATCGCCCTTCCCTAAAATGACCTGCACCGAGCCAGCCTCGCATGCAATGGCAAGGTCCGCGGCATGGTCTTGGTTGAAATCACCTGAAGCAATGCCGGCGGCACCGGCACCTCCCACATTGCCTCCCACGCATCCGGTTTGGTATTCCACTTGGGATTGAAGAGTGCCATCACCGTTCCCCATAAGGACGCTGACGAGTCCAGATATGAAATTGGTCGTCGCAACGTCGGGCTTGTGATCTCGGTTAAAATCCCCAACCACGATGCCAATTGGGCCGGAATTCGTCGAGACCGGGTAGTTCACTGGCGGCTGGAATGTTCCGTCGCCATTTCCTAACATTACGCTCACGGTATCCGAGAAATTGGCAATGACCAAGTCCTCCCTCCCATCCCCATTCAGGTCCGTTACCGCGATAGAGTCGGGAATGAACGCTGCGGGGAAATCGTGCCGCGCGCGAAAAGTACCATCCCCATTTCCCAGAAGGATGCTGATCGAGCTGCTTACACAAGAGGGGTCGGTGCAGAAATTTCCTACCGCGAGGTCCAACCTGCCATCGTGATCGAAATCCTCTACGGCCACGGACACCGGTTGGATTCCAGTGGCAAAGCTTACCTGTTGCTGGAACGTCCCATCGCCTTTTCCTAGCAGCAGACTTACCGTGTTGTCGGTGTAGTTGGCTACGGCGACGTCTAGCTTTCCGTCACCATTGAAATCGGCAATCGCTGGGGAGATTGGCCCGACACCGGTGGAATATTCAGAAGCAATCTGAAAAAGCTGACCGGCGGTGCTGGAGGAAGCTGAGGCCGTGAATTCAGTCGCCTGTCTTTGAGCTGCAAGCTGGTTCCGCGCCTTTAGCACCTGTGAGAAGCGCTGCGCATTCGTTAGTCCAGCCGCTGCGCTGTTACCGGGGGTCTGCCCCAAACCATCATTTGAGCTAACACTGAAAATCGCGAGCAGAAAGAACGCAATGCGATTCATAAATGCCTCGAGGAATGAAGGGGGGAGGACTCGCGTCCGCCCCGCACCTTTGTACACTGGGCTACTCGAAAAAGATGCACCATTTCACCCATCCGAATCGGCTTACCCGTCTTGAAACTTCGTTACCCGATCCGGCGGGTGTGTCACTCATGTTCACCGACCATGATCCTCTTGAATTCCAAAGTTCTGGTTTCTTGGGGATCGGTTTGAAGGGACTCGATCTCCTTGCCGTTGTTAACAACCACCAGGTTGAGGTGCGTACCCGAATTTATTTCGGTTAGCGAACCGGTACAATCAGAGTCCAACGTATACGTGCCTACCAGAGCGAACGGGAAGGGCGGTGTTTCCGGAGCGATATCACCGTTCGTCACATTGGTGGCTTTACCGGTAAAGCCACCTCCTCCATCGAAGGTAACCAATCCGGCAGCAACGTCAGGAACGAAACGCGAACTGCGGGGATTCAGACGGACAAACCCGGTCAAGGTGTTGAAGCCATAACTGCCCTTAAGGGTGGCGGCTGAGCATCCATCTTCGGAGTTACCCTCCGCGTGAACTGGAGGCACACCGCCCTGGTAAACGAGGGAAAGGGCGAGTATGCCAAAGAGAACAGCTCCTGCGAACAGCATCGTGCGTTTCATGTCTTTTCTCCTTGTCGTTCAAGTTAGGACAACTGTGGAAATTATTGTTAACTTTCAATCCCTAGTAACCAGCCTGTTTGCATCCGCCGTGATCACTACGGGAACGTCGGTACCATCCGGTAACGTCAAGGATTTGAAAATGGTGCGACTATGGTTCCCATTGCTGTCAAAGACCAGAGCCAGGACAGCAGAACGCTGGAGGCTGGCGTTCTGGAACACATTGATGTTTGCGGTGGCCGTGCAATTTCCATTCACAGTAATCTTTCCAGTGATTTCTTCCACCCCAGAGTTTCCGGCAACACTGCGGGTCTGGCTGCCCGTGATGTTTCCGGCCGTGTCCTGGTGATAGCGGCCTACGGATGCGGCAGGCAAGGGACCATTCTGAGTGAAGATCGTTCCGGTGTAGGTGTAAGCCCAGTTCCCGGCCATACTACCGAGCGAGCACTGGGCGGCATTGGCCTGTATGGGCGCCAACGCCACGACAGAAGCGGCGGCGAGCACCAGCAGCGCACGTGCAATGTTGTTCTTCATAACGATTCTCCTTCCTGGATTTGTCACGTTTGCGGGGAAGAGTGCGTGGCAACAACTTTCGATTTGTTGCATCGCGCTTACCTCATAACGTGCCGGGAAGGCAAAAAAGAGCTCACACAAAAGCCCGTGTAGACCGGAAGCTCAGCCAGAAGCAGTCTCCCGGTTTGCGGCCCATCCCAATTCCCTCGCCAGCCAAGCCTTCGCCATCGCCCAATCGCGCTTCACGGTCGCAGTCGAAATCCCCAGCAGGTCGGCCGTTTCCTCCACCGACAGTCCGCCGAAGAAACGGAGTTCAACGATCCTTGCCTGTTGTGGGTCCAGTTCCGCCAGACGCGTCAACAATTCGTCCAGGGCCACCAGTTCCGCCGATCGTTCACGGGTAAAGATAACTGCTTCATCCAAGGAAACTTTCTGCGCCGAGCCGCCGCGCTTGGCCGCGTGATGCTGACGCGCGTGCATCAGGAGAATGCGTCGCATCAGGTGTGCCGCAACTCCAAAGAAGTGGCTGCGGTTTTTCCAATCCACGTGATGCTGATCGACCAGGCGCAGATAAGCCTCATGCACCAGCGCGGTCGCCTGCAGGGTGTGATTACTACGCTCCTGGCGCAAGTGGTAAGCGGCAAGGCGGCGGAGTTCGTCATACACCAGCGGGATCAGTTCGGCGAGGACGTCCTGGTTGCCGCTGCTCAACTTCTTCAGTAGTAGCGTTACGTCGATGGAAGGCTTGTTCATCGAGCGACCTCACCGCGTCCGCGGAATGCAAGGACCGCGACACTGCAATGTCGGCTTTCCGGTTTGAACAATCCCAGCCCGGGAGGGGAAGAAAAAATCCCGAGCGCACTGGCCAACATTAGTTCTGCGGGTCGATCTTCCCGCGCGTGCGAAAAAGATGCCGCCACTATACACCTGTTTTGCTGTGACCAAAGCGTCCTCGCTTACAGGCCGGCGGGCTTGCACATATGCGATCCCCTACCGGTAACGTGCAGGATCGGGAAACAACAGATCACGCGATTTCAGTGAATTTCGGCGTCCATGACAGACGACTCTTTCGCCCGATTTCCAGCTTTCCAGGCTCGAGCGATGGATATATACTCGCGGCTCATAGGCGACAATTCGTTTCCTTCCTGATTGCCGCCACAAATCGTTGCATGCCTGGGGATTCTCAAAGCTCATGGGCGGCTTTCCTCCAATAAACCCGTGTCGGGCGCCCCGAATCCAGCCTTCGCTGACGCCGGAGCGATGGCAGAAAATCAAGGAACTCTTCAGCCTGGCTCTGGAGCGCGAACCCAGTCAACGTGTCACGTTTCTATATGAAGCCTGCGGAGGGGATGAAGCGCTGCGCGCGGAAGTGGAGTCCCTGCTGGCTTCGGCGGAGAGCGAGGAGGCCACCACCCGGGAAGTATTCAAAGCAGTTTCATCGCAGCCAGCGGCTTCGGTCGGCGAAGCTGAAGATCCCATGATCGGGCGCCGGGTCGGGGATTATCGCATTGAGCGGCGCATCGGCTATGGCGGCATGGCAGCAGTCTATCTGGCCTCCAGGGACGATGAGCAATTTGAGTTGCGTGTGGCGATCAAGTTGCTTCGCCCCGACCTTGATCGGGCGGAGCTACTGCGCCGTTTCCTGAATGAGCGCCAGACACTGGCCGCGCTCGACCATCCCAACATCGTGAAGCTGCTTGATGGGGGCAGCACGGAAGAAGGTCTTCCGTTTCTGGTGATGGACTATGTGGACGGCCTCCCGATTGACGAGTACTGCGATGCTCACACGCTCTCAATTCAAGAACGACTGCGTCTATTCTGTACGGTATGCGAAGCGGTCGCATACGCCCATCAGCATCATGTGATCCACCGCGATCTGAAGCCCAGCAACGCTCTGGTGACAGCCAAAGGCACGGCCAAGCTGCTCGACTTCGGGATTGCGAAAGTTCTCGATCCGGCGGAATCGTCACAAGCAGCCGTCACTCGCACCTTAAACCGGCGCCTGACTCCGGCCTACGCCAGCCCGGAACAGGTGCGCGGAGAGCCTGTTACATCGGCTACCGATGTGTATTCATTGGGTGTTGTGCTTTACAGCCTGATCACAGGCCATCGTCCTTATAAGCTGAAACAGAACACTCCTGCCGCCATGGAACGTGCCATTTGTGAGCAGGAGCCGGAGTCGCCCTCGACTGCCGTTGACCGCGTCGAAACCGAAACACTCGCTGATGGGACGACGGTCGCCATCACCGCTCAGACCGTCAGCCGGACGCGCGAAGGACAGCCGGACAAATTGCGGCGTTCATTGCGCGGCGATCTTGACAACATCGTTCTCAAAGCGTTGCAGAAGGAACCCCGGCGCCGTTTTGCAACCGTGGCCGAGCTAGCGGAGGATATTCATCGATATCTGGAACATCGGCCCGTCAACGCGCGCCCCAGCACCCTGGCATATCGCGCATCGAGGTTGCTCCAGCGACACAAGGCGGAAGCGATCGCGGGAATAGCGATTTTTTTGATTATGGTTGCGGCACTGGGGATCATACTCTGGCAGCAGAGGCGAGCGATCGAAACAGCACGCCCAGAAGCCGTTAACCGGCAGGCCTCGGGCCGTCGCTCGGTGGCTGTGCTGGGATTTAAGAATCTCTCTGGCCGTAGCGATACCGCTTGGCTCTCGACAGCCCTGTCCGAAATGTTGACCACTGAACTGGGTGCCGGGGGCAAACTGCGAACCATTTCCGGCGAAGACATCTCACGAATGAAACTGAATCTTTCGCTTCCGGAAGAGGATGCTCTCGCCTCCACAACACTGCGAAAAGTTCACCAATATGTGAATAGTGACTTCGTTGTTCTGGGTTCCTACGCCGAGTTCGGGAGCGATGGTCGGCAGATCCGGTTTGATTTACGACTTCAGGATGCAATCGGCGAAGAAACAATTTTGGAATCAGCCGAGTCCGGCACAGAAGACGATTTGGCAAGCCTCGTGGCACGGGCCGGGACGACTCTGCGGGAAAAAATGGGCGCGGGAGGAGTTTCCGAAAGTGAGAAGGCTGGCACAAAAGCATTGCTGCCTTCTAATTCAAAGGCTGCAAAGTCTTACGCTGAAGGATTGGAGAAGGTCCGCGCCTTCAGGCCACAAGAAGCGCGCGATCTCTTCCAGGAAGCAGTGGTTGCCGATCCGGGATATGCACTTGCACACTCGGCTTTGGCCGAATCCTGGTTCAACTTGGGCAATGAACCGAAGTATAGAGAGGAGGCTAAAAAAGCATTCGAGCTGGTAGCTAAGTTGCCTCGCGAGCAGGAACTGCTGGTGGAGGGTCGCTATCGCCAAGCTATCAGAGAATGGGAAAAGGCGATCGAGATTTATCGCACTCTCTTTACATTTTTCCCGGACAATCTCGACTACGGTTTACGTCTCGCTTCCGTTCAAGTCAGCGCGGGCAAAGCGAAGGATTGCCTGGGCACTCTTGAATTGCTGCGGAAACTTCCGCTTCCGGCTGGCGACGATCCTCGGATAGACATGACACAGGTCGGAGCCGCAGCAGCACTCAGCGACTACAAGCAGCAAGCCAGCGCCGCCAAACAAGCTAGTCTGAAAGGCGAAAAGATAGGGGCCCGTCTATTAGTCGCGCAGGCGAGGCTTGCTGAAGGGAGAGCTTTGACCGATCTTGGGGACGCTGCCAGTGCTAATGCCGCGTTGAAGTCTGCCAGACAGCTTTTTGCCGATCTCGGTTACCGCTTCGGTGAAGCCGGGGCATTGCACAACATGGGAGTCGCATTTTCTCATGAAGGACGTCTGGAGGACGCCAGAAAGGCTTACGACGAGGCATTGACGATTTTTCGTGAACTGGGAAACCGAGATGGAGAGGCTGGGATTTGGAATGATCTCGGAAATATTCTCAACCGCGAAAATCAGGTCGCTCAGTCCAAGCACGCCTATGAGCAGTCGTTGAGCATTTATCGTGACCTCAAAGATGCTCAGGGGATCGGTCTAGCGGTTGGAAACATTGCCATGGCGGAGGCCTCCATGGGAGACAATGTGCATGCTAAGGCGCATTTTCAGGAAGCCATCACTCTCGACCGTGCAACCGGCGACCAAAGCGCATTGGCTGGAGACTTGACCAATGTCGCAGTGGTCATGCAAGCCGAAGCAGACTTCAAGGGTGCGGGCCGGGCGCTAAGGGAAGCCGCCGATGTGAGCCGTAAGACAGGGAGGAAAATAGATTTGGGATTTGCGCTGCTCAGTTTGGGCGACTTGGATACTGCTCAAGGACAGTTAGCTGTGGCAGACAAAATGTACTTAGAGGCACAAGAGGTGTTTATCGAAGGGGGAGACCAGGCCCGTGCCGCGATGGCGCTCTCCCATTCTGCGCAAACGGCGTTTTGGCGAGATGATCTGGCGAATGCTCGCAAGCAACAAGAGAAGGCTCTGGCTGAGCTCGACAATCTTCACGAGGAAGACTCAGTCCCGGCGAGTCGAATAGCTCTGGCTAGAATTTCTTTTGAGGAGGGCCATTTCACACAGGCAGAAAACGGCGCTCGCCAGGCAGGCAAGGAATTTGAAAAGGGAAACGATACTAACGACGAAGCGCAGGCTGAAGTACT
>Ga0066709_100004111_pt1 | contig 11471 bp, 11 predicted proteins | sample GraSoiAngelo_158_FD_79665 | JGI IMG/M metagenome (GOLD analysis project Ga0066709, IMG submission 79665) | Grasslands soil microbial communities from the Angelo Coastal Reserve, California, USA - 14_1009_16_30cm | ecosystem: Environmental > Terrestrial > Soil > Grasslands | place: USA... | reverse complement strand
GCGAAGCGACCGGAGTGGCTGCGCACCGTCACCGTCTCGTTTCCCAGCGGACGCGATGCGGAGGAGCTCTGCCCCGTCGACGTCGCGCACCTCGTCTGGGCGGTGAACCTCGGCTGCCTCGACCTCAACCCGTGGCCCGTGCGGCGATCCGACGTCGACCATCCCGACGAGCTCCGTATCGACCTCGACCCGCAGCCCGGGGTGGCGTTCGACGTGGTGCGTCGCGTCGCGATGGAAGCGCGTGCAGTGCTCGATGAGCACGGGCTGGTCGGCTTCCCGAAGACGTCGGGCTCGCGGGGCATCCACGTCAACGTCCGCATCGAGCCCCGGTGGGACTTCTACAGCGTGCGCCGGGCGGCGCTGGCGCTGGGTCGGGAGGTGGAGCGCCGCCTCCCCGAGCTGGCGACGTCGAAGTGGTGGAAGGAGGAGCGGGGCGAGCGGGTGTTCATCGACTACAACCAGAACGCGCGCGACCGCACGGTCGCATCGGTCTACTCGGTGCGCAACAACCCCGAGGGCCGCGTGTCGTGTCCGCTGTCGTGGGACGAGGTGCCCGACGTCGAGCCGTCAGACCTCACGCTGGCGACGGTGCCGGCGCGCGTGAAGGAGCGGGGCGACGCGGGCGCGGCCATCGACGATCACCATTATTCGCTCGACCCCCTTCTCGAGCTGGCGGCGCGCGACGAGGCCGGAGGGCTGGGCGACGCGCCATGGCCACCCCACTTCGCCAAGCAGCGTGGCGAGCCCAGTCGCGTGCAGCCCAGCCGGGCACGCAAAGAGACGTGACGACGAGGTTCGACCTCGACACCGCGCTCACGCGGGTCGACGACACCACGTTCGAGGGCCGCATCGCACGCGCCTGGTGGGTCTTCCGCGGGCCCAACGGGGGTTATCTCGCGGCCATGCTCCTTCGGGCGCTCGTCGAGGCGACCGCCGATGGCGAGCGGGCCCCCCGGTCGCTCACCGTGCACTACCTCGAGGCGCCGGCCGAGGGCCCGGTGCGGGTCACCACCGCGGTCGAGCGGCGAGGGAGGTCGCTGTCCACCGTCACCGCGCGCATGACGCAGGACGGTCGGCTCGTCGCGATCGCGATCGGTGCGCTGTCGAAGGCATGGCCGGCGCCGGCGTACAACGACGCGGTGATGCCCGACGTGCCGCCACCCGAGAGGTGCACCGAGGCCGTGCGTCCCGGCGAGGTGCCCCCGATCTTCACGCAGATCGAGACGAGGTGGGCCATCGGCACCCGGCCAGCTTTCACGGCTGACGCGGCCGCGCACGTGGGTGGGTGGATCCGCCTCGTCGAGCCGCGGCGGCTCGACGCCGTCCTCGCCACCGCCATGATGGACTTCTGGTTGCCGTCGATGTTCAACCGGATCGGCCTGGTGGCAGGCGTGCCGACCATCGACCTGACCGTGCACCTGCGGGCCGCGCCTCCCGCGGACGCGCACGACGACGACTGGTACCTGGTGACCTTTTCCAGCCGCCTTTCCGCCGAGGGCTTCGCCGAGGAGGACGGCGAGCTCTGGTCGCGCGACGGTCGACTGCTTGCGCAGTCGCGCCAGCTCGCGCTCGTCCTGGCCGCGCGCGCCTGATCAGCCGGCCGCGGCCATGAGCGCGGCGCCGATCGCGCCGGCCCGGTCGCCCAGCTGCGCGGACACGACGCGCAGCGGAAATCCGCGGATGTAGAGCGCGTCGCGCGCCGCCTGCTCGATCCGGCCCGCGAACGACGGACCGAGCTTGTCGCCCAGCCCACCGCCGATGACCACCACGGAGAGGTCGAGCAAGGTCACCGCGGAGACCACGGCGGCGCCGAGCGCGATCACCGCGTCGTCGATGAGCTCCTCCGCGACCGGGTCGCCGGCGGCGAGGGCCTTGGCCCACACGCCCGACGTCATCCGGCCCGGCTTGCGCCCGGACCCGCCGTCCGCGAGGTCGACGAGTGCGGTCGGCGCGCCGTGCGCGTGCCGCTCGCGGGCCTCCCGCTCCATCGATCCCCGGCCGGCGTACGCCTCGAGGTGGCCGGGGAAGCCGCAACCGCAGATGCGCCCCCCCGGATGCACGACGGTGTGACCGATCTCTCCCGCGATCCCGGACGGCCCGCGGCGGAGGACACCGTCCAGCACCACGCCGCCCCCGACGCCTGTGCCCACCCAGACCCCGAGCAGCTCGCGGGCCCCCCGGGCCGCACCCATCCGGTGCTCCGCGAGCACGCCGACGTTCACGTCGTTGTCGAGTCGCACGTCGACCCCGCCGAGGGCCTTGGAGACCTGCGGGCCCAGCTCGACCTCGGCGTCGAAGCCGGTCAGATTGGGCGCCCGGCGCACGGTGCCGCGCGTGTGATCGACGACACCTGGGGCTCCGACGCCGACTCCTCCGGCGGCGCCCGGCCCGCCGAGGTCGGCGACGACGCCCGCGATCGTGTCGACGACCCCGTCGAGCCCGGCCGCCACCGGCGTCTTGCGCTTGGCCTCGGCCGTGACCTCCTCGCCGTGGAGAACGACGCCGAAGACCTTGGTGCCGCCCAGGTCGATGCCGATCCAGGGCCGCGCCCCCTTGGTCATGGCGTCAATCTGACACATCGCTCGGCCACGTCGCTCGGCCTGTATCGCAGTGCCCCTGTCGAGCGGGACCGCCGGCCACGCCTGTGGACAACCGTCGAAATCCACAGGGTTTTGGCCCTATCCATCCACAATCGACGCTTCGTACGATTTGACCATGAGCTTCGAGGTGACCCTGGTCGACGACACCGTGGAGTGGGTGGACGGCGCCGATTCCTACCAGCACGAGGGCCCGATGACGACGTTCTTCGCCCGCGGGGCACCGCTCGAGCCCGGCGGCACGGCGCGTCACACCGCGCTCGACTCGTGGAGCGTGAAGCTGGCGAGCTTCCGCACCGACCGGGTGCTGAAGATCCGCCGGGCGGAGCGGCCGCGCCGGGTGAACGTGGCGTGAAGAAGTGCTAGACCGGCGGCGCTCCGGCTGGGAGGCAGTGACGATGGCGACCGACGATCGTTTGGAGCGTCGACTCGGGTCGCGCCGCGCGGCGGGTGCCCAACGGGCGAAGGCGGCGCGCGAGCTCCGACAGGCCAAAGCCGTCGCCCGCACCGCGCTCTGCCGGGGAACGGTCGTCTGGGCCTGGATCACCTTCCCCGACCAGCCCGGCCGGCACAAGACGCGGCCCGCGGTCGTCCACGAGGTCGTCGGTCGCCTCGTGCGCGTGCACCAGGTGACGAGCTCGACCAAGGACTCCGTGCGCCAGTCACACCTCTACGTGCTGCTCGACGACTGGGGCGCTGCCGGCCTGTCGCGTCCGTGCCTGGTCGACCGTCGGATCGTCGATCTCCAGCTGTGCGACATCACGTCGGTCGTCGGATCCCTCGCCACCTCCGACTTCGCGCGCGTCTTCGCCACCGCCGGGCCCACGTCGCCGCTGCTGTAGCGCGCCTCCGGGAGCTCCGTGGATAAGGTGCGCGCACCTTGGGTGCTCTGCGCGATCGTGGGCCGTTGAAGTGGCCGTCGCTCGAGTGGGTGTCGTCGTGGCCGGTGCTCCGCCAGCTCCGCGGCGACGACCGCCTGGCGTTGGGGGCCGCGGCGCGCTCCTGGCGATCGGCGGCCGCGCGGCCCCGCACCGAGAGCGCCGACCGCGTGGTGCCTTCGGTGTGCCCGTACTGCGCGGTGGGGTGCGGCCAGCGCGTCTTCGTGCAGGACGAGCGGGTCGTGCAGATCGAGGGCGATCCCGACAGCCCGATCTCGCGCGGGCGCCTGTGCCCGAAGGGCTCGGCCAGCAAGCAGCTCGTGACCGGTCCGGAGCGCGAGTACCGGGTGAGGTACAGGCGCCCCCACGGCACCGAGTGGGAGGAGCTGTCGCTCGACCGGGCGATGGAGATGATCGCGGACCGCGTGATCGAGACCCGCCGGGCGACGTGGCAGGAGCACGACGGTCGAGGCCGCCAGCTGCGCCGGACGATGGGCATCGCCAGCCTCGGCGGCGCGACGCTCGACAACGAAGAGAACTACCTGATGAAGAAGCTCTACACCGCGCTCGGGGCGGTGCAGATCGAGAACCAGGCGCGCATATGACACTCCGCCACCGTCCCCGGTCTGGGGACCTCGTTCGGTCGCGGTGGCGCCACGACGTTCCAGCAGGACCTGCAGAACTCCGACTGCATCGTGATCATGGGATCGAACATGGCCGAGTGCCACCCGGTCGGCTTCCAGTGGGTCATGGAGGCGCAGGCCCGGGGCGCGAAGGTCATCCACATCGACCCCCGCTTCACCCGGACGAGCGCGGTCGCCGACCTGCACGTGCCGATCCGGGCCGGGAGTGACATCGCCTTTCTCGGCGGTCTCGTGAACCACATCCTGCAGAACGGCCGGGAGTTCCGCGAGTACGTGCTGGCCTACACCAACGCGTCGACGATCCTGCGCGAGGACTTCCGCGACACCGAGGACCTCGACGGCCTGTTCTCCGGTTGGGACGAGGCGGCGGGCACGTACGACGTCGAGACGTGGCAGTACGAGGGCGTCGAGGCCGCAGCCGCGGCGGGCCAGCGCGAGCTGATGGCCCGGCCGGGCGCGCCCGATCGCCACGGAAGTCACGGAGGGCTCAGTGGCAACCCGCCCGAGAGCGACGTCACGTTGACCCATCCCCGGTGCGTCTTCCAGGTGCTGAAGCGCCACTTCGCTCGCTACACGCCCGAGCTCGTCGAAGACATCTGCGGCGTGCCGAAGGACGTCTTCCTCAAGGTGGCGGAGACCCTGTGCCGGAGCTCGGGGCGCGAACGCACGTCGGCGTTCTGCTACGCGGTGGGCTGGACGCAGCACTCCGTCGGTGTGCAGTACATCCGCACGGCCGCGATCGTGCAGCTGCTGCTCGGCAACATCGGACGCCCGGGCGGCGGCATCCTCGCGCTGAGGGGCCACGCGAGCATCCAGGGCTCGACCGACATCCCGACGCTCTACGACACCCTGCCCGGCTACATCCCCATGCCGCACGCGCAGGAGCACCAGACGCTCTCCGAGTACATCGAGCAGAACTCCTCGGCCGCGGGGTTCTGGGGCCACATGGACGCGTACGTCGTGAGCCTGTTGAAGGCATGGTGGGGTGACGCGGCCACGGCCGAGAACGACTTCTGCTTCGACTACCTCCCCCGCATCGACGGCGACCACTCGACCTATGCGTCGATTCAGGCGATGCTCGACGGTGGCGTGAAGGGGTTCTTCGTGGTCGGCGAGAACCCCGCGGTCGGCTCCGCGAACGGAAGGCTCCACCGTCGGGCGTTCGCCGAGCTCGACTGGATGGTGGTCCGCGACCTGGTGGAGGTGGAGACGGCGGCCTTCTGGTGCGACTCGCCGGAGATCGAGCGCGGTGAGCTGCACACGTCCGACATCGCAACCGAGGTGTTCTTCCTGCCGGCCGCGGCCCACACCGAGAAGGACGGCAGCTTCACCAACACGCAACGTCTGCTGCAGTGGCACACGAAAGCGGTCGAGCCGCGCGACGACTGCCGGTCCGATCTGTGGTTCTACTTCCACCTCGGTCGCATCATCCGCGAGCGGCTCGCGACGTCGACCGATCCGCGCGACAGGCCCCTGCTCGACCTCACGTGGGACTACCCGGTCGAGGGCGAGCACGACGAGCCGCGCGCCGACGCGGTCTTGCGCGAGGTCAACGGCCGGGGGCCCGACCGACACGAGCTCTCCGCGTTCACGGAGCTGCGCGCCGACGGCTCGACGGCTTGCGGCTGCTGGATCTACTGCGGCGCGTTCGCCGACGGCGTGAACCAGACGGCGCGCCGCAAGCCGGGTCGCGAGCAGAGTTGGGTCGCGCCGGAGTGGGGATGGGCGTGGCCGGCGAACCGCCGCCTTCTCTACAACCGGGCGTCGGCCGACCCGGAGGGCCGGCCCTGGTCGACGCGCAAGCGGTACGTGTGGTGGGACGCGGCGGCGGGCGAGTGGACGGGCGCCGACGTCCCCGACTTCCCGGTGCACAAGCGGCCCGACTACGTGCCTCCCGCGGGGGCACGCGCCGAGGACGCGCATCGGGGCGACGAGCCCTTCGTGATGCAGGCCGACGGCCGGGGATGGCTCTACGCGCCGAGTGGCCTGGTCGACGGGCCGCTTCCGACCCACTACGAGCCGCACGAGTCGCCGTTCGCCAACCGGCTCTACGGCCGCGACTCGAACCCGGCGCGGCAGACGTCGCGCCGGCGCGAGAACCGTTACAACGAGGACGCGGCTGCGTACCCCTACGTCCTCACGACGTACCGCCTGACCGAGCACCACACGGCCGGCGGGATGTCACGGTTCCTCGGCTACCTGTCGGAGCTGCAGCCTGAGCCGTTCTGCGAGGTGAGCCCGGCGCTGGCGCACGAGCGCGGGCTCGTCCACGGCGACTGGGCCACGGTGGTCACCGCGCGCGCGGCCATCGAGGCGCGCGTGCTCGTGACCGAGCGGATGCGACCGCTCGTCGTCCAGGGTCGGGCGCTGCACCAGGTAGGCCTGCCGTACCACTGGGGCTGGCGGGGGATCAGCAAGGGCGATTCCGCCAACGACCTCCTGCCGCTGGTGCTCGATCCCAACGTGCACATCCAGGAAGCCAAGGCGGCGACGTGCGACATCCGGCCCGGGCGCCGGCCCCGGTGACCGCCGGCCGCGTCGGGTTCTTCACCGACACGACGCTTTGCATCGGCTGCAAGGCGTGCGAGGTGGCGTGCAAGGAATGGAACGCGGTGCCGGAGGACCCGCTCGGGTTCACGGGCAACTCCTACGACAACACGATGGGCCTCGGCGCGAGCACCTGGCGCCACGTCGCGTTCGTCGAGCGATCGGCGCCGGCCCGCGACGACGGAGACGCCGACGGGGTCAGGTGGCTCATGTCGTCCGACGTGTGCAAGCACTGCACCCACGCCGCGTGCCTGGAGGTGTGCCCGACCGGCGCGCTCTTCCGCACCGAGTTCGGGACGGTGGTCGTGCAGCAGGACGTGTGCAACGGCTGCGGCTACTGCGTGCCGGCCTGTCCCTTCGGCGTGATCGATCAACGTCGCGGCGACGGGCGGGCTTGGAAGTGCACGCTGTGCTACGACCGGCTGAAGGGGGGCCTCGAGCCTGCGTGCGCGCAGGCGTGTCCGACCGACTCGATCCAGTTCGGCCCGCTCGAGGAGCTGCGCAGCCGAGCCGCGCGTCGCGTCGACCAGCTGCACGACATCGGGCGGACCGAGGCGCGCCTCTACGGCGCGGACGCGCGTGACGGCGTCGGGGGATTCGGCGCGTTCTTCCTGCTGCTCGACGAGCCCCAGGTGTACGGGCTGCCTCCCGACCCGTTCGACAGCACGCGGCGGCTGGCCGGGATGTGGCGGGCCGCCGCGGCGGCCGCGGGCTCGCTCGTCGTCGGGGTGGTCGCCGCGTACGCCGGGGGCCGCAGATGAGGGCGGGGCGGGAGCGACGGATGGTGCCCGACGCCACCCCGCAGTCCTACTACGACCGCCCGATACTGAAGGCGCCGGTCTGGAAGGCCCACGTACCCCTCTACTTCTTCACCGGCGGGCTGGCCGGCGCATCCTCCGTGCTCGCCTTCGGCGCCCGCGTGACGGGCAACCACCGCCTCGCCCGCGCCGCTCTGCTCGCGGCGGCCGCGGGTCTGCTCCCGAGCCCGGTGCTGCTGATCGACGACCTCGGACGGCCCGAGCGCTTCTACAACATGCTGCGCGTCTTCAAGCCGACCTCGCCGTTGAGCGTCGGCTCCTGGCTGCTGGTCGCCTTCGGGCCCGCGTCGGTCGGTGCGGCCGGCTGCGAGGTGCTCGGTGTCCTGCCCCGCGTCGGGCGGACGGCCGAGACGGTCGCCGCCGTGCTCGGGCCGTTCATCGCGACCTACACCGCGGTCCTCGTCTCGGACACCGCGGTGCCCGCATGGCACGACGCGCGGCGCGAGCTGCCGCTCGTCTTCGCCGCGAGCGCCGCCGCGTCCGCGGGAGCGGCGGCCGCGATGCTGACGCCCGTGGTCGACGCGCGTCCGGCGCGCCGGTTCACGTTCGGCGGCGCGACCGTGTCGCTTCTCGCGCTCGAGGTCATGAGGCGTCGACGCGGAGTGACGATGGAGCCGTACCGGACGGGCCCGGCCGGAAGGTTGAGCGCGTGGGCCCGGGCGCTGATCGCGACCGGCGCGCTGGTGACGACCGTGCCGGGACGCACGCGGCGCAGCGCCGCCGTGTGCGGCGGCGCGGTGGTCCTCGCCGGCGCGCTGTGCGAGCGCTTCGCCGTGGTACGCGCCGGCTCGGAGTCGGCGCGGGACCCGGCCTACACGGTCGGCGCGCAAGCTCGCGTTCACTAGCGCACGTGCCTCGACCGAGCGTGCGCGTCTCACACCGCGCCGTGTACGACCTCGAGGTTGAAGTGCCGCGAGGTCGCCGGAGACGGGCGCGAACGGACGAATTTGCTTGTGGACAGATTTCGGCAATTCACAGGGTTATCCCTCTGGATGCCCACAGGCCGTTCGTCTTAGCGTCGGCACAACGGGTGTGCGATTGGCTGGCGCGTCCGGGCGGCATCCACGACGTTCCGCTTGAGGAGCGGACATGAAGCCGGTTGCCGCGCCGGCCAGCGTTCCACTCTTGCGCCCGAGCCGGCTCGCCTCCCCCCAACGCCCGGCGAGCCGGCTCGGCGCTCTTCTCAGTCCGCGGTTCGAAGCTCGAGCCGCGTGACGCGCCGGTCGCCGGCGTAGACGTTCATGCGATCGCCGCGCAGGAACCCCACGAGCGTCATGCCGGCTTCATCGGCCAGCTCGACGGCCAGGCTCGAGGGCGCGGAGACCGCAGCCAGCGCCGGGATGCCGGCCATCAGCGCCTTCTGCACCAACTCGAAGCCGGCGCGGCCCGAGGCCAGGATGACGTGAGAGGTGAGCGGGAGGCGGCCTTCGAGCGCGGCCCAGCCGATCACCTTGTCGAACGCGTTGTGACGTCCGACGTCTTCGCGCATGCAGACGAGGGCGCCCTGCGCGTCGAAGAGTCCCGCCGCGTGCAGTCCACCGGTCGCGTCGAACACGCGCTGGGCCTCGCGCAGGCGAGCTGGGAGCGCGGCGAGGATGGTGGGGGAGAGGCGGAGCGGGTCGTCGGCCACCGAGTACGGCGAGCGGGTGCGGACGGCGTCGATGCTCGCCTTGCCGCACAGCCCGCACGACGACGAGGTGAAGAAGTTCCGCGCCGCGCTCGAGTCGACGGGCGCGACACCCGACGCCAGCTCGACGTCGAGCACGTTGTACTGCTGCGGGTCGGGCGTGCAGTAGCGCATCGCCCGCACGTCGGCCGGTCGCGCCACCAGTCCCTCGGTGAGCACGAACCCCGCCGCGAGCTCGAAGTCGTTGCCCGGAGTCCGCATGGTGACGGACACGGGCACGCCGCCGACGCGCAGCTCGAGCGGCTCCTCGGCGACGAGGGCGTCGAAGCTCTCACGGCCGACGCCGGCGTCGACTCGGAGCACCGGTCGCTTGACGGTGTTGCGGCCCACGCGATCAGCCCAGCACGAGCCCGCGTGCCGCGGTGCTCCCACCGTCGACCGGCAGGTTGATGCCGGTGACGAACTCGGACTCGACGCTGGCGAGGTACAGCGCGGCGTAGGCGACGTCGGTGGCGGTGCCGAGACGCGTGAGGTGCATGCCCTCGAGGCGTCGACGACGGTCGCCGTCGAGACCGGCATCGCGACGGTCGTGCAGGATGTAACCGGGGCTGACCGTGTTGCACCGCACGTTGTCCTTGGCGTAGTCGACGGCGATGGAGCGGGTGAGCGCGTTCATCCCGCCCTTGCTGGCCGCGTAGGCGGCGAGGCCGGGCGTGCCGCGTTCCGCGGCGCGCGACGAGACGTTCACGATCGATCCGTGGCCCGCCTCGACCATCGCCGGGATGGCAGCGCGGCACAGCCACGCCACGGCCGTGAGGTTCACCCGCAACGTCGCCTCCCAGGCTTCGGTGGTGACCAGGGTGACGGGACCGTCGCGACCGTCGCCACTGGTGACCGCGTTGTTGACGAGCACGGTGAGGCCGCCGAACCGCTCGACGGCGGTGGCGACGAGCGAGTCGCACGCAGCCTCGTCGGCGAGATCCACGGCTGTGAAGGTCGCGTCGCCTCCTTCGTCCGCGATCGCCGCGGCCATTCGTTCGCCCCGTTCGTGATCGCGCCCGGTGACGACGACCCGAGCCCCCTCTCGCGCGAACAGACGCGCCACGGTTCGTCCCAGGCCCGAGGTGGAGCCGGTGACGATGGCGACCTCACCGGCGAGTCGACCACCTGTAAGTCCAGCCGAACGACGCTCGGTCATGATCGCGACCGAAGTTACTAGCCTCTGTCACATGGAACGGCGTGCGATGGGACTGCTCGCAGGTCAGAAGGGACTGGTCACGGGCGGCGGATCGGGCATCGGACGCGCGACGTGCCTTCGCATGGCGGAGGAGGGCGCGACCGTGGCGGTCGTCGACGTCGACGGCGAGCGGGCCGAAGCCGTGGCCAAGGAGGTCGACGGCCACGCGTACGCGGTGGACGTCACCGATGCGGGGGCGTTGGCCGAGGCCGCGCGCGAGGCCGCCGACCGCATGGGGGGCCTGACGCTGCTGCTCAACAATGCCGGCACCAGCTTCCTGGCCCCGCTGCACGAGTTCCCGCCCGACGAGTGGGACCGCATTGTGCGGGTCAACCTCACGGGCGTGTACCACGGCTTCCGTGCTTGCGTCCCGCTGATGCTCGAGGCCGGGGGCGGGAGCATCGTGAGCACGGCGTCGATCAGCGGCACCCGCCCGGCCGCGGGTGAAGCGCCGTACTCGGCGGCCAAGGCGGGCGTGGCCGCGTTGACCGCAGGCGCCGCCCTCGAGTACGCACCCGCCATCCGGGTGAACTCGGTCAGCCCGGGCATGATCCGAACCCGCCTCACCGCACCCCTGCTCGACGATCTCCCCGGTCAGGAGGAACGACTGACCGCGCTGACGCCGATGAGTCGCATCGGCGAGCCGGGCGACGTCGCCGACGTCGTCGTGTTCCTCTGGTCCGAGCTCGCCCGCTTCGTCACCGGCCAGAACCTCGTGGTCGACGGAGGCATGACCCTCGGTGCCTCGGGGGTCGACGGACTGCTCGACTACCTCCTCCCGCAGCACGCGAGGGACATGGGCCGTGAGCCGCGCAGCCAGCCCCGGTGAGGCCGGCTGACGCCGCTTCTCGTCCGGGCGGGCGCGGATGACGTCGCTCACCTTTCTGGGCACGGGCAACTTCCTCGCTCCCGGCCGCTACTGGAACAGCTTCGTCGTCGACACCAACATCCTCGTCGAGCCGGCCCCGACGGTGCTGCCCCACCTGCGCCGCTGCGGTCTCGCGGCGAAGGACCTCGAGGTCGTCGTCATCTCGCACTTCCACGCCGACCACACGTTCGGCTGGCCGTTCCTGCTGCTCGAGCTGTTGAAGTCGGGGCGCGACCGGCCGCTCTCGATCGTCGG
>Ga0066709_100004110_pt1 | contig 11472 bp, 15 predicted proteins | sample GraSoiAngelo_158_FD_79665 | JGI IMG/M metagenome (GOLD analysis project Ga0066709, IMG submission 79665) | Grasslands soil microbial communities from the Angelo Coastal Reserve, California, USA - 14_1009_16_30cm | ecosystem: Environmental > Terrestrial > Soil > Grasslands | place: USA... | reverse complement strand
GATTGGGCATGAAGATGAAAAGCGGGGACAGAACAAATCCCCGCGCAGACAAACACCCGCAGCTCATCGCGCCCGTGGAAAGAGAGTGAGCTAGCCAGCTTGCTTCAGATTCAGGCCGTAGCCGCCTGCCGCCGCTGCTGAAAACATTCGCGGCAGAAAACGGGACGGCCCTGGGTCGGCCTGAAGGGGACGGTAGTCTCCTTGCCACATTGCGAGCAGACGGTTCGAGTTTCAACCTTGGCGAAACTTTGTCCCGGTGGGTGAGGCGTTGCACCCAGCACGGAGACGCGTTTGGTTTTACAGGCTTTGCACCGCTTGGGTTCATTTTTGAACTGCTTGTCGTGAAAGAACAGCTGTTCCCCGGCCGTGAAGACGAAGTCGGCCCCGCAGTCGATGCACTTCAATATTTTGTCCTGGAATTCCATGGAGACTTCCCCCTTCAACCAATCCCTGCTCGATGCGCGCGGCCGACGAGAGATTGCCGACACTCGTAACCCGCGCGAGGGCGCAGAGTTTCCCAATTACTGGTTGCGCAGCTAAAGATTGACCCTGGGTTCGGCCGGCCATACTGGCAAAAGTATGGATTACTGCCAAATCGTCAACAGCGAATGCAAGTGAAGCGGTACGCCCATCCAAACGGGGAGGCGATTTAAAAAAGGAATGGGCCACCCTTGGGGAGGGCGGCCCAAAAATCATTAGTCCTGCTCTTTGCGAGCTTTCTTCCGGCTGCGCTTCCGCGCCAGCGCTTCTTTCACACGCTTCTTTTCGCCGGGCTTCAAGTAAAAGGAGTGACGCTTGACCTCCTTGATGATGTCTTCCTGTTGCACCTTGCGCTTAAAACGGCGCAGTGCATTCTCGAGGGATTCTCCCTCTTGCAGTCTAACTTCAGCCAACGGACTAACACCCCCAAACTCGTCCCATTTGGACGGGATAGTTATTGCAAGGTTCAGCATACAAGTCAAGAACTATAACCATGTTACACAGGAAAAATGCGGGTTGCAGCATGAGACAGCATAATTTTAGATTCAGAAAATTAGTTTCAAAGCGATCTGCACTTGCCGTGGAGCATACGCGTCGGTGGCCCGCAAAAAGTTTGCTGGCCGCCGGTACTGTGCCGGGAAGTGATTGATTCCAGTCTGGTTATCGACTTGAACGAACTGGCCGGCGGTGTTCAGGAAGCCGTCGTCACTGAATTGGACACGCTGGTTGGCACGGTTCAGCAAGTTGAAAGACTCAGCCACCAAATCGAACTTCACTCGATCGTGAACATACAGACGACGAGTCAGGCGCATGTCCGTGGCGGCGTAATCCGGGCCCAGGAATGCGTCCGGCTCCGGGAAGTCGATCATTGGTACTGCGGTGACGCTGGGGCCGCGTTCGGCGCTGGTGGCATAGGAATTTTGTACAGTCACTGGGCGTCCGGCGACGAGCGAATCTTGTCCATCGTCGACGGCGTGACCGAAGGTGTAGGCCAGCCGGAAATACAGACCGCTGGTCATGCGACGGCGCAGCGAAACTGTGAGGCCGTGGTACACGCTGGAGGCGGCGCTTTCGAATACGTTAATTGCGCCGATCTGTGGAATCGGCCGCACCAGCGGATAGCAAAGCTAGATCGGTGAAGCGGCGGCCGTTCAACGGCAATTCGCTGATCGCACGCTCATCGATTACGGCAGAGATGGCGGCGGGCTGGGTTTCAACCAGCGCCGGCTCATCGGAAACGGTGACGGTTTCCGTGGCTCCGGCAACTGCCAGCTTGAAAGCCAGTTGGAGGGTGCCACCGATGTCCACGTGCAGTGTGGGCGTGATCTGTGGAGACATTCCAATGGATTCGGCGCGTCCGGAGTAATCTCCTGGTGGAAGCAGCTGAAGAGCAAAGCGGCCTTCAAGGTCGGTTGAATTTGAATAGCGCAGTCCGGTCGCATTGTTGGCCAGCGTGACGCTGGCGCCTGGAATTCGGCCTCCCACCTGGTCGCTGACGATTCCCCGGATGGCGCCCGTGGAGGCGTCTTGCGCCAGCGCCGCGGTGAGAAGGAGAAAGAAAGAACGAAGACGGGCACAACAATGCGACATAGGACTCCCCCGGTATCGATAGATTGAAAGTGTCAGGTGAGTCCAGTGGCGGGGGACACTCTTCGTATAGCACCTGCCGGGTGAGAAAGTCTGTGAGGGGCAAGGTTTGTTTTTGAAATGTGTTCCGGGTTGGGAAAAGCGGGGTTTCAGATTCGAGTACTGAAGTTCGCTGTCTCAGTTCTCAGCAGCCAGGTTACAGGGTTGCTCGCTGCTTATTCAGGTCGGCAATTTTTTGCTGTACTAGTTGCTCAATCTGATGGAGGACTTGGTCTTCGGAGAGGCGGGTGGAGTCGAGGATCAGGGAGTCGGGCGCGGGTGCGAGGGGAGAGGCTGTGCGCGTACGATCACGGCGGTCGCGTTCACGCAGCTCAACCGGGGATTCGGCCGCCACTCCGCGCAGATGCTGCTGTTGCAATCGCCGCTGTTCGCGGACTACAGGGTCGGCATCCAGGAAGACTTTTACATCCGCGTCAGGGAAAACCTTGGTAGCGATGTCACGGCCTTCCATCACCACGCCGCCGCCAGTGCCCATTTCGCGCTGGCGCTGCACCATCCATTCACGCACTTTGGGATGAACGGAGACGCGGGATGCGCCTTCGGTGACGTCAGTCTCGCGCACACGCTGAGTGACATCGCGCCCATCCAGCAATACGCGGTTGCCGCCCATAGCGGGTTCAAGCTGGATTCGCGAATTATGGGCCAGGTTTAGCAGCGGCGCTTCTTCGTCGAAGGATGCGTCCCATTCGATCGCTTTGAGGGCCAGGGCGCGGTACATGGCGCCGCTTTCCAGGTTGACATAGCCCAACTTGCGGGCCAGACGCGAGGCAATCGTGCTTTTGCCGGCACCAGCCGGGCCATCGATGGCAATGATCAGTTTGCGTGGTTCAGTCATCGGAAAGCTAATGATTGTACACGCGGCAGATAGGGAAGGAGTGTGTGGGTGTGGCAGAAGATCTATGGATATTCAGACGATGAAGGGCGCAGCCGAGCTGCGCCCCGTGGCACTCGTCTTTAGCGCCGATTCAGCGATGTTTGATGAAGGCGCCGGTTTGCAGTTCGGCCATGGCCTGTCGTAGCTGTTCTTGCGTGTTCATCACAATCGGTCCGTACCATGCAACCGGTTCCTCGATCGGCTTGCCCGATACCAGAAGGAAACGGATACCCTGGTCGCCGGCCTGGACGCTGATCTCATCACCGCGGTGAAACAGCACCAGCGAGTGATTGCTAACGTCGTACACAGGCGCGGCGTTGGGGTCCACCGTCTGCTCAGTAAGAACCGCACGAGGTTCCGAGGAATCACGGAACGTGCCAGAGCCCGCGAACACGTAGGCAAAGGCGTTGCGCGTGGTCTCAATCTTGAGCCGCTTCCGCTGGCCCGGGGCAACCGAGACATCGAGGTAATTCGGATCAGCGGCCACCCCTTCCACCGGCCCCCTCTTACCCCAGAATTCCCCGCAGATGATGCGGATGCGGGTGCCGTCATCGTCGGTGACCTCGGGGATCGCGCTGGCCGGAATGTCCTGATAACGTGGGTCGGTCATCTTCAGCGATGAAGGCAGGTTGGCCCAGAGCTGGAAGCCGTGCATGCGTCCCTGCTTATCACCCTTTGGCATCTCCTGGTGGAGAATGCCGCTGCCGGCGGTCATCCATTGCACGTCGCCGGCGGTCATTTTGCCCTTGTTGCCAAGACTGTCGCCGTGCTCGACTGAGCCGGCGAGCACGTAGGTGATGGTCTCGATCCCGCGGTGGGGATGCCAGGGAAATCCCGCCAGGTAGTCCCCAGGATTGTCGTTGCGGAAATCGTCCAGTAAGAGAAACGGATCGAAATCCTTGGTCTTGCCGAAGCCGAAGGCACGCTGCAGCTTCACGCCCGCGCCTTCGATCGTGGGTGTGGTTTGAATAATTTGTTTAATTGGTCGGAGTGACATATTTTCCCTTTCTATGCCAGGCAGCGCACGGGTTGGACGTGTGCCGTGGCGGATAATTCAAGCTCTGAGGAATTCCGCGTCGAGCGTGATGGTCACCTCGTCGCCAACCAGGATGCCACCGGTCTCGAGCGCTGCGTTCCAAGTCAAACCAAAGTCTTTGCGGTTGATCTTTGTGGTCGCGGATACCGCAACTCGGGTACCGCCCCAGGGATCCTTCGTAGGCGGAGTTGGCCCGTCCACGGCAAAGAGCACTTTGCGGGTGACACCGCGAATGGTCAGGTCGCCCTCTACCGCCAGCTCTCCGTCCCGGACAAGCCTGATGTCCGTGGACTTGAAAGACAAGGTGGGAAACTTTTCCATGTGGAAGAAGTCGGGACTCTTCAGGTGCGCATCGCGCTGAGCGTCGCGCGTTTCAATGGAGGCCGCTTCGATCACGGCTTCGACGCGAGAGTTTGTCAGGTCGGTTTCGTCCAGAGTTAACACTCCTGTGACTTTGGGGAATTGCCCCTTCACGTTGGAGATCATCATGTGCTTCACCTTGAACTCGGCAACGGAGTGAGCCGGGTCGATGTTCCAGGTGGTAGTTGCGGTTTGCGTGGCCAGTGTGCTCATGGTAGCCATCCTTTCTGCCTGCTTTAGATGCGTTCCGACGATATTCGTTTCAACAAATATATCTGCCAGAAAAATCAGTTGACTTTGGTACGGCAGGCGTGCAGCAACTCGGCGAGCGCCCGGAGTCGCTCCTGTCCCAGCTGGCCCAATTGCTTGCGATGGACCTCTTGTATCGGCGCGTCGAGCCCGGCCAGGAGTTTGAGTCCCGCAGGCGTGATCTGGGCCATTACCATTCTCCGATCCTTGGTTTCCCGGCTGCGCGAGATCAGCTCGCGCTTTTCCAGGCGATCGAGTAGCCGTGTTATGTCAGGATCCCGCGTGACCATGCGGTTGGCAATCTCGCCGCAGGGGAGCCCTTGGGGCGCGCCGCGCAGGATGCGAAGCACGTTGTACTGGGTCGCCGACAGCTCCTCGGTTTTGAGTACCTGGGCCGGGCCTCGGGACAGCAAATCGCAGGTGCGCATCATGTCCAGAAGCGCCGCCTCCTCAGGGCATGGCGCCCGCCGCCGGCCGCTCTTCACCTGAATCGATTCCTTCATACAACGTAATAATACTCGTCGTAACGACTATTGTCAAGACGGATGTAAAAGTCCGGGGCCTTCCGCCTGCCCCTTCTATAACGAGACTTAGGTTGTGGGAATGGTCCCGCCATCAATGACATAATCGCTGCCGTGAATCGCCCCGGCGCGTTCAGAGGCGAGGAAAGCCACCAACTCTGCCACCTCTTCCGGCTTGCCTGGCCTGCCCAGGGGAATGCCGCCGAGGAGGTCCATGATCTTCTGGCGCGCAGCATTCTCGTCGATTCCGTTACTCTTGGCCAACTGTACGATCATTCCGTGCGCACCTGAGGTCTCAATGAAGCCAGGCGAGATCAGATTAACGCGCACTCCCTTGGGACCAACTTCATTCGCCAGACCTTTGCTGTAGGTGCTAAGGGCGCCCTTGGCTGCGGCGTATGCCAGCGTCGAGTCGTAGAGCGGCAGACGATGCTGGATAGACGCGATATGAAGGATCACGCCGGACCGGCGCTCCAGCATACCTGGCAGAAAGAGCCGGTCGAATCTTACGGAAGCCATCAGGTTGACGTTCAGGGCCTTCTGCCAGTTGTCGTCTGTAAGCGCCTGGAAGCCGCCATTGGGAGCGTCAGATCCTCCAACGTTATTCACTAACATGTCGAGGCCACCCCATTCCTGGAAAATGCGCTCTCCGACCTTTCGCACTCCATCGGGGGTGCCTATGTCTTCCTGAACGAACAGCGCGGGAGTTTGTCCTTCAGGAAGCGGAGAGCGTGCGGTCGTCGCCACAAGAGCGCCACTTAGCGCGAGTCTGCGGACGATGGCCGCTCCCATGCCTTTCGTGCCGCCGGTGACGAGGACTCGCTTGCCCTTGAACTCATTGGGGTCCAAAGAAAAGGGATAGTTTTTGTTCATGTTATTTCCTCGAGGCGTTGGCTTGCTGCGTAGTAAGTTTCGCAGCGGTCATACTTAACCGCAAGAACGCACGGAAAAGTGCGTTACACTCCCGTAGGTATGCCGAAAAAGTACACGCCGAGTTCTGCGGCCAGTGACGTGGAAGGTGCGCTGAAGCTTCTTGAAGGCCGCTGGAAATTAGTCATCCTGTTCCACCTCTTTGGCGGCGAAGTGTTGCGCTATTCCGATCTGGACCGGCTAATTCCGAACATCACGCAGAAGATGCTCGGTCAGCAGCTTCGCCAGATGGAAGCCGATGGCATCGTGGTGAGAAAGGCATATGCTCAAGTGCCGCCAAAGGTTGAATACAGCCTCACGGCATGGGGACAAGCACTGTGTCCCGCCCTGGATGCCATCCTGAAGTGGGCGGAATTGCGTCCCCGGGTTTGAGAATGAAGTACCGCTAGAATCCGGTCCCTATAGCAAAATAAATCAATGGCCAGCGTGCGAATGGACAAGTGGCTTTGGGCTGCCAGATTCTTCAAGACACGAGCATTGGCGGCACGAGCCTGTGAACTCGGTAGGATTCAATCCAACGGGCAACCCGCCAAGCCTGCTCGGGAAGTCCACATTGGAGACATGTTGCGAGTCACAAACGAAGGCGGCGAGTTTCAAGTGGAAGTCCTGCTTCTCAGCGAGGTGCGCGGCCCAGCCTCGGTTGCGCAAACTCTCTACCGCGAGACGGAGGCGAGCCGGGAGCTGCGCCTGAAGGTGGCGGCGGAGCGTAAAGCGATGAAGCAGTTCGAACAGTTACCTGCAGGCAGACCGTCAAAACGCGATCGGCGGAAAATTATCCAGTTCCGGGGGAGGTTGTGACGCCGTCAATTCTAGCGCCATCATCTGCGGCGGGACGTGGAGGTTCGTGGCGGGCTGGATCTTTGTAGGCGCTCGGGGGGACGAACGATCGGCTCGACCTTGGCCGGCGTGATTTGGACCAGGGAGCGATTTCCTACGTGGACGAAACTCAACTCCCGAGCAGCGAGCAAGGCGTTGACTGCTTCTTTTACCCGCGAGCGGGGAACAAAATTTCCGAAGAAACTTTCGATCTCCTGCTGGTCAGCGGCGATCACGCAATCGAGATATTTTGAAATCAGTGCGGACAGAGCTTCGCCAACCGACAGGCTTATCCCCTCGCGGACCGCATCCGGAGCCCAACGGTAGAGGACGTCCCAAGAAGCGCCTTCCGCGGGATTGTAGTCGACACGCGTAATGCGCAGCTTGGACCAAAGCTCGCTCAGCGCGTGATCGAGAGCTGCAAAAGAGATGCTGCCACCCAGAACGTCCCGCATTTCCTGCTGCGAGATTGGGCCTTCGCGCCGGATAAGCTCGAAGGCGTCGCTGGCTAGTTGCGAGTATTCCGAGCGCGGGCCGGCCTTGGGTGCCTGCTTGGGGTTGCGCTCTCCCACTAGCGCATAAAAATAAGGAAATATGAAAGCGGCAACCAGAAAAGCATTGTTTTGATCGATCAGATTGGCTTCATAAGCAGCGCGCTCACGTAGGAGACGGACCATGAGATCGGTCGCGTCCTGAGAACGCGAGTCAGAAAAAGCGTGCTGCCAGGTGGGCAACCGTTCGTCAGAGCCAGCCCACGCGCCAATAAACGTGGGCACCAACACAGGCTGCTTCACTGGATACAGCAGACAGAAGCCGACTGATTCGATGAAAGCACGGGCGTCTTCCAGCGTGCGCACGGGATGCCCGTTTAGGTGCCATTTATCGCGTCGGAGTTGGTCGAGTTCCTGGTCGGTCATAAGAACAGCATTCAGCATTCAGCATTCAGCCAATCGTTGGGCGCCACTCAGCATTTAAAGGGCTGAATGCTGAGTGCTGACGGCTGAGTGCTGTCTTTCTCAAATTCTCTTAAACGCTTTCTGAATATCTTTTAGAGAGTATCGCAAAACTACCGGCCGTCCATGGGGACAGGTCATGGGGCACTCGGTTTTCGCAAGCTCGGCCAGCAACCATTCCATTTTGTTGTGCTCCAGCGGCATGTTGATCTTGATGGCGGCGTGACAGGCGATTGACGCGGCAATGCGTCCGCAAACTTTTTCCATGTTGAGGGCTTGGTCTTCCTGCGACAACTGATCGAGCAATTCGTGGAGCATGTGCTCGATTTGTGGGGCGTCGACTCCCGCGGGGGCGATTTTTACCGCGATGCTGCGATTGCCGAAAGGCTCGGCTTCGAAACCGTTTTTGGTGAGTTCGTCGGAAATTTCGGCAAACACGGCTTGCTGCGCGGGCGTCAGTTCAATCACCAGAGGCATGAGCAGGCGCTGGCTCTCGACTTTCTGCGCGGCGCGTTGCTTAAGCACTTTTTCGAAAAGTACGCGCTCGTGGGCCACGTGCTGATCGACGATCCATAAGCCTTCGCGATTCACGGCCAGGATGAACGATTCCCTGATCTGTCCCAAAGGTTTGAGCGAGGCCAGCGATGGGGCGATGTCACTCACGTCTTCAGGCTCGTCGGGAAGCGGCGGGGCACAGCCGTCGCTTTCTACTACTTTCGGCGCGCGAGCCAACGATACGGCGGCATTGCCTTCGACGCCGATTCCTCCACTGAAATGGAATTGTGTATTGGTAGCTGGGGGCACCGGCGCCTGCAACGTGAACTCTTGCGGCGGGGCGTCGAATGAAGCGGCCAAGGCGGCGGAGCCTTCCGTCATCCCGGTTCGTCCAGTTGCGATGAGTGAAGGAGTTGCCGTAGGATGGGCGCGAATCTCAGTCGCGAACTGGGGGACGGGTCGAGCTTTCATCAGCGCGGCGCGGACGGAATCGCGCACGAAATCATGCATCACGGTCTGCTGGCGAAAACGGACCTCGGTTTTCGAGGGATGAACGTTGACGTCCACTTCTTCCGTAGGCAGTTCAAGAAACAGCAGTACCACGGGATACATTGTCGGCGGCAGGATGTTGCGGTAAGCGTCCGTGAGGGCGTGTTGAATCAGGCGATCGCGAATCAGGCGGCCATTCACGAAAACATAGATAGAGTTGCGATTGAGCTTCTGGATCTCAGGCTTGGAAACGAATCCGTGCAGGCGGATTTCTCCGGGATCTCTCGAACTGTGTTCTTGATCTTCTTCCGTTCTTCTCCACGGAGGCGGCTGGGGTAATCCGATTCGTTCCAGAGGCTGCGCGGCAGCGACCGCGATCAGTTGATCGAGCACTTCTTTACCAAACACTTGGTATACACGTTCGCTGTATCCATCCACGGGCGCGGCGATCAACACCGCATTGGTGGCCGAATGTAATTCGAAGTGCTTGTCAGGATGGGCAAGAGCGTAATGAGTCACCAGCGATGCAATATGCGAAAGCTCGGTGGACTCAGCCTTCAGAAATTTCTTCCGCGCCGGGGTGTTGAAGAAAAGGTCCCGCACGGTAATGGACGTGCCCAAAGGAAGTCCGGCTTCTTCCACTTTGAAGATCTTGCCGCCGTTGATTTCGACTACAGTTCCGCACGATTCATCGGCAGCCTTCGTCTCCAAGCGAAGGCGCGAGACCGAGGCGATTGAGGGCAGTGCTTCCCCACGAAATCCGAGAGTAGCGACACTCAACAGGTCTTCGGCATTTTTGATTTTTGAAGTTGCGTGACGCTCGAAGGCCAGCAGAGCGTCGTCGCGTACCATGCCACAACCGTTGTCGGTGATTTGGATGAGTTTTTTGCCGCCGGCTTCGATTTGAATTCGAATTCGGGTGGAACCTGCATCCAGCGAATTTTCCAGCAGTTCCTTTACTACCGAAGCCGGACGTTCCACCACTTCGCCGGCGGCGATCTTGTTGGCAACTTGCTCGGAAAGTACGTGGATACGCCCCATTGAGTCAGCGAGGTGGTCGCGATCAGTTTCGCAGATGCGCGTCTAGGAAAGCAAAACCAGAGGTTCCGCCCAAATGGGCGTCGGCGGTGAGCCGTCCAAGGGAGTTAATGCGATGGCCGGAATTCTACTGCTAATGTTGTTTCCACTTCCACGGCTCTCCCGTTCACTTGATAAGGCTGGAAACGCCACCATTTGACGGCGTCGATGGCAGCTGAACCCAGCGCATCGGGACCGCTGATTGGACGCAGTTTCACCACCGAGCCATCCCGCCCGATAACTGCCCCTAAGACCACCACACCCTGGACGTTGGCTCGGCGCAGTTCCTCAGGATAAAGCGGCTCCACTTTGTGGGTTATGAGCTGCTGCATGATCTCGGCGGGCACGGTAGCGCGCAGCAGTTCCGAATTCGCTGATTTGCGCTCCGGCATGCGGGTTTCGAGTTCATTCCAAGCGCGGTACCATCGCCACCAGCCCACGCTACCGAGCGTAATGAAGATTAGAAGTGCGAGCACTAGAACGCGGTGGGAAATGTGCGCAGTCGGGGCCGCACTGGCTTCCATGGTGGTTGTCTGGCGAACTGGCGTTACAGGCGGCGGAATCGGTGGGGGAGGCGGTGTTCTCCGTCGCGCCCAGTAGCGGATGCTGGCCTGCTGATCCTGAGACAGTCCAAGGAATTGGAAGCCGCATTGCAACTCTGCCTTGTGACGGACCACGGCCTTGGCTCGCAGCGGCGCGCTTACATCGGGAAGCCAAAACTCCACGCCAACCGAGTCACCGGGGCGAAACTCCGCTGCCAGAACTGCCAGCATGCCGCCTTCACCCAGGTCAATGCAGCGTCCGGGAACGTTATCGGGAACGCCGGAACGTAGTACGGTTACATCGATGGGAATTGCGATCGCGTGACGAGAAACACGGCGTGGGATGATATTTGCGGGCGCCAGAGCTCGTGCGGGTCCAGCACTCATAGATTCCCTTGGGGGCACATCAAAAAGACCTTCGGCCACACGGTTCAGTAATCAGGTTAGGCGTACGAGCGGAGTATAGCATCGCTTTTTGGAGGGATTCGAGAGTATCGTGCTTCCGGCACTTGGTCAGCTTGTTTCAGCTACCCAGCGCTGGAAGCGCTGGGCTAAGGTATTTGGCCCCTCGGGGCTGGACATGGCGCGGCAGAGGGCCGTGGTCAGAATCGGTTACGGGCAGTATCACCGCGCGAGTAGCAATCATCCCAAAAAGCAGATTGGCCCGGGGCGTGTGCCCTGAGCCAATAAATACGACACCAGACGTTGCCCGCGTTCGGCTGCGTGCTCGGATTACGGCCAGCGTTTCGCGGTGTCTTCCCATCCGGCGGCGCGAGCGGGCTGCGGATTTGCATTCACGGCCGGTTGGGGAATGCGAATAGGCTGCTGCGTCCCCGTGGCCGCGGTCAAAGTGGGTTTGTTGGCTGCATCAGCTTCCTTATCCTCGGACAGCAAGGGAGCGGCCACCCGCAGAGCTTCCACTTCTTTCTCCAACTTCGAGAGCTCAAGTTCCTTCTGTCTCAGGACCTCATAAACATTTTTCATCGGGGCACCTGTAAAAACG
>Ga0066709_100004109_pt1 | contig 11474 bp, 10 predicted proteins | sample GraSoiAngelo_158_FD_79665 | JGI IMG/M metagenome (GOLD analysis project Ga0066709, IMG submission 79665) | Grasslands soil microbial communities from the Angelo Coastal Reserve, California, USA - 14_1009_16_30cm | ecosystem: Environmental > Terrestrial > Soil > Grasslands | place: USA... | reverse complement strand
GTGATCTCGAAGGGCGCAGACGATTTCGAGGTGGAGGTGGTGGAGAGTCGCCGCTTCGTGCTTCGCGTCAACCCGATGTACACACGCTTGTCGGCCGATCTGCACCGTTCGAGCGCGGCGATGAATCCCGATGAGAAGCGGCACGTGCAGCAGTACGTGGGCCGCGCCAAGCTGTTCATCGCCAACATCAACCAGCGGCGACAGACGCTGTTCAATATCACCCGCTGCCTGGTCGACCAGCAGCGTGACTTCCTCGAGCGCGGCGTGCGGCACCTTCGGCCGCTGTCCCGCGCCGCCGTCGCCCAGCAGCTCGGCGTCCACGAGAGCACCGTCAGCCGCGCTACCGCCAGCAAGTACGTGATGCTGCCCAACGGCGAGGTGATCCCTTACGCGCACTTCTTCACGCCGAGTCTGAGCGTGAAGGACATCATGAAGGAAGTCATCGAGAAGGAAGGCAAGCCTCTCACCGACTCCGAGATCGTCGAGCGGCTCAAAGAGCGCGGCATCCACATCGCCAGGCGCACCGTGGCGAAGTACCGCATGCAGCTCGCCATCCTTCCCAGCTCGCTTCGCTGAGACAACTGCCAGATCTTCGCGCGGATGCGACGTAGAATCCGGCGATGGATTTCGCGCTGGAGCTATCGGAAGATCAAAAGGCTCTTCGGGCGACGATCCGCGAGTTCGCCGAAGCTGAAATAGCCCCGCGCGCGGCGGAGTGGGACCGCACCGCGACGTTTCCCGCTTCAACCGTGAGAAAGCTGGGCGAGCTGGGCGTCATGGGCCTCCCGTTTCCCGAGCAGTACGGCGGCCTGGGCGCGGGCACACTGTCGTTCGCCGTGGCGCTGGAGGAGCTCGCACGGGTCGACTCGTCGGTCGCCATCACGGTGGCCGCCAGCGTTTCGCTCGGCGGCATGCCGGTGCTGAACTTTGGTAGCGAAGAGCAGAAGCAGCGCTGGCTGCCGCCGCTGGCCCGCGGCGAGACGATCGGCGCGTTCGCCAGCACCGAGCCCGGCATGGGCTCCGACGTGCAAGGACTCGAGACGACCGCCCGATCGGAGGACGGCGGGTGGGTCATCAATGGCACCAAGGCGTACATCACCAATGCCGGTACCGAGCTGAGCTCGTTCGTGACCACCACCGCCATCACCGGCGAACGCAGCCCGGGCAAAAAGGAAGTCGGCACCTTCGTCGTGCCCGTCGATGCGCCCGGCTTCGCACCGCAGCGGCCGTACGAGAAGATGGGCTGGCACGCCTCCGATACGCGCGAGCTGGCGTACCAGGACTGCCGTGTGCCTGCGGATGCCATGCTCGGCGAGCGGGGCGCCGGCGCGCGTATCTTCCTCTCGACGCTCGATGGCGGACGCATCGGAGTGGGCGCCATGGGCGTTGGCCTCGCCCAGGGCTGCCTCGACCATTCGGTGCGCTGGGCAAACCAGCGCTGTGCCTTCGGCCAGCCCATCGCGCGCTATCAGGCGGTGTCGTTCGAGCTGGCCGACCTCAAGACGCGCATCGATGCAGCGCGCGCCCTGGTTTACCGCGCCGCGGCGCTCAAGGATGCTGGCCGCCCGTACACCGAGGCGGCCGCGCAGGCGAAGTTGATGGGCAGCGAGCTCGCCGTGCACGCCGCCGACGTGGCGATGCAGGTCCACGGCGGCTACGGGTTTATGGAGGAGTCGGCGATCCCGCGCTTCTACCGCGACGCGAAGATCCTGACGATCGGCGAGGGTACGAGCGAGATTCTGAAGCTCGTCATCGCCCGCCAGATGGGGCTCTCAGTATGACTGACAACGGCATTTACATCCTGGGCGCGGCCCGCACACCCATTGGCAAGATGATGGGCAGCATGGCCACCATTCCGGCCACGCAGCTCGGCGCGGTCGCCATCAAGGCGGCGATCGAACGCGCCGCCGTCGATCCACAGGGCATCGACGAGGTGATCATGGGCCAGGTGATCCAGGCCGGCGCTGGCCAGGCGCCCGCGCGCCAGGCGTCGATCGCCGCGGGCATCCCGACATCGGCCAACGCGACCACGCTGAACAAGGTGTGCGCCTCGGGTCTGGAAGCCATCAACCAGGCCGCCCATTCGATCCGCGCGGGCGATTCGAGCATGGTCATCGCCGGTGGCATGGAGAGCATGAGCCAGGGTCCGCACCTGCTGCCCAAAGCCCGCTTTGGCTATCGCATGGGGCCGACCACGCTACAGGACTCCGTCGTGTACGACGGTCTGTGGTCGCCCTGGGACGACCACCACATGGGCATGAGCGCCGAGGCGATCGCCGAACGCCGCGGCATCACCCGTGAGGAGCAGGACGAGTGCTCGTTGCGGAGTCACAAGCGCGCCGTGGCGGCGACGAATGAGGGCCGCTTCAAGACCGAGATCGTGCCAGTCGAGGTCCCCGGAGGTAAGGGCGCGACGACGCGTGTCGAGAAGGACGAGGGACCACGTCCAGAGACGACTGGCGAGGCACTGGCGCGGCTACAGCCCGCGTTCACCCCCAGCGGCACCGTCACCGCGGGCAACGCGCCAGGCTTCACCGACGGCGCGGCCGCCGTGGTCGTAGCTGGCGCAGACCGTCTCGATGGCAGCAAGCCGCTCGCGCGGATCGTCGGCTATGCGAGCGCCGCGACCGATCCGCTGTGGTTGTTCGAGGCCCCGGAGCTCGCGCTGAAGAAGCTGTTCGACAAGACGCGTACGTCGGTGGCCGACTGGGACCTGCTCGAGATCAACGAGGCGTTCGCGGCCCAGATCGTGGCCAACGGCAAAGCGCTCGGCTGGGATTGGGAGCGGGTCAATGTCAACGGCGGCGCGATCGCGCTGGGTCACCCACTCGGCGCTACGGGCGCGCGCCTGGTCGTCACCCTGCTGCACGCGCTCAAACAGCGTGGCCTGTCACGCGGCATCGCCGGGCTGTGCCACGGCGGCGGCGGAGCCGTGGCGATGGCGTTCGAGCTCGTCTGATGCGTTCCGAATTCCGAGTTCCGGGTTCCGAGTTCCGGGTTCCCTCGTGGCGCGCACTGGAGGACGTCTGATGACAGCATCTGTGCCAAGCGAAACGCGGAACGCGGAACCCGGAACTCGGAACGATTACCCCGGTCCGTACGGCTTGAGCGAGGAGCAGGAGATCTTCAAACGCACCGTCCACGAGTTCGCCGAGCGCGAGATCGTGCCGGTGGCGCATGAGCTCGACGAGAAAGAGGAATACCCGCGGGCCACGGTCGCAAAGATGGGCCAGCTTGGGCTGCTCGGGCTACTGGTGCCCGAGGAGTACGGCGGTGCGGGCGCGAGCACGCTCGACTACGTGCTGGGCATGGAGGAGATCTCCTGGGCAGACGCCTCTCACTCTGTCGTCATGTCGGTCAACAACTCGCTGGTGTGCGAGCCGATCCTGCGCTTCGGCGCCGAAGAGCAGAAGCGTCGCTTCCTGGTTCCGCTCGCGGGCGGCGAGTACGTCGGCGCGTACTGCTTGAGTGAGCCGACGTCAGGTTCGGACGCGTCCAACATGAGCACGCAGGCGCGGCGCGATGGGGACGGCTGGGTTCTGAACGGCACCAAGTCGTGGATCACCAATGGCGGCGAGGCCGGCGTGTATCTGGTCTACGCCTTGAGCAATCCGAACGTGCCGAAGTCGCGCGGCATCACCGCGTTCCTGGTACCTGCCAACACGCCAGGCTTGCGCGCCGGCAAGAAGGAGAAGAAGCTCGGCATCCGCGCCTCGAGCACCACCCAGATCTTCTTCGAGGACTGCCGCGTGCCCGCCGACGCGGTGATCGGAACCGTCGACGAGGGCTTCAAGATCGCGATGGCGACGCTGGATGGCGGCCGCATCGGGATCGGCGCGCAGGCGCTTGGCATTGCGCAGCGCGCGTTGGACGAGTCCGTGCGCTATTCGAAGGAGCGCGAGGCCTTCGGCCATCCAATCGCCGATTTTCAGGGTCTGCAGTGGCGCATGGCGGATATGGCCACCCGCGTCGAATGCGCGCGGCTGCTCGTCTATCGCGCGGCGCGGATGAAGGACGCGGGTCAGTCGTTTTCGAAGGAAGCCAGCATGGCCAAGCTGTTCGCGTCGGAAACGGCGATGTTCTGTGCGCACGCCGCCGTCCAGATGTTCGGCGGCTACGGCTACGTGCGCGAGTATGCCGTCGAGAAGCTGTTCCGCGACGCCAAGATCACCGAGATCTACGAAGGCACCAGCGAGGTCCAGCGCCTGGTCATCTCGCGGCACGTCCTTCGCTAGCCGATGGCTATCGCTGGTCAAACCCTCGTCTTCTATGGGGATGGCAAGGGCAAGACGTCAGCCGCCTTTGGTGTGGCCCTGCGCGCTGTCGGCCGCGGGTGGAAGGTGCTGATGATCCAGTACACCAAGATGGGCGAGTGGCCCAAGGGCGAGCCGATGGGCGAGATCAACGGCGCCAAACGCCTCGCGCCCGACTTCGAAGTGGTCTCGACCGGAATCGGCTTCGTCAACATCTTTGGCGACACGTACACCCTCGACGAGCACCGCGCCGCGGCCCAGAAGGGACTCGAGCTCTACAAGGAACGGGCCGCGTCTGGCGAATACAACCTGATCATCCTCGACGAAGCCATCGGCGCGGTCTCGCAGGGCCAGTGGGATCTCGAGCAGCTGCTCGAAATCATTCGCCAGAGGCCGCGTGAGCTGAACCTGCTCATCACTGGCCACGATGACCAGAAGCGATTCATCGACCAGGTCGTGGCCGTGGTCGATCTCGCGACGGAGATGCGCAAGGTCAAGCACCCCTTCGACGAGGGCCACCAGGCGCGTAAGGGGTTGGACTACTGAGGACCGACGCTGGCGCGCGCCATCATCACGACCGATTGATTGTCACGACCGATTGATTGTCACGACCGATTTGATTGACATCCGCCCGCGAAGTGCGGCTCGCGCGGTTTCGGCCGATCCTAACCAGCGCGACAGCCCGCAAACCGGGCAGACCTGGCCTTCCGAGGCACTAGACTAATCGTCATGGTCGACGGTGCGGTCCAGCTGCCCCTGTTCGACGACGCGCGTCAGGCGTACAACGAAGCGGCGAAGCGCCAGCCTGAGCGACCGATGCGGTTCATGACCACGTCGTCGGAGCCCATCGAGCGGCTGTACACACCCGAGAATTTCCGTGAAGCCGAGTACCTGGAAAAACTCGGATTCCCGGGCATGTGGCCATACACGCGTGCCGTTCACGCGACGGGGCATCGCGGCAAGCTGTGGACGATGCGTATGTTCGCCGGCTTCGGCAATGCGGAAGAGACCAACGCGCGCTTCAAGTATCTCTTAGCCCACGGCAACGCCGGTCTGTCCGTCGCCTACGACATGCCGACGCTCTACGGCTACGACACCGACGATCCCAAAGCCGAAGGCGAGTTCGGCACCTGCGGCGTCGCCGTGTCATCGCTGGCCGACATGGAGATCCTGTTCGAAGGTATTCCGCTCGACGAAGTCACCACGTCGATGACCATCAATAGCCCCGCTGCGATGATCTGGGCGATGTATCTGGTCAACGCCGAAAAACGCGGCATCCCCTCGGACAAGCTGTCGGGCACAACCCAGAACGACATCCTCAAGGAGTACATCGCGCAGAAGGAGTTCATCTTTCCACCCCGACCCAGCACCAAATTGGTGGTCGACACCTTCGAGTACGGCGCCCGCCATGTGCCGCGCTGGAACACCATCTCGATCAGTGGCTACCACATCCGCGAAGCAGGCGCGACCGCGCTGCAAGAGCTCGCCTTCACGCTGGCTGATGGTATCCAGTACGTGCAGGCCGCCGTCGATGCTGGTCTGGATGTGGATTCGTTTGCGCCGCGGCTGTCCTTCTTCTTCGACGTTCACAACGACTTTCTCGAAGAGATCGCCAAGCTCCGCGCCGCGCGGCGTATCTGGGCCAGGGTCATGCGCGAACGTTTCGGAGCGCGCAACGAACGATCGTTGTGGTGTCGCTTTCACTGCCAGACGGCGGGCGTGAGCTTGTTCGTCGAGCAGCCCGAGAACAACATCGTCAGGACGACGATTCAGGCGCTCGCGGCGGTGCTTGGCGGAACGCAGTCACTACACACCAACAGCATGGATGAAGCGATGGCTCTGCCGTCTGAAAAAGCGGTACGCATCGCGCTTCGGACGCAGCAAATTATCGCGTACGAGAGTGGCGTTCCCAACACGGTTGACCCATTGGGTGGCAGTTACGCGATCGAAGCGCTCACCAACCGCATGGAGCAAGGCTGCTTTGACTACTTCCAACAGATCGACGAGATGGGGGGCATGCTCGCGGCCATCGAGCGCGGCTTCCCACAGCGTGAGATCGCCGATTCGTCGTATCGATACCAGCAGGAGGTCGATGCTCGCCAGCGAATCCTCGTCGGCGTGAACGATTTTCTGCAGGGCAACGAAGAGCCGATAGAGATTCCCATCCACACCATCACACTCGAGAGCGAGCAACGCCACCTGGACCGATTGCATCGCGTGCGAAGTGAGCGCGACCAGAGCGCGGTTGCTACTGCCTTGCAGCGGCTCGAGAATGCCGCGCGGGAGGGGCGCGACAACCTGATGCCGTACATCGTCGACGCCGTGAGGGCGTATGCAACCCTCGGCGAGATGTGTAATCTGCTGCGCGGAGTGTATGGCGAATATCGCGAGCCAGCGCTCGTGTGACGCAGCCGATTTCGAGTCGGCTACCGACGCCACCATCGCGGCGGCTCCACGTGCTCCTTACAGGAGCGACGGGCTACATCGCCTCGCAGCTATTGCCCGTCTTCCGTGAACGTTACGAGCTGAGGCTGGTCGACGTGCGAGGCGAGAACGCCCGAGGCGAGCGGGTCGAAGGCGTCGAGATTGCAGACCTCGTAGACGCAGAAGACGCCAGGCTACGCGCGCTTTTCCAAACCATCGATGCGGTGGTCCATCTGGGTTACTACCGGCCACCCAATCTGGGCGTCACCGGCGAAGGCAAGCGCTACGTGGATGAGCGGCCCAACGTTGACATGGCCGAGCGCGTCTACCGCCATGCGCTCGACGCCGGCGTGGGTCGCGTCGTGGTGGCCAGCTCGAATCATGCGGCCGACTGGTACGAGCGGATCGTTCACCCGCGGCAGGTGGAAATCATCGGGCCCGAGCACCTGCCGAAGTCCGACAACTACTACGGCTGGGCCAAGATCGCCTACGAAGCGCTTGGCTTTACGTACGCCAGCGGCGCGTTCGGACGCAAGCTCGGGGTGGTTCAGGTGCGTATTGGCGCGCCGCGTGAGATCGAGGCGGCCCAGTTTGAAGGCAAACCCGCCGCCTACAAACGCGACCTGGGCGCGTACATCAGCCAGCGGGATCTGCAGCAGCTGTTCGTCCGTTCGATCGAAGCCGAGCGCATCGAAGACGAGTGGGATGTACCGTTCCAGATCTTCTACGGGATTTCGAACAACACGCGCGCCTTCTGGAGCATCGCCAACGCCCGGCGTGTCATCGGCTACGCGCCCGAAGATGATTCCGAAGTCCGCTACGCCACGGACATCCAGCGGCTGTTGATCTCGCCCGGCAATGCCGGTCGCGTTGGATAACGGTTCACCACTCGCGGGTCCAAGCGAAGGCTTCCCTTGTAAACCCGTCGCATGGTCATTGCAGTCGCAACGCCAGTGGCGCGAAGCACTCCCCATCAGGGTCCCCCTTGGGGCATAGATTAGAGCGATGCCCGCGGTAACCGTGTTTGGCGGCTCGCGCGTCGATCCGGACTCAGACGAGTACCTGCAGGCGCAGTCCCTGGGTCGGGCCCTGGCCGAGCGGGGTTTCGACGTGGTGACCGGCGGCTACAACGGCGTCATGGAGGCCGTCTCGCGCGGTGCCAAGGAAGCCGGCGGCCACGTCGTCGGGGTCACCGTCGACGTGATCGCCACCAACTTCCAGCGCGTTCCGAACTCGTACGTGGACCAGGAGGTGCGGACCGCCGCCCTGCTCGAACGCATCGACAAGCTGGTCGAGCTGGGCGCCGCGTACGTCATTCTGCCGGGCGGCGCAGGCACACTGGCCGAGCTGGGCATCGTGTGGAACCTGGCGCTGCTCGGCGCACTGCAGGACAAGCCCCTGGTCGTGGTCGGCAACGGTTGGGAGCGCGTCTTGCGCACGATGATCGCCGAGCTGCACACGATCGAGACCGACCTCCAGCTCCTTCGGTTTGTGCCCAATGTGGAGGCCGCGGTTGAAATGCTTGGCGCCGTGCTGACCTGAGATACTTGCGTGGATGGACCAGTCGCCGCTTGCGGTGCACCACATCGGCGTCGCCGTGCCGAGTATCGACGACGCGATGCACTTCTATGGCGAAAAGCTCGGTTTGAGCCTGGTCGAAAGCCTGGAGCTACCTGAGCGACAGCTGAGAGTAGCGTTCGTCAAAGCCTCCAACATCCTGATCGAGCTGCTCGAGCCGACCGACCCTGATACGACCGTGGCCCGCTTCATCGAGCGCCGCGGCCCGGGCTTGCACCACCTGTGCTTCGGCACCCCGGACATCCGCGAGCACCTGCGCGACCTGAAGGACAAAGGCGTGGAGTTGATCGACGAGGCGCCTCGCCCGGGCGCCCAGGGCGAAGTCGCCTTCCTGCAGCCCGCCGCCGCGCTGGGCGTGCTGGTCGAGCTCCTGCAACCCGCGAGCTAGCCGTGTCGACAGAGTCCCAGCCACTGCGCGTGCTCATCGCCAAGCCCGGCCTCGACGGACACGACCGCGGCGCGAAGGTCATCGCCCGCGCGCTTCGCGATGCAGGCTACGAGGTCATCTACACGGGCATTCGCCAGACGCCCGAGATGATCGCCGAGGCTGCACTGCAGGAAGATGTCGACGCCATCGGCCTGAGCATCCTGTCCGGGGCGCACATGACGCTGTTTCCGCGCATCATCGAGGAGCTCCGCAAACGTGGGCTGGACGACGTCGTGGTGTGGGCTGGCGGCATTATTCCCGAGGCGGATGTGCCCACACTGAAGGAGATGGGCATCCGCGCGATCTTCGGACCAGGCTCTCCCACTTCTGAAACCGTCGAGTTCCTGCGTACCTTGAAGACGGCCGTCGCGCAGTGACGAGCCCGCTGGCGCGCACCGCCTCGGCCGACGAGCTCGCCGAGCGCCTCACGGCCGGCGACCGACTCGCACTGTCGCGCCTGATCTCGGCGGTCGAGGCGGGGCGTGAGGACGCGCGGCGCGCACTGCGCTGCCTGTATCCGAAGACTGGCCGCGCCCACGTGCTTGGCGTCACCGGGCCCCCCGGCTCGGGCAAGTCGACCCTGACCACGCGGCTGGCCGCGGAGTATCGCGCCCGCGGCAAGTCCGTCGGCATCGTGGCCGTGGATCCCACCAGTCCGTTCACGGGCGGCGCCATTCTTGGCGACCGGGTGCGGATGATGGAGCTGCACAGTGACTCGGGCGTCTTCATGCGCAGCATGGCCACCCGCGGCGTCATGGGCGGACTGGCGCGCAGCACGCTGGACGTGGTGCTGCTGCTGGATGCCTTCGGCAAGGAGGTCGTCATCGTCGAGACCGTCGGCGTTGGCCAGGATGAAGTCGAGATCGCCCGTGCAGCCGATACCACCGTCGTCGTCGGCGTACCCAACCTGGGTGACGACATCCAGGCCATCAAGGCTGGCATTCTGGAGATTGCCGACGTGCTCGTCGTCAACAAGGCTGATCTCGCGGGCGCCGATCGCCTGGTCGCCGATCTGCGGGGCATGCTGCAGCTGGCCGAGGAGCGTGTGTGGCGCACGCCGATCCTGCGCACGGTGGCGACCGAGGGCACCGGCGTCGCCGAGCTGATCGACGCCGTCGCTGAGCACCGCGCGTTTCTGGAGGGCAGTGGAAGCTCGCGGCAGCGGCGGGCGGACAGCGCGCGTCGCCAGGTGCGAGCCATCGTCGAAGACCGCGTCCAGCGCCGACTCGAGCGGCTGACGGCCGGCGCGGAGTGGGAGCAGCGCTTCGCGTCGATCGCCGCGCGCGAGCAGGACCCCTATTCTGTGGCCGAGGAGGTCCTGGGCGAAGTAGCTCGCGATGGCCAGTGAGACCGAGGCTGGTAGCCACGCCAGCACCACCACCGAGAAGATCGAGCATCTACGCGCATTGCGCGAGCAGGCGCGCCTGGGCGGCGGCCAGCGGCGTATCGAGGCTCAGCATGCCAAAGGTAAGCTGACCGCGCGCGAGCGGCTCGACCTGTTGCTCGATCCTGGCAGCTTCGTCGAGATCGACCAGTTCGTCACCCACCGCTCGACGGCTTTTGGCCTGGACAACGAGCGCTATTACGGGGACGGCGTGGTGACCGGCTACGGCCGCATCGACGGTCGATTGGTGTTCGTGTTCTCGCAGGACTTCACCGTGTTCGGTGGCTCGCTGTCCGAGACCCACGGCGAGAAGATCTGCAAGGTCATGGACCTGGCGCTCAAGAACGGCGCGCCCATCATCGGCCTGAACGACTCGGGCGGCGCGCGCATTCAGGAGGGCGTCGTATCGCTGGGCGCGTACGCCGAGATCTTCCTCCGCAATGTGCTCGCGTCAGGCGTGATCCCCCAGATCTCAGCGGTGCTGGGTCCGTGCGCGGGTGGCGCGGTGTACTCGCCGGCGATGACCGACTTCACGTTCATGGTCCAGGGCACCTCGTTCATGTTCGTCACAGGCCCAGACGTGGTGAAGACCGTGACACACGAAGTGGTGGACTTCGAGGGTCTGGGTGGCGCCTCGGTGCACAGCACCACCAGTGGTGTGGCGCACTTCGCCGCGGAGGACGAAGCCCAGTGCCTGAGCGATGTGCGCCGTTTGATGGGCTTTCTGCCCTCCAACAACCTGGATGACGCGCCGCGGCGGCCTACTGGCGATCCTGCCGACCGTATGGCGGACGCGCTGAACGCGATCGTCCCCGACCAGCCGACCCGCAGCTACGACATGCACAGCGTGATTCGCCTGATAGTGGACGACGCGGATTTTCTGGAAGTACACGCGGCCTACGCGCAGAACATCATCGTCGGGTTTGCCCACCTGGGCGGCCGCAGCGTGGGCATCGTGGCGCAGCAGCCGACGGTGCTGGCCGGCGTGCTCGACATCAACGCGTCGGTGAAAGCGGCGCGGTTTGTGCGCTTCTGCGACGCGTTCAATATCCCACTGGTGACTTTCGTGGATGTGCCGGGCTTTCTACCGGGGGTGGGTCAGGAGCACGGCGGGATCATTCGCCAGGGGGCGAAACTGCTGTACGCGTACTGCGAGGCGACGGTGCCGAAGGTGACGGTGATCACGCGCAAGGCGTACGGTGGTGCGTATGATGTTATGTCGAGCAAACACATTCGCGGCGACGTCAGCCTGGCATGGCCGACGGCCGAGATCGCCGTGATGGGCATCGAAGGCGCGGTCAACATCGTCTTCCGCGATCAGCTCTCGTCTTCTGAGCATCCCGATGCCCTGCGCGCCGAGCTGGAGCGCGAGTACCGCGAAAACCTCGCCAACCCCTACGTCGCCGCC
>Ga0066709_100004108_pt1 | contig 11476 bp, 12 predicted proteins | sample GraSoiAngelo_158_FD_79665 | JGI IMG/M metagenome (GOLD analysis project Ga0066709, IMG submission 79665) | Grasslands soil microbial communities from the Angelo Coastal Reserve, California, USA - 14_1009_16_30cm | ecosystem: Environmental > Terrestrial > Soil > Grasslands | place: USA... | reverse complement strand
CGTGCCAACGGTCTCCGGCTTCAGGGAGACCTTGACCAGCCCGAAATCGAGAATCTTCGCCTGACCTCTGTTGGTTACGAAGATGTTCGCGGGCTTGATGTCCCGATGGACGATGCCCTTCGAGTGCGCCGCATCCAGCGCATCGGCGATCTGGATGCCCAGATCGAGCACCACCTCGATCTCCATCGGCTTGCCAGCGATCCGATGCCGTAGCGTCTGCCCTTCCAACAGTTCCATGGCGATGAAGCTTCGGCCATCGGATTCGTCAATCTCGTAGATCGTGCAGATGTTCGGATGGTTCAGCGAGGACGCAGCTTTGGCTTCCCGCTGGAAACGGCTGAGGGCTTGTGCGTCGTGGGCGAGGACGTCGGGAAGGAACTTCAGGGCGACGTGGCGACCGAGCTTGAGGTCCTCCGCCTCGTACACAACACCCATGCCCCCGCCGCCGATCTTGCTGTGGAGGCGGTAATGGGAAACCGTCTGACCCACCGGTTGGGATGGCGTGGACACTGGTTAGACATGTTAGGTGGGAGCGCTGGGAAGGTCAATGAAGCGATTGGGTTGCGAGCACCTGAAGAGGGTTGTTGACGTAACATCCGGCACAACAGTCCCCGGCTCCCGTAGCACTGGAAATTTATCTGTAGCAGTAGAGAAAAACTTCACTCCAAGGGTTTCAATTTGCAAGTCCTCGAACCGTGGCCGTGTGGTGATCACCAATATTGGGGGGTTGTTCGATTTCTGTAGTGGTGACAAAAGAATTCACGCCGTTGCTTGTCGGATGCGGAGAAAGTTTCTAACAGTAGCAATTCTCTATTCTTGTGCCATGTTCTCAATATCCCAAATGCATCTTCTCTAGAAATTAGATTTTTGGATCTTGTCATGATGCTGGGCCTTCCCGACCGCAGAGCGGATAGCGAGAAACGAGACGGGATTTTAAGGCCGATCAGTCGCTGGACTGTGCGATTCGCACCGAGGCCAGTGGAGACTTCACAACTCCCCAACGCACTCATTTCAGCTCACTTCAAGTTTGTGTGAGCGGGGGATGGATGCCCAAACTGCTAATCGTTGTTTTTTAGGATGGCACCTTCGCGCTATAAGTACATGGCACTTTCGCGCCACAACCTCTGTGTGATGTGATACCTTACACGCTGTATAGAAAACCGCCTCTAGCCTGTAACAGTCGGGCGGATGCCCTCTCCTCGCATGATGATGGAAGATAAAATCCGCCAACTGTGCGCCAGAGCTGTAGCAGCAGGCGATGACGATTTCAAAGACGCCATTTCAGAACTCCAGGCGGCTCTCCGCGAACACACCCAAGGCCTACGTAAAACGTTGATTGAGCAGCTAGGTGGTAGAAAAGACCTCAGACACCCAACAGAGCGAAAATGACCTCCGTGCAGCGGGGCCGGGACAACACAGAAAGATTGCGGGAACTCGCGGCTCGAATCGCAGCCGAGCACGAACACGATAAATCTACGGAGCTCGTCAATGAATTCAACGAAACTCCTAGACGGCAAACAAGGCTCTCAGGAGTCACCGAAACACCGTAACTGAGGAGCACGAAGACCCGAACTGTCGGAAGGCACGGCTTGGTCAGCAGCTTTCGAGTCGCTGATGACATCCGGGTACTTCTTGGCAAGAAAAGCCATTCTGACTCGGAATTCTTCTGTATCATTCTTCTTCATCGAACTCAATATCTCTTCATGGATCGAGCGTACCATTTGAGCATGAGCAGAATACATTTGTCGGTTCCGGCTGATCGGATCGTCGCTGCCGACGCCTTTGTTAGAGGAGTCCCCGAAGACGAAGAAGAAGAAGAAGAAGAAGAAGAACAAGAGGACGACCAAGAAGAAGGCGAAGAGGATGACGACGAAGGAGAAGGCTATTCGGAATGAAGACCGCCATGCCTCGTGGCGTTCTGCGGGAAGCTGAAAGCCAACGTGATCGAGCGTCCCAGCCAATGCTGCCGTGTTCCACAGTGGCCCGTCAGAGCCATTCACATCCCCACCCCACGCCGTTAGGCTGATGGTGAGCAGACTTCGGGGGAGGGCTGTTCAAACGAGCGTCCCACGACTCGAAAGAGTTTGGGACGTTTTGTTTTGCAAACGAGTTCTCTACCTGCGAGGTGAGCGGAGGTGTAGACGCTTGACGGTTAGGAAGCCTGAGCCTGCTTGACGAGATGTAAACGGGCACGGGTCATTTCTCTCATCTTGTCTACCGAATGAATCCTGCGGCCAAGGTCAGCGACTTGGGCAAGTTCACGCTGAATTGCTAGCAGCCGTTCCTGTCTCTCGCCGTGAGCGACTTGAGCCTCTGTTGTTGTCGTCATTTCTCGAAGACGATATTCCTGATTTGACTCTTGAATCTGCGCGATCTCAGCGCGAAGGCGTGCAATCTTTTCCCGAAGCACTTCTAGATGATCCATACCATGAGGATACCTCACTGAACCGCTTTCGGCAGGTTGGGTAGTGTGGGAGTTTGAATATCGACGGGCTTGTCCCCTAGGGCCGCTTTGTGGGACACTGCAGAACGTGGCACAGCCTGAACGGGTCATAGAGTCCAAGCCAGAGGACAACTTTCTGCGTGCTCGGTGCTCTGTTTGCCCCCAGCGTCCGATTTAATGTCGTGGGCAATACCCTCGCAGACAAGACGCACTTGCGGCAGATGTTTGACATTCATTTTCGGCAAGCTGCCCACATGCGCGTGGAGGCCATCGGAGCCAAGGACTCTGCAAAGTGACTACCGATAAGGCGTCCTCGTGATCCCAACGCCTTTGAATCGCGTCGGTCGCCAATCCCGCGAAGTTGGGGTTAATCCGACGCCGGAGAATGGTATCGCTGATGGGAACGAAATTTCATAACATCCTTCGTAACAACTGCGCTTAAAAGTGCTCTTTCTTGCCTATCTTCAAAGTGGGAAACCGCTTGAATCAAAAGAAACATTTTAGGGTTCAGAGGTGTAATCGGCAGGTCAGCGGTTCAAGTCTGCCCGTCGGCTCCCTTCTTCAAGCTCGCGAGCCCAGTGGGGGAGCAGAACTTAATCCTGCGGGAACGGTTCGACCCGGAGATCCAGCAAGATCGCTTCGCAAACCTATTTCTTAACCGGGGCATCCCATCCGTGATCGAGGCGGTTGAGGTTTCACTGAATGAACCTAAATTTCGGGAAACTCTCGGATTCTGCTCAGCACATGATCGACAGTATCATGGCGCGGCTTCCTTCGTTGGTGGTCGCGATTGCCGTTTTTGTTCTCTTTTACATTCTCAGCATCTTTGTCGGACGCATCATTCGCAGCGCAACACGCGCGCATCGGCAGAATCTTGGGATGGCTTTCGCGCGGTTGATCGGGGCCGGAATCATCCTGCTGGGTTTTTTGGTCGCTTTCTCAATTGTTGCCCCTTCCTTCCAGGCGGGTGACCTTATAAAGGTTCTCGGCATCGGCAGCGTTGCCATCGGATTCGCTTTTCAAAACATTCTGCAGAATTTTCTTGCAGGCTTGCTGTTGTTATGGGCAGAACCCTTTCGTGTGGGTGATGAAATCAAGTTGGACCCCTACGAAGGAACGGTCGAAGAGATCCAAGCCAGAGCCACGATCAGCAAGACCTACGATCAAAGGAGAGTGGTCATTCCGAATGCCGATTTGTTCACTCACTCCGTCATCGTGAACACCGCGTTTGACATTCGCCGATGGGAACACGATCTGACCGTAAAAAGCGCCGAGAATTTCGAAGAATTAAGGTCTGTGATCGTCAATGCGGTGAAACGTGTCGCCGCCGTTCTTTCAGACCCCGGTCCGGAAGCGCTGCTCGTGGATTTGGGCGATCCAGGCTCGAATATTCTTAAGCTACGGATTTTATGGTGGACCAAGTCTCCTCGTCAGCACGAAATGCTCACTTCGTATGACAGTGTCTTGACGGCGATACGACAAGCGCTCAGCCGCTATGAAACAGGTGGCCGTCGTGATCAAGGTCGCGCTGCCTAGCTTAGTTTTTCATGCCCTTCAGGCACAACGAACAATGAAACGGGTCCTCGCAGCCGGCCTTGTGCGGGTGGCGGGGTGATTCTATCGTTGGGAATAGCAGCGCGGCTGGAGAGGTTGTCTGTGGAGTCGCGAGAACCCGCGGTCTTAGTTTGACCCGGACGCCGTTATGAACAACGGACTGTAGCCCTCATCTTCGATGGGGAGCGCGTAGGAGAGATTATCTTGATTCAGGCGTCCCTTCCGCTGTTGCTCAAGGAGAAAGGGAGCTATGGAAGTGCTCCATTCGCGGTGCTGCGGAATCGACATTCACAAGAGAAGCATCACGGTCTGTGTACTGATCGGGGAAGCAGGCCGAAAGGAACAAAAACATCTACGCGAGTTCGCGACCACCACCTCGGAAATTCTGAACTGCCCGGACTGGTTGCGAAGTCTGGGCTTCACCCATGTGGCGATGGAGAGTACGGGAGTTTATTGGCGCCCGGTCTGAAACCTGTTGGAAGGGCAGTTTGACTTGCTGCTGGCCAATGCCACACACATGAGGAACGTACCGGGACGAAAGACTGACATCAAAGACTGTGAGTGGATTGCTCAACTGTTGCAGCACGGATTGCTGAAGCCCAAGTTTTGTGCCCAATACGGTATTACGAGACTTGCGGGAACTCAGCCGGGATCGCACTAGTTTGGTGGCCGAACGGTCACGCCTGAAGAACCGAATCCAAAAGATCTTGGAAGAGGCCAACATCAAATTGGGATCGGTGGCCAGTGACGTGTTGGGAAAGAGTGGTCAAGCGATGCTCACGGCCATGGTCGAAGGCCAGGAGAATCCTCAGCCACTGGCGGACTTGGCCCTGGGGCAATTCCGCCTGAAGATTCCTCAACTCGTGGAGGCTCTCCGGGGGCGAGTCCGTGGTGTACATCGCTTCCGTTTGAAGCAACACCTGGAGCGGGTGGACTTCATCGACGCCCAGATTGCTCAACTGGAGGCCGAGATCGAAAAGCAGAATGCACCTTTCGACGAGGCGGTCTCACTGTTAGCCGAGATCCCTGGTTTCGACCGGACCACGGCTTGGAGCGTAATTGCCGAAATTGGGATCGACATGAACCAGTTCCCCTCGGCTGACCATTTGGCTTCCTGGGCGGGAGTCTGCCCCGGAAACAATGAAAGCGGAGGTAAAGCGGGAAGACTCGCAAGGGAAGCCGCTGGCTGCGCCAGAAGCTCTGTCAGAGTGCTTGGTGCGCATCCCGGTGCAAAAACAGTTACTTCACTGCCTTCTTCCAGCGAATCGCCGCTCACAGGGGGCGCAAGCGAGCGATCGTGGCCGTCAGTCATTCCTTGCTCGTCGTCTGCTATTACCTGCTCCAGCGCAGATGTCGTTTCCAGGACTTGGGGGTCAATTACTTCGACCAGCTCAATCAGGAAAAACTTACTCGCTATTTCGTCAAACGGCTAACCCGACTTGGCCACAGAGTCACCCTCGAACCCGGTTCGGCCGCAGCTTAAATCCGTTTCAGGAAAGCTAGGGTGTTGCTCAGGCGATTTCAAGCCGAGCTAAATCAAGGAAAAGGCTAGTGCATGCCGGCAGCACATGGAATGTGACCGCAGCCACCTGCGATCTCTACTTCGTCGGCACCAGCGTCCTTGCACAATTGACTGCTTATCGTTAGGCCTTGCCTCACCATTTACAAGAAAGATGTGCGCACTTCTTTGTTTCCGCTTTCGCCATGACTTTCCCTTTCTATTCTGTTTGATGTGACTCCAGTCCAACGTTGGATGCAAGGCCCAGCAAAGTGTTTGGATGGAAAGTGGCCTCAGACTCGCATACGCCGTCGGTCGTATAGGGGGGTACTGCTGCGGCCGATACCTCGACGAACGGGGGCGTGTATTTCGCGTTTAGCCAGGCCGCGTAAGTCCGTCGTCTCCTCGGCGCAGGCTGCGCTGAATCTCGCTCGCCGCCCGCCTGCCACTCGCGATCGCGCCATGAACAGTTCCATTGTGGCCAGAGATGTCGGTGGCTTCCCCGGCAAAAAACAATGTGTTCTCAATCGGACTGGCTAATGCCGCTTGCGCGCCATCTCCGCCGACCTTTGCATGGCTGTAGGCCCCGCGCGAGAATGGATCATTCTGCCAATCGTGAAAGTAAGCATGTTGGAGCAGGCTTTCCAATTCTTGCGTACTGACGCCTAGCAGGCGATTGAGCGTTTGAAGACTCTGTTCAACCACAAACGCTTCATTTTGGCCGGAAAGCCTCTCCGCACAACGAAACGGCGCCCAACCGGTAATAATCGGCAATCTCTCGGGCATTGTCGTCCACCAAGTAGGGAAACAGTCGTCCTGCGAGAAAAGAAAACTCATCTTGGCCAAAGTCTTGGACCCTTTACGGCGATCCTTGGGAAGCCGCACCCAGAAGCGCTCACGAAATCGAAGAGTGACGCGAATTACCTTTCCCATAGCCAGCTTGCTTAGCGCGCGCTTTTTTTGGCGAGGCAGGTCCGGAGCGAACCGCACGGCGCCGTTCTCTTCAGTGGAAGCCCGGAGCACGCCTAGCGGCAGAGTGATAAGAACACGCGGCGCCGCGAAGCTAGTCGAACCATTTGCTCTTACTTCAACATTCCCCGGACGCCAGTGAATGCTGTCGACCTTGATACCAAGCTGTATAGAAACCCCGGCATTGAGGAGCTGTTTTTGGAAGATTTCGATCAGATCCGCGTATCCATGCTGCGCTCGAAAAGCGCGATCTCCTTCGATTCGTTCCTCAGCGCGCATTCCCTTTAGCAGCCAATGCACGCTCACCTGCGACGGATCAGCGGCGTTAAAGCCGGTGACGTAACTCAACGCCCGCTCTTTGGCCTCTTGAAGCCTACGATTGGTTTTCGACTGACGACAACAATGCTTCAGGAAATCCACGAATGACTCATCCGGCGTCTGGTCGTCCATCTGCTTAAGAATTTCGTCCACCTCTGAGAAGAAATCGCACTTGCCCAAGTGTCCGCTTTGAACACACCAGTTGTCCCCATCGACTTCTTTCACTCGGACCCGCCGCTTCTTAAGCAGGTCCCATATTTCAGGAGGCCGTCCGTGAATGAATTCAGCCCCAAGTTCGACCGGAGCGTGACACACTGGATCGGAAAGCGTAAATATGCGTCCGCCGATTCGGTTGCGCGCATCCAATATCGATACCGCGAGTCCAGCTTGTCCGAGTTCAGTTGCAGCGGCTAGCCCTGCGGCGCCCGCGCCAATGATGACGATGTCTGGGGGAATGGACATGTCGAAAGAAACCCGTCGCACGAACAGATAACTGAACTAGATGCCGACCACGGGTCCTTCGCTGCTGACAAAATGGACTCAATCTTTGCCCATTGACGAGCTGGATGCCTCAGGGCGCACTTTTCTTGCAGGCTACTGGAAACAGCCCAGTAGTCATCCAACGTCCATGACCTTGCCGCTTAATAAAAAGTACCGCCCCATGGACGCGATGCCGGCTTCCGAGCTCCCTGCGGGGCCCGAGTGGCAATACGAACCTAAGTGGGACGGCTTTCGCTGCCTCGCCTTTCGGGACGGCAAGCGCGTTGATCTGCAATCGAAGGCTGGCAAGCCTCTGACTCGTTACTTCCCGGAACTTGCTACGGCTCTGATGGCACTTCCGGCTAAGCAATTCGTTTTAGACGGAGAGATCGTCATTCCGCAAGACGGAGGCCTGTCGTTTGATCAACTACTCATGCGCATTCATCCCGCCGCTAGCCGGGTTTTGAAGCTGAGCAAACAATCGCCGGCTACGTTCATTGTCTTCGATCTCCTGGTCGACGAAAAAGGCAAGTCCTTGGTAAATCTGCCGCTTCACGCCCGGCGTGAGCAACTCGAACGATTTGCGAGGAAATATTTCTCGAAGAACAAATCTATCTGCCTTTCTCCGGTAGCCGAAGACGTCTCGGTAGCGCGAGAGTGGTTTCATATGGGCGTCGGGCTGGACGGAGTTGTCGCCAAGCGCCGTGACCTTCCATACCAAAGCGGCGAGCGCACCGGCATGCAGAAGATCAAAAAACAGCGCACCGCCGACTGCGTGGTGGGAGGATTCCGCTACCTGGAAAAGAGCCCGCTGGTAGGATCGCTACTTCTTGGTCTTTACAACAATGAAGGTCCGCTCGACCACGTTGGGTTCACTTCCTCCATCCGCGATGAGGAGCGCCCGGCAATAACTAAAAGACTCGAAAAGTTAATCAAGCCCCCAGGTTTCACCGGCAAAGCGCCCGGTGGCCTGAGCCGTTGGAGCACAAAGCGCTCCGCGGAATGGCAGCCGGTCAAACCAAGTCTCGTCCTTGAAGTGCAGTTTGATCACTTCACCGGCGGACGCTTTCGTCATGGAACAAAGTTCCTGCGCTGGCGTCCGGAGAAAGCGCCTCGAGATTGCACTGTGAAGCAAGTGCAGCGCGAGAACCGCTCCGCGCTGGCACTGCTCTGAGCCGTTGTGTGGCTCCCAGCTACTCCCCTGGAATTCCCAAGTCCTCAATGTGTGTCAGCAAATCTGCCGGATCTTGATAGACGCGGAAGGCGCCCGCTCCCTCTAGCTAAGCTAAGCTAGTTCCTGTGGGCCGTAGCCACCGGAAAGCAGCCCCACTCCGAGACCGTTCTTGCGGCCCGCCGCAAGTAGACCCCAAACGCTGTCGCCAATAACAACAGAATCGCTTACCGATACTCCCAATCGCTCCGCAGCTACCACGAAAACATCCGGAGCTGGTTTTGCTTCGGCGACGTCGTCGCCGGTAATCACAGGAACATTCGAAGCCAGGTCAAACTTCTTTAACAACCGAGCGGTGTGGCGTTGGTTGCCGGTTGTAGCGATGGCCCATTGAACCCGGACCTTTGCCAAATGTCTCAGGAGCTGCTGAGATCCGGCGGAATTTCATTTCGACGGATGCTTTTTCCGAAATTGATATCGTGTTTCTTTTCAAGACGATCAATCGAGAGGTTTCTGCGGCGTGGCCGAATGTCCCTGAGCAACTTGCGAAGGAAGGATCGGCCGCTCATGCCAACATGGCGATGAATCTTCCAATTCGGCGCCAGGATCCCTTCGCTTCTTAACGCATCGCTCCACGCCGCAACATGCTCATGTACGGTCGACGAGAGTGCCGTCCAAATCGAATACCAGCGCTGGCAACCCCAGCTTCTCGCCCGAAAGATGCGCCGCGAACTCTCGCTCATGGCGTGCGATTTCCTTGCTGGAACACTTTGCCTGCGAGGTCGCGCGTCCCCGCTCTTTCGCTGCACGTGTTCTCTCTGTTTTTAACGCCGCCTTTATGCGGCCTTCTTCCTGGGAACCTTGGCTCCCTTTTTTCGAGCCTCCGAGAGCCCGATGGCGATGGCCTGTTTGCGGCTCTTCACCGTGCCCCCCTTCCCACCCCTGCCTGACTTCAGCGTGCCGCGCTTCTTCCGGCGCATGGCACTCTCCACTCGCTTGCTTGCTGCTTGTCCATACTTGCGGCCGCCCGATTTCCGGGAACCCTTCTTCTTTGCTGGCATAGAAATCCTCCTGCAATTTACTGATGAAATTGTAGCAGGGTTGGCACAGCACCATTGGCTCTGAAAAGAGGACACCCTACGACCTTTGGCGGACCAGAGTGCGCAACGCACATAGCCGCATAGCACTGTCCAGCAACACTTCGTGGTGAGTTGCCATCTCAAGGCTTATCAATTTCTCGATTCATTCGGAGTATTCCCCATGCAGCGCAGAGAATTTCTTAAAAGCGCCGCAACCTGCGCTGTTGCCAGCACTCTTCCCAAAGCGTTCGGCCAGCAAGAGAATCCTTTTCCGGCAAATCAGATCCACAGGAGGCTGGTTCCATGAACCAAATCCCACTGACCTCATCGCCAGGCACTTTATCTGGCGAGATGCTCTACCGCATCCTGGGACGCACCGGTGAGCGGATTTCAGCCATCGGTCTGAGTGGCTTTCACATTGGCAAACCGAGCCGAACCGATGACGACAGCATTCGCTTGATTCGTACCGCCATCGATCGCGGCATGACCTTCATGGATAACTCTTGGGACTATAACGATGGCCAGAGTGAGGTGCGCATGGGGAAGGCCCTGAAACATGGTTATCGTCAGAAAGTGTTTCTCATGACAAAAATTGATGGCCGGACTAAAGAGATAGCCGCGCGCCAAATCGAGACTTCACTGGAACGTCTGCAGACTGATCACATCGATCTATTGCAGCATCACGAGGTGATTCGCTTCGATGATCCGGACCGAATATTCGCGAGGGGGGCGCCGCGGAAGCCATTGTCGAAGCCCAACAGGCTGGAAAGATTCGCTACACCGGATTCACTGGCCATAAAGATCCGCAGATGCACCTTTACATGCTGAAAGTGGCCGCGGATTAGTTCCACCTTGACTCCGCCCAAATGCCCCTCAATGTCATGGATGCTCACTTTCGCAGCTTCGGTCAGATGGTGTTGCCTGAACTGGTCAAGCAACAGATCGGCGTGCTCGGCATGAAGTCAATGGCAGACGGTGTGATCCTGAAAAGTAAGACTGTGACGCCCATCGAATGTCTTCACTACGCATTGAGTCTTCCGACAGCGGTGGTGATTACGGGAATCGATAAGCCTGAGGTACTCGACCAGGCATTCGAAGCGGCCAAAACCTTCCACCCGCTGAATCGCGAACAGATTGCCCAGCTCTCAGCGAAGACCAAAGAAGCGGCCGCAACAGGGAAGTACGAAATCTACAAGACTACGTCGCACCACGATTCGACTGCCAAGCATGCGGACTGGCTGGGTGGAGATACGCCCGCGGTCCAGAAACTTGCACCGGCCTGAGCTGCCATGTCTTGCACCTCTAGACCATCTCTCGAACTTTCTCCGAGAGCGGGCTCACCGTGCGATAGAACAACGCGGTGCGAACTGCAAGATCGGTCAGGTTCTCCACATGATTCGGTCCCGAGAGGGAGCGCTTTATCCTGGAATCCGCGTGAGGTCACAAGGCGGTAGCCCAGCTTTTCAGTCACCCTCTCTATCTGTTACTGTTTTCAGTCCGCCATGCCAGCGATTCTCGAACGCGAAAGGATCAGAACCGCGTGATCGTCGGGGTTCCGAAAGAGAGTTATCCGGGGGAACGTCGCGTGTCTCTGGTTCCCATGGTGATCCCAAACCTCACCAAGGCCGGATTCGAAGTCGTGGTCGAATCTTGCGCGGGAGAAGCAGCTGGCTACCCCGACGCAGCTTACACTGACAAAGGAGCAAAGATTTTGCCAGACCGTGCTGCCGTGTTCGGCGCGGCAGATGTTGTGGTTCAAGTACTGTGCTACGGCTCGAATGATGTAACCGGCGAGGCCGATCTCGCTCTCTTTCGCCGCGGCCAGGTTCTCATCGGATTCTTGCGGCCCTTTGGCTCCGCCGAGGTCGTCCGGCAAATCGCCGATACCGGCATCACCTGTTTCTCCGTGGAACTTGTCCCCCGCACCACGCGAGCCCAAAGCATGGACGCACTTTCCTCCATGG
>Ga0066709_100004107_pt1 | contig 11476 bp, 12 predicted proteins | sample GraSoiAngelo_158_FD_79665 | JGI IMG/M metagenome (GOLD analysis project Ga0066709, IMG submission 79665) | Grasslands soil microbial communities from the Angelo Coastal Reserve, California, USA - 14_1009_16_30cm | ecosystem: Environmental > Terrestrial > Soil > Grasslands | place: USA... | reverse complement strand
CGAGCGTGTCAGCGGCGTTGTAGGCGCAGACGACCACCGACACGCGCGGCCACGTCTTCTTCTTCTCGGCCGAAAACGGCGCGTTCGCGAACGCCGCCGCGACGGCGACCGCCGCGGGCTTCAGGGTGCGATCGCGATCGACGAGCCCGAACTTCCAGTCGTCGATCGCGCACCCGCCGCGCCACCACTCGTCGGTCCACGAGTACGCCATGACGCCGCACGCGCCTTCTTCGAACGCGGCGCGGATGTGCATCGACGTGATCTCGGCCTGTCCCGCTTCGCCTTCGCGGATCGAATCGGCGCCTGCCTCGGCGAGGAGCAGCGGTTTGTGTCCCGCGATGTGCTGCAGCCGCGCCAGGTACGCGCGCAGCTCCGGCTCGCGGTGCAGGTACACGTTGAAAGCACAGAGATCGAAGAACGACAGGTCGAGAAACTCCGTCGGCGGAAAGTTCACGTAGGTGAACAGGCTCTCGGGCGACGCGCTCTTCGCGTCCTCATAGAGCGCGCGCAGGTAGTTCTCGACGCGCACGCGGCCGTGCCAGCGCACGACGCCGGCAGGGATCTCGTTTCCCAGCGCGAAGGCGAGGAGCGCCGGATGATCACCGAGCTCGCGCACCCTGCCGGTCAGCTCAGCGCGGATCTGCCGCCGCAGGTTCCGGTCGTCGAGAAACGCGACGTGCTGCGGCCACGGCAGCCCGACCATGACCTGCAGTCCGCGCCGCCCGGCCTCGTCGAGCAGTTCGCGTGGCGGCACCGTGTAGGTGCGAACGGTATTCAGGCCAAGGCTGGCCATCAACCGGAAGTCTTCGGCGATCTGGGGCGGGGAAGGGAACTGGTAGCCGTCCGAGTCAGGCGCGAACGTCCCATAGGTGACGCCTTTGACAAAAAAGCGCGCACCCGCCTCCGCGCTGCGCGCTTCGGAGCGCAAGCACAGGAACTTGCCGTCGGTTGCGACTCGAGCGGACGCCGATGGCGTCGGCTCATGGCGCGCCACGGGCCCGGTCTGGACTGCTGTACTCACAGTAGGTAGCTGCTCGAGAAAGGGCAGCAACTACCTATTGTATCAGCAGTTACCGGTCGATCCTTACGCTGCCTGAGAAGGTCTTGAACCTCAGCGACGAGCCGTCGGCCCCGCCGCCGAGCTCGGCCGACAGATTGCGCCGGCTGCTGCTGTGGAGCGTCAGCGGCATTTCCGAGTTGAGGCGGCCGCTGAACGAATTGAAGGTGACGTGTCCGCGCGCGTTTTCGGGCACGTGCAGTTGAATGTTGCCGCTGAACGTGTCGACGGTGATCGACTGCTGGTCCTGCCAGTTCTTGGAGCGGATGTCGACGGGACCGCTGAATGTGTGCGCCCGGACCGACCCGGTGATGTCGTTCAGCTGAATCCGCGACGAGAAGCCATGGACGCGCGAGGAGCCCTCGACGCCGTCGACGGTTATGGCGGCGCTGAAGGTATTCAAATCGAGGTTGGTGCGCCGTGGAACGGCGATATCGAGGTCCGTTTCGACGACGTTGTTCCGCATGCCGTCCCACCAGGAGTACTCGCGGTGGTTCGTGTCGATGACGAGGGTCGATCCTTCTCTATGGATGTCGAGCTTGATGCGATCGAGGCGGTCGCGGCTGGCGTGCCGCACCGCTTCGACCGCGACCTCATTCTTGTCGGAGGCGGTGATCGTCACGCGGCCCGAAAACGTCTTCACGCGGAGCGTGCCGCCCGGCTCGAAGGCGACCGTCCGGCTGATCTTCTCGGTCTCGTCGAAGAGGCTCGCGCCGAACGCCGGAGCTGCGAACGCAACGAAGGCCGCGGCGACAAGTATTTTTCGCATGAGTGCTTTGACGGCAGGTTCGAGGGAATCGTTCGGTTGCTGGTTGCTGGGGCTGGTTGCTGGGGCTGAGGACTGGAGCTTGCCTCAGCGGGATTCCGAATCCAGTTTCAAAGTCCCGGTGTAAAGAGCCATTCCGACGACGGCATCGATGCCGAGTGAGTCCAATTCGTCGATTTCTGCCTGCGTGGTGATGCCGCCGGCGGCCGTGACGCGGCGCGGCGTCACGCGCGCGACAGCGAGGATTGCCTCCATGTTGGTGCCTCCCATCAACCCTTCGGTATCGACGTGTGTGTAGAGAAACTCATCGCAATACGGCTCGAGGGCGCGCACGGCCTCCTGCGGCGTCAGCGGCAGCGGCGTTTTCCATCCGTGAATCACTACGTATCCGCCGCGGCTGTCGACGGCGGCGATGACGCGCTCACGACCGACCGCGTCGGCCAGCGACGCGGCGAAGTCGACGTCCGGACGGCCGTCCTTGAACAGCGCGGACCCGGCGATGACCTGATGCGCGCCGGCGGCGAGGACGTCCTGCGCGCGCGCGACCGTGCGAATGCCGCCGCCGACGCGGCACGAGAGGACACCCGCGATCTGCCGGACGAGCGCGAGATTGTCGCCCGACGCCATCGCGCCGTCGAGGTCGATCACCTGCACTTTCGGGAACCGCTCGAACCGCCGCACCCACCGGAAGACGTCATCGTCGCGGATCGCGAGGCGCTCGCCCTGCACGAGTTGGACGACGGCGCCGTCTTTGAGATCGATGGATGGGATGAGCATTCGTGGATTCACAGACGCACCGGGATGCCGTGCGCGCGCAGATGCTGTTTCAGCGCGCGAACGCTCGTCTCCGCGTAATGAAAGATCGACGCGGCGAGCGCGGCGTCGGCGCGGCCCGCCGTGAACACCTCGACGAAATGATCGAGCGTGCCGGCGCCGCCCGACGCGATGACCGGAATCGACACTGCGCCAGAGACTGCCGCCGTCAGATCGCAGTCGAATCCGCGTTTGGTGCCGTCGCGATCGATCGACGTGAGCAGGATTTCGCCGGCGCCGCGCGACTCGGCTTCGCGCGCCCACTCGACCGCATCGCGATTCGCCGCCGTCTGGCCGCTGCGCGAGTACACGGCCGACCGATCGCCATCGCGCTTTGCGTCGATCGCGACGACCACGGCCTGACTGCCATAGCGATCGGCGAGCGTCGTGATGAGCGCCGGATCTCCGAGCGCCGCCGTGTTCAGGCTCACCTTGTCGGCGCCCGCTTCCACCGCGGCAGCCGCATCGTCCTCGGATCGAATCCCGCCGCCGACCGCGAGCGGGATGAACAGCTCGCGCGCGACCGCACGGATCGTGTCGGCGAGCGCGCGCCGCGCTTCGATCGTCGCCGTGATGTCGAGGATCACCAGCTCGTCGATCCCTTCGACGTTGTAGCGGCGCGCCAGCTCCGCGGGGTCGCCCGCGGATCGAAGGCCTTCGAAGTTCACCCCTTTGACCACGTGACCGTCGCGAACGTCGAGGCACGCGATGATGCGTTTTGAGAGCATCTGAGGTCAGCGTGGTAACGACACGGAGTTGGCAGGAGAACACTGTGCTCTCGCGTCACTCTGTGTCATCACCCGGCAAGCTCCAAGAAATTCCGCAGAATACGCAACCCGACGTCGCCGGACTTCTCCGGATGGAATTGCACGCCGGCGATGTGGGCGCGCTGGACGACCGACGCGAAGCGCGCGCCGTGTTCGGTGAATGCGATCGTGTCGCCTGTGATCGGCGCAACGTAGCTGTGCGTGAAGTACACCTGCGCGCCGGACGAGACGCCGTCGACGATCGACGCGGATCGATCGAACGTGATGTCGTTCCAGCCGACGTGCGGAACCTTGACTGGCGCGTCCGCGACGGTTGCGTCCGAGGCGGCTTCATCAACAGTGTCCGGTTTCAGACGGACTCCACCGAGCCGATAGCATCGTCCTGAGAGGACGCCGAGACCCGGCAGATCCGGCGCTTCGTCGCTCCCCTCGAACAGCCACTGCATCCCGAGGCAGATGCCGAGGAGAGGACGTCCCTCGCCGATGCGCTCGAGGATTGCCTCGGTCCACTCGCCGTCGATCGCGCGCGTCGCACCGAAATGGCCGACGCCCGGCACGATCACACCCTGCGCGGACGCAAGATCAGCTGGGCGTCCGGGCACGAACACCTCCGCGCCGACCGTCGCGAGCGCTTTCTTGACCGATGTCAGGTTGCCGGCCTTGTAGTCGATGAGCGCGATTGGAAGGTGCATCACAGCAGTCCTTTTGTGCTCGGAAGCATCTTTGCCAACCGCTTGTCTCTCGAGCAGGCGACCCGGAGCGCGCGCGCGAATGCTTTGAACACCGCTTCGATCCTGTGGTGGCTCGATCGGCCGTACAGGACCTTCACGTGGACGTTCGCTCGCGCACCGATGGCGAAGCCGTCGAAGAAATCGTGCACCAGCTCGGTCTGGAGATCGCCGACGCGGACGACCTTCACTCCCAGATCCACGACCGCGTGCGGCCGGCCGCCGAGATCGATGGCCGCGACCGCCAGCGTCTCGTCCATCGGCATCACGAAGTAGCCCGCGCGGTTGATCCCGCGGCGCGTGCCCAGCGCCTGCGACACCGCCTCGCCGAGCGCGATGCCGAGATCTTCCACGGTGTGATGCTGATCGACGTCGAGATCGCCGACCGCGTCGATCCGCAGATCGAACGCGCCGTGCCGGGCGACGAGTTCCAGCATGTGATCGAGAAAGCGGATGCCGGTGCGGACCGCGTACTGCCCTTTGCCGTCGAGGCGGATGGCGAGCACAATCTGCGTCTCGGTGGTCCGCCGATCGATCACCGCACGGCGCATAGCACCTCTTCCATCACCGCCACCGCCCGTCGCGTGTGCTCGACGATGCCGGCGCCGACTCGGATGCAGCCGGCGCAGCCCGGTTCCGTCGAGCGATCGCGGATGTAGATGCCGCGCTCGAACGCGCCGTTGACGAGTGCCGTGGTGCGATCGCCGGCGCAGAGGAGCACGAAGTTCGAGCTGCTCCTCCAATATTTCAGACCGAGACGATCGCACGCGGCGTAGAGAATCGCTTTCGACTCGGCCACCTGGTGCAGATAGTGATTGAGATGGTCGAGATCGCCGAGCGCCGCCTGCACGGCGGCGACGGCGGCGACGTTCACGCTGTACACCGGAACCGCCTCGCGAATCGGATCGAGGACGTCGGCGGCGCCAACCAGGCAGCCGATGCGCAGCCCTGCGAGCCCGAACGCTTTCGAAAACGTCCGACCGACGATCACGTTCGGAAACGAGGCCAGCTCCGGCAGGAAGGTGACGCCCGCGAACTCGGCATACGCTTCGTCGACGAACACGATGGCCTTTGGCGGCAGATGGCGCGCAATCGCGCGAATCGCGTCGAGCGGTATCGACACGCCCGTCGGGTTGTTCGGATTCGTGAGGAAAACGACGCGCGTGTTCGGCGTGATCGCTCGGAGCACCTCGTCGAGCGGAAACGAGAAGTCGGCGTGCGGCATCACCTGCACGAGCGCGCCGCCCGCGACCGCCGTGTCGAAGCGAAAGATCTCGAACGCCGGCTCCGGCACGATCGCTTCGGGCACCGGTCGGCCGCCGTCCGGCCGCAGCTGCGCCACCGACAACGCCATGATGCCTTCGTCGAGGCCGTTGGTGATCGCGACGCGGTCGGGCGGCACGCCCAGGTAGCGCGCGATGACGTCGGTCGCCGCGGCGTACGGCGGGTAGAAGCCGATTTGATCGGGGCGCAGCTTCGCGAGCGCCTCGATGACGCGCGGCGAGCAGCCGCCGGTGTTCTCGTTCTGATGCAGCCGCAAGCCGTCGTACAGCTCCGGCGGTTTCTGGTAGTGACCCACTATTTGAGCCTCAACTCCACCGATTCCGCGTGCGCCTGCAGCCCTTCGGCGCGCGCGAGCGGCAGGATCGTGTCGGCGAGCCGCGCCAGGCCGGCACGCGTGACGCGCTGCACCGCCATCACGCGCACGAAATCGGCGGCGTTCAGGCCGCCGCGAAAGCGTGCGGCGCCGCCGGTCGGCAACACGTGATTCGATCCGGTTGCGTAGTCGCCTGCCGCCTGCGCGCTGAAATCGCCGACGAACACGGCGCCGGCGACGAGCGGCCGGCGCGCGAGCGACTCCCGATCGACGACGAGATGCTCCGGCGCGAACCGGTTCGCCAGATCCATCGCCTCGTGCTCCGTTCGCGCGACGATGATGGCGCCGTTCGCCGCCAGCGACTGCTCCGCGACCGCGCGCCCGGCCGCGGCCCGGTCGACGGCGGCCGACACGCGCGCGGCGAGCGGCTCGCTCCACGTGATCAGCACGGCGCGCGCATCGGGATCGTGCTCGGCCTGCGCGACGAGATCGGCGGCGATCCACGCGGCGCGGCCCGCGCCGGCGACGATGACGATCTCGGTCGGACCGGCGTAGAAATCGATGGCGCAATCGCCCGCGACGATCGCCTTTGCCGTGGCGACGTAGCGATTGCCGGGGCCGACGATCTTGTCGACGCGCGGAATCGTCTTCGTGCCGTAGGCGAGCGCGGCCACCGCGTGCGCGCCGCCGACGCGGAACAACCGCGTCACGCCCGCCTCGACGGCCGCGGCCATGACCGCCGGCTCGGGACGCGGGCAGACGGCAATGATCTCGCGGACGCCGACGACGCGCGCCGGCACCGCGGTCATCAACAACGACGAGGGCAGCGGGAACCGTCCGCCCGGCACGTAGCAGCCGACGCGCGCCAGCGGCTCGATGCGCTGCTCGACCGACACGCCCGGGGCGACGCGGAGATCGAAGTGACGCGGAATCTGACGGAACGCGACGCGCGCGATGTGCTTCGCCGCCTGGCGGATCGCCAGCCGGACCGCCGCCTCGACCTTCGACGCCTGCTCCCGCACGTCGTCAGTCGGCACTTCGAGCGGGCCGTCGACGCCGTCGAAGCGGCGCGCGAACGCGGCGAGCGCGAGGTCGCCGCCGCTCCGCACGCGATCGACAATCGTCTGCACGCGGCGGCGGAAGGCGCGATCGATTGCCGCGTTCGCCGGCATCAGGCGCCGCAGCGCGCGCGTGTCACCGGCTTGGATGATTCGCATGCTTACTCGCGTGTCACGACATTTTTTACACGCGTGGGGCCGCACCCCCACGCGCTGCCGCGCTCGCGGCGTAGACCGCTCGCGCGGATCTAGAACAGAACGTCGCCACCGAAGTCGATCTACAACACAATCTTGTTCAACGGGTACTCGACGATCCCCTGGGCGTTCGCGGCCTTCAACTTCGGAATCAGATCTCGAACCGTGCGTTCCTCGATGATCGTGTTCACCGCGACCCAGTCGGCATCGCTCAACGCCGAAATCGTCGGGCGCTGCAGCGCCGGCAGCAACGACAGCACGCCGTCGAGATCGGCGCGTCGCACGTTCAGCATCAGGCCGACGCGCCCCTGCGCCTCGATCGCGGCCTTCAGCAGCAGCGCGAGGTTGTCGAGCTTCGTCCGCTTCCACGCGTCGGCGAGCGCCGCATGATTCGCGATCAGCTGCGTGTTCGACTCCATCACGGTATCGATGATCCGCAGCCGGTTCGCGCGAAGCGACGATCCAGTCTCCGTGACCTCGACGATCGCGTCCGCGAGCATCGGCGGCTTGACTTCGGTCGCGCCCCAGGAGAACTCGACGTTGACGTTCACGCGCTGGCGCGCGAAGTACGCGCGCGTCGCGCGCACCAGCTCGGTGGCGACGGTCTTGCCTTCGAGATCGCGTGCCGATCGAATCGTCGACTCCTCGGGCGCCGCGAGCACCCAGCGCACCCTGCCAAAACTCTGCTTGGCGTAAATCAGATCGGCGATGCTGGTGATGACGCCGGTCTTGCCGTCGCCCGCCTCGTGCTCGGCGATCCAATCCTGACCGGTGAGGCCCGCGTCGAGAACGCCGTCCGAAACGTAGCGCGCCATCTCCTGCGCGCGGATCAGCATGCATTCGATGTCGGAATCGTCGATCGCGGGAAAGTACGACCGCGAGCTGACGTAGATGTTGAACCCCGCGCGCGCGAACAGCTGAATCGTCGCGTCCTGTAACGAGCCCTTCGGGATGCCGAGCTTGAGCCTCATGTCAGCTTCCGATAGAAACACGATCGCTCGCCGGTGTGGCACACGTTTCCATCACCTAGCCGCTTCACTTTGACCAGCACGGTGTCGTCGTCGCAGTCGACGAGGATGTCGACGACTTCGAGCTTGTTGCCGGACGTCTCGCCCTTCATCCACAGCTTGTTGCGCGAGCGGCTGAAGAACGTGGCGTAGCCGGTGCGCCGCGTTTGGGCGAGCGCCTGGTCGTTCATGAAGCCGACCATCAACACTTCGGACGACTCGGCGTCCTGGATGACGGCCGGGACGAGCCCATCGAGCTTGGAATAGTCCATAAAAGCACCCCACCGCGCAAAGGCCGCGCGGTGGGGACCCCGCTAAAAACAAAAAACCCCGCCGTGGGGCGGGGCGCCGTGTGGGTCCTGGGTCCGTTGTCGTTGGTGCCTGGTCCCGGGTCGACCTAGATCACGCGCGCTCCGCCGCCAGATGGCGGTGATGATGGCGCGCGCGATGGCGAACGCGGAACATGGAGCCGAAAGGGTAGTCGATCGCCAACTGAGGTGTCAACGAGCGGCGCGACGGTTGGGGGGACGACGCGGCGGCTCGGCCTCGCGCGCCACCATCACTTCGGTCGACTTCACGATCGCGAGCGCCTCGTCGCCGCGGCGCAGCTTCAACTCCTCGACGGCATCGCGCGTGATGACGGCGGTGAGCGTCTGGTCGCCGATCCGCAGCCGCACCTGCGCGAGCAGGCCTTCCACGCGCACCTCGTCGACGTAGCCGCGCAGCTGATTGCGTCCGCTGATCGAGACGATCGCGCCGGTCCGTTCGCGGGCGGCCGTGCGCACGGCCGCGGTCGACGGCGCGAGCAGCCGATCGACCTCGGTATCCGCGATCCGGTGGTGGCCGCCCGTCGTCGTCCTCGTGCGGACGCGGCCCTGATAGATCCACTGTTTCAGCGTCGAGTAGCCGACGCCGAGCCGCTCGGCGGCCTGCCTCACAGTCAGCAACATGGCCAGTACCGTTCAGTGATTCGGCTCGAATCATATTAAAATGTGCAGTCATTGTGAAGCGATTCGTAGCGGCGTCGGCCGCCGCCGCGCTGCTGGCCGCTGCCGGATGCCGCCAGTCGATCGATCGCCGGCCGCCGCGCGCCCGCGTCCGGGTCGCCGCCGCTGCGGACCTCAACGCCGCGATGGGCGATCTCGTCGCGCGGTTCAGCGGTTCGCACGCCGTCGACGTCGAGGCGTCGTACGGATCGTCGGGGACCTTCTACGCGCAGCTGCTCAACGAGGCGCCGTTCGACGTGTTCTTCTCGGCGGACCTCGAGTATCCGAGGCAGCTCGCCGCCCGCGGTCTGACGCTCGACGGCGGCGAATTCCAGTACGCCGTCGGCCGCCTCGTCGTATGGGTTCCCAACTCGTCATCGGTCGACGTCGGTCGCACGGGGCTGAAAGGGCTTGCAGCCGCGTCGATCGCGCACGTCTCGATCGCGAATCCGGATCATGCGCCGTATGGACGCGCGGCAGTCGCGGCGCTGCGCTCGGCCGGCGTGTACGACGCGGTGCAATCGAAGCTCGTGTTCGGGGAGAACGTCGCGCAGGCGCTGCAGTTCGCCCAGAGCGGCGCCGCCGACGCGGCCGTCGTCGCGCTGTCGCTTGCCCTGGCGCCTGCGGCGCGAGACAGAGGGCGCTACGCCGAGATTCCGCTCGATCAATACCCGCGGATCGATCAGGGCGGAACGATTTTGAAATGGGCCGCTGACGTGGAAGCGGCGCGCGCGCTGCGCGCGTACGTGCTGAGCGCGGACGGACGCGCCGTTCTGCGGCAATACGGCTTCTTCGTGCCGAACGAGTAGTTGTGGACTGGACCGCCCTCTGGCTCAGCGTGCGCCTGGCGACCGCGACCACCGCCGTGCTGCTGGCGCTCGGCATCCCGCTCGCGTATTGGATCGTCTTCTCGCCGTGGCGCTGGAAGTTTCTGGTGGAAGCAATCGTGGCGGTGCCGCTGGTCCTGCCGCCGACCGTGTTGGGCTTCTACGTGTTGATCGCGATCGGTCCGCTGAGCCCGGTCGGTCGCGCGTACACGCGGATTGCCGGTCACGGCCTGCCGTTCACGTTCGAAGGCTTGCTGATCGCGTCGGTGCTGTACTCGATGCCGTTTGCCGTGCAGCCTTTCAGTGCGGAGTTCGCCTCGGTCGATCGCCGTCTGCTCGAGGCGTCGTGGTCGCTCGGCGTGTCGCGGATCGCGACGTTCGCCCGCGTCGTGCTGCCACTGTCGGTGCGGGGCCTCGTGACCGGCATCGTTCTCAGCTTCGCGCACACGCTCGGCGAGTTCGGTGTCGTGCTGATGGTCGGCGGCAACCTGCCGGGCGTGACGCGCACCGTCTCGATCTCGATCTACGACGCGGTGCAGGCGCTCGACTACCGGTCGGCGTCGCAGACGTCGCTGCTGCTGCTCATCGTATCGTTCGTCATCCTCGCGTCGACCTATTCGCTTCAGCGTTCGGTATGGATCAAGCCGCGCCATTAGTCGTCTCGACCGAACATCGATTCGCGAGCGGCTTTGCAGTCGCAGCGGCGATGAGCGTCGACGTGGCGCCCGGTTCGATCCTCGTGCTGTTCGGACCGTCCGGCGCAGGAAAGACGACCGTCCTGCGTCAGATCGCCGGGCTCGATCGTCCGGACGCGGGAACCATTCGCTTCGGCGAGCACACGTGGTTCGATTCGGCCGCCGGTATCTGGCAGCCGCCTCAGCACCGCCGCATCGGGTTGGTTTTTCAGGAACCGGCGCTCTTTCCACACCTGTCGGTGGAGGAGAACATCAGGTATGGCGTCCGATACGCGTCGGACCGGTGTCGGACCCGTGTCGGACCCCTGTCGGAAATTGCCACGATGCTGGGGGTTGATCCGATCGAGAAACGATCGGCTCGGCGGCTGTCGGGCGGCGAGGCGCGGCGGGTCGCGCTGGCGCGGGCGCTCGCGCCCGGGCCGCAGTTGCTGCTGCTCGACGAGCCGTTCGCCGCGCTCGACGCGCCGACGCGGACGCGTTTGCGCCACGACGTCAGGGCGCTGCTCCATCGGCTCGGGACGCGCGCCGTCCTCGTGACGCACGACCGCACCGAGGCGATGGCGATGGGCGACGAGATGGCGGTCATGATCGACGGGCGCGTCCGACAGGTGGGACCGATTGCCGACGCGTTCAGTCATCCCTCCGACGCCGCCGTCGCCGCATCGCTCGGCGTCGAAGCGGTGCTGCCGGCGCGCGTCACGGCGTCGAGCGGCGGGCTGCTCACCGTGGCGGTCGCGCAGATGGAACTGCACGTGGCCGAGCGCGAGCCGACGCCGCCCGGCACCGACGTCTACGCGTGCATCCGCGCGGAGGACGTCACGATCGAGACGGCGTCACACCCCCGCGCGAGCGCCCGTAATCATCTGCCCGCACGCGTCGTGGCCATCGCTCACGAAGGCCCGATCGATCGCGTCACGCTTGATTGCGGATTCAAGCTCGATGCGCTGATCACACGCCAATCGCGCGAAGAATTGGAGCTG
>Ga0066709_100004105_pt1 | contig 11478 bp, 9 predicted proteins | sample GraSoiAngelo_158_FD_79665 | JGI IMG/M metagenome (GOLD analysis project Ga0066709, IMG submission 79665) | Grasslands soil microbial communities from the Angelo Coastal Reserve, California, USA - 14_1009_16_30cm | ecosystem: Environmental > Terrestrial > Soil > Grasslands | place: USA... | reverse complement strand
GCGAGCAACAATCCCCCGATTCCACCGAGAATGGCGATCGGAAAGCCTTCGATGAGAAGTTGAGTCAGCAGGCGTCCCCGGCCGGCGCCCATCGCGGAGCGCACGGCAAATTCTTGTTGGCGCGCCGTCGCTCGAGTGAGCATAAGATTGGCGATATTCGCGCAGGCGATCAGCAGGACGAATGCAACGGCACCTAACAGGATCAGCAGAGCGGAGCGGACGTCGCCGACTAATTGCTCGCGCACCGGCACGACTTTCGCGCCGATTCCCTTATTTTCGGGAAACTGCTGCTCAAGCTGGCTGGCGATGCCGGACAATTCGGTCGCAGTGGCTTTCAGATTTGTAGCTGGCTTCAGACGCGCAATCACGTTGAGGTAATGATTTCCGCGGGTGTCCATTTCGTCTTTTGGTGCGTAAGATAAAGGAACCCACAAATCCACCCGGGGAAGGTCGTCAAAGAACGGCATGCCCTTTGGCAGGACGCCGGCGACCGTATATTCCTGGCTGTTCAGCCGCAGATTGCGGCCCACAATGTCCCGATTTCCACCGAATTTGGTTTGCCAGAACGCGTAGCCGAGCAGCACGGACCGGTGGCGTCCCCATTGCTCCTCTTCCGGCAGAAACATGCGCCCTAAGATCGGATTTACGCCCAGAACCGAAAACAGGTTTGCCGAAATCGCCGCGCCCTGCAGGCGTGACGGTTCTTCGCCGGGGAGCTCTAGGTTGAAGCCCGCATAGGTGTACGCCGCCATCCCGGAGAAGACTCGATTGCGATCGCGAAATTCGCGGAAGTCGGGCGCCGCCAAGCCGCTGATGGGCACGCCTTGCGAGATCATTGTGCTCCAGACAAAAACGAGTTTGCCGGGATCTTTATACGGAAGCGGCTGCAGGAGTACGGAGTTAACGACAGAGAAAATCGCGCTGTGGGCGCCGATGCCGAGCGCCAGCGTCAATACGGCGACAACCGTGAAGCCAGGATTCTTCCACAGCCTGCGAGCAGCGAAGCGCATGTCCCGCCAGCACGTGTCCAGAAAGGATTCCCAGCCGGCAGTGCGGACGACTTCCTTGGTAACTTCGAGACTTCCCCGCTCAAGGCGCACAGCGCGAAGCGCATCCTGGCGGCTTAAGCCTTGGTTCATCTTCTCTTCGGCCGCCATTTCGAGGAAGCCGTGTAGTTCTTCATCGAGCTCCTGGCCAGCGCGTTCCTTTCCTAACAGCGATCGCAATCCATCTGCTAGGTTTCGCAGGAGTGACATGGTTCTTACGACGCCTCCAAGATTCTCGCGATGGCCGCCACTTGTCTTCCCCATTCCCGGGTTTCACTACTTAACCGCTTTCGCCCTTGCTCTGTCAGGGCGTAATACTTGGCGCGCCTACTGTTCTCGGTGGCTTTCCATTCGCCCTTGATCAGCCCGGCGCGTTGCAGCCGCTGAAAGGCAACAAAGAGCGAACCTGCATTGACGCGAAAAACACCCTTGCTCATCTGTTCGAGACGGACGGCGATCCCGTATCCGTGCATGGGTTCGAGGGCCAAGGTTTTCAGAATGAGCATATCCAGAGTGCCCTGGATGAGATCACTCGGCTTGTCGGACATGAATGCGTTCCCCCTGACGATCAAGAGGAAGAATACGCTCTCTCTCTTGATTGTCAACAGGAGGGTGGCGAGACTTCAAGCTGCTAAGGTGTGGGCGAGAAGATCGCGTCTATTCGAGTTCGCTGAGGGTTTTTATCTGAGTTTCGAGCGCCTGATTATATTGCCGCTCGATTTGAAGCTCGGTTTGCAGCTTTTTGACAAGCAACTCGAGGTGCGCGATTTCCACGCGCAGCTTTTGCACTTCGTGGGCAGAAGGAAGCGGTCGCGCGGGAGGCGCTGCATTGGGCTGAGTATCGGTGGGCGCCTGCGCTGGCGGACGCGGCGCAAAAGCTTCGGCCAGCGCGCGGGGCCAGGCCGGTTCTGCGGATGCAGGCGGAGCCGCAGGAGGCGCAATGGAGCGCGGAGCGGGCGGTGCAGGCGCAAAAAGATTGCTTAGTGCATTCGCGGAGGCGGTGCGGTCCGCTGCCGGCGCAGGCGTTGGACTCTTGGGTTCCAGCAGGCCCTTCACACGGTTAATCAATTCCTGGGGCTGAAATGGCTTGCGAATCAGCTCATCGGCTTTTACGGAGACAGCTTTGTCCGCGACACTCTTATTCACCACTCCGGACATGAGCAGAACCGGAGTGCCCCTGAGATCGGGGTTCTCTTTAATCTGGCTGCAAACGGAGTAGCCGTCCTGGTCCGGCATGATCACGTCGGTGATGACCACGTCTGGGCGAGTTTGTTCGAATTGCGCGAGGGCCGAAGCGGCATCGGCGCAGGTAATCACGTGTATGTTCTCGCGGCGAAAAGCAATCTTGATGACTTCGCGCATGGTGGCGCTGTCGTCGATGAAATAAACGGTCGGCACGCGCTTCGCCGGCGCGTCGTCCAGAGGAGGAATGGTCATAGCTTCGCTCATTGCGCTTCCTTGTCCGCCATGTCGCGGGAGCTTTCATCCACCTCGTGCATGGCATCGAGCATCAAATCGGTTGCCGAGCGCAGCACGGTGTGCTGCGTCGAAGTGGTGCCGTAGACGAATTTGTAGACGCCCTTGTTTCCGTTGACGCAGTTCTTCAGGATGTAGATGACGGCTTCGTCGCCAAACAGGGTGCCGCACTCGGCGTGCGAAATTTCTCCCCCTTCGTAAAAGAGAACCGCGTCGGTGTCACCCGCGTTGACATGCAACGCACCGGTCTGGTGCGCGTGGCCAAGCATTTGCATCACACCGGTGAGGTCGTGGTGCGTCAAGTTGCCGCTCAGACTGGTATCGGATTGCGCGAGCATCTGTGTGGGCTGGAAGCCCTCCATTTTGCTAATGATGATCTGTTTCACGTGGGAGGCGATGACGCCGGGCTGGCGGCTGCGGTCGATGTAATCGTCGCATCCCGCCTGGAACGCTTCCATCAGCGCGCGCTGGCTGCCGTCGCCCAACGCCACGATGGGAAGATTGGCGTTTTTGGCATCGGAGCGGATGATGCGCGCGATTTCGAGCGCGCCCATCTCGCGCATGTTGGTGGCGCAGAGAATGGCGCCCGGGGCGTCGTATTCAAGGGCCGTAAGTGCGAAAGCTGCCTGCGCGCTGGTGGCTACTTCAAAACCTTCACGCTTCAAGGCGTCGCCAAGGCGCTTGGCAAAATACACGTTGCTGTCGATCAGGAGAATCTTGATGGCGCGGGGGGCGGGGATCATGGTCTGGCCTCCGCTTCACTCCCGCGTGGTGACTGGCTCGCCAGGTGGCTCTGAGTTGGTGAGTGCGAGGGGACTTCCTCCGGGCCCGGAGTTAGCGCGCCCAAGTTCAAAACTTCAATGACGTCGCCAGCGTGCGAAAGCCATCCAGCAACGTGCGGCTCATCGGACGGGCTCGCCGCGGTCAGCTCGGCGTAGATCAATTCGCATTCTCCGGTAACCGGGAGAGCTACCCATTCGGTCTTTTGCCCATAGCGGCGCAGCGCAATCAGGTAAAAGCGCCGCGAGGACAGATATTTCCCGATCAACGTTTCCGCTATGTCGCAGACCGGAACAATTCTTCCGCGCCGCAAAATCACGCCCTCAATGTTGGCAGTCTTGTGGGGGAAGCGAAAAACGCGGCTTGGCGCGACCAGCTCAGCAGTCTGGTCGGCGGCGACCGCAAATCGTCGTTCGCCCAGCCGCAGCAGGACGAAAGACTTTAGTTCGAGTTCGCTAGAGACGGTCATTGCGTTTAAGGCAATCTATTCATTCAATTCCGTGCCTAAGTCGCTGTCTTCCTCTGCTTCTGTGGCTTCCGCTACTTCTGTCCCCTCGCCCAAAACCTCCGGAGCAGGGAGCGCCGCATCCAGCATCATCAACTCATCGTCCGACAGGAAACCTTCGGGGCGCACGACCGGAACGACGGTTTGATCAAGCGCCGTCAACCCGCGGTACCATTGCCGCTCCTCGTGGCAGAACGAAAGCGGCAAGGCTTGCAGCCGCGTCATGGCCGTCATTTTCTCGATGCTATCGACCAGCAGAGCCGTCCGCGTGTTGCGCAGCACGAAAGCTAGGATTCCTTCGCGAGCGGATAGTCCAAAGTGCGCCGCGCCGCTCACGAGAAACAGTGTATGGGGGCCCCGCCTTACGAATTGGCGAACCTTTTCGACCCCCGGCGCTGCGATTTCCGTCGCTCCACCGGTGAGGCTGTCCGCGCCGCGTACTTCCTGAACAGAGGAAGAAGACAGCGCAAGAATCTGTTCGCCAATGCGAAAGAGGATAATTTGCTCCGCGCGCAAAGAGCCGGGCTTCGGCGGGGCCGGTAAAGGCATCAGCGAACTCCCGCGGGGGTGGGTTTGCAAATCCCCACAACGCGCTTTTCAATGGCTTGGTAAACGTCGTCAATGCCGAGGACTTGATCCACGACCCCCGCTTTGATGGCTTCCGCAGGCATCCCAAAAATCACGCAGGTCGCTTCGTCTTGCGCCAGGACAAGACCGCCGGCTGTCCTAATAGCCCGTGCACCGTTGGTACCGTCGTTGCCCATACCTGTGAGCACTGCGGCGATGCTCAAGGGCCCGGCGTAGGCGGCAACCGATTCCATAGTGACGTCCATGTTGGGCAGGTATCCGTTGATGCGGCCGGATGCGCCTTCGAGCTGGATTCTTCCCGTGGGCGTTACGCGAAGGTGTTGTCCGCCGGGACAAATGTAAAGCGTGCCCGGTGCGAGAGACTCATTCGCCTCCGCCTCCTTCACGCGGATCTCTGTGAATTCCGCGAGTTGCGCGGCGTATTGCGATGTAAACGTCGCGGGCATGTGCTGCACTAGGATTACGGCAGCAGGGAAGTCGCGTGTGAAGCCGGGAGCGATGCGCATGATTGTCGCCGGGCCGCCAGTGGAGGCCACTAAAACCACGACAGGAAAGCGCTGATCACTGCCGCTGCCAGCTGCCGGGCGAGGAGCGGCCTTCGGCGCTGAGGCTGACTTTGCATTTCCGCTGGAGTTTTGAATCGTGGAGGCCAATCGCGTGGCCGTGCGCACGACGCGAACTTTGGCGGCCATGCGTACTTTGCGTAGCAGTTCTTCCTTCACGCTTTGCATGTCCAGGTCGATGCCGCTCGATGGTTTGGCGACGAATTCGATGGCGCCAAGCTCGAGCGCGCGGAGAGTGCTGGCCGCGCCTTCGCGCGATTCGGAGCTGACGATGACGATGGGCCGCGGATTCGTGGTCATGATCTCCGCGGTCGCTTGCAGGCCATCCACATGCGGCATGTTGATGTCCATGGAGATGACATCGGGCTTGAGCGATTCCGCCATCGAGACGGCTTCGCGCCCATCCTTGGCGCTGCCAACGACTTGGATCTGCCCGTCGCCGTTGTAAATGTTCTCCAGTACTTTGCGCATGAAGGTGGAATCGTCCACCACGAGCACGCGGAGCTTCTTGGAAGGGGTTACCATGTTGCTCTTACGCCACGGGCGCAGCCGGGCGTGGTGCCTCCGTTCCCATAAGTTGTTCGACAGCCGCGATCAACTGATCCTCCTGTACCGGCTTGGTCAAGAAGGCGGAAGCGCCTTCTTTCATGGCGCGTCCGCGGTGCTTGGCGCCAGCGCGCGAAGTCACCACCATCACCGGAATGCGGCGCGTGGACGGGCTCTGGCGCAATTGCACCATCAGTTCGTAACCCGTCATGCGCGGCATCTCCAGGTCAGTAATGACCAGATGGCAGCCGTGCTGTGACACAAGTTCCGCGGCCTCGAGGCCGTCGGCGGCCAGCTTCACGCGGTAGCCGTTCTTCTCGAGCATGCGTCCGACGAATTTGCGTACGCTGATGGAGTCGTCGGCCACGACGACAACGCGCTCCTGCTCGACGCGATCGATCGCTTCGGAAGGAATGGTGCCTCGTGCCACAGCGGCAGAGCCCGGCGCAAAAATGCGCGCGGCGCTGGCGTTTGCCTGGAGCGCCCGGTGCTCGTTCGGTTCCGCGGCCACCATGCGGTTCAAATCAATCAGCAGAATCAGGCTGCCGTCGGGCGCGATGGTGGTGCCCGGGAAAAGCTTCACGCGGCGGAGATATTCGCCGAGGTTCTTGATCACGATTTCGTCTTTGCCGAGAACTTCTTCGACCACCAGACCAATTTGACGATTTCCCGCATTGGCCACGACCATGCGGAAAAATCCATTAACCGGTTCAAGCGGAGGCAGGCCGAGATAGGTATCCAGGCGAATCACTTCGGTGACCACGTCCCGCACCTTGGTCAGCAATTTGCCGCCAACGTCCTCGATTTCGTCTGCGCGCAGGCGGCGGATTTCCTCGACGACGGCCAAGGGCAAAGCGAAATTGGTCGCGCCGCAGCGCACAAAGAGCGCCGGGGAGATGATCAGCGTCAGGGGAACCTTGAGCGTGAACTTTGTGCCTTGGCCGGTGGCGCTCTGAATCTCGATTTCGCCGTTTAGCGCGTTCAAGTTGGCGCGCACCACGTCGAGACCAACACCGCGCCCGGCCAGCTCAGTCTTTACGGGAGCAGTGGAAAAGCCGGGATGGAAGAGCATCTCGCGCATGTCGTGTTCCGTGAGCCGGTCCGCGGTTTCTACGGAAACCAGGCCGCGCTCGATGGCACTCTGCTTCACGCGCTGGTAGTCAATCCCACGGCCGTCGTCTTCAACCTCGATGTAGATATGGTTGCCGCGGTGATACGCGCGCAGCATGATTTTTCCGTTGGCCGGTTTACCGGCGGCAACACGATCGTTTCTGGGCTCGACTCCATGCGCGACGGAGTTACGGACGAGATGGACGAGGGGATCGGAAATCTGCTGGATGATGTTGTTGTCGAGTTCCGTTTCGCTTCCTGTAAGTTCGAGTTCAACATCCTTGCCGGTTGATTTTGCCGCGTCCCGCACCGCGCGCGACACCCGGGAATACAGCGTTCCGATAGGCACCATGCGCGCTGCGGTAATCTCATCTTGCAGGTGATGCGCGAGTTTGGTGAACTCGTCGATATCGCCCTCGACGCGCCCGATGAAGCCTTGCAGTTGCGAAAGCACTTCGTTCACGTCCGCGGAGATTTCGGCCATCGAACGCGACAAAATATTGACGTCGTCGTAGCGGTCCATTTCTAGTTCGCTGAATTCGGACCAGAACGAATTCTCACCGGCCGCCGCGCTGGAGAGCAGCTTCGGTTTCTGTGCCGATTGCGGGCTCCAAGGGGCCGGATTCCGGTGGGGACTGATGCGATTGAATTCGTACTTTTCCTGAAACTCCCCGACTTTGCCCTGGAGCCGCTCTTTCGAAAAACTCAGGGTATCGACGAGCTTTTCCAGTTCTCCGACGCGGCCCACCATGCGCGTGCGGTTGATGACCAACTCGCCCACCGTGTTCATCATACGGTCCAGGCGGCCGAGCGCGATTCGAACGGATTTTGCCGCGGCTGCGGCGGCAACTTGCTTCGGAGACTTTTTCCCTGGCGCAGCGGCTTGCGACGCAGCCAACTTTTCTACGAATTGCTGCGGTTTGGGCGCTTCGGCAGGTGCGGGTTGCGCTTCCGCTTCTTCCGGTTCGAGTGGAGCAAACTCCGCAATGCGCCCGAGCAGCGAATCGATGCCCGCGCGCATTTCTGTCTCGCCAGGCCATTGGCGATGGAGAGTTTTCTTCAAAACGTCCACAGACTCGAGGCACAGGTCCACGACCGCGGGCGACGGCTCGATTTCGCCATCACGCAGCCGGCCAATCAAATCTTCCACGCGGTGCGCGATGCCGCCGAGCCGCCGCAGCCCCACTTGGGCTGCCGAGCCCTTGATCGTGTGAATCGCGCGGAACAGCTTGTTGATTTCTTCGGGATTGTTGTTGGCTTCCAGCGAAATCAAGCAGTCGCTGACGACTTGCAGGTGCTCTTCCGCTTCCGGCTGGAAAAACTCAAGAATCTCATCAGGCACTTCATCGTCGGAGGGAAGCGCGTCGAAATAGGACCCGGTCGCAGCGGCCGGCGTGGGCTCCGCGGACTCTTCAACGTCGGCCTGCGTGGGAGTTCCTGGCTGCGCAAGATTCAGCGGCGGCGGCTCCGTGGGAAACGCGAAGCGATAGCGATCCTTGAAGGCGTCAACGTCTTCGAAGTTTTCCTGGCCCGTGTCGCTAATTTCCAGAAGGTCGGTTTCAAGCAGCGAGATACCATCGGAAAGAAATTCGGTCAGCGGCCCATGCAGGTCTTCGCCCAAAGGCGCGTTCAACGCGTATTGAAACACGTGCGCGAGTTTTCCCGCGATTTCGGAAAATCGCGGAAACTCGTAACTTGCCGAGGTTCCGCTCAGCGTGTGCGCGGCAATGTAAAGCCGTTCGAGGTCCTCGTGCTGCGGTTCCACGTCCTGCAACACACTGACGTATTCGCGCAAATACTGCAGGTGCTCAGCGGCTTCCTGAAGGAAGACTTCGACGGCTTCGCGCTCGGGGGCACTCACGCGCGTCCCTCCGTTACCAGTTCCGGCTTCAGCAATTCGTCGGCGGTCGGCTTGCGGTACAAAATGCAGTCGGTCAGCACGATCGCTTGAAACTTCACAGGCATTTTCGAAATCGATTCCGAGTGCCCTAGAAACAAATATCCACCGGGCTCGAGCGTTTCATAGAAACGCTGCACGAGCGCGCGGCGGCGTTCCTCGGAAAAATAAATCAGCACGTTCATGCAGAAAATCGCGTCCATGCGCCCAAGATAAACAGGAGAAGCCAGATTCATCTGTGCGAACGAGACCATTTTCCGCAGTCGCGGCTTGATCTGCTGCCCTTTCTCCAGGGCAGAGAAGTGATTGGCGAGCTGCTTCTCGTTCACGCTGGCGATGCTTCGCCCCGAGTAAACTCCGCGCTCAGCATGCTTCAGCGCGTGCCGCCCAACGTCGGTGGCCAAGATTTCCACGTTCCACGAGTCCGCAAAGGACAAGGAATCCGCGATAGTAATGGCGATCGAATACGGCTCTTCGCCCGTCGAGCAGCCCGCGCTCCAGATGCGCAGCGTCCGCGGGTTCTTCCAGAATTTCTTCACGTGCATTTCCGGCAAGACGCGCTTTTCAAAAGCTTCGTAGACTCCGGGATAGCGGAAAAAACTGGTTTCCTGGGTCAACAATCTTTCGAGCAGCGCCTCGTACTCCACGTTGGATTTGCGCATGCTGCGCAGCAAGTCGGTTCCACGTTGGAGGCCCTTGGCGCGCAAGTGTTCCCGCACACGCGTGGAGAAAAACCGCTCACGCGATTCATCGAAGCAAATCCCTGTCCGCTCTTCGATTAGCATGCGGATCTCACTCAATTCGTGTTCGCTCAGCCCGTGGCCTGGTCCCTGGCGCTCGCTCATCGTTTTCCCGTTTTTAGGCTACGCTCCTGCTTGCTCCGCAGAGCCGGCAAGAGAGTAGACGATTAACGAACTGCTCCCGCTGGGACGGGCCGATCGGATTCCACTGGAGCGGACGCCGCGACCTTGGTTCCTGCACGGAACTGCGCCAGGGCTTCGTTCAGCTGATCCGAAAGTTTGACGAGCTGGCTCACGGTTGCCACCGTTCCGCGGGTGCCCTGGGAAGTCTGTCGCGTGATGTTGGAAATAATCTGCATCGCGTGCGCCACGCCTTCTGTTCCGCGAACCTGCTGTTTCGAAGCCAGCGAAATCTCCTGGACAAGTTCCGCCGACTGGCGAACGACGTTGGAAATGGCGTCGAGGGCTCTGCCGGCCTGGTCCGCCAAAGACGCTCCGCCTTCCACTTCCTTGGTGCCTTCTTCCATGACCACCACGGCCTCGTTCGTTTCGGCCTGAATCGCCTTGATCAGAGCTGCGATGTCTTTCGTGGCGCTGCGGCTGTGTTCCGCCAGCTTGCGGACTTCGTCGGCAACGACTGCGAACCCGCGGCCTGCTTCACCGGCGCGCGCCGCTTCGATCGCGGCGTTCAAAGCCAGCAGGTTGGTTTGCTCGGTGATGTCGTTGATCACGTTGATGATTTCCGAAATCTCCAGCGACCGGTCGCCCAGCGACTTGATTTTCTTTGCCGTGGCTTGCACAGAAGCACGAATGCGCTGCATGCCTTCCAGCGTGTCGCGCACCGCGCGGTTGCCTTGTTCGGCGGCGTCTAGAGCGCGGCGCGCTGCTTCGGCGCTGGCTTCCGCGTTGTTGGACACCTGCTTCATCGAGACGGTCAGCTCTTCGACGGCGCTTGAAGTGTTGGTGATTTCCTGGTCCTGCTGGGTCGCACCAGCCTGCATTTCATCCGCGGCTACGAGAATGTTGTTCGAGCAGGCGTTTACTTCCATGGCCGCCTTGCGCACGCGCTCGAGCACTTTGGTGAAGTTGTCGAGCATGTAGTTGATGGAGTCCGTCACGTTGCCCAGAGCGTCGTTGGTGACTTTGCCCCGCAGGGTCAAGTCGCCGCGCGCCACCTGGTTGATGACGGTCAGCAGGTCGGTGATGCTCCTCTGCAGGGCATCGTTGGCGTCCTGGTTGCTCGTGGCCTTCGAGACTTTAGCAACCGCGCGATTCAAATTGTCCGCGATGTAGCCAAGCTCGTTGCTCGCATTGACTTCGGCGCGCGCGCGAGGATCACCAGCGGCCAGCCGCTCGGAGAAGTCCGCAAGAGCCTGCACCGGCCCCAGCAGCGCTCCAAAACGCCATGCGAGGATCACCGACATAACGAGCGCCACCAGCAGGGCGCCGGCAATGCCCGGAGAACCAAAATCGAACCCCGAGGCTTCGCCCGCCTTTTTCCCGGCACCGAACGCCAGCCACAGAACGGCCACAAAGGCGAAGCCGTTAAACAGGACTAACGTCCAGATTGTCGAACTCAATCGCGATTTCATGCCACCCTCCAAATCCTTTCAGCGGAGCTCGCGCCATCCACGGCGCTGTCTCCCGTCACTTCAAATGCTGGGCCCCGGAAACACTTCAAGCAGCCGGCGCAGATCGATGACCAGCGCGAGCCGGTCGTCGTGACGCAGCATTCCAATGCAATGCGGCACGTTCTCGGGTGCCTGCTCGAGAAAATCCTCGTTCTTCACCGAATACGTTCCAATCACTTCGTCCGCGGTGATCCCGATGCGAACATCTTCAAGTTGGCTCTCGCTCCGCAACGAGGCGACAACCACGTGTTTGGGAAGCAGCCCGGGACGGCGTCCTTCAGTAATGGCGATGTCAATCAAAGGCACAATCACGCCTCGCAAATTGAAAATTCCCAGGAGATAGGCGGGGCTCAGCGGCACCTTGGTCACCAGCGGCCAATCCAGCACTTCTTCCACATCCAGCACCGGGAGGCAGAAGCGTTCGCGCCCGCTCCGAAAGACGCAGTACTGCGATTCCGGAGGGCGGTCCTCAATCGGCCCGAGTGCTTCCAGCAAGTCGCCAGTCTCGGCGTCAGCCGGAAGAGGTTCGAGATGAAAATCGTCGTTCATTGCCTGCTCAGTCTCCGAAAAACACTCACGCAAACCGCCGGACGGCG
>Ga0066709_100004104_pt1 | contig 11479 bp, 5 predicted proteins | sample GraSoiAngelo_158_FD_79665 | JGI IMG/M metagenome (GOLD analysis project Ga0066709, IMG submission 79665) | Grasslands soil microbial communities from the Angelo Coastal Reserve, California, USA - 14_1009_16_30cm | ecosystem: Environmental > Terrestrial > Soil > Grasslands | place: USA... | reverse complement strand
CGGATCATCGAGCTCAAGCCCGATTTCGCCGAGGGATGGAACAAGCGCGCCACCTTGTATTTTCTGGTCGGCGAACTGCGCAAGTCGCTCGCCGACTGCGACCAGGTCATCAAGCGAAACCCCTACCACTTCGGCGCACTGTCCGGGTATGCGCTGATTTACGCTCGACTCGAGCAATACGACCGTGCACTCGAGTATTCGCGGCGCGCGTTGGAGGTCAATCCGAACATGGCAGGGGTCAGGCAAAATATCGAAGAGCTCGAGCGCCTGCTCGCTCAGCGACGCGCGCGAACAATCTAGCGCGCTTTCGCGCGCGAGCGCTCGCATCCGCGCGAGGCCGCTGACAAGATTCCTTCCGGCTAGCCCGGCGCCGCGCCCTGCGTGGCAGTGTAGACGGCGTAGAGCGACTGACTGGCCGCCATGAACAAGCGATTGCGCTTGGCGCCCCCGAAGCAGACGTTGCCGCAGATCTCGGGCAGGCGGATGCGCCCGATGAGCTGGCCCTGCGGCGTCCACACGGTTACGCCGCTGTAACCCACGCTGCGGCCGGCATTGCTCGAGACCCAGAGGTTGCCGTCGACGTCTGCGCGAATGCCGTCGGGCCCACATTTCACGCTGTCGATCATGAAATTCGAAAACAGCTTTCCGTTGCCAAGCTTGTTGTCCGAACCGACGTCGAAGGCGTACACGTCGCCCTTGCCGCCGGCGATCGTGTCGCCCGGGCCTTGGCCGGTGCTGACCACGTAGAGTTTCTTGTAGTCGGGCGAGAAGCACAGGCCGTTGGGGTCCGGGACTTGATCCTCCCTCACAACGAGCGTTACCTTGCCCGCCTTATCGACGCGGTACACGCTGGTGGGCAGCTCGCGCTTGTAACTGCCGAGCTCCGGCGGCTGGCCGATCTTCGGGTTGAGGCGGCCCGCCTTGTTGGCCGGTCCGCCGGATGCATCGACCGTCCCCTCATAGAGTTGCGCGCCGTAGGGCGGATCGGTGAACCAGTAGCTTCCGTCGGGATGCGGCACGATATCGTTGGGCGAATTGAGGCGCTTGCCCTCGTAGTGCGAAGCGATGATCGTCACTGACCCATCGAGCTCGTAGCGCACCACGCGCCGCGTGACGTGTTCGCAGGAAAGCTGGCGGCCCTGGAAATCGAACGTGTTGCCGTTGCTGTTGTTCGAGGGCATCCTGAATACGCTGACGTGACCGTCGTCCTCGATCCAGCGCATTTGCCGGTTGTTCGGAATGTCGCTCCACACGAGATAGCGACCCACTGCATTCCAGGCCGGCCCTTCCGACCACAGCGCGCCGGTCCACAAGCGCTGGATCGGCGCGTTAGGCTGGCGCAGGCCGTCGAACGCCGGCTCGATGGTCAGGACGTCGGGATCGGTGAAGTAGGTTGTCGGCGCCCCGCGCGGACTGAAGTCGCGCGGCGGCTGCGTGATCGTGCTCGGCGGCCCGACGGGCACGCTCGACGCGGTCTGCGCGCGTACCCAACGTGGAGCGAGCGCCGCGGTACCCACGGCAATCCCTACGTTGCGAAGCATTTTGCGGCGCGATGTTGAAACGTTCACTTCGTGATCGCCGGCTTCTTGCGTCATGGCCACCTCCCTCACGGGTGATTGGAGAGAAACGATAGGAGAGCTGCACGTGCCGTTTGTATGCTACACAGCTTGTGGCTGCTACGCCAGCGCCCGCCGGTGGCCTCCTTGGTCGCTAGGCACAGGACACTAACCCTCTCCCAGGTAGACCGCTCGCACGCGCGGATCGGCGCGAATCGCGTCGGGCGTACCCTCGGCGATGATGCGTCCGCGATCGAGCACGATGACGCGATCGGCGTGACCGAACACGACGTCCATGTCGTGCTCGGTGAAGAGCATGGCGATGCGATCGCGCCGCGCCAGGTCTGCCGCGAGCTCCATCAGGCGGTGCCGCGCGTGGGTCGACATGCCTGCCGTCGGCTCATCCATCAGCAGCAGCTTCGGCGCATTGGCGAGCGCAAGGGCGAGCTCCACGTGCTTGGCGTCGCCATAGGCAAGCGTCGCGCAGCCCCGATCGGCAAGAGCGGCCACGCCGACCTTGTCGAGCAGCGCATCGGCTTCATCGACATGAAGATCGGCTGCGCGCGCGGCGATGTCGCGTTCGCCACCGGCATGTGCGATCAGCGCCATCTGCACGTTCTCGCGCACCGTCATCGACGCGAACGTCGCGGTGATCTGGAAGGTGCGGCCGACGCCGGCGCGGGCGATCGTGCGCGGCGGCAAGCTGTCGATGCGCCGTCCGAGCAGTGTCACGCTGCCCCCGTCCGGCGCGAGCTGGCCGTTGACGAGATTGAAACAGGTTGTCTTGCCGGCGCCGTTGGGTCCGATCATCGCGACGATCTCACCCGCAGTGACGGCGAACGAGACATCGCGTACCGCTTCGATGCCGCCGAACGACTTGGCGAGGCGATCCACCGTGAGCACGATCGCAGACGATCGCGCGTCGTGGTCGGCGCTCATCGTCTGATGCGCGCGAGCAGCCATTGCACGCCGCCACCGATGCCCATGGGAAATACGAGCACCAGCATCAATATCGCCACGCCGAGGTCCGCACGCCAGTACTCGGTCGCTCGCGAGAGGAAGTCCTGCAACCCGACAAACGCCGCTGCACCGAGGAGCGGGCCGGCGAGCGCATTGAGTCCACCGAGGAGCACCATGACCAGCGCGTCGACCGAACGCGGAATCGCCAGCGTCTCGGGCGAGATGCTGCCTTTGGAGAACGCGTACAGACCACCGGCCAGGCCGGCAAACGCGCCGGCGATGGCGAACGCCATCCATTGGGTCGCACGGACGTCGATGCCGCTCGCCTCGGCGCGCAGCGCCGAGTCGCGCCCGGCGCGAAGCGCGTAGCCGAACGGCGTGTGCGCGATCCAGACGATCGCGATCAGTGCAGCCGCTACGACACCAAGCGTAAAGTGGAAATACGCCTGATTATCGGCGAGCCACGCCGGCGGCCAGGCGCCGATCAATCCGTTCGACCCGCCGGTGACGCTGTCCCACTGGAACACGATTGACCATACGATCTGCGCGAAGGCGAGCGTCAGCATTGCGAGATAGACGCCTGAAAGCCGCACGCAGAACCATCCGAAGATGAGCGCCCCCGCGAGCGCCGCGACCGGTGCGAGCCCGACGCTCGCTTCCATCCGCACGCCGTGCCTGACCGCCAGCGCCGCGGCATACGCACCCAGTCCGAAATACGCCGCGTGCCCGAAGGACGCCAGGCCGCCCACGCCGAGCATGAATTGCAGGCTGGCCGCGAACAACGCGAATACCAGGACGTCGATCGCAAGCACAAGATCGTAGACGTCACCGATCCAGGGCAGCAGCGCGGCGAGCGCGATCGCGGCGAGCGCGGCGGTCAGGCTTCGGCGGCCGGGTGGCCTCACCAGCGCGCGATGCTCGGCAACCGGCGTGGTCGGCGGCGCCGCAGGTGCACTGCCCAAGAGGCCGTAGGGCTTGAGCGCGAGGACGACCGCCATCACCACGAACTCGGCGACCAGCGTGAGCTTCGGGAACGCGACGACAACGCCGCCCAGCTCGACTTGACCCAGGCCAATGCAAACCGACCTGGTGAGGCCGATCACGAGCGCGGCGATGAAGGCGCCCGGAATCGAGCCGAGGCCGCCGACGACGGTGACGACGAACGCTTCGGCGATGATCGACAGGTCCATCCCGAGGTTGGCCGACTCTCGCGGCAATTGCAGCGCGCCCGCGAGACCGGCGAGCAGTGCGCCGAGGAAGAACACGCTCGTGAAGAGCCATGCCTGATTGACGCCCAGCGCCTGCACCATCACCCGGTTCTCGGTTGCCGCGCGCACCAGCATGCCCCAGCGTGTGCGCTTGGTGAGCCACCACAGCGCGAGCAGAACCAACGGTCCGATCCCGATCAGCAGCGCATCGTATTGCGGCAGGACCTGGCCGGCGACGTCGATCGCGCCCTTGAAGCCCGAGGCGCGGGGTCCGAGCAGGTCCTCGGGGCCCCACACGGCGAGGGTCATATCCTCGACGATCAACACGACGCCGAAAGTCGCGATCAGTTGCAGCAATTCCGGCGCATGGTAGATGCGGCGCAGCAGCAGCATCTCGATCAGCGCGCCGATCGCGCCTGCCGCGAGAGCCGCGGCGAGGACAGCAAGCCAATAGCCGGAGATCGTCGTCCCAAGGCGGCCGATCGCGCTGTACGCGATATAGGCACCCAGCATGTAGAGCGAGCCATGCGCGAAGTTGACAATGCGCGTGACGCCGAAGATAAGCGACAGGCCGGCCGCAACCAGGAACAGCGACGATGCGCCGGCGAGGCCGTTGAGAAGTTGAATGAAGAGAGTGGAGATAGTCACGTATGCGCTATCGCGATGCAGGACAGAGGACCGGTCGAGCCGATCCTTTCTGACCCCTCGATGGCTATCGCGATGCCGCCGACCTACTCCGCTGGCCGATGCGCGCGGACCCAATCGTCCGAGGGGAGATAGTCGGCGCCGTCCGCGTATTTCCAGTCGACCATCACGCCTTTGCCGTCCTTGACGGCGAGTCGCCCGACGTACGCGCCCATCGTCGACTGATGATCGAGCGCGCGATAGGTGATGCGCCCGAAGGGGGTGTCGACCGCGAGGCCGCGCATCGCCGCGATCAGCTTTTCCGTCTGAGTCGATTGCGCCTTGCGGATCGCGGCCGCGGCGCTCATCACCGCGCTATAGCCGACGACCGAGCCCTGCCGCGGATTGTCCTTGTACTTCGCCTGATAGGCGTCGAGAAAGCGCTTGTGCGCAGGGGTGGCGATCGCCGACCATGGATAGCCGGTGACGTACCAGCCGGCAGGCGCCTCGTCCTTCAGCGGATCGAGATATTCGGGCTCGCCGGCGAGGAGATTCACCACCGGCCGATCGCGGAACAATCCGCGCAACTCGCCCTCCCGTACGAACTTGGCGAGATCCCCGGCGAAGAGCGACGAGAAGATCGCATCCGGCTTCGTGTCGAGCAGCGCCTGCACGACCGGTCCGGCGTCGATCTTGCCCAGTGGGACGGCAATCTCCACGAACTCGAGCCCTCCAGTCTGGCGCGCGATCATCAGCTGCTTGAATGCGGCAGTGGCCGCGGTGCCGTATTCGTAATTCGGGTAGACGATCGCCCAGCGCTTCTTGTTGAGTCGCACCGCGTCGGGCACCAGCATCGCAGTCTGCATGTACGTCGACGGTCGCAGGCGGAAGGTGTACTTGTTGCCGCTCTCCCAGACGATCTTGTCGGTCAACGGCTCGGCGGCGAGAAACAGTACGTGCCGCTGCTTGGCGAGATCTGCGACCGCCAGTCCGACCGCCGACGAGAACGTCCCCATCAGCAGGTCGACTTTTTCGCGCGCAAGCAGCTCTTCGGCGACGCGCACCGCATCGCCGGCGTTGCCGTTATCGTCGCGTGTCAACAGCTCCAGCGGGCGGCCGAGCACCCCGCCGCCGCGGTTGATCTCCTCGACGGCGAGCTCCATGCCCTTCTTGTACGGCTCGAGGAAGGCCGGGAACGTCTTGTAGCTGTTGAGCTCGCCCAGCTTGATCGGTTGCGCCGAAGCCGCCGTCGCGGCCAGCGCTACCACTGCCAGCGCAACCGTTGCCAGAAACCGGTTCATGGAATCTCCGGAAAGGACTGGATTCGGACACGCGAAGTGTCCCCGGGTCCGGCACGCATGATAGCCGCAGGGCGGGCGCTTCGGAAAGCGCAGTCGACGCGAGGGTCAATTTCCGAGTTCTATGCTTATTCGAGGCAAGGGGCTGCGTCGAGCGCGCGGCGGCAGGTAAAATGCAACGTTTGCTGTGCGCAAGCGGGTCGTTTGGGGCCCAATTCGTATCTTCGGCGAGCGCGGCCGAGCGCCGCGCGCCAGCGCTTCCGTCGCCACGACAACGTGCTGCGAGCAGATCCCCCCGGGCTGCGGGTGGGCAGTAGCGCCTTCGCGCGCCGCGATAAGGACTCATGTTGACGCTTGGATTCGGACTGTCGTTCGACGACCTCTATACGAGCGCGGGGCTCGCGCGCGTCGATGAGGCGTTCCTCTCGCATCTGACGGCCGCAGACGCCCCGCTTGCGGCGCGGCTGGCCGCCGCGCGCGCCGAGCCGGCCACGCTCGGTCGCAAGGCCGAGTCCGAGCTTCTCATCGCCCTCGCGCCGCACGTCGAAGATTTCCTAGCGCAATTGTTCGGCGTCTCGGCCGAAGTGAGCGCGTTGCAGGAAGCGCAACATGAGCTCGCGCCCGTGTTCTCTTGCAAGCGTCAGGTCGTGCAGCGCAAGGCACTCAACAAATACAAGCCTGACGACGCCGCGACGTTCGACGGGGCAGCGCTTCGCGCCGAGCTCGAGGCGAAAGTCGGCGAGTCGCTCGCCGGACAGCGCGGCGAGATCGCCTTCGCGCGCCAGGTGGGCGCGTGGGGTCAGGACGAAGCGGCGCACGCGGCGGACATCGACTTGGCGCTCCGCTATGCCGCGTGGGCGGTGCACACACCGGATGGCAAGGCGTTCCACAAGTCCGGCGTGCTGTTTAGGGCGCCGCGCAAGCTCGATTACATGCGGCTGGTACCCGTCGAGCACGAGACCCGCCACGGCGTGGAGATGATGCGGCTGCCCGAAGATCACCTGCGCCGCCGCGACGGCTTCGCGCTGACCGATCCGGGCACCGATCTCGCCGGCGGCCTCGACCAGGCGCACTACTGCATCTGGTGTCACGAGCAGCAGAAGGATTCGTGCTCGTCGGGGTTGCGCGAAAAGAAGCCCGCGGAGGGCGGCGCCGCACCGTTCAGGAAGTCGCCCTTCGGCGTGACGCTCGCCGGCTGCCCGCTCGAGGAGAAGATCTCCGAGTTCAACAAGCTGCGCGCCGAGGGCTGGGCGCTCGGTGCGCTGGCGGTGATCTGCGTGGATAACCCACTGGTGGCGGCGACGGGACATCGCATCTGCAACGACTGCATGAAGGCCTGCATCTACCAGAAGCAGGATCCGGTCGATATCCCGCAATCCGAGACGCGGGTGTTGAAGGACGTGCTGGCGCTGCCCTGGGGCTTCGAGATCTACGGGCTGCTCACGCGCTGGAATCCGCTCGATCTGCGCCGGCCGCTGCCCCGTGCGCGGACGGGAAAACGCGTTCTCGTCGTCGGGATGGGACCCGCGGGATTCACGCTGGCGCATCATTTGCTGAACGACGGCCACACCGTAACCGCCATCGACGGTCTCAAGATCGAGCCGCTCGACGCTGAGATGTCGGGTGTCGGGCCCGATGGAACGAGAAAGCTTTTTGCGCCGATCCGTGACAGCACGAGCCTGCACGAGGCGCTGGACGATCGCGTGATGGCGGGTTTCGGCGGTGTCGCGGAATACGGCATCACCGTGCGCTGGGACAAGAATTTTCTCAAGATCATTCGGCTCATCCTCGAGCGGCGGGATCGCTTCGCCATGATCGGGGGCGTGCGCTTTGGCGGGACCATCACGGCGGAGACCGCATTCCAGTTCGGATTCGATCACATCGCGTTTTGCGCAGGTGCCGGGAAGCCCACCGTCCTCGACCTGCCCAACGGGCTCGCCAACGGCGTGCGGACCGCGTCCGACTTTCTCATGGCGCTGCAGCTCACCGGCGCAGCGCGACGCGATTCGGTCGCCAACATGCAGCTCCGGTTGCCGGTGGTCGTCATCGGAGGCGGATTGACCGCGATCGACACCGCAACCGAATCGCTCGCCTACTACCCCGTCCAGGTCGAGAAATTTCTTGCCCGCTACGAGGCTTTGACCATCGAGAAGGGCAAAGAGGCGGTGGAGGCCGCGTGGTCGGGTGAGGAGCGCGAGATCGCACGCGAGTTCCTCGATCACGCGCGAGCAATCCGCGCCGAGCGTGCGGCCGCCGCGCGCGAAGGACGCCCGGCGCGCGTGCTGGAGCTCTTGCAATCCTGGGGCGGCATCACAATCGCGTATCGCAGGCGACTGATCGACAGTCCGTCGTATACGCTCAATCACGAGGAAGTCGACAAGGCGCTGCAGGAGGGCGTGCGCTTCGCCGAGGGCCTGACGCCGCTCGCGATCGAGACCGACGCGCACGGACGCGCGCGCGCACTCGCAGTCTCGGTGCAACGCAGCAATGGCGACGGCGTCTGGCACGAAACGGCCAAAGCCGAGCTGCCGGCCCGCGCGATCCTGATCGCCGCCGGCACGCAACCGAACACGGTCGCGGCGCGCGAAGACCCAGCGCATTTCCATCTCGACGGCCGCTACTTCCGGGCGGTCGACGAGTCGGGGCATCCGGTGCAGCCGGAGAGGGGGCTGGCGAAGCCCGACACGACGTGCGTGTTGACGGCGCTCGAGCCCGACGGTCGCGCGATCAGCTTCTTCGGCGATCTGCATCCGTCGTTCTTCGGCAACGTGGTGAAAGCGATGGCGAGCGCCACGCGGGGCTATCCGATCGTGACGCGGATGCTCGAGCGCGTTGCGAGCTCGTCGGGTTCGAGCGATGGCGATTTTCTCGCCCGCATCAACGGCGAGCTCCGCGCCACGGTCGAGCGCGTGGTTAGGCTGACGCCGACCATCGTCGAGGTCATCGTGCGCGCGCCGGCAGCGGCGCGCCGCTTCGCGCCGGGCCAGTTCTATCGCCTGCAGAACTTCGAGATGCTGTCCCGGAGGGTCGACGGAACCAAACTCGCGATGGAAGGCATCGCCCTGACCGGCGCCTGGGTCGATCGGGAGCAGGGGCTCATCTCGACCATCGTTCTCGAGATGGGCGGCTCTTCGGATCTGTGCGCGTTGCTCGCGCCGGGGGAACCGGTCGTGCTCATGGGCCCGACCGGAACGCCGACCGAGATCGCAGGTAACGAGACCGTCGTGCTCGCAGGCGGGGGACTGGGCAACGCAGTGCTGCTCTCCATCGGTCGGGCGTTCCGCAACGCCGGCTCGCGCGTGCTCTACTTCGCGGGCTATCGCAAGATGATCGATCGCTACAAGGTCGCCGAGATCGAAGCCGCGGCCGACATCGTCGTCTGGTGCTGCGAGGAAGCGCCTGGCTTCGTTCCGGGACGCTCGAAGGATCGGAGCTACGTGGGCAATATCGTTCAGGCGATGGCCGCTTACGCGAGTGGCGAGCTCGGAGCGCAGCCGATCGAATTCTCGGCGAGCGATCGGCTGATGGCCATCGGCTCGGATCGCATGATGGCGGCGGTTGCCGCCGCGCGGCGCAACGGGCTCGGGGCGTTCGTGAAGCCGACACAACGCGGCATCGGATCGATCAACTCGCCGATGCAATGCATGATGAAGGAGATCTGCGCCCAGTGCCTTCAGCCGCACCGCGATCCGGCGACAGGCAAGGTGAGCTACGTGTTCTCCTGCTTCAATCAGGACCAGCTGCTCGACGCTGTCGACTTCCCGGCGCTCGAAGCGCGACTTGCGCAGAACGGCGTGCAGGAGAAGCTAACCGCGCAGTGGATTGCGCATTGTCGAGCCCAGACTCACGTACCGGTGTAGGACTATTACGACGAAGCCGTCGCTCTGACTCCGCCGGGTGTCGCATTTCGGCGACGCATTCGACCCGACACCCTCCCAACTTCGCTGAACAACCTGCCAACGCAAACTGCGCGGGCTTGTCATCGCCATGCGCGGCGTGCGCGTTAAGGGTTGACCTGAGCGCGCGCGGTCTGCGAAGCCCGCCTGCGAGTTTTTCACGAGGAGCTTGTACCGACGCGTGGCGATTCGCCTGAGTAGGAACTCGGCTGACAACGAACCGGCACGCTTCATGCTGAATTTCGAGTGCTGCTAACCCGCGCTACCTTCCCCGGGCGTATCGCGCTGACCGACGCGTGAAAACCGGTAAGGCTTGCGCGCCACGGAAATTGGTACAGATACAAACTTGCATTGCCGACAACAATCCACGAGGACCCGATCATGATCTATTCTCGGTATGCGCCGCGAACATGGGCCGCTGTGTTGTGCAGCGCAGCGGCACTCCTTTTCTGCGCCAGCGCAATGGCCGATCCACCGGCGCGCGTTGCGCGCCTGGGACAGATCGCCGGCTCAGTCACTTTCTCGCCGGCGGGCGAGGAGGACTGGGTGCTGGCACAGACGAACCGCCCATTCATCACGGGCGATCGCGTCTGGTCCGACGCTGGTTCCCACGCCGAGCTGCAGATGGGTGGCGCAGCGGTTCGCCTCGGCGCCAATACTAGCGTCGCGATTCTGAATCTCGACGACAACATCGCGCAGTTACAGCTCGCGCAGGGAACGTTAAATGTGCGCGTGCGCCAGATCTACGGCGAGCAGTTCTACGAGATCGATACCCCGAACCTTGCGTTTTCGATTCGGCGCGCCGGCGACTATCGGATCGACGTCGACCCCAACGGCAACGCGACGATTATCAGCGTGCGCGCCGGCCAGGGAGAAGCGTGGGGCGAGGGCGCCGCCTACGTCATCGGAGCGGGGCAGCAATACACCTTCGTCGGGGAGGGCTTGCGCGATTACAGCTTCGCCGCGCTACCGCCGCTGGACGAGTTCGATCGCTGGTCCTTCGATCGCAATCGCCGCGAGGACGCGACAGTCTCCGCGCGTTACGTCGCGCCGGAAGTGATCGGCTATTCGGACCTCGACGAATACGGTACGTGGCGCAGCGTGGAAGGCTACGGCAACGTCTGGGTGCCGACCCGTGTCGAGGCGAGCTGGGCACCGTATCACTTCGGACATTGGGGCTGGGTCGAGCCGTGGGGCTGGACTTGGCTCGACGATGCGCCGTGGGGATTCGCGCCGTTTCACTATGGACGCTGGGCGTATCTCTCGAGCCACTGGTGCTGGGTACCCGGTCCGATCGCCGTGCGTCCGGTCTACGCGCCGGCGCTGGTTGTTTTCGTCGGCGGGGGAGGCTTCAGCCTGTCGGCAGGCGTCGCGGGCGTGGCGTGGTTCCCGCTCGGCCCCGGCGAAGTGTACCGGCCTTCGTACGCGGTCAGCCGTGGCTACTTCAACAACATCAACGTCAGCAATACGGTCGTCAACACGACGGTCATCAACAACGTCTACAACAACGTAAACGTGACCAACATCGTGTATCGCAATCGCGAGGTGGCAGGCGCGATTACCGCCGTGCCGACGAATGCCTTTGCCAGCGGGGAGCCGGTCTCGAGACACGCCGTCCAGGTGTCGAGGGACGTCATTGCGCGCGAACAGGTGACGCATGTTGCCGCCGTCGCGCCCTCGCACGCGGCGGTTATCGCCGCCGGCCTCGCGGTTGCGGGCGGAGCGGCGGCCGTGGCCGCCCACCGGCCGCCGGCAACGGCGTTGAGCCGTCAGGTCGTGGCCAAGAGCGCACCGCCTGCGCCGACGCCATCGTTCGCCGCAAGATCCTCGCAGCTCGCGTCGCAACCGGGCAGGCCGCTGGAGGCCGAGAAGCTCAAAGGGATGCGGACAGAGCGTGCGTCTGAGGCGCCCAAGGTCAAGATGGTCGCACCGAGCGT
>Ga0066709_100004102_pt1 | contig 11480 bp, 7 predicted proteins | sample GraSoiAngelo_158_FD_79665 | JGI IMG/M metagenome (GOLD analysis project Ga0066709, IMG submission 79665) | Grasslands soil microbial communities from the Angelo Coastal Reserve, California, USA - 14_1009_16_30cm | ecosystem: Environmental > Terrestrial > Soil > Grasslands | place: USA... | reverse complement strand
AGAATTCGCTCTTCTTGCCACAATTTATGAGCCAAAAAATCGATATGTGCCGCAAACACAGGAATTGCCGTTGATTTTTTTTAGTAGGAGTTCTTCACCAGTGCCAAAAACCGGTTCGCCTCATCTCTCCGGAGAGGGTTTTTACTATCCAGTACCGAGTGATCGGGGCTATGATTTTTTTGTTGAATCCGCAGGCACGAAGTTGATGACCTTTTTTACTGTAACACAATCTTTTTTGCCGTAAGGATTTTGCGATTGCTCCGATGCGCTGATCCAGTTGCCCGGTGTGTCCTCGCCGAACGCTGAGGCACATTCCTGCCAATACAGTTTGGCAAGGTCATAATGAATGGTAAGTAAAAGAGTAAATAATTCGTTCGAAAACAGGTTCAGGGATTCACGCTTTGCTTCGAGCGAGGGATCGGTGATCATCCCTGCAATTTCCGTCCTCGTGTTATCCCAAATACCCGCCGCCGTTTCGTAGATGGATGAATCCGTTTTCAACTCATCTATTTTCAAATTGTCGAGAAAGGCTTTCAATTTCTCAGCATTTTTATTTACGGCGACGGTATCGCCTTTTGTAAAATCATCAATCATCTTATAATAACTTTTCATGACTGCTTCTATCGATTCATTGAACTGCCGGCTATGCTTACTCACTTTTAAAGCAGTTGCCTTAGAATCGTTAATAATTTTTTTTCCCTTTCCCGCTGTGAGATACCAACCTATGATGCTTACAACCAAAACAGCGTAAATAAGAAAAACTTTTTTCATCTTTCCTAAAAAATTTCGGTAAAGATAATCCAAACTGCAGGAGTTGATTATTGCTATTTTTGTCAATTGTGAATGGTGAATGAGTTGTGAGTTGTGAGTATACCAAAAACTTTTAATCGCAATATTTCCAGACGCCAAAGAAGCAATTGCCTATTGGCAATTGACAACTATGCTCGCAGGATTTCAAAATATCACATTCGAATTTGGAGCCCGCGTCCTTGTGCAGGATGCTACGTGGCATATTCAGCCAAACGAAAGGATTGGATTGATCGGCTACAATGGCACAGGAAAGTCTACCCTCTTAAAATTATTGGCAGGCGAATATCAACCATCGAAGGGAACAGTCGAAAGAAGTCGAGGATTGACAGTTGGCTACCTGCACCAGGACTTGCTGAGTTTTGATACCCACGATTCTATTTTAAATGTAGCACTCGGAGCTTTTGAAAAAATTCTACTTCTGGAAAAAGAAATTGAAGAGCTGGGAAAAAAGCTGGAGAAATTATCCGTGACCGGTGAAGGGAATGTTCGACAAAGCGGGAGCCCGGAAGTTTTGGTGCACCAGTATACGGACAAACTTCATGAAATGGAAACACTGGGTGGTTATGCCATTCATCACAAAACAGCAGAAGTGCTGCAGGGTCTCGGATTTGCAAACAGTGACCTGGATCGACCCTACCATGAATTTAGTGGCGGCTGGAGAATGAGAGTATTGCTGGCGAAAATGATCCTTCAGCAACCTGACCTTTTATTGTTGGATGAGCCGACCAATCATCTCGATCTTCCTTCTATTGAGTGGCTGGAAAAATATTTACAGCACTACCAGGGATCAGTGGTGATCGTTAGTCATGATAAATATTTTTTAAACCGCATGGTAACCAAGATCGTTGAGCTCTATCAAAGAGAGCTTCACATCTATAATGGCAATTATGATTTTTATGAAAAGGAAAAAGCTGAAAGAATAGCATTGCAGCAACGTGCTTACGAAAATCAACAGGACTTTATCCGGCAGCAGGAACGGTTTATTGAGCGATTCAAGGCCAAGGCGAGCAAAGCAACCCAGGCACAGTCTGCACTGAAACGTCTTGAAAAATTGGAGAGAATTGAAGATGTGGAATTGGAAAGACCAAACATCAGGATAAATTTCCGGATCGATAAAACACCTGGAAGGGTGTTGGCAGAGTTAAAAGATGTTTCAAAATCATTTGGAGATAACGTTATCGTGGAACATACCTCCGCAGAAATTAACCGGGGCGATAAGATTGCCCTTATCGGAGCCAACGGAAAGGGAAAGTCTACCCTGCTGCGCATTATTGCGGGAACGGAAACTTTTCAAGGATTCAGAAAATGGGGACATAATGTTGAAGAAGCCTTTTATGCCCAGCACCAACTGGAAGCGCTGAATGTAAATAATACCGTGCTGGACGAACTGAAAGAATGTGGGAGTCAGAAAACAGAATTAGAATTGAGAACTCTTTTGGGTTGTTTTCTTTTTAGCGGTGACGATGTAGAAAAAAAGATCAAGGTTCTGAGTGGCGGAGAAAAAGCGAGAGTAGCGCTTGCCAAAACAATTATCAGCAAAGCCAATTTTTTATTGCTCGATGAGCCCACAAACCATCTTGACATACACAGCAATGAGTTATTGATCGAGGCTTTGAACAAATACGAGGGCAGCTATATCCTTGTAAGCCATGACCGCTATTTTATCTCGAAAACCGCAAATAAAATTTGGGAAATTGTAGATCACAAGATCAAGGAATTTAAAGGGGGTTACGAAGAATATGCAGAGTGGTCCGAGAGGACTCGTTTGGAGAAGGAAAGAATGAGTCGGGAGTCGGGAGCCAGGAGCCTTGAGTCAAAAAAGTCAAGTGAGCTGGAGAAGGTAGAAAATAGATTAGCGAATACAGAAGAAAAAAAACAGGCGATGGCTTCAATCAGTAAAGAAGTAAAAAAAGAATTGCAAAAACAGCAAAAGCTTTTTCAGCAACTGGAAGAAAAAATCGCAAGGTTGAATGAACAAAAGCGGGAATTGGAGACTGCTTTAGCTGACCCTCTAACTTACTCTGACAAGAATAAATTTCTTCAAACGGAGAGCAATTATAAAAAGGCTTCCGATGAACTAGTCAGTCTCAATTCTGAATACGAAAAAATTTTCGAAAAGATCATGGAATTGGAGGGCCAATAAATTTATTTTTATTGAACTGTGCCCGCTTTTACAAAATCGCTCACAAGATAACTGATCAATTTACCCGTTCCTTCATCCGTCCTCCCATCAGTTAGCCGGGCGGCGCCTTCACATATATGCAGGTAAGCGGGTTTACTGTCCATGGCGGCAAAAGAAATATATTGTCTTGCATGTACAGGTGAAATACCAACGGGACTCATGGCGCTGCTGAGCGTATTTTGAATACTATCAAGATCAAGATCAATTCCGCAAAAAGTATCCTCTGTAAATCCTGTCGCGTGCGCAACAGCCTGCATAAAAGTTCTTTTTTCATGAACAAAAATATCCTCGAAGGTGATGCAGTCGATGAAGGGATTATTGACCATGTCCATCCAAACATTTTGCTGTAAATAATTCTCATGGATGGCAACTACGCAGTATTTCGCTAAGTAACCATCCTCTTCGGCGTAACGAAAAGCATTGCCACTATGCCTTCCTTCGATTGGTCGATAGTCAACATGTGCATCGAGGTTAATGCAATTGACCTGGGCCAGCGGAATCGCCCCAGCCTTATGCCACCCTTTTGCCGCTCCTTTGATCATGGGATATGTGTTGTTGTGGCCTCCTCCAACGGTAATTGGAATTTTTTTTGCCTCAGTAATTATTTTGATTAGAGTCTCCACTTCATCATCAATCGCGTTTACGGCATGACGGTATGCTTCCAGTCTTTCCTCTTCGGTTTTCGCCGTGGTATCGATCAGGTATTGCATGTCACCAAAATCGAAATATCCGGCCAGGATGATCTCATTCCCGTCCAAAAAATCATTGCTTTGTATATTTAGAAATTGTTGCAGAAATGAGAGCCACGCAGTGTCGGCACCACCTGTTCCTTTGTTAGCTTTTACTCCAATATCTTCGGGAATGCCGAGCAAAACAAATTTCGCAGTTGTAGTTTGCAAAAAAGATTCAAACTGCGTAGTGTCAGGAATAGCCTGGATCCTTTCACCCAATTTGGTTTCGAATCTGCGTAAACGGGTGAGGTAAAGGACATCAGTTTTATTGTAAAATTTAAAATGTTTCACCGATCATGTCTTGAATTTATCAGTCAAATATTTCAATGAAGATAAGAAAACACAAGTTGAGCTTGCACTAAAATTAAATTGTACATTAGTGTATTTACACATGAGAAAACCGCGAATGATACTTCAACGATTTAATAGTAAACTGTTCCTAAAAAAATTCCTCCTCATTTCGATTTTTTTTTGCGTTGCGACAATCTCACTTTCCCAAAAGTGGAATGCAGATAGTTTGCGAAGGGAACTGAAGACTTCAAGGCACCACGATACAAACAGCATTCGACTGATGTGGCAACTTGCAAGTGTCACTTATACTTACAATCCCGACACCGCGCTTCGCCTGGCGCAAAACGCACTGTACCTGGCGAAAAGTCTAAAATATATCGACGGGCAATCGCGTTCATTGGGAATATTGGCAAACACATTTATGGTTGTTGGCAACTATCCGCAGGCACTGGAGCTAAATTTTCAAAAGCTTCAATTGGAGGAAACACGGGACCGGCCCCGTAACCTAGCCAGTGTCCTTATGAATATTGGTATCATTTATAGGTACCAGGAAGAATACTACCATGCGTTGCAGTATTACTCAAAAGCCGATTCAGTCATTTCGAAAAGACAGGTAGAAGACTTTAAACACAACATTGCACTCAACATAGGCGACGCTTATGACCGGCTTGAAAATTTTGACTCGTCTTATAAATACTATATTCGATCATTGAGGATCGCGCTTGATTTGGGCGATGATGATTTTATCGGTAAATCCATGACAGGACTTGGACATATTTACAGGAAAAGTAGGAACAGCGCGCAATCCTTACTAAACTATCGCGGTGCAATTGGCTACCTACGCTCCGCAAGTAATGATGAGGTTCTTTGTGAAGCTGCATTAGGTCTTGCCATGCTGTACCAGGATTTGAATCAAGATGATTCCGCCGGATATTATGCAAATCTTTCCTTCTCTCTGGCAAGAAATGACGGCTTTGCCTCCGCCGAGTTTGATGCCAGTGAATTCCTGACGGGTCATTATAAGAAGATCAATAATATTGACAGTGCATTTGCTTTTGCAGAATATTCACACCAATTGAATGATTCTCTCAACAGCAAAGTAAAGATTCGTCAGTTGCAAATTCTTTCCAGCAATGAGCAGTTTCGCCAGCGAGAAATGGAGGAAGAAAGAATGATCGCTGCGCAGCGCAGGCACCAACAGTTGCAATTGCTTTTGATCGGGATATTTATACCCGGCTTGTTTCTTGTTACCTTACTTCTTAGCCGGCGAAGAATTCATATCAGAGTTATCAAAGTCCTCGGCGTTCTGTCGCTCCTCTTTTTCTTTGAATATCTCACATTATGGTTGCATCCAACAGTGGCCGAACTCACTGGACACATGCCAATATTTGAAATACTAATCTTCGTCTGCGTCGCGGCGGTGCTAATTCCACTTCACCATCGCGCCGAGCGATGGCTAATTGACAGACTTATACAGCACCGGGTATTTCGGGGTCAAACGAAAAAACTTCGCCTCGCAGAAACGGCAGAAGGAAGTCACCCCACAGAATAATTTTGAGGTGAAATGTATTAACGATGTGAATGAAAATTGATCCTGCTTTAATTGCCCGGGGACACAGGTTTTGTCTTAGCCGTATCCATCTTGCTTGATGTATCCATCATGGGTTTTGTCGCCGTGTCCATCTTCGTACTTGTAGTGTCTGTTGTTGTCTTGTTTTCGCTACTATTGTTGCAGGCTGTCATCGCAAGTGACAGAAAAAAGATTCCAAGGACAGTCTGAAAAATCAGTTTTGGTTTATTCATTATCATAACAGTTTGGTTTAGGCCATAAGAGTACAACAAGTCCTCATTAATTCCAAAAAAAAATGTATCAAAACCCCTAGCTTTACGAGGGAACTAACAAATGTTTATGAGAGCTAAACTGCCAATAGCTTTTATCTTGATCTTTGGAGCTACCGTCCAGGCATATCCTCAATCGCTATATCAACTTCAATACAACTTTCACCATCCCGGTGACTCAATAACCTACCACGCCTTCATGGTGAGATTTGATGACGGTACCGGATTGCTAAGAGTGAGATATGTTGAACCGAAAACCAACCAGGACGTGTTGATCGAAACAGATATTGAGGAAGCATTTACCCTGGACAAATCCGGAATGCCTGATACAAGCATTTTGGTATCGAAAGCCATAGACCCACGGTTCATCTCCGGCAATGATAAAACAAAATTTATCACACCTGTTTTTTTATTTGAGAACAATTCAACAACCGGTTATTTCGATCCAACAGGAGTTACCGAACCGGGGAATACGGTCATGTCTACAAATACTATTTTTAGTGCCGAACTGATAGAGCGGACGGCTTTGACCAGGGAATTTGTTTTGCAATTCTTTAGCGAAGACGAAGATTTTTTTGTAAATCTTTTCAATATCAAATCGAGAGGCCTGACGCCTGTTGAGAAAAGCATTAAACTACATTTACTGATAGTAGCCGACACTCTCGATAAAGAAATAGGTTCATCCTGCGCCAGGGATATGAGGCGCGCCTCAGAAACTTTTACCGGCCTGACAAATTTTCTTGGTATAAAAATTTACCCAAAAACGATATCAGGGAAAGAGTATAACAAGCAGAACATCCAAGCTGCTATCAACAACCTTAAACCTTCAGCCAGCGACATCGTAGTCTTTTACTATTCAGGGCATGGATTTAAAATACCGGAAAAGCCACGACGATTTCCCAATTTGAAGCTTAAAAATTTTCGTAACGACAGAAGTAATTTCAGGGACAGCATGACATGGATCAAAAAGGATAGGCAGGATAATATAAGCTACTCACTAAATATCGAAGATATTTTTAACTCCATAAAAAAGAAAGGGGCCAGATTCAATCTCGTGCTGAGTGATTGCTGTAATAACGATATTTTCTCTGAGAATGCAAAAGGCACCAAACCGGGAAAAACAAAAGGCTCGGGAATAGAGTGGAGCGAGGATAACATCAGGACTTTATTTCTCAATAAGAACCCCATGTCGGTGTTGGCAACCGCAGCTTCCACCGGCCAGAAAGCCTCAAGCAATGACGACTTTGGCGGGTTCTTCTCGTATTTTTTTAAAACATCGATGGAAAATTATTGCAGCAAGCTAAAAACTAATGTTACATGGGACCTGGTATTGCAGGATGCTCAAAAACAAACTATCGTCAAGGCAAGACATACGTATTGCGACAAGCCATATATACCTGAAAATATTTGTCAGCAAAACCCGGATTACAAAATCATCTTCGGAAAATAATTAATTCTGATCCGGCGTACCATCACTTATGATCGGCACGGGAATCTTTGCAGTGATGTCTTTCCACGGTTGCAGTGAGCGATACGCATCCCATACACTGTCATATTTCAACACCCAATAGTAGCTGAAGCCCTTGTCTATTGCTAGCTTCAGCCATCTCCAAGCTTCGCTCGTATTCTTTAGTTGTGCATTTATACGCGCAATAGTATACATGGTCAGGTATTGGGATGAGTCATTCATTAAATAGTCCATGTACAATGGAAGAGCTTCTTTTGGATGATTGGATAACAACTGCAGACGTCCTTTGAGATCGGTGATCGCCGGTATCCTGTACGGATGTATTTGTTGTGCGCCATTCAATAGCTTCAAAGCATCTGAAAAACGGCCTGAATGAATGCAGTATTTCGCCATCAACACTTGCTTGTCAAAATTTATCTCATGCCGGTTGTTCAGTGTGTCCAATTGTTCCAGAGCGTCGCTCAGATGATAAGTTATCGAACAAACCTCAATAAATCTCATTCTTGTATTGGCGTTGCCAGTTCCCAGATCAATTGACCGTTTATAGTAAGGCAGTGATCTCTCGGGTATTCCCTGCCACACGTACAAATCGCCGATCTTGCCGTTAATATCTGCTCTGATACTGTCATCCTGTGAAAGAGAATCGACCCTTTTGAAATAATTAATGGCCTCGGTGCGCGGATACATAATCAGGTTGGAGAAATTAACCTTTTCGAAAGTGCCGGGCAGGACTTCTTGTCTTGGCATAGTCTCAACGATTTCCGGCTTGGTGAAATCGCTCTTTCCAAAGGCATACTTTTCAATATCCGTATCAGGTTCTATCTTTTTTTTATCGACGGGATAGTCATCCGGATGCCGCGCGGCGAGGCGGTACAGTAATAATGCCCCTTTGTAATACCACTCTGCGTCACCGTGAAGTCGCTGCATCATTCGCTGGTAAAAACCATTAAGCTCCTGGCCACCGACGGTTGTATCATGAAATGCATAATTGCGCAACACATCTTCCGCTTCCTGGTACCTGCTCGTTCGTTCCAGCATTTGCCACAGCTTGTAATATCCTCCGATGAAGACGGGATCCATGGCGATGATTGCGCGATAGTGAGTTTCTGCTTCGCTGAAATGATTCCATGAATCGTACATTGTACCCAAAAAATAATGATCGTCAATTTTGCTATAGTAACCAAGACGAAAGGTTGAGATAATGCATTCCTTCGACTTGGATGCGGGTAACAAATTGATAAGTGAGTCAGTATAGCGATCGAAGGCCGAATCAGCCATGTAATAGGCAAGGGCATAATTGAAAACGATGTCCGCCTCCTGCCACCTTTTTTGCCGATATAACAATTTGCCGAGGTAGTGAAACGCGAGCGGGTTGGTTTTATTCAATGCGATTACCTGCTTGAATTTGCTCTCCGCGACGGCATCCTCTCCTCTGTTATATGATAAATATCCCCACACAAAATTGCCCATGACATCATTTTTACCCACATCATTTTTGTCAAAGAAGCAAGGGAGTTCGGGTGTCATCACCTGGCCAAGTTGGTCCAACCACGGCTGGTCGGGTAGTTTATGGAAGTGAAATCCTTTCTTTCTTTTTTCTGACTCGAAGAAAAACGAATCAGCCATTGCATATTGCGTGGTATTCATGTACACAAACCCCAGTCGCTCAAAAGGCAGATAGTGGCGTGAATTCAATTTGATACTTCTCCGGTAAGATTCTTCGGCCACAAGCAAATTACCCGTCTCCTCACTCAGCATTCCATTGTTCACAAAAATGCCCTGGAAGTCAGGTTGCAATTCCTTTGCCTTGCGCGTTGCTTCGAGAGCTTTCTTATAGTCTTTTGTGATGGTGTATAATCCGATAAGGTTCGACCAGGGTATTGTCCAGGCGGGAGCAATTTGCGTAGCCCGAACGTAAGATTTCTCCGCTGGCACATACTGCTTCTTGAAAGAGTAAAGTATTCCCAACTCATTTTGAATATAGGCCGCGTTTTCGTCCAACTCCAGCGCTTTTTTCTGTTCGGAAAAAGCCGTATCAAACAAATTAGCCGGATTCTCTACGGTTGGCATTTTCAACCGCGCGGCCACACCAGCAAAATAATGCAGCTTCACTTGCAAAATCCGGTACAAATAATCTTCGGGCTTTGTAATCTTTAACGCCACCGCAAACATCTTTGGGTATACATCATAGCCATTGCTGTTGCTGTTGTAATAACGTCTTCTCTCTAACTCAGCTTCATCACCGTCAAGATATTGGTTAATTACTTTTTGGCCTACATCACTCAGCATCACGGCGAGCTTATTGTTGAACCTATTCAATGCATCGGCATTTTCACGCAGTGTTTTTTGAAGTGTTGCGATTTTTTCCGGCTCTAGTGATATTTTCAGACTATCAAAGAGCGAATTGTGCGAGGTCGCCATGTTAATAAAAGCAAATGGAATTTCGTCTTTCGATAATTGGCTTAGTTTATTAAAGTCGACAAGCTGCTCAATGGAAACCTGCTTTAGTATATTGAACAGGTAGGTTTGCGGCTGCATGGGGAGCGGCTTGAGTAAGGTAACATTTGGCGACACGAGACCGGACGGTCCTCTCTTTTTCAATGAACTCAGTGTGGCTTTATCTACCAGCGAGAGTTTTACATTTTCAAAACCCTTGATCACCGGCGTTTGTTTCTCCCCTCTTTGTGCCAGCAGTGGATCCGTTGACAACGACGTGTCAAGGTACTTTTTTATTTCATTTACTGTGATCACGCCATCGTGAGCATAATCAGCCAAACCTTCCAGGCCATTAATGAGATAGTAAGAAAATACACCTCTTCCCCCACCCCACCCTTTATCTTCCACCGATAGTTGGTCCGGCGCACACGACGTGATGCGCACCTCACTACTTTGCACAGTTCTCAGCTGCTCGCCGACCAGGAAGGTTCCTCTGAAATCCGAGCCCGCCAGTTTCCCCGAGTGACAGGCATCGGTGATCAATATTAATTTTGCGCCATTGGTCACCGAAAGTGTATTGGCGATATTGTTCAGGTCTTCAATGCGCACGGCGTTATTGATGTAGTTTATCCGCGGGGTATTATACGAGAGAAGAAATCCAAGTTTATAAATGGTGTTGTTTTCCATATCGCCGTGACCTGAAAAGTAGAAATAGACGAGATCGTCTTTGTGGCAGGCTTCCAGCAGCCAATTTAATGCGTCATAAATAGCACCGTAGGTTGCATTCTCATTTACGAGCAGCCGGATATTTTCTTCGGGAACTGAACCTCCGCCCTTTGATTTGAGATACTCAGCAAATACCTGGGCATCCTTGTGCGCATACTCCAACTGCACGATGCCGGGGCTTTCATAATTGGATATGCCAACTACGACCGCATAGGTGCGGGGCGAATGAGCAGATTGAGCGGCCCGATTTTGTTGATTTACCTGTGCTAGCAAAGAGGCAGCCGATGGCAGCACAAGCAGCATGATCAGAATAAATCGTATTCTCATTCGATGTGGTGGCGGGAAGAAAGTGAATTTACCGACTACTTTTAAAGTTAAATTCTTTTTATTTCCATTCAAGAATTTCTTTTCCGTCCGTAAGAAAGGGTCGACCCCCGATCTGTTGTAACCAAACATAGAAGCTGACACGCGAGATAAGAGATAGGACTTTGTAAATAACCCATGTCCTGGGATTGGTATCGGCTTGCACTTAAAACGAACTCTCCCGCGCTGCTTCGTGCAACAAAGAACCAAAGCAGGAGAGTAAAAATAAAATCCTTATTCCACCAGCACCTCAAGAAAGTCAATAAAAAAACTCTGTAGCTTTAACAAACCTAAATTCGACTGTCATGACTATCAAAGAAGCCAATGTCACCATTAATGTAAAAGACATGGATACATCCGTTTCCTTTTATCAATCACTGGGTCTTGATGTGAAAAATCGCTGGGGTAATTTTTATGCACAACTTGCGGCGCCCGGTATTGTCATCGGGCTCCATCCCACAAGCGATTCAAGTCTTGCAGGGAACTCGGGGAATGTTTCCATTGGCTTTACTACAGACAATATTGAAGAAACAAGATCTTCGCTGCAGCAATTAGCAATCCAGGCAACGGAAAGGAAGGAAGAAGGCGGACAGTTCCTGCACTTTACCGATCCGGATGGTACTGCATTATATTT
>Ga0066709_100004100_pt1 | contig 11481 bp, 8 predicted proteins | sample GraSoiAngelo_158_FD_79665 | JGI IMG/M metagenome (GOLD analysis project Ga0066709, IMG submission 79665) | Grasslands soil microbial communities from the Angelo Coastal Reserve, California, USA - 14_1009_16_30cm | ecosystem: Environmental > Terrestrial > Soil > Grasslands | place: USA... | reverse complement strand
GTCTCGCCACGTGATGGTGGTTTCGTCCGTTACCCGTTTGACGGTGTTGTCGATCATGGCGAGGTGGATCATGGCGGCGGAGTTGGTGGGGTGGGTTCCGGCAGGAGGGGATGGAACGCACCCGGGCCACGTTCTGGGAGGCGGACGCCATTTCCGGCACCCGCAGCCAGGGCAGTGCCCGGTCCGGCCGGCCGCACCGGTACATCGCGGCCACGTCAGTAGTTCGATGATGAGGGGTGGGCACCGGTGAACTCCCCTGTGGACGGGTTACGAGCAACCGTCCACTGCGTACCGCCAGCATCCTCGACGTACCAGGTCTCGGTGAATCCTTGGTTGCGTAGGCCCGGGTTCTCGGTCCGTACCCGATCGATCACCTTTGCCTTGCCTTCAACCTGACCGATTGCGTCCTCGACCCGTGGGTAGCGCTCGACAATCGGGCCTTCGCTGCGGGCGGTCTCCTCAGCCCCCTGCCGGACCCGCGCTTGCTCTGTCTGCTCCGATCGTTCGAACTCTTCGTGGGCCAGCGGCGGTGGTTGCCTTCCGCCCCCACGTTTCGGACGTTTGCCGGCCGACATCGACGTGACGTTCCCGCTCTCGCCGGCGGCGGCATCGCCACCCGTGCCCACCTGTCGCGCGGCCGGCAGTTGATGTATCCCGGGCCCGGACACGCCGGACGGTGGTGGCTCGATCGGCCGGCCGAAGCCCGCGGTCCGGCGGCTCAGCGGAACGTTGGGCCCGGTATCGGAGGTGGCAGGCGCGCCGCCCCGCGGACCGAAGCCCACCCGGCGCGGCGATGGTGCGCCTGCTCCTGACGTGGCCGCTTCAACCGGCGGCTCGGGAAACGGTGGCAACGGCTCGGCGGCCGGACCCAGCGGCTCCGGCGCGCCGGGCGGCAGGGCCAGCGGCTCCGACGCCGGTAGAGCCAGCGGCTCCGACGGGAGCGGCAGGGCGGTCGGCACTCGGATGTCCACATTGGCCACTGCGGCCTCAGTGAGCTTGCCGGCGGCCCACAGACTGAGCAGGTTATTGATCACGGTGTTGGAGAACCGCACGTCGTTGGCCTTGTCGGCGAAGGCATGGGCGAACACCGTGAACATCCGGCGACCGGACGCCGTGTCGGGGGAGAAGCCGTACCTGCCGAAGTCGAAGCCGCCGGTACCGATGAGGACGTGCACCAGGCCGCGGCCGGTGAGAACATCGGCGACATTGTGAGCGGACTGCGCGCCGTCAATGCGGACCTGCCACTCGAACTGGCCCACCAGCCACCGCGCCTTGCCGAAGCCGTTGGTGGCGTCGAAGTAGAGCTGTTCGAACCGGCGCGGGTCGTGCAGGACGCGGTCCACCTCGTCCTCGCTGTAGCCCACGCGCGGATCCGGGTCGGGGACCAGCATGTCGTAGGGCAGGTGGATGCCCTGATCGTGGTACGGGCCGCCGGCCGCGGGATCGGGGTACCGGGACAGGTCCTCCGGCGACCTCCTGGCCCGCTCCCGCTCCGGGCGTACCCGTTCGGCTTCCCGCGCGACGACTTCGGCCCGGCGCCGCCGGCGCAGGTCGGCCAGCCGGTTTACCTCAGCCACGGTCGGCGGACCGGACAGCACCACGTCGACCCGCTGGCTCTGCCACCACGCCTCGTAGGTCACCATCAGGTCGAACAGTGCGCTCGCGTCCTCGTAGCCGGATTCGACCAGCGTCCGGAAGTATCCAAGCGCGTAGGACAGCCGTGCGTTGTCGTCGCGGAAGTGTCCTTTATAGAGGGTCGCCCGTGCATCGCCGGGGCTGCGGGCGAAATCGGTTCGGGCTTCGCCGGCCTGCACTCCCGGCCGGTTCATGACGCGGCGGACCTTTGCCTCGATCTCCCGCCGCGTGACCACTGTGATGCCGAACAGCTCGTCGCTGAGCGTGACCGGCAGCACCACCCGGTGACCGCTGCCATCGTCGTAGCTCGGCGTCGCGTAGCCGCCGCGTTGGCGCGACGGGTCGACCCGCTCCCGCGGCTCCGGCCGCGCACCGGCTTGTGGCGCACCGGTTCCGCCCGGCGCGGCCGCCGGCACCGCGCGGCCGATCGCGGCCAGCACGGTCGCGGTCAGCCGCTGCCGGTCGGCGGGCGTCATGCCCTCGGGTACGTCGATGCCGGCGGGCAGGTGGTACCGCCGCTTCGCCGCCTCAATGCCGTTGCGCATACCGCGTCCTTCCCCCTCGTTACCTGACCGTGCCGTTGTTCGTGTACGCCTGGATCTGGCTGTCCGGAACGGGTTCGAGGTCGGCCGCGTCGACCCAGTACTCGTTGAGTTCACCGACGGCGATGGTGCGTCGGGAGGTCTCGTCGTCGTGGCGGTGGTAGCGGGTGTTGCCGAACCGGGGATTTCCCGGTTGCGGCCCGGCCACGAAGCTCTCCAGTACACCGTTCACCTCGTTCCGGCTCAGGATCGGCCGGCCGTATTCCTTGACTTCCTTCTCGACGTCGACGATCCATCGGTTGATCTCGTAGGTCGTGACCCGGTTGCGTCCGGCGTCGGCGTTGGCCGGGGTGACCCGCACCCGCCCGCCGCCGAGCGGTTCCTTCGCCTGGCCCGCGTGCCCGTCCGTGGCACGGGGGTCGACCACCAGGACCCACGGATCCGGGCCGAAGCCGCGCTGGGCGCTGATCAGCGGCTGTTCGTTGAACAGGCCGCCCTGGGAACGGTAGACCCTGGTTTCGGGGCCGTACCTGAGCCGGTAGATCATCTGCTGCTGTACGGCCGAAAGCTGCTCGGTCCGCTGTCGCATCTGAGCATCGAGCTGGGCCAGCATCGCGGCGCGTAGCGGCACCATGATGTCGGTGATGTCGTACACCTTCTGGTGGGGGATGTCCTCCTTGTTGACCGTGACCAGGTAGCGGGTGCGGGCGTGCTCCGCCAGCGCCCGCTGGACCACGTTCGGCCGGTCGGGTACCGGCGGAAACTCCTCGATCGTCCTGAGTTCACGCGCCGAGTCGAGGAAGTACACGAACTCGTCGTAGTTGTGGATCTTCGCGGGCAGGTTGTGCCGCAGCGCGGCGATGTCGATGTCCACCACGTACGGCCGCACCTGGAAGCCCACCGCGGTGGCCTCCGGCACTGTGGTGTCGGGTAGCCGCTTCTTGTTGCGGGCGTCCCAGACGCCGGGGATCGGATCGGCTCCGGCCCATCTCCAGAAATTGATCTCCGCGTGGCCGAGGTCGATGCCGGTCTGGGAGCTGGCCGTGGCCCGGTTGTACGAGCCCAGAAGCTCATTGGCGGCGGCGATCGCCGCGCCGAGGCCGGCCACCGCCCGCTTCCCCGCGCTGGGTGGCGTGGCGACGGACGGGGTCGGCGGCCGCCCGGGAAGCGTCGACGTCGGTGGCGCCGCCGTCAGAGCCGGCTCCGACGGCTCGGCCGGCTGAGCCTGTTCCGCCGCCGGAGCCGGTTCGGCTGACCGGCCGGTGGACTCGGCCGGTGCGCGGGACGGCTCCGCCGGTACGGCACCTGGTGCGCCGGAGGCGGCCGCCGCGGTCTCGACCTGGTCGATGACGGCCAACTCTTCCTGGAACGTGGTGGGCTCGGGAATGCCCTTGCCCGGTCGGCCGAGCCTGCGCTTCGTGTTGTCCCACGGGAGCCGGAAGCCGGCCCGCTCCATGCCGGCGCGGATCTCCTTCTCGAACTCCTCGACGTTCTTGTTGCTCCGCCGGCGCATCGTGAACATGGTGACCCGCAGCGGCCGGCCCCACTTGTTGCCGGCGGCCACGTACTCGCCGAACCGGCTGATGAACCGGTCCCGCGTGGTCTTGCCGACCTTGAGCGGCTCACCGGACCGGCCGTCGGTGAGGATGTAGACGATCTGGGTCTGCCCGGGCAGGAACTCCACCTCCCGCCAGGGTGTCGGCTCCGGCAGGCCGCTCGCGGGATCGAACTTCTCCGGATGCAGGTCGATCTCGATCTGCTGGCTGGAGGTGACCACGTCGAGACCGGTGCGCCGCGACGCGGCCGCTGTGGCCGGCGTCGATCCGGCACCGCCCGGTCCGCCCGGTCCACCTGGCCCACCCGACCGGCCCGGCGCGGCCGGCGTTCCCCCCGGCTGGACCGGTGCCGACCCCCGGCCGCCGGAGCGGCCCGGCCGTGGCGCCGTGACCGCCGGCTGGACCGGTACCGCGGTCGGCGCACCATTGTCCTCATAGGACGGCACGGCGTAACCGTCGGCGCCTTGGCGGTCCGGGTCGTAGTGCTCGCGGACCTCGACGTGGCGGCCGTCGCGGAGTCCATGCGTGTCGACCAGTACCCGTTCGGCCTCGTTCAGCCGGGCGGCCACCGCGCGGGTCAACGCCGCGCCGATCGCGGCCAGTTGGTCGTCGGTGGGCACCCCGACGATCCGCAGGGTGATGGGAACGTAGCAGTTGATCTCCACGGCGCCGGCTCGCATCATTGCGTGTTGTAGACGATCTGAAGGGATTCCACGCTGTGCACGACGGGCTGGTCGAACAGGTTGGCGAAGAAGCTGATGACGTACCGGAAGGCTCCGTTGTCCACCACGGCGAACTGTTGATCGATGGCGACCGTGAGGTCATAGGGATTGGTGAGGCCCGGTACGGAACTCGTCACCGAGCCGAGTAGGCCGCCTTGGGTCGGATCGGCAATCAACACGCGCGACATCGTGTACGTGAAGACCGCCGACCCACCTGGGTACCGGCCCTGTACCCGGAATGAGACCAGTTTGGCGTTGTCCGGCAGAACCAGCATCATGAACGCGCTGGCACCCCGGTGTCCCTCCTGCGGACGGACCGCACCGGTGTTGTCATAGAACCAGCCGAGCGCGGGGGCGGCTCCTGACTTGGGAGAGAACAGTTGCAGCGGAAGGGTCACCCGGTGCTGCCGTGGCTGCGCACCCGTCCGCCGTTGGTCGATCGTGGTGTCGATCTGGCTGACCACGGCGGACACCTGGTGCAGGTCGGCCTCGATCGCGTTCAGCCGGACGTTGAAGCCGTTCGGACCGCCGGCTGTGACGCGGTCGACGTTGTCCACCCAGTCGGTGTGGTGGAACGTGGGAGTGAAGCTCAACTCGGCCATGGACTCGTCCCCGGGTCAGCTGTCGAAGGTGTGCACGAGCTGGACCGCTCGCAACTTGATGGTGAGGTCTGGCTGGTCCGGCGAGGTGGCTCCGGCAACGAGGAAATACCGGAACGTGTCCTGATCCACCCGTGCCAATGACGGGTTGACGTCCGCGGAGAAATCGGACACATGTGCAGCCTGGACGCCGCTGGGCCCGGCGTTCGCCAGGACTTCCGGCGCCGCGGGCGGGCTGGTGAGCCGGAGCGGCACTCGAAGCAGCGCGACGCCGAATGCGACGGGGGAGTTGCCGACGCCACCGAACTCGACCTCGAACTCGACCTTGATCCTCAGTGTCTTGAGCCGGGTCTGGTCGGGTAGGCCAATGTTCGCCACCCCGACGAAGGTGCCTCCGGTCAGGTTGACGAACGGTGTCCCTTTGGAATCGAAGCTCCACGCCTTGTCAGGCGGCACCGGGTTCAGCATCGGCGTAAAGGTGAACAGCTGGTCACCCCTCGGCGGCGGTGCCGGGGGTGGTCCACTGTGCTCCAACGCGGTGACGATGTCTGCGACCACGGTGGACACCTGCCGCAGGTCGCTTCCGATGGCGTTGAAGCGGGCGTTGAAGCCGTTCGGACCGGCGGCCTCGACCCGGTCGACCCGGTCCACCCACGCGGTGTGGTGGAACGTGGGCGTGTAGCTGATGTCAGCCACGGCGTCCTCCCTTCAGGATCACGAATGCCCGCTCAGTCCGCGATGTAGACGAGATGCAGGACGGTCACTGTCGCCCGCACTCTGTCGGCCGGGGTGGTAAGGCAGTCCGCTATGATCACGTAGCGGAACGTGGTGGTGTCGACCCGGGCAAGCGCCGGATCGACGGTAACGGTCTTGTCGTAGGTGGGCGCGGCCGGCCGGTCGGCGAACACGTTGGCGAGATCCCCGGCTGTTGCGTCAGGATCGTCGTACCGGATCCGGGCCATGCCGACGGTGAAATCCGATACGCCGTCGGACTGGCCGGCGGCCCGGAATGAGATCAGCCGGACACCGTCGGGAAGGATGAGGTCCACCACACCGTCAGGTTGCGTTCCCGGTGTCGCCTGGACGGCACCGGACCCGGTCTCGGCCCAGTTGCCGCCAACGGCGAGCAGGATCGGTGGTACGACGAGTCGTGTGGGCGTCGGCGGTGGGACGGTGTCGAGCTGGTCGATCGCGGTGTCGATCTGTGCCACCACTGTGGACAGCCGCTGCAGGTCGCTCTCGATGGTCTGGAACCGGCTGTTGAAGCCGTTGGGCTCCGCGGCCCGTACCCGGTCCACGTCGTCCACCCAGTCGGTGTGGCGGAAGTCGGGCGTGTAGCTGATGTCACCCACGGGCGGACCCTCTCACCTGACGCGGCAGGGCGCCGCGGACGCGGAACTTCGGGTACGTGTAGTCGGGGTTGGCCTGGAGCAGGTCGCCCCGCACCTCGATCACGTGCTCGCGGATGGCGCCCGTGTTGACTTCGACACCGACCGGGTGGAGCACGTTGAGGATGTTCATGATCAGGTCGTGCTGGTCCTTGGACAGGATGGTCGTCGGCTTGTCCAGGTCCGGCCGCAGCCTCACCTGGAACGTGTACGGCGGCCCGCCGTTCCCGAGCAGGTAGCTCGCCTGTACCCAGGCCATTCCGGCCGGCCCGGCGGTCAGCCGGTTCGCTGGCTGCGTGTTGGAGTTGAGGGTGATGCCCGCCTCGTCGAAGGTCCCCGACGCCCAGGACAAGCGTGGGTCGCCGGCCGGCGGCCCGGTCAGCCCGGCGGCGGTCACCGCGTCGGGTGCCGGGGCCGCGGTGAGATCCATCGTGGCGTCCTCGTCCACCTCGATGACCGGACCCGTGTCCACGCCGGCCGGGCCGCGCACCATCAGCAGTTGCCCGGGCCGTTGCCGGACGAAGACGCTGGCGCCGTCGTGCTGGACATGTCCGAACCCGACGGCGAACGCCACGGCGGCCAGCGCCCCGGGCGCCAGGTTGGGATGGCGCAGGACGAGACGCCGTCCCTCGGTCGCCGACGCGTCACCGGTCGGGTCCGCGTCGACGATGGCGAGCCGGCCGGTGACGTCACGCCGGACGAGTTCGTCGAGCAGGGTGTCCAGCACCTCGGCGACCGTCGGCTGCATCAGGTGGTGGTCCTCGGCGGTGCCGTAGTCGACCCGCGGGTCGTCATGACGGGCGAGAAACACGGGATGGAAGAAGGTACCCGGTTCGTCGACCACGGTGGCCGGGGCGTCGAGGGTGCCGTCCGCGGTGATCGTCCGGCCGGCGGGCAGGTCGGTGAGGCCGATGCGCAGCCGGCGGGTGGCCGGGACGGTGTGCCGGCCGCGCGTCACGTCGGCCTTGACGATCAGTTCACCCGCCGCGGTGGCCTGGAGGGTGGCCGTGCGCTGCGGCGCCCCCGGCGCGCCGTCCGGGGTCAGCGTGGCGCGCCCGTTGCCGCCCGGCACCACGATCCAGCGCACGAACGCGTCCGAGGGCGGCGGGGGGTTCAACGACAGGGCGACGGTGGCGCCCACGTCCAGATCGGTGCGTCCGGCCGGCGCCGGGTCGAGTTCGACCGCGAAGTAGTCGCCCGGTGCGGCGGCCGCGTACACCTGCGCGGTTCCCGAACCTGCGCGGTGGCGGACGAAGTCGAAGCCGGCCCGGTGTGCGAGCGCGGCGAGCCGGTCCGGCGGCACCGAGCTGTGCCCGAGCCGTACCGCCCGCCCGGTGGCCCGCAGGTCATCGGCCCGGGGGTCGAACGCGGTATCAACCAGGAGCCGTCCCGGCGGGCTGGTCTCGGCGCCGGCGAGCGTCACCAGCCGGTCCAGACGCTCGGCCACGCCGACCTGTACCAGGTGCTGGTCCGGCGGCAGTTCGCCCGGCCTCAGGTCACGGACCGGCGGCGGGGTGAAGTCCACCCCGGTCCGGTCATAGCGCAGCAGGTACGCGGGGTCGAACGTGTCCTCCTCGGCCGCGGTACCGACCGCGGCCGCCTCCGCCACCCGCCGGCGTCCGGCCGCGTCGATGGACTCTCCCGGGTGCAGCCTCACCGGACGGATGTGGACCAGCCGCGTCCCGCGTACCAGCCTCGCGTTGGTGTCGTCGACGATCAGCGGATTCCGTCCGACCAGCGGATCCAGTCCGGCGATCGGGCCGACCAGCTCGTTGAGCATGGCGGCGAGGTTGGCCGGGGTCGGCAGGGACCAGCGCCGGAACAGCCGGAGCCGGCGGCGGTAGTGCTCGTCGGCCTCGCCCAGCGCCGGCGCGAACCCGGCGCGGGCCGCCGCGCTGATCCGCACCTCGTCGAGGACGCCGCGGAAGCCGCCGCCGGCCGCGCCGATCCGCAGTTTCGCGGTGTTGACGACCGCGCCCAGCAGGGCGAAGAACCGGAAGTCCCGCAGCACCCCGTCGACGTACAGCGAGACGCGCCCGCTGATCCGGTCGAGCACCGCCGCCACGTGGCTGAACGCGTCGGTCGGCAGGCTCAGATCGGCGAACAGGTCCAGGACCTTGGCGCCGTCGCTGATCGTGAACCGCACGTTGCGCGCTATCCCTCGCCCGAAGTCGCCGACCGCGATCACCCAGCCCGGCCCGTCCCCGCCGGGCGCGGGGTGCCGGCTCAGCACGGGTCCGTCCGCCGCGCCGGGGTCGGGACGCACGAAGCACTCCATGGTCGCGCTGTCGCTGAGGGACCCGCCGATGTCGAACGCGGTGCTGGTCTCGACCTCGATCACGGCGTCGGCGGCCGGGAAGCCCATCGCCCGGCCGTACCGTCCGGGGACGCCGACCTGCACGCTCCCGACGAGCACGCCCGGGTGCCCGGTCCGGTCGGGGTACGCGGCCGTCAGGTCCGCCACCGCGGGCGTCGCGCCGGCCATGTCGTCGAGGTGGTACAGCGCGACGGTGTCGGCATCGAACCCGTAGGGCAGCGGCGGGAAGCGCGGCACGCCGAGGTCGGAGCCGATCAGGTCGAGGCTCAGCCCGACGGCGCCCGGCAGGTGCCGCTGCGCGAGGGTCCTGACCGCGTGTCGGCGGAGCTGGTCCCGTTCGGCGCCCACGACCCACAGCAGCTTGGCCATGTTGCCCAGCAGCACGGTCAGCGTCCAGCACTCCTGGGGGGCGTTGTCGAGCGGTGTGGGCTTCATCTCCAGCAGGACCACCCGGGCGGTCGCCGAGACGGGCTTGTCGAGCGCGAACGACGTGCCGGCCACCGTTCCCGCCGGTATCACCAGATCCAGGTGCGCCGGGTCCGCGCCCGGCTCCTGGTAGGCCACCGTCACGGTGGTGTCGACGTCGGTGTCCCGGGTCGTGGCGAGCACGTACCGCGGCTCGGGCACGGTGTCGAACCGGGCCACGTGGTCGGCGAAGTCGTAGTCGGCCACCGCCGCCTGCGAGCTGGTGGAGGGCACCAGGCGCAACTCGAGGGTGTCCGCGCCGCGCTCGAACGGCGTGGTCAGCCGGCGGGCCATCCGCCTCGCGGCGAGTGTCGGCGTCGCGGGCGGCGGGTCGTCCGGGGGCGGGGATCCACCCAGCGTGTCGATGAGGAGTTCCGGCCCGGTGGTCATCGGGTCACCACCGTTACGTCGAACGCTTCGTCGCCGGGCGCGAAGATCGCCAGCTCGGTCGGGCCCATCACGAGGTTCTCGCCCACCGCGGCCTCCGCCAGCACCCGCTGTACCGGGACGGCGCCGAACGTGATCCGGCCGAACGCGGCCGGCAACCGGCGCAGGTGCAGCCCCTGCACGTCCAGCACGCCGGGCTGTTCGACGAACGCGCAGACCACCTGCGAGTACAGGACGTCGCCGCCGAGGCGCAGCGCGCCGATGTCACCGGCGAGCCGCTGCCGGATCGACGACAGCAGGGCCACCCCGTCGGCGCCGGCCTGCGCCACCACGGTGGCGCGTACCCCCACCTCGATGTGGTCGGCCTCGACGATGTTGGCGTGGATGCCGATCGGCCGGACCCGGTCGACCGCCGCCGTGACCCGCTCGAAGATGCCCGTCACCGGACCGGTGGTACGCCACGGCGCCCGGAACTCGTGCGCCACCACGACGGTGAAGAAGTACGGCTCGCCCACCCGGCGTTCGCTGCCGAAGGCCCGCCGGTCGAAGTTGAACAGGTCGAAGTAGCTCTGTGAGACGTCCACGCCGCCGAGCGGGTCGGACAGCACGACGTCCAGCACGCCGGTGACCCCGAGTGCCGCCTGGGCGACCGACTCGACCGTCCACAGGTTGCGGGCCAGGCCGAGCAGCCGGGCGCGGTAGGTGTCGTCCGGCTCGGCGCCGGTACCGCCCTTGGTCGGGGCCTTGTTGGTCACGGTCAGCTTCGCCGGTAGGAAGTCGGCCAGGAAGATCGAACGGTACGTCGGATCGACGTCGGCGATCGCCCCCTCGAGCACGTCTCCGGCAGGCCCCGGCTCGAACGCCACCACGGCGACGTCGGCGGTCCTCGTCGCGGTGTGGGGACTGGCGTCGAACGTGACCGGAGCGGTCGTGCCGAATGCCCGTACGGGCGACTTCGTGACCACGATGGTGCCCTCGGGTATGACGTAGCGCCGCCCCGGGGCCGGGTCGGCCAGCGTGAAGGTGACCGTGCCGGTACTGGCCAGTCGCGGGCGGGGTAGCCCCACGTCCTCACCGAGGAGGTCGAGGGTGTCACCGACCGCCGTGGACACGAAGTTGCCGAAGTACAGATCCTCCAGCCGCTTCCACAGCTCGCCGTCCTCCGCGGCGGTCGTCTCCAGGATCTTGCGCAGCGGGCTCGTACTGGTCAGGTCCACGTCGGGGAAGACCGACCGGGCGCGCGCAACTGACTCGCTCAGGATCACGTCTACGGGCTTGAGCACGAACCCGTCCGGGGTCACCCCGAACTCGGCCATGGCCGTCACACCCCCACACTCACGAATAGAGCCACCGCGTCCCCGGTCGCCGTCTCGATGTCCACCTCGACCGTCCACACGCGACGGCGGTGGGCCGCGCGTACCTGCGGCGCCAGGTCCGGGTGCGCGGCCAGCCGGTCCGGGTCGTCGTCGAACGTGACCCGCCGGACCTCGCGTACCCGCGGATCGGTGCTCAACGTGCTGACCAGGTTCAGCTTGATGATTTCCTTGACCATGCGCACGCCCGTCGGCTCCAGGAACGCCGGTGTCAGGTTCAGCCCGTACCCGACGTTGAACCGGTCGGACCCGAACGGCGTCAGCACCCTGAGGGTCAGCGCCTGGACCAGGTTCGGCACGCCCTCGACCTCGACCAGATCGCCGCCGTCGATGACCAGGTCTCCGTCGTCCAGGAGCAGGCTACGGCCGAACCGGCCGGCCGGCGTCGGCGACGTCATGCTGCCTCCAATCTGGACTGGTTGACGGATAGGACCTGCCACGACGTCGGCGGATTGCCGTCACTGGTTCCGGTCGCCGTCGCCAGCGCCACCGGCTCG
>Ga0066709_100004098_pt1 | contig 11483 bp, 9 predicted proteins | sample GraSoiAngelo_158_FD_79665 | JGI IMG/M metagenome (GOLD analysis project Ga0066709, IMG submission 79665) | Grasslands soil microbial communities from the Angelo Coastal Reserve, California, USA - 14_1009_16_30cm | ecosystem: Environmental > Terrestrial > Soil > Grasslands | place: USA... | reverse complement strand
TCATCAACGCCCCCGAGAGCCACGAGCTCATCTTCACCCGCAACGCGACCGAGGCGATCAACCTGGTCGCGTACGCGTGGGGCCGGAAGAACATCGGCCGCGGTGATGCGATCGTGCTCACCGAGATGGAGCACCACGCCAACCTCGTCCCGTGGCAGCTCCTCGCCCAGGAGAAGGACGGCGACCTCGAGTTCATCCCGATCACCGACGACGGGATCCTGCGCCAGGACGTCTACGAGGTGCTGCTCCGGCTCAAGCCGAAGCTCGTCGCGTTCACCCATGTCTCGAACACGCTGGGCACCATCAACCCGGTGGTCGAGATGGTCGAGGCGGCCCACGCGGCGGGGGCGCTCGTGCTCATCGACGGCGCGCAGGCCGTGCCCCACGTCCCCGTCGACGTGCAGGCGATCGGCGCCGACTTCTACGCGTTCTCGGGCCACAAGATGCTCGGCCCGACCGGCTCGGGCGCGCTGTGGGCACGGCGGGAGCTGCTCGAGGCGATGCCGCCATTCATGGCCGGCGGCGACATGATCCGCGAGGTCCATCTCCGTCGGTCGGAGTGGAACGACATCCCCTGGAAGTTCGAGGCGGGTACGCCGGACATCGCGGCCGGCATCGGACTCGGGGCGGCGGCGGACTACCTGGGGCAGCTGGGGATGGATCGCGTCCGCGTGCACGAGCAGGAGCTGCTGACATACGCGCTCGTCGCGCTCCAGCGCGAGCACCCCGACGTGATCCTGTACGGCCCGATGGACGCCGGGATCCGCTGCGGCGTCATCCCGTTCAACGTGCCCGGTGTCCACCCGCACGACGTGGCGCAGGTGCTGGATCGGTCGGGCGTGGCCGTCCGGGCGGGTCACCACTGCACGATGCCGCTGCACGAGCGGCTCGACCTGCCGGCGACGGCACGCGCCAGCTTCAACGTCTACACGACCCAAGCCGACGTCGATGCGCTCATCGAGGGCCTCCGCGAGGTCAAGCGCATCTTCGGGGCCGCGTAGAACCTCGGCTAGAATGCGCGAGCACTGATGGACGACCTGTACCGCGACTACATCCTCGAGCACTATCGACGCCCTCATAACTTCGGGGCGCTCGACAACGCGACCGCCACGCAGGAGGGCGCGAACCCGCTCTGCGGCGACCGGATCACGCTCCAGCTGCGCGTGGTCGGCGACCAGATCGCGGCGGTCGGCTTCACCGGCCGCGGCTGCGCGATCAGCCAGGCGTCGGCGTCGCTGCTGACCGACGAGGTCAAGGGCAAGGAGGTCGATGCGGCCGCCGCGATGCAGGCGAGCGACGTCCTCGACCTCCTGGGCATCGAGATCAGTCCGGCGCGGATGAAGTGCGCGCTGCTCTCGCTCGAGACGCTCCAGGGCGCCCTGGGCGGCCCCGCCGGGAAGGCCGGCGGAAAGGCGCCGGCGGAGCCGGCGTCGTCGGCCCAGGCATGACGACCCCTGCCTTCGAGATGGGAACGGGCCGCTGCAGGTGTCAGCTGCCGGCCTGAGCGCCGGCCCGACATCGGCCCCTCGCGGCATTCCCGCCGCGTGGCCCCCGTCCGTCAACCGTGGTCATCGCCCTCGAGCGGTGCGCCCTCACAGGAGCCCTGAACTCTGATGCAAACCGCCATCCGCGAGATCAGCCCGCCGGAAGCCCAGGCCCGGCACGCCGCCGGTGCGAAGCTGATCGACGTCCGCGAGCAGGTCGAGTGGGACGCCGGCCATGTCGCGGGCGCCCTGTTCATCCCGCGCGGCCAGCTCGAGCAGCAGATCGAAGCGGCCGTCCCCGACAAGGCCACCGAGATCGTCCTGTACTGCCGAAGCGGCGCCCGCTCCGGCCTCGGCACCCAGCAACTCCAGCAGCTGGGCTACACGGACGTCACCAACATGGCCGGCGGCATCCTCGCGTGGGAGGCAAACAGCCTGCCGATCGAGGCGCCGGCGGCCCTCACCCCGGCCCAGCAGTCGCGCTACAGCCGGCACCTCCTGATCCCGGAGGTCGGCACCGCCGGGCAGGTGAAGCTGCTCGAGTCGAAGGTGCTGCTCGTCGGCGCCGGCGGCCTCGGCAGCCCGAGCGCCCTGTACCTCGCCGCGGCCGGCGTTGGGACGCTCGGCATCGTCGACTTCGACGTCGTCGAGGCGAGCAACCTGCAGCGCCAGGTCATCCATTCGACCGAGCGCCTCGGCGCGAAGAAGGTCGACTCCGCCCGCCAGTCGATCGAGGCGCTCAACCCCGACGTCAAGGTCGTGACCTACGACGAGATGCTCCTGGCCGACAACGTCGCTCGGCTCATCGACGGCTACGACGTCATCCTCGACGGCACCGACACCTTCGAGACCCGCTACCTGCTGAACGACGCAGCGGTCGCGGCCGGGGTCCCGGTGATCCACGCCTCGGTCTTCCGGTTCGAGGGCCAGCTGACCACGTTCGTGCCCTACGTGGGGCCGTGCTACCGCTGCCTGTACCCGACCCCACCGCCACCGGAGCTGGCACCCGGCTGCTCCGTGGCCGGCGTGCTCGGCGTCGTGCCCGGGATCATGGGCCTGCTCCAGGCCAACGAGGTGCTCAAGGTCCTGCTCGGGATCGGCGAGCCGCTCGTCGGGCGGCTGCTGCTGTTCGATGCGCTCGACGGCTCGTTCTCGGAGCTGCGCCTGGAGCGCGACCCGAAGTGCCCCGTCTGCTCTGACGAGGCCCGCGCGGCACGCGAGCGCGGCGAGTTCACGCCGCCGCCCGTCTTTGGCGCGGACCAGCCGTTCGCACTTGGCGGCTCGTTCGGTGGGTCGCTCGGAGGGCCCGCCCGATGAGCGTCGTCCGACTGCCATCCGTGCTCAGGGCGCAGGCCGACGGCCAGCGCGAGATCGAGGTCGAGGGCACGACCGTGGGCGCCGCGGTCCAGTCGCTGGTCGGCCGGCACCCCGGGCTCGCGAGCCAGCTGCTCACGGACGACGGCGAGCTCCACCGGTTCGTCAACGTGTACCTGAACGGCCGCGACGTTCGCTACCTCGGCGGCCTCGAGACGCCGGTCGACCCGCGCGACGAGATCCGGCTGCTCCCGGCGATCGCGGGCGGCTGAGGTGACGCCCGTGGCGGCACGGGCGGGACGTCGCTACGCGGGGATCGTCGAGTCGATCGGCGACACGCCGACGGTCGAGATCCCGCGCCTCGCGCCGAACCGGAACGTGCGCATCTTCGCCAAGCTCGAGGCGGCGAACCCGACCGGCTCGGTCAAGGACCGCGTCGCCCGCGCGCTGGTCGAAGACCTCGAGGCGAGTGGCCGGCTCCGGCCGGGCTCGATCCTGCTCGAGGCGACCTCCGGCAACACCGGCATCGCGCTGGCGATGATCGGCCGTCGCAAGGGCTACCGCGTTGCCGTGGTCATGCCCGACAATGTCACGCTGGAGCGGCGCCAGCTGGTCGCGCTCCACGGCGCCGAGATCATCGATTCGCCCGGCGCGCTGGGGTCCAATGGGGCGATCGCGCTGGCGCGCGACCTCGTGGCCCGCGACCCGCAGTTCGTCATGGCGGACCAGTATGCCAACCCGGCGAATCCGCGGGTCCACGAGGAGACGACCGGCCCGGAACTACTCGAGGCGGTGCCGGAGCTGGACGTGTTCGTGGCCGGCCTCGGGACCGGCGGCACGCTCACCGGCGTCGGCCGGTTCCTGCGGGGAGCCAAGCCGGGTGTGCGAATCGTCGCGGCCGAGCCGCTGCCGGGCGAGTCGGTCCAGGGCCTGCGCTCGCTCGATGACGGGTTCGTGCCCGAGGTGTTCGACCCATCGCTCCTCGACGACCGGTACGTCGTCTCGAACCGCGATGCCGTCATCACGGCGCGGGAGCTGCTCGAGCGCGAGGGCATCCTCGCCGGCCCGTCGTCGGGCGCGGTCCTGTGGGTCGCCGCCCGAGTCGCGAGCGATATGACCGAGGGAACGATCGTCGCGCTCCTGCCCGATGGCGGCTGGAAATACCTCTCGACCGGTACCTACTCGCGGCCGCTCGAGGAGATGGAGGACGAGCTCGAGGGCGGGGTTGCCTGGTGGTGACCGACGCGGACGGTCCGCTGACCGGGTCGGACGCGTACTACCCCGGCGCGGGCGCGCGCCCGCATCCTGGCCCGGCGTCGGCCAACCTGCCGGCCGCGATCCGCGACGCGATCGTGGCGCACGCCCGCGCGGAGGCGCCGAACGAGGGCTGCGGGATCGTCGTGGGGGACAAGCCCGCGGCCGGAGGCGGGGCCGCGCGCCGGTGGGTGCCGGTGCGCAACGCGGCGCAATCGCCGGTGCGCTACTCGATCCACCCGCAGGACCTGCTCCGACTGACGATCGAGACTGACGACGCCGACGAGGTGTTCTGGGCGATCGTCCACTCCCACGTCGCCTCGCCGGCCCGGCCGTCCCCGACGGACCTCCGTGAGTCGCATTACCCGGACTCGCTGTACATCCTCGTCTCGCTCTCGCCGGCCGAGGCAGAACACGGCACCGGCGATCCCAGCATTCGCGCCTGGCGCATCGTCGACGGCGGCATCCACGAGGTCGCGCTCTCGATCGATGGCTGAGCGCTTCGACGCCCGCCTCGTCGTCGTCCTCGCGCTGCTCGGCGGGGTCGTCGCAATCGGCCTCGCGATGTTCGTGGGGATCGCGCCGGACCTGCTCGCACTCGTCGCCGCACCTCCGTCCATTCTTCGCGCCGCCCTGGCGGGCGGAGCGATCGTCGTCGGCGGTCGCCTGTTGCTCTCGGCGGTTCGCCGGATCGACGCCTCGATCCGCCGCGGCGCCGAGCCCGGCGGCCGAATCTCCGACGCCGATCTCGGGGTGCTGGTCCGAGGCGTCCGGCTCGTCTTCCTCGCCGCGGCGAGCTTCACGGCGGCCGCGGGCTGGATCCTCGCAGAGCCACTGCCGCTGGTCATCGCGCTCGTGATCGCCGGCGTCGACGTCGTCGAGACCTCATTCCTCCTGCTGGTCGCGACGTCGCGGCGGCCTCGCGACTGACGGTCGCCCGAGCTCACACCGAGGCGCGCTGGCGGGCCTTCGCCGGGGTGTCCACCGGCTCGCTGCGGTCTCGCGGCCGATTGAGCGCGGCGTCCAGCCGTGCCAGGAAGGGCCGCGCGCCAAGCTGTTCGAGGGCGGCCCGAGCCTGCGAGCCTGCTGCCACAACCTCCGCCTCGCTCGGGTCAAGGATCGTCGCCATGTCGATCGCGCACAGCGAGCGGTCCCACGGCAGCCCCAGGTCGTCCCAGCCGCGGAGTACCTCGCGGTAGGTCGCAAGGGCTTCGCCGGACCGTCCCTCGAGAGCGGCAATTCCCGCCTCGATCGTGAGCCGCTCCAATCTCACGCCACGCCCTCGCCGGTGCAGGCCCTCGAGCCCCTCGAGATCCGTTCGCGCACCCTCGACGTCCCCGGCCCAGATTGCAGCCCGAGCCGCCAGGCGCCAACCGTCGGCGCCGCCCTGCGGCCAGATCTCCGCGTAGCGCCGGGCACCCTTGCGGGCCGCGGACAGATCGCCGCCGGCGAACGCCGCATATGCCTGCGCCAAGGCTACAAACGCCTCGTGCGACATCGAGTCGGCGCGCTCCATGGTGGCCGCGAGCTCGGCCGTCAGGTCGTCGATCGGGATTCCGCGGAACGCACGAATCTGCAGGATGCCGGCGAGGGCCGCGCCGTGGGCGATTGGATCCGTTTCCTCCGGGGCCGCCGCCTCGAGCTGTGCCAGGGCCCAATCCCACTCGCCGCTCCGAAGCGCACCGGCCGCCGCGTTGTCCACGAGGGTGAAGCCACGTTCGCCCCGTCGAGCCATCACCTCGAGCCCGTCACGGGCGGCCTGCAGGCCGGCCCGGGGATCGTCGTCAGCGAGCACGCTGGAGAGGTTGTTGATCGCCCGCGTCACGAGGGCATCGTTGCCGGAGCGCTCGAGTAGGCGGCGTGCGGCTTCGATGAGCGCGATCGCCTCGAAGTGCCGTCCGAGATTGTCGAGCGCCGTGCCCTTGGTGATCAGGGTGTCGGCGGCGAGCTCTGTGAGCTCCTCTCGCTCGGCGACCTCGAGCACACGTTCGGCGATGGGCAGCGACTCAGGCCATCGCGCCGTCAGCATGTAGATCCGGGCGAGCTGGCCCTCGAGGACGGCGAAGACCGGTTCACCGCGCAGGTCCGCGAAGCGGGCCACCGCGCCCTCGATGAATTGCGTCGCGAGCTCGAATCGGAAGGCACGAATGAGGACGCGCGCCAGCGAGATGACGGTGCGCGCGATCGCACGTGGGTCGCCCAGGGCCTCACGCCGAGCAAGCGCGTCGCGCAGGAACGCCTCCGCCTCGGTGAACCGCTGGCGCAGTGTCGCCGCGGCAGCTGCCGCCTCGAGGAGCTCGGCAAGCTCTGCGGAATCGTGAGTCACCGACTGCGCCTGCTCGAGGAACGCGAGCGCCTGCTCGGGAGCGCCAAGCGCCGAGGCCCGATCCGCCGCCGCCCGCAGCGCGACGCGCGCCTGGGCCGCGAGGGCGTCCGCCTCGGGTCCCTCCGCTGCGGACTGGTGGGCCGCCAGGTAATGGCTGGCAAGCGCGCCCGCCAGCTCGTCCGAGCCGATGCTTTCGAAGAACCTCGCCGCGGCGAGGTGGCGGGTCTTGCGCGCCTTCCGCGAGAGCGTGCCGTACGCCACCTCGCGGATGAGGGCCTGCACGAAGGCGTATTGGCCGCGCTCCGGTGAGCGCGGATTGGCCTCGATGGTCAGCAGCTCAAGCCGAACGAGCGTTCGCAAACGGGGAATCAGCTCGGCCTCGTCGCGACCGGACGCCGCCGCAAGCGCGGCGATCGTGAAGCTCTGCCCGAGCACCGATGCGTCCGAGACGAGTGAGCGGTCGGTCGCGTCGAGGCCATCCAGGCGGCTGGTGATCAGCGCCGTGAGCGACTCCGGCACTGCGAGCGACGTCAGGTCGCCGACCGGGCGATACGCACCGTCATCGGGAACGAGGCGGCCGTCGGCCAACAGCATCCGGATCGTCTCGACCGCGTACAGGGGCACGCCCTCGGCCCGGGCGACGATGCGCGCGAGAGCCTCGTCGGGCAGGCCGGGGACCAGGCCCCTGATCAGCTCGCGCATCGCTTCATCCGGGAGCGGCTCCAGGTGCAGGACGCTCAGGTTGCGCTTGCCGGTCGCCCAGTCCGGGCGTCGCTCGAGCAGCTCCGGTCGGGCGAGCGTGATCACGCACAGCGGCACGTCGCGCGCCCACTCGAGCAGGTGGTCGACGAAGTCGAGCAGACCCGAGTCGGCGTGGTGGTGGTCCTCGAAGACCATCACGACCGGGGCCGCGGCACTGAGCCGCTCGAAAAAGGTGCGCCAAGCCGAGAAGAGCTCGCTCGACGCGACTCGCGTCTCGAAGCCGAGGAGCGCGAGGAGGGCGCCTTCAACCCAGCGCCGCTCGCTTTCGTCCGGCACGTGCGTCGCCAGCGTCTGGGCAAGCTTGGCCCGGGTGGTCGCTTCGTCATCCGTCTCGAGGAGGCCAGCCCGCGCGCGGACCATCTCGCCCAGCGCCCAGAACGTGATCCCCTGACCGTACGCAGGCGACCTGCCGACGTGCCAGTACACCGTGTCCACCAGTCCATCGAGGTAGCGCCCGAGCTCGCGGGCGAGGCGGGTCTTGCCGATCCCTGCCGGACCGACGATGGACACGAGGCGAACACGGGACTCGCGCTCTGTCGCGTGGAACAGCTCCTTGAGCATGCGCAGCTCGTCGGACCGGCCGACGAACGGCGCCTCGAGCGCCTCGCTGCGGTTGCGGCCGCCGCGCTCGGCCACGACCCTCGTTGCTCGCCAGGCGGCAACGGGGCCCGCCTTGCCCTTCAGGGAGAGCTCGCCGAGCGGCTCGAAGGAGATCGCTCGCGAGGCCGCCCGGAACGTCCCCTCGCCCACGACGACCGTACCCGGCTCCGCGGCTCCCTGCAGGCGGGACGCCGTGTTGACGACGTCGCCCACGACCATGCCTTCGCCCTCGGCGCCGACCTTCACCACGGCTTCGCCGGTCAGGACGCCGGCTCTCGCGTTGACACCCAGGGGGCTGACCGCTTCGACGAGCTCGAGCGCGGCTCGGACCGCCCGTTCCGCATCGTCTTCGCGCGCGACCGGCGCGCCCCACACGGCCATCACTGCATCGCCGATGAACTTCTCGATCACGCCGCCATGGCGGCCAACCGCGGCACGGGCGATGTCGAAATACCGATCGAGCGTTTCGCGGACGTCCTCGGAGTCGCGAGATTCCGTGTACGGCGTGAAGCCCACAAGGTCGGCGAAGAGCACCGAGACCATGCGCCGTTCGGTGCGGTCGACCTCGGCCGGCGCGGATGATCGCTCCGGAGCTTCGGCGGCGTCAGGAAAGCGCGTGCCGCAGTTGCCGCAGAAGCGCGCGTCGCCGACCCTGGCCGAACCGCACACGGCACACGACTCCGCGAACGGCGTGCCGCAGTTGATGCAGAAGGCCACGCCTTCGGGATTGGGCGTGCCGCAGACTCGACAGTTCATGGGCTCCACGTGTTCGGGACAGTAGTCCTGAATAGTACCGAGCCACTCGCGCGCCTCTACGCCGGCGCAGCAACGATCGAGCTCGACGGCCCATCGGCGACGACGCGACCAGACTCGAGCACGATCGCGCGATCGAACGAGGCTCGGACGAACCGCGCGTCGTGGCTGATCGCAACGACGGTCCGCCCTCCGGCGGCGAGCGCCTCGACGATCGATCGAACGCGCGCCCGCTCGACAGCGTCGAGGCCCATCGTCGGCTCGTCGAGGACCACGATCGGCGTCCGCATCGCGAGCACGCCCGCGTGCGCGAGGAGGCGGCGCCGCGACGGCCCGAGGTCATATGGGTTCGTTGTCGCCTGATCGGCGAGGCCGACCGCATCGAGTGCCTCGAAAACCGCAGCCTCGAGCTCACGGCCGGCGAGGCCCACGTTTCGCGCGCCGAACGCGACTTCGTCGCGGCACGTTCCGGCGAAGATCTGTCGGTCGGGGTCTTGGAACGTCAATCCAACCGAGCGCGCCAGCGCCGCGACGTGCAGCCCCGACGTTGCCTGCCCATCAACTGCGACCCGCCCGGCCGTCGGCCGCACGAGCCCATTCCAGGTTCTGACGAGCGTTGTCTTGCCTGACCCGTTGCGACCGACGATCGCGACGCGCTCCCCGGCTCGGACGGTCAGGTCGATGCCGTCCAGCGCGCGAGTCCCGCCGGGGTAGTCGTAGGCGATGCCCTCGCAGCGGATCGCGATCGGAGCGGCCGGGAGATCCGACGCGGATGGCAACGCGAGTCGGGACGCCTCCGCTCTCGGGCCAAGCACGTCGGCGGGGAGGCCCTGTCGCTCGATCCGGCCGTCGCGCATCTGGGCGACCCGGGTGGCGAGCGTCGCGAGCACGTCGAGGTGGTGCTCGGCCACCAGGAGCCCCGTCCCTTGGCGCTCGAGTGCACGAAGCGCGTCTCCGACGAGGTGCCGGCCCGGGCCGTCGAGCTCGGCCACCGGCTCGTCCAGGACCAGGTGCCGGGGCCGCATCGCCAGCATCGAGGCGATCGCCACGAGCTGGGCCTGGCCGCCCGAGAGGCGTGCCGGATGGCGCTCCGCAAGCTCTTCGATGCCGACCGCCGCGATCGCCCCCCGTGTCCGGGCGACCGTCTCCGCAACCGACAGCCCGAGGTTGACCGGTCCGAACGCCACCTCCTCGAACACGGTCACGGCGACCCGCGTGCGCTGCGCCTCCGCGTTCGCGAATACGAGCCCTGTCTTCCCGGCGAGCTGGTGCGGCCGCAGGCCCCGGAGCGTCGCGCCGTCGACCCGGACATCGCCGCCGAGCTCGCCGCCGACGGCCGCCGGCGCGAGGCCCGCCGCGACGAGGCAGAGCGTCGACTTGCCCGAACCGTTCGGGCCGGTCAGCCCGACGACCTCGCCGTCGCCGATCGCAAGGTCGATTGCTTCGAGCGCGTGGCGCGCGTAGCCCGGATACCGGTACGTGACACGGTCGAGCTCGAGCACGGTGGCCAGCCGATCAGGGCAGACGCGGCAGGACGCCCGTCAGCGTCCCGACCACGAGGGCCACGAGCGCGGCGAGCAGCAGCCAGCGCGCGGCGCGCTGTCGCTCCGAGTCCGGTGGTGCCCACAGCAGGTGCCGCGGGCCAGGTCGGTCGAAGGCACGCGCCTCGAGGGCGAGGCTCCGCGCCTCGACGTCGTGCAGCGCGCCCAGGATCGCCGGGCCGACGAGGGGCAAGACGCCACGGAGGCGAGCGCCGACGCTCCCTTCCGTGTCGAGCCCACGCGCCCGCTGCGCGCCCTGGATCGTCCGCGCGCGCTCGGCCATCGCGGGGACGGCATCGAGCGTGGCCGCCGCGGCGAAGGTGAGTCGCGGCGAGACGCCGCGGCGCTCGAGATCGGCGACGAGAGCTCGCGGCTCCGTGGTCAGCCCGAACAGCGCCAGCGCCATCGCTACCACGAAGAGGCGAAGCGCGACCTCCGCCGCGAATGCGACGCCCTCGAGGGTCGCGTCGAACGGGCCGATCATGAACAGGACCGTTGCCCCGGCGCGACCCAGGATCGACACGATCGCGACCGAGATCGCGATGGGCAGGGTCACGATGACCGACCAGCGGAGCAGCCGCGCGGTCATGCCCGCCACCACCGCGCCTGGCAGGACGAGCCCGCCCAAGATCAGCGCCGGGAGCACGAACCCGGCGCCGGCCACCGTTCCAAGCGTGGCCGCGATCGCGGCGACCGCCTTCGTCAGCGGGTTGAGCCGGTGGTAGGCGCTCGGCGGCGGTGGCTCGAGGCGGCTCAGGAGCGCCGAGTCGGCCGGGGTTAGCTGTCTGTCGGCGTCCTCGAGGATCGTCAGGCCTCGACCGTCCCGATCGCCCGCTCGCCCTGGGGGAACCGAACGGTCACGCGGCGCGACGCGCCCCGGAGGAGCGCATACACGACCAGGAACGTGATCGTCTTGTCGATCGGGTCGGAGATGAGCGACTGCTGGAGCACGGCGGTTCGCAGGTCGGACCCGGCCTGCTGGAAGACGAGGACGAGGAAGTCCGTTCCCGAGCCGGTCACGCCGCCGAACACGTACGCGGCGATCGGTGCCGCGATCAGCGCCGAGACCACCCCACACGCGGCGCCCGCCACGGTGACGTAGACGACGCCCAGGTCCCGGCGTGCCACGAGGCGCACTGCGAGCACGATCACGGTCACCGCGAGCAGGACGAGGAAGGCGACAGCGACGACGAGGAAGACCGGATCAATCGATCCGATCGGCTGGAACAGGTCGAGACAACCCGAGGTCACCGAGCCACCGCTGCCGGGCTGGCCGGCACAGAGCTTGGCGTAGTGCGGAAGGATCCCGTACCAGACCAACGCGCCGAGGAGAACGAGCGCGACGACGATGCCGGCGAGGAGCTTGCCCGGCGGCGTGTTCGGCCGGCTCCGGAACACGCCCGCGTAGCCGAAGAGGCCGGCGAGCAGCCCGATCTCCGCGGCGACGAT
>Ga0066709_100004096_pt1 | contig 11485 bp, 9 predicted proteins | sample GraSoiAngelo_158_FD_79665 | JGI IMG/M metagenome (GOLD analysis project Ga0066709, IMG submission 79665) | Grasslands soil microbial communities from the Angelo Coastal Reserve, California, USA - 14_1009_16_30cm | ecosystem: Environmental > Terrestrial > Soil > Grasslands | place: USA... | reverse complement strand
TGGATTGTTCCGATGGAGCGCCACATCGATTACTTAAGTTTCCAGGCGGGCGGCAAAATGACCGTGCCGTTCGAAGCATTCCTGATTTTCTCCACCAACCTGCGTCCGGACCAATTGGGTGACGAAGCTTTCCTGCGCCGCATCCAGTACAAGATGTTTCTGCGAAGCCCGCGCGCGCCGGAGTTCATCCAGATCTTTGAGCGGTTTTGTGCTTCGCGGAACCTTGAGTGCCCGCCGGGCCTGGCCGAGAAGTTCGTCCAGAAACACTATATCGAGGGCGACAAACGTTTCCGCCGCTGTCATCCGCGCGACGTCGTCAGCCACGCAATCGACATCATCCATTTCGAACGCCTGCCGAAGGTGCTGACCGAAGAGCTGCTCGACCAGGCATTCCACAGTTGCTTTGTGGAGAACATCGACGTGAACGACTAGATCGCGGGGCCCGCCGCCGACTTCCCGCGCCCACCTCCTGTTTGACACCGCCAGTAACCCTGTGTTGTGATGCGACGGAACCATGCAGCAGGGCATTCTTTCGGGGCTTCGGGTGATCGATTGCGGCACCTACATCGCTGGTCCGGCGACGGCGACCATTCTTTCGGATTTCGGCGCGGAGGTGATCAAGATCGAGCGGCCGCCATACGGCGACCCGTATCGCTATCTGCCGCAAGTCCCGGGCATGCCCGTGTCCGATCAGAACTACTGTTGGATCTTGGACGGGCGCAATAAGAAGAGCGTGGCGCTCGATTTGAGCGATGCCGAGGCGCGAGAGGCTCTGCTCAAAATGGTCAAGACGGCAGACGTCTTCATCACGAACTATCAGCCGCAACTGCAGCGCAAGTTCCGGCTCGAATATCAGGATTTGGCGCCGCTGAATTCACGGCTGATCTACGCTTCGGTCACCGGATACGGTGAAGCCGGCGGCGATTCCGACAAGCCCGGCTACGATGCAACCGCGTACTGGGCGCGCAGCGGGCTTATGTATTCGATGCACAATGGCGACGCCGAGCCGGTGCAATCGCCAGCGGGTTTCGGCGATCATCCCACAGCGGTGACGCTGTTTGCCGCCATCCTGCTCGCGCTATATCAGCGCCAGATCACAAGCCGGGGCACGAAGGTCACGACTTCGCTGGTGGCCAATGGAGCCTGGTCACATGCCTGCGCCATCCAGGCAGCGCTGTGCAACGCGCAGTTCATGCCTAAGTGGACCCGCAAGTCGGCGATTAATCCGCTGGTGAATCACTACGTGGCGCGCGACGGGCGCCGGTTGTTCTTTTGCCTGCTCGAACCGGTACGGGACTGGCAGAATCTCTGCCGCGCGCTCGGGTTCCCGGAGTTGATCGACGATCCCAGATTCTCCAGCCCAGGCTCGCGCCGTGCCAATCGAACGGCGCTAATCGAGAGAATCGACGTAGCCATCGCGGCGCGGGATCTGGCCGAGTGGGCATGCATCTTCAAAGAATACGATCTCATCTGGGGGCCCGTACCCGCGCCATGGGAGGCTGCGCACGACCCCCAGTTGGAGCAGAATGGCCTATTCGCCGAAATTCAGCCAGGGCTGAAAACTATCCAGAATCCGGTGCAGGTGGAGGGCGCTCCCAAGCGGGCGCCCAGCATGGCTCCCGAGATCGGTGAGCATACGGGCGAAGTGCTGAGCAACCTGGGCTACAGCGACGAAGCAATTTCCAAGATGATCGAGCGCGGCGCGGCACTCGCAGCCAAACACCCCGCACCACCCTTCGGAGCCGAGACGGCGGGGAAGGAAATTCCTGAATGAATCTGCGCCAGCTGTTTGACCTTTCGTTGGCCGGAAGGCGCGATGCGGTTGCGTTGGAATGGAAGGGCCGGACCTACACTTTCGGCGATATTGACGACCGCAGCAATCGCATGGCGGGGGCGCTCCACCGGCGCGGTCTCACGCGCGGCGACCGTCTCTGCGTATATCTCCCCAACTCGCTCGAACTGATCGATCTTTATCTCGCCGCGATCAAGCTCGGCGTGATTTTTGTACCGATCAACATACTGTACCGCGAGCGGGAGATCTCGCACATTCTCGCGGACGCTGAGCCCAAGCTCTATGTCACCGAGGACGAACTGCCGAAACTGATGGACGAAACGGGGCCGGCCGAAGTGCTACAGGAACTTGACGGCGACACGCCTGCGGCCCTGGTCTACACATCCGGCACGACGGGGGCGTCGAAAGGCGCGATCCTCACGCACCACAATTTCGCAATCAACGCGGTGAACCTGCTTGCGTGCTGGCAGATTACGGAGCGGGATCGATTCCTGCTGGCGCTGCCGCTGTTTCACGTGCATGCGCTCGGCAACGGTCTCCACTGCTGGTTGCTATCGGGCTGCCGCATGCGGCTCCTCGAACGATTCGAACACCAGTCGGCGGTTGCGACCTTTCTCGACTTCCGGCCCACGCTGTTTTTTGGTGTGCCGGCAATGTACGTCCGCCTCCTCGAGACGCCGCCGGAGACCGCTCGGGAAATCGGCAAGGCCATGAGGCTGTTTGTGTCAGGATCGGCGGCGCTCCCGGCGCAAGTACTCGAGGCGTTCCGGGCGCTGTTCGGCCACACCATCCTCGAACGTTACGGAATGACGGAAACACTAATGAACATGTCGAATCCTTATATTGGGGAGCGGCGGCCGGGCAGCGTGGGGCTGCCGCTTCCCGGCGTTTCGGCGCGCATTCTCGATACGGGCGAGCTGTGCTTGAAGGGACCGAACATCTTTGCGGGTTACTGGAAGCGGGAGGACGCGACGAAGGCAGCCTTCGACGAGGGCTGGTTCAAGACGGGCGATTTGGCCCTGCGCTCGCCGGACGGCTACTACACGCTGTGCGGACGCAAGACCGACCTCATCATATCCGGCGGTTTCAACATTTACCCGCGTGAAATCGAGGAGTTCCTGATGGAGCAGCCGGAGGTGGCCGAAGCAGCCGTGGTGGCCGCGCCGGATCGCGTGCGCGGCGAAGTCCCGGTCGCTTACGTGGTATTGCGCGGGCCGCTTGATGTGGCGGAGCTCGAGGCGCGCTGCCGCGAAAAGCTCGCTTCCTTCAAGGTGCCGCGCTGGTTTGAAGCTGTGGACAAACTGCCGCGCAACGCGCTGGGGAAAGTGCAGAAACATTTGCTCAGCGGGCCGCGAATGAACGTGAATACGCCGAACGTATAGAGCACTCATGTCGCGCATCCTGATGGTGACGGCCGAGGCCACTCCGTTCGCCAAAGCGGGAGGCCTGGCGGACGTGCTGGGCACGTTGCCCGCGGCGCTGGTGGGACGCGGTGAAGAAGTGGGCGTCGTGCTGCCGCGCTACAGCAGCGCGCGGATTTCGTCCTCCCAGCGCATCTGGAACGAAATGCCGCTCGCAGTGGGGCCGCATGCGTTCGTGGTGGCGATCGATCAAGTGATCATTCATGGCGTGCGCTACTTTTTCGTCGATTGCCCTCCGCTTTACGACCGGCCCGGACTCTACAACGAGGATGGCGTCGATTATCCCGACAATCACATCCGCTTCGCGCTGCTGAACCAGGCGGCGCTGGGCGTCGCCCGGAACATTTTTCGCACCGATATTTTTCACGCGCATGACTGGCACGCGGGGCTGCTGGCGCCGTACCTTCGCGCGAACTTCGCTCTAGACCCCACCTTCTTTGGCGCCAAGTGCGTCCTGACCATTCACAACCTCGGATATCAGGGCAATTTTCCAGCAAGCACGCTAACCGAACTGGGGATCGATCGCGCGCTCTTTCATCCGGAAGGCCTCGAGTTTTTCGGCCGGGTGAGCTTTCTCAAAGCCGGGATTGTGTGGAGCGACGCTGTCAACACCGTCAGCCCGAACTACGCGCGCGAGATTCAGACGCCGGAATACGGATTCGGTTTCGACGGTCTGCTGCGAACACACGCGTATAAGTTGAGCGGCATCTTGAACGGGGTCGATTACCGGGAGTGGAATCCGGAGACCGACCGCCATTTGGTGGCTCGCTACTCTGCGAGCAATCTCTCCGGCAAACGCGACTCGAAACTGGCGCTGCTCGAGGAGCTGGCATTGCCTATCGACTCCCGTCGGCCCTTGTTTGGCATCGTTTCGCGCCTCGTGCGTCAGAAAGGACTCGACCTGGTTGCGGCGATCGCGCAAAGGCTGGCCGACCAGGACATGGCACTTGCGATCCTCGGTTCGGGCGAGCCTGACTTGGAGGACATGTTTCGCTCCATCGCCAGCGCGCGGCCGGACAAATTCGCGGTGCGGATCGGTTACGATAACGCAGTGGCGCACCGGATCGAGGCGGGCGCGGACATGTTTCTGATGCCCAGCCGCTACGAGCCGTGCGGGCTCAACCAGATCTACAGCCTGCGCTATGGCACGGTGCCCGTGGTGCGGGCTACGGGCGGGCTCGATGACACCGTGGATGAAGAGACAGGATTCAAGTTTCGCGAATTTTCACCCGATGCGCTCTACGCCGCAATCGGCGAGGCTTTAACGGCTTGGCAGGATCGCGAGGCTTGGGAGGCGAGGATGCGCCGGGGCATGGTCAAGGACTTTTCGTGGGAGGTTTCCGCGGCGCGGTATCAGGAACTTTACCGCTCCCTGTAGTTGCATCCCAGGGGCTCGTTCTAGCATCATAAATAACGAATGCAGAAGGAGATGCGTAAAAGAATATGAGCAGTGAAAACACCCTGACGTTCAACGATACGGCTTTCGACCGGGACGTTCTGAGTTCGGATGTCCCAGTATTGGTGGACTTCTGGGCCCCCTGGTGCGGGCCGTGCAAAGCGATGGCGCCCACCGTCGACGCGTTGGCTGCCGAGTACGCCGGCAAGCTCAAGGTCGGCAAGCTCAACACGGACGACAATCCCGCCACATCCATGCGGTACAACATTCGAGGCATCCCCACGCTGCTGCTCTTCAAGGGCGGCAAGGTGGTCGATCAGCGTGTCGGCGCGATGCCCAAGCCGGACGTGAAAAAGATGATCGATCCGCACGTGTAAGTCACCATCAGTAACGGCTCGCAGCGAACCCGAAACAATCCGTCTGCGGGAGCATCTACCGGAGTAGCAGAGTGTTCCACGGTCTGAAATGAGCCGCCGTAGGTGCATGACCCTGTTCCTTCCCTCAGCAGTGTTCCTTATGGGTCAGGCGACCACGGGTGGCATTCTCGGTACCGTGACAGATCATACGGGTGCGGTTCTTGCCAATGTCGAGGTGACGATTCTCAATCTCGACAAAGGCATCAGCACGACCATCGAGACCAACGATTCAGGCAACTACATTCAGACCCAACTGATTCCAGGACGCTACAGGGTGACCGTGCAAAAACCCAGCTTCAGACCCTTTGTCCAGGACGACGTTACGGTGAGCATTGGAACGAATACGCGGGTTGATGCGCAGCTGCAGCTCAGTGACGAGACTCAGCAAGCCTCTGTAACCCGAGCACCCTCGCGCTCGAGACCGTGGCTGACCCGCGGTCAGCCCGTCACGGCGCCCTGGGACGCTGATCCCACCAAACTCGCGTACTTCTGAAACACGCCGGACGTGTACTTCGGTGCCGGTGGCTTCCACGAGTTTTTCCGCGAAGCAAGCTCCTCCGCGGGTACCAGGACATCGATGGTCCGCTTCTCAATATTGAGCGAAATCATGTCGCCCTCGCGCACCAGTGCGATAGGCCCGCCTGAAGCAGCCTCCGGAGCCACATGGCCCACCATGAACCCTCGCGTAGCGCCGCTGAAGCGGCCGTCGGTAATCAAGGCAACGCTTTCAGACAAGCCCGCTCCAACGATCGCGCTCGTTACACCCAGCATTTCACGCATTCCCGGCCCGCCTCGCGGCCCTTCGTAGCGGATTATGATCACGTCGCCGGCGCGAATCTTGCCGGTGATGACAGCCTGCATCGCGGTTTCCTCGCAATCGAACACACGAGCCGGGCCGCGCTGCTCTTTGCGCTCTAGACCCGTGACTTTGATCACGCCGCCGTCAGGAGCCAGATTTCCTTTCACGATCACGAGACCGCCGGTCGCCTTGATCGGATTCGAAAGCGGCCGAATCACCTCTTGGCCGGCAGTTTCCTTGGCCTCGGAGGCTTCTTGGGCGAAGGTGCGGCCGGTCACCGTGAGCGCCGAGCCGTCCACATACCCGCCGTCCACCAGCCGCTTTGCGATCACCGCCATGCCTCCGGCTTTATCGACATCCACGGCCACGAAACGCCCGGCGGGCTTCAAATCAACCAGAAGCGGCGTACGGCTGCTGATGGTTTGAAAATCTTCGAGCGAGAGATCGACCCCGGCTTCGCGGGCCATGGCGAGCAGATGCAGCACGGAGTTGGTGGAGCCTCCGCTAGCCGCCACCGCCGCGATCGCATTCTCGAACGCTTTCCGGGTCGCGACGTCACGCGGCTTCCGGTCGGCGCGCACTGCGTCCACGGCCACCTGGCCACAGCGGAAGGCGACCTGGTGTTTGCGGGGGTCCACCTGGGGCACGGCGGCGGTGTTCATGGGAGCAAGGCCGATCATTTCCATCACGGTGGCCATCGTGTTGGCGGTGAACTGCCCACCGCAGGCGCCGGCGCCGGGACACGCGGAGTTTTCAAGGGCCAGGAGTTCATCATCGCTGATGCGGCCGGCGGCGTTTGCGCCAATGGCTTCGTACACGTCCTGGATCGTGACGTCACGCCCCTGGTAGCGACCGGGCATGATCGATCCGCCGTAAAGCACCACGCCCGGGACGTTCAGCCGCAGAAGCGCCATGGCTGCTCCCGGAATGGTTTTGTCGCAGGCCACCAGCGCCAGGATGCCGTCGAACATATGGCCCCGCGCGACCAGCTCGATCGAGTCAGCAATCAGATCGCGGCTTACGAGCGACGCCTTCATGCCCTCCGTACCCATGGTGACGCCGTCGCTGATGGCGACGGTGTTGAACTCCATGGGAGTGCCGCCGGCGGCGCGCACTCCGGCTTTCACGTGCTCGGCGAGCTCGCGAAGATTGAAGTTGCAAGGCATCGTCTCAATCCACGTGTTGGCGACGCCGATGATCGGTTTTTTCAGATCCTCGTCTGTAAAGCCGATCGCCTTAAGCATGGACCGCGCTCCCGCGCGGTCGCGTCCCTGGGTGATGGTGTAGCTGTGGAGTTTCATAGGAAATTCCATCGTAGCCGAGACTTGCCGTTTGTGGTGCTGGGTAGATCAGAGATTCGAGAGCGTTCCTTACACTTCTTTAGTAAGGCCGCCAAAGTTTCACCGTCTTTTAGTAGTGACGCGTTAGCATATTTGATTGGACCGCAGGAACTTTGCTGCGAAAAAGTTCGTCTTAACAGAGTACAAGGGACCCCGACAAGTGAAACGTAAGTGGAAGATAATTTTAGGGATAAGCCTACCCTTGCTGATCGCCGCGGGGGTCATGGCAGGCGTCCGCTGGAGCCAGCGCGACCTGGTGACCGTGCAGACCGGCGGTACCGTCCGCAGCGACCTGACTGCTGTGGTGACTGCCTCGGGTGAGATTAAACCGCGCAATTATATCAACATAGGAGCTAACGCCCAGGGCCGCATTACGGACCTGCTGGTGAAGGAGGGCGACCGCGTTCACAGGGATCAAGTGGTCGCCCGGATCGAGCACATCCAGGCACAGGCGGATGTGGCGGCACAGAAAGCTGCCGTCGCTTCGGCGCTCGCCGATTCCGCGGCCGCCGAAGAGGGGCTCAAGGTCATGGACGAAACGATCAAGAGTGCCATGGCCACGGTCGACCGGTTTAAGACCGAACTGGACCGGGCTAAGCTCAACCTGGACCGCTCCGATGAGTTATTCAAGGCCAAGCTGATCGCCAGGCAGGATTACGACCAACGTAAAGCAGATTACGACTCAGCGGCGGCGGCCGTCCGCGAGAATGACGCGCGGCTATCTCAAATGAAATCTCAACGCGCTCAGGTGGCGGCCCAGCTTGCCGCAGCCCAGCGCCGCGTGAGCCAAGCCGAGGCGGGTCTGGCGCGCGTGTCCGACGTGCTCGCCAAGTTCGACGCGGTGGCGCCCCTGGACGGCGTGGTCACGAATCTGCCGGTGCGCATCGGCGAGACGGTGGTTCCCGGGATCCAGAACTCTGCTGCATCCACCATCATGACCATCGCCGACATGTCGCTGATCACCGCGGAGGTGAAGGTCGACGAAACCGACATCGTGAACGTCCAGCTCAATCAGACGGCCGAGATCAAGATTGAAGCGATGCCCAATCGTTCCTTTACTGGACGGGTGATTGAGATCGGCAACACAGCGATTCTTCGCTCCAGCGGGCTAGCCGCATCCCAAAGTGCGACATCGAACCAGGAGGCCAAAGATTTCAAGGTCGTGATCGCGCTGGAGCACCCTCCTGACGAAATTCGTCCGGGACTCACTTGCACCGCCAAGATCACCACCGCCACGCGGCGCAACGTGCTCACGATTCCGATCCAGGCGCTGACGGTCCGAAAGAAAGGAGATCTCGAGCGGCCAAAAGAGGGCGTGCAGGCGGCTGCCGAATCTCCCAACGACAGGTCAAGAAGAGTGGAGCTTCAGGGCGTTTTTGTGGTGAACAACGGCCGTGCTGAGTTCCGCAAAGTCGAAACCGGCATCACCGGCGCAACCGATATCGAGGTGCTGAGCGGTTTGCAGGAAGGCGACCAGATCATCACGGGCAGCTATAAGACGATTCGCACCATCCGGAACTCGGCGCGCGTGAAGGTTGACAATAGAACTCCTGTGTTGGCCGACACGAAGGGCTGAGCAGGCTCCTAACGTTACAATAAATAAGATGGAACAGGCGGCGGTACTGGACAACCTCGATCGTGGAGAGCAGCTCAAGCGCGACGGCATCATCATACGCACTTGGGATCTGCGGAAAACGTACCTCATGGGCGATCAGGAGATCCACGCCGTCTCTGGTGTCGACATCGAGATCAAGAAGGGCGAATACGTCGCCATCATGGGCCCGTCGGGATCGGGCAAATCGACGCTGATGAATCTGATCGGCTGCCTGGATACGCCGACTTCGGGCTTGTATTATCTGGCCGGAAAGCTGGTCAGCGATATGGATGACGACGAGCTGGCGCGCATCCGGAACAAGGAGATCGGCTTCGTCTTCCAGACCTTCAATCTGCTGGCGCGCGCCACGGCGCTGCATAACGTGGAGCTCCCGCTGATTTACGCGGGGCTTGCTCACGATGTGCGGGAGGAGCGGGCGAAGCAGGCGTTGCGCGCTGTTGACCTGGAACCGCGCATGTACCACAAGCCCAGCGAGCTTTCCGGAGGCCAGCGCCAGCGCGTTGCGATCGCGCGCGCCCTGGTGAACAATCCGTCGATCCTGCTGGCGGATGAGCCGACCGGCGCGCTGGACACCGTCACCGGAAACGAGATCATGGCGCTGTTCGAGAAGCTTCACCATCAGGGCAACACTATCGTGCTGGTAACTCATGAGCACGACATCGCCATGCACGCACGCCGCGTCATCCACATTCGCGACGGGAATGTGGAAAAGGACGAGAAGCTCGGTTAGCCAGCCCGACGCTAGAGCAGCGCCCGGATCAATGCAAAACTCGCCGCGCAGGTCGCGAGCATTGCGGCTGCCCCCACCGCTAACGCCGCGCCGCCGACCTTAGCGAACAACTTGAGATTCACCTCGAGGCCCATGGCCGCCATCGAAAGCGTCAGCAGAATATTCCCGGCCTCGGCCAGCGCGCTGGCCGAGCTTACCGAATATCCGCTCTGAAATTGCAGCACCGGCAGCCATCCCAGAGAATTAAACAGAAACAGGCCGAAGAATCCCCATAGAAACGGGGGCACCAGGCGCGTGTAATGCACGGTCACGCGATCCTTGCGCCTGCGGGCGTACAAGAACGCCAGCACCAGCAGCAGCGGAGCCAGCAACGCCACGCGTACCAACTTCACGAGCGTGGCCAGTCCGCCCGCCTTTGGGCTGAATGCGAATCCGGCCGCTACGGCCTGGGGAACGGCATGAATCGTGGTGCCGGCCCACACACCGTAGCCGTCGTCTCCCAAGCCTAAGAGACCGCCGGCGAGAGGGCTCACGAACATCAACACCAGGCCGAGGACGTTGATCGCGCCCACGGACAGCATCACGTCGCGGTCCTCGGCGTCGATGAGCGGAGCCACGGCGACGATCGCGCTGTTGCCGCAGATCGCTGTGCCGGCGCCCAATAAAACGCTTGTTCGCGGCCATAACCCGCACATCTTGCCGAACACCCAGGCCGCGGCCATCGACATCGTCATCGTCGCCAGGATGATGGCGAATGCGCGCAGGCCAACTGTTGTTGCGTGAGTAAAGCTGAGACTGGCGCCGGTAAGCACGATAGTCAGCGGAATAGAGTGCCGCACGACGTGTTTGGCTCCCTCGAGCACGCCTCGAAATATCTTGGACCGGAGCGGCAGCAGGTTCCCGGCCAGCGCTCCCGCAAGAATCGCAAGAATCGCGGCGCTCACCGGCCTGCGTATGCCTGACGCGCCTTCCACGCGGAAGGGAGCGAAGGGCAGATAGTGGATGCCGTAAGCGACAGCGGAGACAGCCACCGCCGCTGTCCATCCGGGCCACGGGTTTGGCTTGACCGCGGGTTTAGCCGGCGGCGCCACCGCGCGCCGTTCGACCACCGGCAGATAGCCTTCCATCGACCCAAGCGACTGCAATGCCTCGGGGCTGAGTTTGAGGGAAAAACTGGCCGGCGGCATTTACTGTGTAATGCCCGCCTTCTTGAAATCCCCTCCTTTGAAGTAGGAGATCGAGGCCAGATTGATCCGGCGCTTGACTGCGGCGTTCAGGTCTGCCGGCGTAAGCGCGGCGATCTTACGCTCGAGCCCGGCGTCGCGCGCCATCGTCCAGCCGTATTGCGCGTTGCGCGCGAGCTGCTGCGCCAAAGACCGGTCTTGCGAGCGGTTCACCTGGCGTTCCTGCAGAAAGGCCTTTTTTGCCGTCTCGACTTCTTCGGCGGAAAAGCCCTCTTCGATCACTTTGGTCATCTCCTCCTTGAATGCATTCTCCACCTTGAGAATATTCTGGGGATTGCAGATGGCCAGCGCGATGAATTGGCCGAACCTGTCTGCCGCGCCTGCGAAGAAAATGCTTTGCACGGCGTAGCTCAACCCGTCCTTGTCGCGGATGCGGCGGTAGAGCCTGGCTTGCGCGCCGCCGCCGATCATCGTATTGGCGAACAATAAAGTTGGATAATCCGGGTCGGCCTCACCGATCTCGAGCGCAGTTGTGGCGCCGAAGAACGCGTTTGCCTTGTCCGGCGTCTCGATCATCCGGTTCACTGCGTCGAGTTTCTTCCAGGTACGCTTCACTTGGGTGTAAGGCGAAGGGCTTTTCCAGCCGCCGAACAATTCTTCAGCGAGCTTCTGAAGCTCGGCAGCGTCGAAATCGCCGACCACGGCCAGCTCCGCATTCGAGGCGCCGTAGAAATCCGCGTAGAACTTCTTGGCGTCGGCGAGCGTGACCTTCTTATGGTTTTCGATGTCCTC
>Ga0066709_100004095_pt1 | contig 11487 bp, 11 predicted proteins | sample GraSoiAngelo_158_FD_79665 | JGI IMG/M metagenome (GOLD analysis project Ga0066709, IMG submission 79665) | Grasslands soil microbial communities from the Angelo Coastal Reserve, California, USA - 14_1009_16_30cm | ecosystem: Environmental > Terrestrial > Soil > Grasslands | place: USA... | reverse complement strand
TCGAGGATCAGCGGGTACGCGACGCGCAGGCGCAGGCCGCCCAGGTCACCTCCATCCTGGACGCGCCCGACGCCGTCGTGCGCACCGGCGACCTGGCCGGCGGCCGGGTCACCGTGGTGCTGTCGGCGTCGCTGAACAAGGGCGTCGCCGTGGTACAGGGGCTGCCCGACCCGGGTACCGGCAAGGCGTACCAACTCTGGCTGATCAAGGACCGGCAGCCGCAGAACGCCGGGGTACTGGGCGCCGGAGCGTCCGGCGGTGCCCGGGTGTTCAGCGACGTGCAGGGCGCCGACCAGTTCGGGGTCAGCCACGAGAAGGCCGGCGGCGCCGGTACCCCGACCACGCCCCTGGTCGGCTCGGTCAACCTCTGAGCCATCCGCCGTGGGCGCCGCGCCGAATACCGGGCATGACAACCAACAGCATCGCCCGCCCGATCTCCGGGCGGCGCCTCAACCGGTCGGTGCGGTGATGATCGGCGCCGCCATCGCCGGTGCGCGGGCCGCCAAGCTGGTCAACGTCGTCTTCGGCGTGGTGTACCTGCTGGTCTTCGCCTTCGGCCTGTTCACCCTCGGGAACTCGCTGAACTTCCTCGCGCTCAACGCCGCCGACAACGGGCTGCACCTGGCGCTCGGCGCGGTACTGCTCGCGGTGGGACTACTGAGCGACAGGTCCTAGATCCCATCGAGCTCGGCCAGGTCGTCGGGGGTCGGCTGCCACTGGCCGGCGGTGACGTTCGAGGCGACCTGGTCGGGCGAGGTCGCCCCGGCGATCACGCTGGTCACCGCCGGCTTCGCGGCCAGCCCGCCGATCGCGACGTCGAGCAGCCGCAGCCCGCGGGCGCGGGCGTAAGCCTCCAGCGCCGCCAGCCGGTCCCACGGCGCGTTGGCCAGCCGCTGCGCGTACTCCGCCTGGGCGAGCCGGGTGTTCTCCGGAGCCGCCTCGCCGCGGTGGTACTTGCCGGTGAGCAGGCCGGACGCGAGCGGGAAGTAGGGCAGCAGGCCGAGCCCGAAGTGCCGGCACGCGGGTACGACCTCCTTCTCCACGTCGCGGGCCACCAGGCTGTACAGGTTCTGCGCGCTGACGAACGGCGCGAGGTGTCCGGTCCGCGCGGTCCAGTCCGCGTCCGCGAGCTGCCAGCCGGCGAAGTTCGAGTTGCCGAGGTACCGCACCTTGCCGGCCCGGACCAGCTCGTCCAGCGCGGCCAGGGTGTCGCCGATCGGAGTGTCCGGGTCGGGCTCGTGCATCTGGTACAGGTCGATGTAGTCGGTACCGAGCCGGCGCAGCGACGCCTCGACCGCCCGCTGGATGTACCCGGGCCGCCCGCGCGCGCCGTCGTCCGGCCCGTTCGCGCCGAACATGTCCATGCCGAACTTGGTCGCCACGATCACGTCGTCGCGCCGGCCCTTGAGCGCCGCGCCGAGGTACTCCTCGGAGGCACCGCGCGGGCGCCCGTAGATGTCGGCGGTGTCGAAGAAGTTGATGCCGTCGTCGAGCGCGGCGTCGACGATCGCTCGGGCACCGTCGGCGTCCACCCGGCGGCCGAACTGGTTGCAGCCGAGCCCGACGACGGACACGGACAGGTCCGAGCCGCCCAGCGTGCGGTACCTCATGGCCCGACCCTACCGGGAGGCTGGGTACGCTCGGAGCGTGACAGCGATCGAGGAGCTTCTCCAGCACGCCGCCGACGGTGGCCGGATCGACGCGGAGGAGGCCCTGCTGCTGTACACCGACGCGCCGTTCCATGCGCTCGGTGAGGCGGGCGATGCGGTGCGCCGTCGCCGGTACCCGGACGGCATCGTGACCTACATCATCGACCGGAACATCAACTACACCAACGTGTGCGTCACCGCGTGCAAGTTCTGCGCCTTCTACCGCGCGCCGAAGCACGCCGAGGGCTGGTCGCACTCCATGGAGGAGATCCTGCGCCGGTGCGGCGAGGCCGTCGAGCTGGGCGCGACGCAGGTGATGCTGCAGGGCGGCCACCACCCGGACTACGGCGTCGGGTACTACGAGGAGCTGTTCTCCTCGGTCAAGGCGGCCTACCCGCAGCTGGTCATCCACTCGATCGGCCCGAGCGAGATCCTGCACATGGCCCGCGTGTCCGGCGTCGACATCGAGGAGGCGCTGCGTCGCATCCACGCGGCGGGGCTGGACTCGATCGCCGGGGCGGGTGCCGAGATGCTGCCGGACCGTCCCCGTACCGCGATCGCCCCGCTGAAGGAGTCCGGCCGGCGCTGGCTCGACGTGATGGAGGCGGCGCACCGGCTGGGCATCGAGTCGACCGCGACGATGATGATGGGCACCGGCGAGACGAACGCCGAGCGGATCGAGCACATCCGGATGATCCGCGACGTGCAGGACCGCACCGGCGGGTTCCGGTCGTTCATCCCGTGGACGTACCAGCCGGAGAACAACCACCTCAAGGGCCGCACCCAGTGCACCAGCCTGGAGTACCTGCGGTTCGTCGCGGTGGCCCGGCTGTTCTTCGACAACGTCAACCACCTGCAGTCGTCCTGGCTGACCACCGGCAAGGACGTCGGGCAGCTGTCCCTGCACATGGGCGTCGACGACCTCGGTTCGATCATGCTGGAGGAGAACGTCATCTCCTCGGCCGGCGCCCGGCACCGGTCCAAGCTGACCGAGCTGGTGTGGATGATCCGCTCGGCCGGCCGGATCCCGGCGCAGCGCAACACCGTCTACGAGCGGATCGCGGTGCACTGGACGCCGGACGACGACCCGACCGACGAGCGGGTGGTGTCCCACTTCTCGTCGATCGCCCTGCCGCTGATCGAGGCGCGGTGACCGCGGGAGGCACTGTGACAAGGGCGGATCTCGACAAGCAGCCGCGCGAGATCGCCGCGATGTTCGACGGCGTGGCGCGGCGGTACGACCTGACCAACACCGTCCTGTCGTTCGGCCAGGACCGGCTCTGGCGCCGGGCGACCCGGCGGGCGCTGGCCGTGCGGCCGGGTGAGCGGGTCCTGGACCTCGCCGCGGGTACCGGCGTGTCCACCGAGGAGTTCGGTCCGGACGCGGTCGGCGTGGACCTGTCGCTGGGCATGCTGCGTGCGGGCGCGGCCCGGCGGCCGACGGTGACGCTGCTGGCCGGCGACGCGCTCGCGCTGCCGTTCCGCGACGCCGCCTTCGACGCGGCGACCATCTCCTTCGGGCTGCGCAACGTGCACGACACCGGCGCCGCGCTGCGCGAGCTGGCCCGGGTGACCCGGCCGGGCGGGCGGCTGGTGGTGTGCGAGTTCAGCCACCCGACCAACCCGGCGTTCCGCGCGGCCTACCTGGAGTACCTCATGCGCGCGCTACCGGCCGTGGCCCGCGCGGTCGCCAGCAATCCCGACGCGTACGTGTACCTGGCCGAGTCGATCCGCGCCTGGCCGGACCAGGCCGGGCTGGCCGCCCGGCTGGTCGAGGCCGGCTGGACCCGGGTCGCCTGGCGCAACCTCACCGGCGGCGTGGTCGCGCTGCACCGGGCGGTCCGGGGCTAGGCCGGGTCGGTCACGGTCACGCGGGACTGCCTTGCGGGGCGACCACCGCCGACATCGGCCGGGCGATGCTCTCCAGCGACTGCCGTTCCGCGTTGACTCCGAAGAACCAGGCGATCAGCCCGCCGGCGAACATCACGGCGGCACCGATGACGTACCCGATCGTCAGCGGCCCGCGCACGGTACCGTCGCCGATCAGCGCACCGAACAGGTACGGCGCCGCCACGCCACCGGCCAGCTGCGAGATCGCGAAGAACAGCGCGATCGCCTGGCCGCGCAGCTCCAGCGGGAAGATCTCGCTGACCGTCAGGTACGCCGACGACGCACCGGCCGAGGCCAGGAAGAAGATCACGCACCAGAACAACGTCTGGGTGACCGCCGTCAACGAACCGGCCTGGAAGAACATCGCGGATATCGCGAGCAGGACGCCGGACAGGCAGTAGGTTGCCATGATCATCTTTCGTCGGCCGATGGTATCGAAGTAGTGGCCGATCGTCAGCGGTCCCAGCAGGTTGCCGACCGCGAACGGGAAGAAGTAGTACCCGAGCTTGTCCGACGGTACCCCGTAGAAGTTCTTCAGCACCGAGCCCTGCGAGAAGAAGATGGCGTTGTACAGGAACGCCTGCGTCACCATCATGCTGAACCCGAGGAACGCCCGGCTCGGGTAGTCGCGCAGGATCACCCGCGCGGTTTCCAGGTACCCCACCGGCTTGCGCTCATGCACCTCCAGCGCCCGGTCCTCCGGTACCGGCTCCAGCTTCGCGCCCTGCGCCTCGGCCCGCTGCTCGATGTCGCCGACGATCTTCTCGGCCTCGTCGTTGCGCCCGTGCGTCATCAGCCAGCGCGGGCTCTCCGGCAGCACGTACCGCAGGTAGATCGCGATCAGGCCGAGCACCGGACCGATGAAGAAGCCGATCCGCCAGCCGACGTCGATCGGCAGCAGGTTCGGGTTGAGCAGGAAGATCGAGGCCGCCGCGCCGATCATGGCGCCGGCCCAGTAGGTACCGTTCACCGCGATGTCGGTACGGCCGCGGTAGTTCGCCGGGATCAGCTCGTCGATGGCGGAGTTGATCGCGGTGTACTCGCCGCCGATGCCGGTACCCGCAATGAACCGGAACACCAGCAGGAACCAGAAGTTCGGCGAGAAGCCGGCGATGCCGCTGGCCGCCAGGTACGTGATCAGGGTGACCAGGAACAACCGGCGCCGACCGAGGCGGTCGGTCAGCCAGCCGAAGAAGAGCGCGCCGACCACCTCCCCGAGCAGGTACACCGAGCCGAGCAGGCCGACGTTGGCCGCCGTGAGATGCAGGGTCGCCTTGTCCTGCAGGACCGTACCCACCGTGGCGACGATCTGGATCTCCAGACCGTCGAGGATCCACGCGGCACCGAGTCCTAGGATCACCCGCCAGTGGAACCGGGTCCAGGGAAGGCGATCCAGGCGTGCCGGGACAAGTGAGCGGAAGGTCGGGGTTGTCTGGCTCACTGAGGTCATCGCGGCCCAGCCTCTCCAGCGATCGATAATCACCTAAGCCGGAACGTACCGCCGACCTGGCGTGCCCGCATTTCGAGAGGCGAAACCACCCCGGGTGGACCTACCGCGGCGGGCCGCCCCGTGATATGGCAACCCCTGCCGCGATCCGTTCAACGGGCCGGCTTAGACTGGCCGCCGGACGGCTTGTGAACTGTTTCACGAGCTGGAACGACGAGGCGGTGATGGTCGTGGCCGAGACCCGGGAGGCGGATGTCGTCGTCGTCGGCGCCGGTCCAGGCGGCTCGTCGGCGGCATACCACCTGGCCAGGCACGGGCTGACCGTCCTGCTGCTGGAGAAGACCGAGTTCCCGCGGGAGAAGGTCTGCGGTGACGGGCTCACCCCGCGCGCCGTACGGCAGCTGGTGCGGATGGGCATCGGCACCGATCCGGCCGACGGCTGGCTGCACAACAAGGGCCTGCGCATTCTCGGCGGCGGGGTGCGCATGGAGCTGGACTGGCCGGACCTGGCCAGCTTCCCCGACTACGGGCTGACCCGCACCCGCCTCGACTTCGACCAGCTCCTCGCGCTGCACGCCAAGGGCGCCGGTGCCGAGCTGCTGACCGGCCACAACGTCACCGGCCCGGTGCTCGACGACGCGGGCCGGGTGGTCGGGGTGACCGCCGCGGTAGGACCGGGCAAGGAGCCGCGCACCTTCCGCGCGCCGCTGGTGCTCGCGGCCGACGGGGTCTCCGCCCGGCTCGCGCTGGCACTGGGCATGGCCAAGCGCGAGGACCGGCCGATCGGGGTGGCGGTGCGCCGGTACTACCGGTCGCCGACCCGCCACGACGACGACTACCTGGAGTCCTGGCTGGAACTGCGCAGCAAGGAGGCCGGCGACAAGCTGCTGCCGGGGTACGGGTGGATCTTCGGCCTCGGCGACGGCCGGGTCAACGTCGGCCTGGGCGTGCTGAACTCCTCGGCGGCGTGGGGCCGGACGAACTTCCGCGCGATGCTCACCGACTGGCTGGCCACCACGCCGCCGGACTGGGGGATGAACGACGAGGCCAACGCGGCCGGGCCGATCCTGGGGGCGGCGCTGCCCATGGGGTTCAACCGGGTACCGCACTACACCCGGGGGGTACTGCTGGTCGGCGACTCGGGCGGCATGGTGAACCCGTTCAACGGCGAAGGGATCGCCTACGCCATGGAGTCGGCCGAACTCGCGGCCGAGACGGTGGTCCAGGCGCTGGCGCGGCCGGCGGGTCCGGCGCGGGAGCGGGTGCTTCAGGGGTACCCGGCCGAGCTGAAGGCCCGTTACGGCGGCTACTACCGGCTCGGCCACTGGTTCGTGAAGCTGATCGGCAACCCGCAGCTGATGAGGATCGGTACCCGGCACGCGCTGCCGCACCCGGTACTCATGCGGTTCGTGCTGAAGCTGATGGCGAACCTGACCGATCCCCGGGGCGGCGACGCGATGGACCGGATCATCAATGGACTGAGTCGCCTGGCGCCCGCGGCGTGAGGTGCACCGGACACCCCGCGCGCGACGTCACACAGCGCAGCTAATAGGTTGTTTGCCAGCGGAAACAGCTGAGGAAGGACGAGGCGGAGCTGATCATGTCGCTCGCTCTGTGGGTACCGATCGTGGGCCTGTTCACGCTTGCCCTGCTGTTCGCGCTGTTCTCCGTGACGGCGGCGCGGTTCACCGGCCCGCACCGGTACAACCGGGCCAAGCTGGACGCGTACGAGTGCGGCATCGAGCCGACCCCGCAGCCGATCGGCGGCGGCCGGTTCCCGGTCAAGTTCTACCTGACCGCGATGCTGTTCATCGTCTTCGATATCGAGATCATCTTCCTGTACCCGTGGGCGGTGTCGTTCAACGCGCTGGGCCTGTTCGGGTTCGTCGAGATGCTGCTGTTCATCGGCACGGTGTTCGTCGCGTACGCCTACGTCTGGCGGCGTGGCGGACTCGACTGGGACTGAGGGCTGGCACCACATGGGCATCGAAGAGAAACTCCCCAACGGCATCCTGCTCACCACCGTCGAGAAGCTGGTGAACTGGACGCGCAAGGCCAGTTTCTGGCCGGCCACCTTCGGGCTGGCCTGCTGCGCGATCGAGATGATGGCGGCCGGCGGTGCCCGGTACGACCTGGCCCGGTTCGGCATGGAGGTGTTCCGCGCCTCGCCCCGCCAGGCCGACCTGATGATCGTGGCGGGACGGGTGAGCCAGAAGATGGCCCCGGTGCTGCGCCAGATCTACGACCAGATGCCCGAGCCCAAGTGGGTGCTGTCGATGGGTGTGTGCGCCAGCTCCGGCGGGATGTTCAACAACTACGCGATCGTGCAGGGCGTCGACCACGTCGTACCGGTCGACATGTACCTGCCCGGCTGCCCGCCGCGCCCGGAGATGCTCATGGACGCGATCCTGCGGCTGTGGGACAAGGTCATGCACGAGCCGCTCGGCGACCGGCGCCGGGTACAGATGGAGGCCGTCGAGCCGTCGGCGACGCCGCCCGGCTCGATCCCGTCCAGCTACTTCTACAACAAGGCCAAGCGCGCCGAGTGGGAGCAGGCCGCCAAGGAGGGCCGCGAGGAGCAGCTGCGCATCGAGAACTGGATGCGCGAGCACTCCGGCGCCGCCCTGAAGCTGGAGGGGAAGCCATGACCGAGCGGAGCGAGGTCATCAGCCAGCTCAGCCGGCTCATCGGTCAGGGCGGCGCCGAGCGGAGCGAGGTGGCGGCATGACCGAGCCGACGAACGTACCGGTCTCCGCCGACCCGGCCGGCGCGCTGCTCGGCGCACCCGCGGAGTACCCACCGGCGAGCCCGGCCCAGCGCGGCCTGTTCGGCGTGCACGGCAGCGGCGACACCTCGGGCTTCGGCGGGCTGGTCCGCCGCCGGCCGGCGGTGGTCGGTGCCGAGCGGCCCTACGGCGGATACTTCGACGAGGTCGTCGACGCGCTCGAAGCGGCGTTCCCGGCGTTCCAGGACGCGATCGAGCGGGTGGTCGTCGACCGGGGCGAGCTGACCCTGCACATCGACCCGGCGCGCATCGCCGAGGTGTGCCAGGTGCTGCGCGACGACCCGGCGCTGCGCTTCGAGCTGTGCTCCTCGGTCTCCGCGGTGGATTACCTCGGCACCGACCCGCGCCGGCTGCACACGGTGTACCAGCTCACCTCGATGACCTACCGCCGGCGGATCCGGCTGGAGACCGCGGTACCCGCCGAAGAGCCGCACCAGCCCAGCGTCACCGCGGTGTACCCGACCGCCGACTGGCAGGAGCGGGAGAACTACGACATGTTCGGGATCATCTACGACGGCCACCCCAACCTGACCCGGATCCTGATGCCGGACGACTGGGAGGGCCACCCCCAGCGCAAGGACTACCCCCTGGGCGGCGTACCCGTCGAGTACAAGGGCGCCGAGATCCCACCGCCGGACGAGCGGAGGAGCTATCAATGACGAGCAGCCGCGGCGCAGCCGCGTCCTCCCGTGAGGATCAGCCGTGAGCACCGATGCCTACGCCAGCGCCCGCGAGACGACCGAGGGCCGGGTCTTCACCGTCACCGGTGGCGACTGGGACGAGGTCGTCGCCGGTACCGACCCGCTGTCCGAGGAGCGGATCGTCGTCAACATGGGCCCGCAGCACCCGTCCACGCACGGGGTGCTGCGGCTGATCCTGGAGCTGGAAGGGGAGACGGTCACCGAGGCCCGCGCGGTCGTCGGGTACCTGCACACCGGGATCGAGAAGAACCTGGAGTTCCGCAACTGGACGCAGGGCACCACGTTCGTCACCCGGATGGACTACCTGGCGCCGATGTTCAACGAGTTCGGCTACTGCTCCGCGGTGGAGAAGCTGCTCGGCATCGACGACCAGATACCGGAGCGGGCCCGGGTGCTCCGCATCCTGATGATGGAGCTCAACCGGATCTCCTCGCACCTGGTGTGGCTGGCGACGACCGGCATGGAGCTGGGCGCGCTGTCGATGATGATCTACGGCTTCCGCGAGCGGGAGTACATCCTCGACATCTTCGAGCTGGCCAGCGGCCTGCGGATGAACCACGCCTACATCCGGCCCGGCGGCCTGGCGCAGGACCTGCCGGAGGAGGCGGTCGAGCGGATCCGCGAGCTTCTGGCGTTCATGCCGGCGCGCATCGAGTCGTACGAGGACCTGCTGTCCGGCAGCCCGATCTGGCAGGAGCGGACCAAGGGCGTCGCGGTGCTCGACGTGCAGGGCTGCCTCGCGCTCGGCGTGACCGGGCCGGTGCTGCGGGCCGCCGGGCTGCCGTGGGACCTGCGCAGGACGATGCCGTACGCGGGGTACGACACCTACGACTTCGACGTGATCACCCATGCCGACGCCGACGTCTGGGCGCGGTACCAGGTGCGGGTCAACGAGATGCGCCAGTCGCTGCGGATCGTGGAGCAGGCGCTGGACCGGCTGGCGCCCGGCCCGGTCATGGTCGAGGACCGGAAGATCGCGTGGCCGGCGCAGCTCGCGCTCGGCGCCGACGGGCTGGGCAACTCGCTGGGGCACGTCGCGAAGATCATGGGGCAGTCGATGGAGGCGCTCATCCACCACTTCAAGCTGGTGACCGAGGGCTTCCGGGTACCGCCCGGTCAGGTCTACGTACCGGTCGAGTCGCCGCGCGGCGAGCTGGGCGTGCACGTGGTCTCCGACGGGGGTACCCGGCCGTTCCGGGTGCACTACCGGGAACCGAGCTTCATCAATCTGCAGGCCATTCCGCCGCTCGCCGAGGGCGGCCTGCTGGCCGATGTGATCGCCGGGGGAGCCTCGCTCGACCCGGTCATGGGTGGGTGTGACCGCTGATGGGGTTCAGTGACGAGACGTACCAGCGGGCGAAGGAGATCATCGCCCGGTACCCGGAGGGCAAGGAGCGCTCGGCGCTGCTGCCCCTCCTGCATCTGGTACAGGCCGAGGAGGGGTACGTCAGCCCGGCCGGGGTGACGTTCTGCGCCGAACAGCTGGGCCTGACCCGGGCCCAGGTCGGCGCGGTGGCCACCTTCTACACGATGTACAAGCGCCGCCCGGCCGGCGACTGGCTGGTCAGCGTCTGCACGAACACCATGTGCGGGGTCCTCGGCGGCGACGCGACCTTCGAGGCGCTGTCGGAGTACCTGGGCGTCGGCCACGACGAGACCACCACCGACGGGCTCATCACGCTGGAGCACGCCGAGTGCCTCGCCGCCTGCGACTACGCGCCGGTCGTCACGATCAACTACGAGTTCTTCGACCGGCTGCAGGCCGACCAGGCGCTGTCCCTGGTCCACCGGCTGGAGGAGGGCGAGCGACCGGTACCGAGCCGGGGCGCCCGGCTCTGCACGCTCAAGGAGATGTCGGTGCAGCTGGCCGGGTTCGCCGACGACCGCGAGGGCGCGGTGGCCGACGGTCCGGCCGGTGGTCCGACGCTGCGCGGGAACCGGCTGGCCGAGCAGTACGGGATCGCGGTACCCGGGTTTGACCCCGAGACGCCGATCCCGACCCAGGCCGACCGGGAGGCCGCCAAGGCGCCCCCGCCCGCCGAGACGGCGGGTGCCGCGAGCAACAAGCCGGCCAGCGACGCGAAGCCCGCTGGAGATGCGCCGAAGCCGCAGGAGAACAAGCTATGACCGCCCCCTCCAAGGAAGCGCTCGCCACGCTGACGCCGGTACTGACCAAGCGCTGGCTGTCGCCGGACGCCTGGAAGCTCGACGTGTTCGAGCGGCTCGACGGGTACGCCGCGCTGCGCAAGGCGCTGGCGGCGCACCCCGACGACCTGATCGCGCTGATCAAGGAATCCGGACTGCGTGGCCGCGGCGGCGCCGGGTTCCCGACCGGCATGAAGTGGGCGTTCATCCCGCAGAACGACGGCAAGCCGCACTACCTCGTGGTCAACGCCGACGAGGGCGAGCCGGGCACCTGCAAGGACCTTCCGCTGATGATGGCCGACCCGCACTCGCTGATCGAGGGCATCATCATCTGCTGCTACGCGATCCGGGCCAACCGCGCGTTCATCTACGTGCGCGGCGAGGCGATCCATGCCGCGCGGCGGCTGCGGCAGGCGGTCATCGACGCCCGGGCGGCCGGCTATCTCGGGCCCAGCATTCTGGGTTCGGATTTCGGCCTGGAGATCGTCGTGCACAGCGGCGCCGGCGCGTACATCTGCGGCGAGGAGACCGCGCTGCTGGACTCCCTGGAGGGGTACCGGGGCCAGCCCCGCCTGCGCCCGCCGTTCCCCGCCACGCACGGCCTGTACGCGAGCCCGACGGTGGTCAACAACGTGGAGACCATCTGCAGCGTGCCGTACATCGTGCTGGGCGGCGCGCAGTGGTGGCGCAGCATGGGCACCGAGAAGTCGCCCGGTCCGAAGATCTACTCGCTGTCCGGCCACGTGAACAAGCCCGGCCAGTTCGAGCTGCCCATGGGCACGACGATGCGCGAGCTGATCGAGCTCGGCGGCGGCATCCGGGGTGGCCACAAGCTCAAGGCCTGGACCCCGGGCGGCTCGAGCACCCCGC
>Ga0066709_100004094_pt1 | contig 11487 bp, 16 predicted proteins | sample GraSoiAngelo_158_FD_79665 | JGI IMG/M metagenome (GOLD analysis project Ga0066709, IMG submission 79665) | Grasslands soil microbial communities from the Angelo Coastal Reserve, California, USA - 14_1009_16_30cm | ecosystem: Environmental > Terrestrial > Soil > Grasslands | place: USA... | reverse complement strand
TGCGGTCATCGCCATAGCGGCAATGCACGAACACCTTCTTGTCAGGGTGCTCTCGCAAGTAGGCTAGAAATTCGGCGATGGCATAGTCCTTTGGGAATAGGCAATGCCAGGGAAGCGCGATGACCTCGATACCCAATTTCTTCGCCGCAGCGGTCTCTTTGTCGGCGCCGGTCAACCGAACGTCAACGATCGTATTGATGCCCATCTTAGCCAAAGCTTGAAGCCCTTCTCGCTTGGGTTGGCCACCCCGGTAGAGGTTTGGAGTCACCTCGGCGAAGTTCCCCACGCCTATGACAGTCAACCGGTGCGCGAACGCGTGTTGAGCATGAGCCTTCGCTGAATCGGCTGCTTGCTGCGTCATTCCGGCCGCACACAAGATCGTCAGCAGGGCTATCAAAGAAAAGGTGCGAAGACGGCTACCCATTCGTAAAGGATACACAGTCAGGCCGACACCAGTGGAACAGACTCGTAAGAATTTAGCGTACCGGCACGCCCAGCGCCGCGACAGCTTGAGCGGGTGTGAGGCGCACCATGAACTTGTCCTCGCCGCCACAACTGATGACCGTGTTTCGATCGCCATACTCTCGGACCCAAATAACCCGCTCGGGGTTCACGAAAACTTCCAGACCGTTGACATCCTCAAACAGTACAAGCTTCACGCCGCCTCCTTATGGGTAATTGCCGGGGAGCGATCGTCGCACGATTGCATGATCTCGCATTCAACTGCAAGTTCATCCTGAACGAGCACACTCTGCTGTGAGGCATTGGAGCAATTCATGCGACTTGGCTCGCCCAGCCAGTTCACAACTTTTTACGCCTTTTTACGGCTGTTTGACACCTACTCTCTTTCGGCAAACTATGTTTGTGCCGGGCTGATTCAGATAAATGTCCGGATCAGGAGTCCGGGATGAAGATGAAAGCGAAACGGCCAACCAACGCGCGAACCCGGATGATGCTGACCTTGCAGCTGGCAGTAATGTTGCCTGCTGCCACACTGGTCATCCTGAGCGCAAGGCATTTGCAAACCATCCAGCGTGATCGGCAGGTGGAGGCAGCGATCGAGCGTGATTTCAGTCAAGTTTTGGCTATTTCCGAAAAGCAGATCAACCACAAGGCCCACGAGCTGGCGGACGATGTTCGCGCGGATTTTCCCCCACCCGGCGAAGCCTGCACCGAGACCATGGATAGAGTCCTGAGCACTCATCCCTATGTTGCGCATTTGATGCTCTATGATCCCGAGCAAGGGTTTGTCACGCGCTCCCAGCCTTATCGAATGAAGAATGATGCCGGTTTCCGCGACGAGGCCGAGCACATGTCCAAGATGATGGAGGGCTGGTGGAAGCTCGAATACAGCGAGTTCTCGAAGAAATTGGCAAAAATGGCGGAAAAGGGAACTCCTTATTACTTCGAGGGCGAATGGGTGCCGCGAGGTGACAAGCCTATCTATCTGTCCACCGCTATGTTCGCGAGAATCGACAAACACACAGGTAAAACTGCTATTGCGGGCATCACCTTCGATGGCGACTATTTGCGCAATCAATTTCTTCCACAAACGCTTGATGAGGTGATGAGCCGCAATGTCGCGGAAGCGCAGACCGATAAAAATGCGGTGATCATGGTCCGGCCGAAGAGCGACTCCACTCCAATTGCCTATGGCACTGGCTGGGACGGCGGCCAGGCCGAGGTGGAGCGCAACATGGAAGGCGTGTTCCCTGGATTGGTGCTCGGCATGAAGTTGCGGGGCACGACTTTGGCGGCGCTGGGCCAGCATTTCATGCACACCAGTTATTGGACACTGGGCGGTCTCTCATTCCTCCTGGCCGGTGGGATTTTTCTTACCTATCGCAACGTGAGCAAAGAAATAGCATTGGCACGCCTGAAATCCGATTTTGTCTCCAACGTCTCGCACGAATTACGCACACCCCTCTCGCTGATTCGGCTGTACGCCGAAACCTTGGAGCTAGGCCGCTTGTCGAGCGCAGAGAAGCAGCAGGAGTATTACTGCATCATTCGCAAAGAGAGTGAACGCCTGACCGCGCTAATCAACAACATTCTCGATTTTTCGCGTATCGAGGCAGGCCGCAAGGAGTATGACTTCCGCGAGACCGACATGCGCGAACTAGTGTGCAACACGCTCGAGTCCTACCGTTATCAGATCGAGCAGCATGGCTTCACGTTGGAAGAGAAGATCGGCGAAGTGCCGCCGCTGCGGGTGGATCGAGAAGCCATGGCGCGTTCTCTGGTCAACTTGGTGAACAATGCTCTTAAGTACTCGCAAGATCGCAAGTACATCGGGGTCAAGTTATATCGCGAAAACGGAAGCGTGAAGCTGGAAGTGATTGATCACGGCATTGGCATACCGTCCAACGAGCAGCACAAGATTTTCGAGAAGTTCTATCGCGTCGGCGATCCGCTGGTTCACAACACCAAGGGTAGCGGCTTGGGACTTTCCCTGGTGCAGCATATCGCCCAGGCGCACGGCGGCGATGTTGCGGTGGACAGCGCGCCTGGCGCCGGCAGCAAATTCACGATTACTCTTCCGTTGCATCCGGCAGAGAACGGCGGCAGGGCAGCATCGGCATGAAATTAGGTGGAGGGAGTCGTAGTGGCAGCCATGAATGCAGTCCAGTTTCAGATCGGAAAGACAAAGTTGGGAGGACCTGATATGGCGAGAATTCTGATTGTCGAGGACGAACCCAATATGGTGGCGGGCTTGCGTGACAACTTTGAATTCGAGGGATATCAGGTCATCACCGCGCCAGATGGAGTCGCCGGCTTAGAGCGCGCGCTCAGCGAGACTCCCGACTTGGTCATCCTTGATGTGATGATGCCCCGCATGAGCGGTCTAGACGTTTGCAAGCAGCTTAAGAGCAAGAGGCCGTCGATCCCCATCATAATGCTGACCGCGCGGGGACAGGAGATTGACAAAGTCGTGGGACTCGAACTGGGCGCCGACGACTACGTTACCAAGCCATTTTCCATTCGCGAGTTGCTTGCCCGGGTCAAGGCCGTGCTGCGCCGGGCGCGGACTGTGCCCAAAGACCACGAGCGGGTTTCGTTCGGTGACGTTGAAGTGAATCTGCGTAGTTGCCAGGTCTCTCGCGCCGGGAAAGAGTTGGATTTTTCGTCTAAGGAATTCGAGCTGCTCAAATACTTTCTTTGCCATCAGGGCGAAACCCTCAGCCGCGATCGCCTGCTTGAGGAAGTCTGGGGCTATGACCGTTTTCCCACTACCCGTACGGTTGATGCGCACATCGTCCACCTACGCCAGAAAATCGAGGCCAAGCCAGAAGAACCTCGCTTCATTCTCACAGTGCACGGCACTGGTTACAAGTTTGTAAGTTGACCAAACAATTTCGTTGGAGATCACCGTGGCGAGCGTTGCACAAATTCGTAGCAGTTACCAGAACAGAAGAAGAAGTGCCGTTACGGCGACTACGCAAGCGGGAATCCGCCCTCGCCATCATGCGCTCGAAGATCAGCTGGCCAGCCTAAAGCGCGAGCACGACGATCTGCGCCGCGCGATCTACGAAGCCGCACAAGCGCAGAGAAGACTGTGCGGCCCTCGCCACCTTCACGCCGGTTCTTATGAATTCGCCAGCGAGATCTTTCCAGTGCGTCATCTTTCCGGCGATTTCATCACCCTGCTGCAGCTCGAAGGTGAGCTCGTCTTCGCAATCGGCGATATCGCGGGCAAAGGTCTTATGGCAGGGATGTGGTTTACTCACGTGGTCGGGATGATTCGCCGACAGATGCCGGCACTCGGCGATCCTGCGGCTGCGTTATCAGCGATCAATCGCGATCTGCTACTGACCGGCCTCGACGTTCCTTTGACCACGCTGTTTCTAGCCCGAATCAATCTGGAAAACGGCGATCTTACGTATTGCAATGCCGGACATCCTCCCGCTCTGCTGCTCGGTGAAAACAGCGAGTTCCAAGAGCTTCGTGAAGGCGGCCCAGTTCTAGGAGCGATTCGCAGGGCCTCATTTGCGAATGGTAACGCCCAACTGCTCCCCGGCAATACGCTGCTCGCTTACTCCGATGGGATTCCTGAGTGCAGGAATGAGATGGGGTTTGAATTCGGAAGCCAAGGTTTGCTGAACGCGGCACGGACGTTTTCAGGTTGTAAGCCTAGTGTCATGCTGTTTTCCGTGCTGGCTGCGGTCGAGAACTTTGCCCGAACTCAGCGCCGCGAAGACGATGTTGCGCTGATGGTGTTGCACCGGTTCGGCAGTCGCAAGATCAATTGATCGGACACGTATCGTGCCTGAAACAAGCCAAATCCGCAGCGCACCTGACCACGTAAATGGCGTTGGCGTGTTGTCGCTTGTGTCCACAGCCGGGGAAAATCGCCCCAGTCGTACGGAAGACGCACAGCTGATTCGGGCAGCACAACAAGGTAATACAGCAGCCTTCGAGCAACTCGTACAGCGGTATGACCGGGCGATCCTTCGCCTTACCACTCACCTCACTGGCTCTGAGGAGGACGGCCAGGATATTTATCAAGAAGCTTTCCTGCGCGCCTATATACATTTGGCCCGGTTTCGTTTCGAGTGCTCGTTTTATACATGGATCTATCGCATTGCCACAAATCTCTGCCTCGATCATCTTCGCAGGAAGCGCACCCGAGCCGTTGAATTGACCATCACCTATTCCCCGGACGGACAGGAGCAGAAGCTGCTCGACCGCATACCCGATCACAGCGTCAGTGCAAGTCCCGAACGCAATCTGGCACGTCGCGTACTGCGGGAGCACATCGCCCGTGCGTTGAGCAACCTTTCGCCTCGCGAGCGCATGGTTTTTGAACTAAAGCATTATCAAGGTTTGCAGTTGAGAAGCGTGGCAGTAATTCTCAACACCACCGAAGGCACCGTTAAGAACACCCTATTCCGGGCGACACACAAACTCCGCGTACAACTCGCTGGGCTACGATAGTGCCTCAAAGTCATCAGATATTTCCAAAAGGCGGGCGGCAATTGGTGAAATCAACTCGATTGCATCCTCATAGTGTGCCATGATCAAGTCCAGATCATGAGCGTTCCAGGCCTCCACCCAATGGTTGGCCAGATTGCAATCCGCGTCTCTCGTCACCGCCATTTCTCCTTAAGCTGCTGTAGCGCGCGTTCAGTGGCGTTCCATCCTTTCGTGTTTCTCTTTGTATAGAAGGGCGCGTTGAGGTCTGAGTAGAAGGCGAAGACGTTTGCCCGCAACTCCGCGGTCGGTTGCAGGTAGTGCTTTGCAGCCAGGTCTTTCACCAAGTGCTCATAAGTCTTATCTGCGAGAGAATACTCTGCCGCGCTGGTGGGACGCCCAGTGTCGCAGTCTGTATCGGGTAAATCAAAATTGGCTCCGCGCACTTGGCGCAGCAATGAGTTGTAGTTGTCAAGTGTTTGATTGACACTTTTGATGTACAGGTCTTCGGCTTTCGTGCTCGGCACCTTAAAGGCCAGCGCCCTGGCCGGACCGACCTTAGGAATGACCCGCCAAAGGAAAGCCAGTACACGCTCTGGAAACCCTGGTTTACGGTATCCCCTTCCCCATTCCTTCTCGTAATGGGTGCGAGAAAGGTGATAGCGAAATTTTCGCTGATCGAAATTTGGCGTTTCGTGCACCAATTCTTGGCGCCGATTCAGCAACGCCACCCTGGTCATCTCTGGAACGAACTTGCTCACCGCGCGGCGGAAACTGCCGATGGCAAGATCTTCGTCGCCGCCAAGTACCTCGTCAAGGCTCAATCCATACGTCTTCTGAAAGGCTCGTTCCAGCAACGGCGTAGCCACCTCGAAGCCGATGAAGTCGTGATAGCGATCGGACGTATAACGGTTCTTGGCCACTTGGGCCATATCGAATCCGAATTCGGTGCGGATGTGCGCCTTGGGATCGTCCGCGTAAGTGACCTCATTTCCATGCTTGGCGCGGAGTTTGGGGAATTCCAGAGCTACCACTTTGTTGACCACGGGATGGCCCACGTTATCTGAGGAGTAGTGCGCCAGCGCTCCTAGGGCGAAGGCATATTCGCTGATGTCAGAAGATTCACTCAGAAGAGCGCTCACGAAATCCCCGCTGCGGACATAATGCAATAGGTCGCTGAAGTATTGTTTGCCGAACGGATAGTAACCCATGTCCTGGACAAGGCTGCCGCCATAGGCAAATGCGTGAGCGTGCCTAAGGTCCTCGGGTGTTGCGTGGGGGAAGCGCTCGATCAGCATGCGCTGGATTTGACCTTCCCACGCTAGATCTACCACCTGCTCGTGGGTCAATACCGAATATGCCGTGCCGGGAGTGGAGAAAATTGCAACACACACGATCACCGCGCAGCCCTGAAAAAGAGATTTCATGTTACGAAGTATCATGTCCTATTTGCCCACCACCAGCACCTCAAAGGTGTCGGGCAAAATTGCTGGCCAAGGACGCGGTTGGTCTGCAGTTGCTGCGGGTGGAGGTCCGAATTTTGCTGTGACTAGGAAAATCTGATGTGTCTTTCCGTCAATCGTCATAGTGCGTGCGCCACGTTCGGTCGTGACATTTTGCGCCACGCTGAACTTGTCTGGTGTCTCCTCGCTCACGACGGTGAGAACTCCTTCGCCGCATGACGCAAACGCGAGCCCGCTGTCAGGATCGAAGCCGTTGGCATCCACCCCGCCCCCGATTGGGAGAGTGGTAATCACTTTGCCGCTATCGGCATTCACTATCGCCATCATCTTGTTGTCGCAGCCGGCGAACAGACGATGGTTCTTAATGTCTATAGCTAGGCCGCTTGGTTCTTCGCAGGGCGCGAGAGGCCATCGGTTTTCGACTTTCAGTTTTTTAGGATCGAGCCTGAGGAGTTCGCTCTTGTCTTCAATATTGACAAAGATCTCGCCGGTCCCGGTGCTCACCGCAAACTCAGGTTTTCCGTGGAGAGCAATTTTGCCGACGATATCGCCCGTTGTGGCGTCTATGGCTGTCGAATCGTGGCTTCTGCCATTAAAGGTGAAGACACGCTTGGTCGCAGGATCAAAAAGAATGGCATCGGGATTCTCGCCAACAGCTTTCACTTTGCTGATCAGAGCTAGGGTTTTCAAATCGATTATGCTGACGCTTCCTTCCCCGCCATTGCTAATGAATCCACGACCGAGCTCGTTGGCGAGAGCAATTCCGTGGACGCCGGGTGTGTCAGGAATGTCGCCGACGGGTTTGCCCGAATCCATGTCAACCACAATCACGTGGGTGGCGCGCGAGATGAACAGGCGTCGCGAATCGGCATCAGCTTTCAAGTAGTCCCAGCCACCTTCGCCGCCGAGCTTGTAAGTCTTGACCAGATGCAGACCTGGATCGGCTGCAAACGCGAACACCCCGAACAGGGGAACTACCATTAATGTGATCACGAGCCGTTTCATGACTGGTTCTCGCTTTGCAACAGAGGAGTCAAGCAGCGCCTAAGGATTCTACATTCATATTCTCGGTGCGCGCTGGGCGAGCGTTAAAGCAGATAAATACCTCAAGCGAAATCGCCGCACAGGTTTTGAGATATAGAAAGAGATAGAAAAGGGCAGACATTGTTGTCTGCCCTGGGATTGCCAGGAATCAGTGATCATCGCGGTCACGGTCGCGGTCCCAATCATAGTGGTGGTTCCAGTCACGATCGGTGCGCCATTCCTGGCGATCCGGGTCGTACCAGGCGTGATCGTTCGTCCAGCATTTCTCGAACTCTTCTTTCAGTTTTCCTCTGGCTTCATCTGCCTTGGCGCTGTGCTTGCCGTGCTCGCGAAGTTCATGTCGATAATGTTCTTGCGCCTTCTCGACGCGGCTGCGGCATTCCGCGCGTTCGTCATCGTTGGCAGACGCTCTTGGCGGCGTCGAGACCAGCAGGGTCGTACTAAGCGCGAATCCGGCAACAAGACTCCCCATTTTGCGATATTTCATTTCGACCTCCTCGACCGATAGCCTGCGTATCTTTCTGAGTTTTCAGATTGGCACTAGGGCGGTGAGGTTGCTCTCAAAACGCCCACGGAAACGCTGTACAAGTGGTTCCGGATACAATTTCTCTAGTGATTACAAAGGTTTCCAGCCCCACTGCCGAAAGAAGTGGCTTCCGCCCACGGCGATTTCTTTCGGGCGGACATGTTCAGACCATCGCGAGCTTTCTGTTGCCCCGCCGGTTCTCGCTGCCCGCGCCCGAAGAGCGGCTGGTCGAAGTTGAGCCAGGTGTTTGCGTCCTCTGCCACTGCCATTGGCAACCTGAAAGGCAGTCGCCGCTTACCGTGATTGTGGTCCACGGTCTGGAAGGCTCCAGCGAATCGAAGTACATGATGGGAATCGCGGAGAAGGGACTCGCCGCCGGCGTGAATGTTGTCCGGATGAACCAGCGGACCTGCGGGGGCACTGACGGGCTTGCTGCAACCCTCTACCACTCCGGGCGATCAGCGGACGTGGTCGCGGTCGCCAGGCATCTGATCGAGAACGACGGCGTTACGCGATTTGCACTTTGCGGTTTCTCGATGGGAGGGAACCTGGTGCTGAAAACCGCCGGCGAATGGGGAAGTTATGGTCCCCGCGAATTCGCAGGAGTCGCGGCGATCTGTCCATCGATGGATCTGGCGGCCTCTGCCGACGCCTTGCACCTTCCAGTCAATCGTCTATACGAACAATATTTTCTCTGGAGGCTGAAGGCCCGCATGCGCGCGAAGGCACTGTGCTTTCCGGGAAGGTACGATCTGTCCCGTTTACGTGATTTGAAGAGCCTGCGCGATTTTGACGACAAGGTGACCGCCTTCTATTGCGGATTCGATGGCGCATCCGATTACTACGCACGATCAGCCGCGGCGAACGTAGTCCACAACATTTCGGTGCCGGCATACATTCTCAGCGCGGCAAACGACCCCTTCATCCGCATTCTGCCGGAGACGCGCAGGAAGATTGACGCAAATCCGAATATCACGTTCGTCGAGGCCGAAGACGGCGGGCACTGCTCATTCGTCGGCGAGCGCAACGGCTACGACGGCAATTTCGCCGAGCGCGCGGTCATAGATTTCTTTTCTGCAAAGTGTGAGAGACCGCCTGTTGTGACGAGAATCACAATAACGTCCTGAATGCTCTAATACAATCAGCAAGCAATGCGACGTATAACGCAAATTTGGTTAGTGGGAGTTTTACTGCTTGGGACTGCCTTCACGTGGGCGGAACCGGTTTCGCAACTCCACGCCACAAACTACGTCAACGATTTTGCGCATGTGTTCGATTCCCAGACCACGACTGAGTTGAATGACGTTTGCCGGCAACTCGATCAGAAGGCCCAGGCGAAAGTCGCGGTTGTGACCATCAATTCGACTGATTCTGACTCGATTGAAGACTACGCGGTTGAACTGTTCAAGCAGTGGGGGTTAGGCACCACGCAGACCAATCGTGGCGTGCTGATTCTGCTCGCGGTCAAAGATCGCAAGTATCGAACGGAAGTTGGCTATGGCTTGGAGCCGATTCTTCCAGACGGCAAGGTCGGCGGCTTCTGGCGTGAAGCCGTGCCTTTGCTTAAACAGAGCGATTACAGTGCCGCGGTGAGGCTGACGTCTGAACGAGTGGCCCAAGTCATTGCGAGTGATGCCGGCTTTCAGCTGACTGGCACGCGCGCTATGCCTCGGGGCTACGACGGGCCGCAACAGATTCCCTTTTCTGCCATTGCTGTAGTCATTGTCATCGCGGTCATCGTATTGGCAACGCCACTGCGGCGTGTGTTGTTTTGGTGGCTGCTCTTCAACAGCACTTCGGGTTGGGGTGGCGGATACCGCAGCGGAGGTGGTTGGGGCGGCGGCGGTTTTGGTGGCGGGAGCGGCGGCGGGGGATTTGGCGGCTTCGGCGGCGGCGGTATGTCCGGCGGTGGCGGAGCTAGTGGGGGCTGGTAGGAGGGGCAATGGCTCACGAGGAAATGGTTAATCAATTCGTCGAGAGGGTGCGGGCGGCAGCGGATACGAACCTAGTGAGCGTGGTCCTGTACGGCTCCGCAGCCGAGGGAGAGTTCCATCCGGAATACTCGGACCTGAATCTGCTTTGCCTGGTGCGCGATGCTTCGTTCGCCGCGCTGACGAAGATCGCTGAGGTGATGGAATGGTGGCGAGGCAAGAAGCATCACCCACCACTTGTCCTCACTCCGGAGGAGCTGAAGAGGACAGCTGACGTGTTTTCCATTGAGTTTGTGGACATGAAGCAGCGTTATCGCGTGCTCTGGGGAGACGACGTTCTGAAAAACTTGGAGATTCCGATGCACCTGCATCGCTCGCAGCTGGAATATGAGTTGCGTGAGAAACTGTTCCTGCTGCGCCAGCACGTAATGTTGGCGGGTACCAATGAAAAACAATTGTGGGAAGTGATGCTGCAGTCGTTGACGTCGTTCACAACGTTGTTCCGGCACGTGCTGATTGAATTTGGCAACGCTGGGCGGCAACACTCGCTCGACGCAGTCAAGGAGTTAGGGTCGAAGTTGAACTTCGATTCCTCCGGGTTCGTACAACTAATTGACGTGCGGGCCAAGAAAATAGACCGGAAGCAGCTTCGACCCGCGGACGTTGCTGCGCGGTATCTGGATGCAATCGAAAAGGTCGCGGCAGCCGTGGATACAATGCAGAGTTCTTCTGCGAACAGTTGATAAAATTCGAGGAAACCTATGAGCAAATTTGCCATTGTGTTTATAACGATTGCGGTCCTGATCCTGCTCTCCGTCGGCAAGTACGTCAACGTGAAGAACACGCTGGTGCAAAAGAATGAAGGCGTGAAGGCGGCATGGTCGCAGGTGGACATAGTTCTGCAGCGCCGTGCCGACCTGATTCCCAACCTCGTGGAGACGGTAAAAGGCTACGCCAAACAGGAGCAGACCGTGTTCGGGGATATCGCGAAAGCGCGTTCGGCGCTGCTTTCCGCCGGCACTCCGGAGCAGAAAATTGCCGCCAATGGGCAATTAGATGGTGCACTAGGACGATTGCTGCTGATCGTGGAGAATTATCCCCAACTCAAATCCAACGAAAACTTCTTGCGTTTGCAGGATGAACTTGCAGGTACTGAAAACCGCATTGCCGTCGAGCGCAAGCGCTACAACGACACGCTTCGGGATTACAACACGTACGTGCAGCAGTTTCCCGCGAGCTTGTTCGCCACGAGTATGGGGTACAAACCGAACAATGCCTATTTTGAAGCATCTGAGGGATCGCGAACTGTACCCAAGGTGAATTTCGGCACGCCAGAACCTGCGCCGGCAAAGTAGCTAGTGCACCCCGACTCACGTGGGACAGGCGCCTCGCCTGTCACTCCGAGTGAAACGAGGAGGTCGTGATCTGGGCCAGATTTCGTCCGGCTGGACCGGCGAGCCGCCTGTCCCATGTGTTCTCCGTATGCAGCTCACGCGTTTCGCGAAGCCACGCGGAACGAGAGCAAATCCGCCCAGCGGCCTTTTGTCCAGGTTCGCGCCAGTGACAACGCCAACATTGCAAGAAAGATTATCAGCAGACCCGCAGATGCGCC
>Ga0066709_100004093_pt1 | contig 11487 bp, 15 predicted proteins | sample GraSoiAngelo_158_FD_79665 | JGI IMG/M metagenome (GOLD analysis project Ga0066709, IMG submission 79665) | Grasslands soil microbial communities from the Angelo Coastal Reserve, California, USA - 14_1009_16_30cm | ecosystem: Environmental > Terrestrial > Soil > Grasslands | place: USA... | reverse complement strand
CACCAAACACGTTTCGCATAAATTCGCTGGGCGTGCGAACGATCGCGGCAGCCGTCACGGCCACTGACGTATTGGAATCCCGGCGCTCATTGGAGAACCACCGTTTGGTGTTTTACGTCAAAATCAGAGCGACGATCGAGATGGACAAGCTGCAGGCGGCGATCAAGCGTCTGAAGTCCGATGAGCAATTGGCCATCCACCACCGCCAGCTCCAGGCAGAAAACTCTCAGCTTAAGACCCAACTGGATCGTCTTCGGAAGCAGCTTCACGACTCCAGTCCGTCCCAGAACGAGCCGCCACAGGAGCTTCGGAATCGTCGGCTTGCGAGTGAGCTGGCCCAGTCCGCCATTCACACGCGGAACCTGCCAGAGAAGATCCACTTGGCCTCCCAAGCCATCGCCGCCGACGACCGCTATGTGGACGCCTATATTATTCGAGGCCAAACATACCTTCGGATCGCTTCTCTCGCCTTCTCGAACAAGAACAGGCGGACCGAACAGAACAGCTATGCGGAACGGGCGCTCTCGGACTTTGACCGGGCTGTCACCCTTGACCCCGCCAGCGCCTGGGCGTTACTGGGACGGGGCGACGCCTACACGTGGCACAGGAAAATGCAGGAAGCCACCGGTGACTACGAGCGAGTGCTCCAGCTCGACCCCTTATTCGACGTGGCACGACAGCGGCTCATCACCCTCTATACAACCCTCGCCAGAAAGCAGACGGCTGCCAAACAGTGGCGGCAAGCCCTCGCCACCCTCGACAAGTTGCTGGGCGCGGAAACCGCTCAGAGCTGGGTCGCCCACCAAAAGGAGGCCTACCTCCTGCGCAGTCAGATTTATGTGCAATTAGGCGAACTTGGGCGAGCCGTTGACGATCTGAGCACCGTCGTTCGCGTCGACCCGACCAACGTCCAGGCCTTTCTACTCCGCGCAAAACTCTACCAACGTCAGATGCAGGGAAGGCTGGCTAAGGACGACTTTGAACGAGCCTGTGCCCTGGGCTCGGAAGAGGCTTGTACAGCATCGCAGTAGCTGTGTTCTGCAACTCTAGTAGGGTAAAAATCCCCCCTAAGATGGGCTAAGTTCCCGTTGACATCTTGAACAGATAGCCCTTATACTCGGCCATATATAAGTGGTCATAAGACATCAAAAATGTGGCCACCGAAGCGCTGGCCCGAAAGGCCTAGAGGGGCAGGGCTCAATAGCCCATTATTTCAGTGGGATGGGCCTTCTGCCAGCTTGTAGAACTGATTGAAAAAGCTTAAAGTGAGCGGACTGCTGAATCGACTGAGCGATCCAGGTGGTCCCAATGCTGAGCGAGGGTGATCAGTGACGAATCAGTACCGCGTGTTACCGGGTCCAGAACACTTCTTGCCCCCAGCGGCAGCCTCAATGGGCATCCGCCTGCCGAATCCGGGGGAAGCCCACATCCATGGGGTGATCGTTCCAGAAGAGCAGGCATTGGAGGAAGCTGCCCGGCAATTTTTGATGGCGAAGGTTCCCACGATTTTTCCTGGTCCGTTGGTGTTGTGGGCCTGGAATGAAAAGGCCGCGAAGAAGGCCACAGCTATTCGGCATCTCTATGAAACCATCAAGGAATGTGTCACGCCGCAGCAGCAAGCCATGTTGATTCCCATGCCGGATTATCGGCCCAAATATCCCAAGATCAACCCCGAAGTAGAAATCAATCCCAATCATCCGAACCTCACAATCTGGCACAACAAGATTGACTGTTGCATGTTTGTGGGAGTCCACTGCCATCAAGCCAATCTCTCGCTGAAAATCATTCGGGGTGGAACATCCTGTTACACCATCGCGATGTGCGCGCAGGCCGGTCATGAAGACGCGATGTTGTCGTTTCGTGACGCGTCAGCGGAAAAGATCATGCGGTTGGCCGAATGGGTGCGCAAACTCAAAGGGACCGTGAAGGTGTCTCAAGTCGTATCCAAGAGCGGGGCCTCAAACTGAGTATCTGATAAAGGCTAATGCGTTAACCGCGCACGTTGCGTGCAGGGCTTGCTGAAAGGAGTTGGGCGATGGAAACCACATCAGTCATCGGAACCAAAAATAAAAAAGGTCAAGTCTACACAGACCCACGCGTGATGATGAATGAGGCTCCTCGTACTCCTTCTTTCTTCACCGGAAGCGAGGTCATTAAAGAAGCGGTTCGGCGGGCCAGTGTGGACGTCATGATCGCCTATCCGATCACGCCGCAAAGCGAGGCGGCGGCTTTGATCGGCGAATTGTTTGCGGAAGGCTATATTGGCGACTATTTCCGGGGCGAGAGCGAGTTTGCCGTGATGTCGGAGTGTGCAGGGGCAGCCTTCGGCGGCGCCCGGGTTTTCACCACGACAGCCGGTCCCGGTACCATGCGTGCGATGGAAAACTTCCCGATGTGGGCCGGCGCAAGATTACCGATCCAGTGTATCGTGACCTGCCGCGGCATCAACTCACCACTGTCGATTCAGCCGGACACCATAGAGATCTCCTACCTCATGCAGACCGGGATGCTGGTCTGGCACGCCGAGACCGCGCAGGACTTCTACGATTGGATTATGAAGGGCTACATGGTCTCTGAAGAGCCTGATGTGCACCTGCCATTGGCGCTGTGTTGTGACGGGTTCTTTGTGACCCATACGAAGGACGTGGTGAACCTCACGCCGGCAGACATGTGTCTCCCACCCTACGATCCATATCGGTCCCCGGTTCCGTGCATCCACATGGACTGTCCCCGGGTTCGGATGATCCGGGACCCGTTCGTTATGAAGAGCAACTACATTAGTTACGCAACCCACGCCAGTTGGCAACAGGAAGTCTGGGCAGCGATCGAGCGGTCTCGCAAGCATACGATCGCCTGGATGGATGGCCTGATCGAGACTGAAAATGCGGATGCCGACGTCCTCATCGTCTCGTCCGGGACCGCGGTATCGCAAGGGCGGGAGGCTATCCGCTTGCTGGCGGATGAAGGCATCCGCGTCGGGCTGGTCAAGATCAAGACGTTGCGGCCCTGGCCCGGAGAAGAGATTCGAGAAGCCACCAAGAACGCCAAGTACATTATTGTTCCGGAATTCAATGTCGTCGGCTGGATGGCGCGAGAGATCAAAGCATCCATTCCCAACAGCGACCGCGTCATCGCCGGGCCGCACGTCTGCGGTGGTATGACAATGCCGCCGGAAATTATTGTGGAGCAAATTAAACATGCGCTCGGCATCCGCTCCGCGGCGCTGGCCGGACGCGGCAGCTGAGTTACGGAGTTCATAACACGGAGCACCTGATAGTTCACAAACGGAAACCTTGAAAGACGGCAGCCCTGAGAGGAGGCCTTCATGAGCAAAGAGCGGATCAAAATCGCACCAGAGTTCTTCGATATCATGCCGCCAGAGTACCAAGATCTGGTCACAAGGGCGACATACGGCAATGAATCCCGGGGCTGGAAAGACATCGGGACATCAAAGGAGCTGATCGAAGAACATTCGCTCTGCGCGGGATGCCCGGAGTCCATGGCGTTTCGATACATCTTGGCCTCGCTCCCCAACCCTGAAGATACCGTCATGGTGGGATCCACCGGTTGCACCAGCTTGGTCTTTCCGCACGTTGCCGTGCATAACATCCATTCGCTGTTTGGAAATCAAAACGCGGTCGCCTCGGGCCTCAAGCGGGCGCTCACCGTACGCTTTCCGGGCCGGATCAAGGATGTCGTGGTGCTGGCCGGCGACGGGGCCACCGTGGACATTGGCCTAGACATGACGCTTCAGGCCTGGTTCCGTCAGGAGAAGTTCACCACCATCTGCTTCGACAACGAGCTCTACGCTAACACCGGCGGTCAGGAGAGCGGCCTGATGCAGAAGGGGTTTGTGGCCAAGATGGCGCCGGTCGGGAAGACCTTCGAGAAAGTTCGTCTGCCTGAGATCGCGCGCGAGTCAGGCTGTCACTATGTCGTCAATTGCACGGTCAGCAAACCGTCGCTGGTCGAAAAAGTGATCAAGAACGCCGTCTATGTCGCCAGGGAAATCGGGCCGACCTACCTGCAACTCTATACCCCCTGCATTCTGGAGATCGGCAAGAACAGCATGGAAGGGCTCCAGGAAATGCGCGATTCGGAGAAGCCGACCGAACGCTTCGCTTACAAGGAGTACATCAGCGAACCGGCCAAGCAGTTGCTGGCCGAGATCGCTGCAAAAGAAAAGGAAAGGAAGGCGGCAGCGAAGCAGTTGACCTCCCAGGAGGCATAAGAGCTAACAGGTGGTGTCACTGAGCCGGGAGGATGGAGCATGATTAAGAAACGGATTAACATCCGCATGTCTGGACTCGGTGGGCAGGGCGCAGTGACAGGCGCTCACGTCATGGCCATGGCCGCATCGAAAGACGGACGGTTTGCCATTTCCAACCCGTTCTTCGGCGCCGAGAAGCGGATGGCCCCGGCCGAGAGCTATTGCCGGATCGGCATCGAACGCATTTACGACCGCGGCGAGCTCGTCTTCCCGGACGTGATCGAAGTGTACCACCCCCAGGTCATCACGATGGGGAAGAGCTACACGATGCCGTTCTATTCCGGGATCAAGGAAGGCGGGGTCGTCATCATCAACTCGGACGTCCCCCTGTTGGGGGATGAAGATATTCAGCGGTTGAAGGATCTCAACGTGGCGGTGTTCTACATCAAGGGGACACAAATCGCATTAGAGGTCGCCGGCACGGAGTTGTCGACCAACATGACCATGATCGGATCGGCCGCCGGGATTACCAAGTGTGTCTCTTTGAACGGGCTCGATCTGGCGCTGCAGGAGCGATTCGGGAAGAAATTCGTGGCTTCCGGCGGGACCGCGACGCTGGACGAAGCTATTAAGAAGAAATTCGCCAAGAAGGAAATGCTCCTTCAAAAGAATTTTGCGACCATGAAGGTGGCTTATGAGCTTGGAGCGGAATGGGCTGAGAAGAATAACGTGGAATTGCAAGTGGCCGCGATGGCTGCTTAGGCGAACGAGGACACCAGACGCATGTATAACGTGGCTCAAGTGATCGAAGACAAGTGCGTAGCCAAGAAAGGCTGCCGCCTCTGCATCATGTACTGTCCGGAAGCCAATTGCCTGGACCTGAATGTCGCCAGAATGGTGGCCGAGGTTTTCATCAATCGCTGCAAGGGCTGTGAGCTCTGCGTGGTGGTCTGCAACGCGGCCAAACACATGGCAATCGAGATGCAGGCCGTCAGCGCGGATGGGAGTCTCATGTCGCACAAAGGTGAATCCGCCGCACTTGGGCAAGCGTATCAAGGCTAACCCGCCAAGCGGGTGACCGAATTACCCCATGGCGCCGTCGCTATGGGGTTTTTTATTGACAAGGACACGTCATGGGAAACGAAGCTAGGGAGCTGATCGCCGAAATTTCCAGGATGATGAAGAGCCTCTCCGAAGCCTTAGAGCGGCGAGCAGAAGAAATCCAAGCAACTGGCGGCGACTCTGAATTGGCAGGCAAACTCGCGAAGGGTGCCGATGCCATGCGAGACAGCGGTAATATCTACCTCACCTGGGCCCGCCACTATGTGGCACTGTCTGAAGGGACCTCCGACGCGTCTGACGAAGAAGACGAAGCCGACTTCGGAACGTGATGTCCCCGAAGTCAGATCGGGTCATCCCTAAAAAGATACCAACGTTGCAGCAGTTTCTGCTACAATCCCCTCGCTGTGTGCCTGGAAAAGAAGGAGGTGTTTACGTCAACTGAATATTGCTAATTGTGTTCCCCGGTAGCTCAGTTGGTAGAGCGTCCGGCTGTAGGGATGCGTGAACGGTGGCTGAGCGGCGCACATACGCTGATCGTCGAGAGTATCTGATCCAAGCTGTCCGGAAGCGGCGGAAAGAGGTTCGCCGCAAGGCAATACTCTACAAGGGCGGCCGTTGTCAGAGGTGCGGGTGCGATCGGTGCGTTGAGGCCCTCGAGTTTCATCACCTGGAATCGTCAGACAAGGATTTCGGGATTTCCAGCAAAGGCTATACCCGGAGCTGGGATAAGATTCGCGAGGAGCTTGAGAAATGCGTGCTATTGTGCGCCAATTGCCATCGGGAAACCCACGTCAGACTGCAGCTTCCACAGGAAACTGTGGTTGTAAAATCGGGTGAATTCAGGGAAGCCTGCCCCGAACGGTTCACGATTCGGAATGGTAACCCTGAGCGAAGCCTGCCGAAGGGCTTACGCGTAGGCAGGAACGTGCAGAGACTAGAGGCTGAGGAGCCTGTCCCAATAAGGCCTCACAAGCGCCCGACACCCTCACCAGTTCAAGGCGGGTGAAGAGATAGTCCGAGCCCAGTAGAAATGCTGGGGCACTTGTAACCGGTTGGTCGCAGGTTCGAGTCCTGCCCGGGGAGCCAATCGACAGAAAGGCTGTCTTTCGTATAATGAGAGACGGCCTTTTTTGTTTATACAGGCTCTACAGACATGCCGAACTCGATCCCACAGTTTAAGCCGCACCCGCTGCTGCGCAACGCCCACGTGATGACGCTGTTTCCACGGTGCTGGCCGAGGGGGGAACTCCTGCCTAGAATTCCTGAGGGAACACGGCTGTTCCGTGTGGCAAAAGACACTCAACTCCTCGGCTACTGCCATTGGCAGCACGGTCCGAAACAACACGGCACGGTCGTCTTGCTCCACGGTCTGGAAGGCTGCAGCGAATCGCATTACATGCACGGAATCGCACGAAAAGCGTGGCGCGCCGGGTTCAATGTGATCCGTCTCAATCAACGCAACTGCGGCGGGACCGAGCACCTTACCCCAACCCTCTATCATAGCGGCCTGAGCCAGGACCTCAGAGCGGTCGTGGCCGAACTGTCGGCCCACGACGGGTTGGGCGCCATTTGGGCCATCGGCTATTCGATGGGCGGGAATCTGGTCTTGAAAATGGCGGGTGAAGTCCGGGCCGAGTTGCCGGCGCTCCGGGGCGTCCTCGCTGTCTGTCCTAATATTGACCCAGCCGCATGCGTCTCGGCGTTGGAGCGGCCGACGAACTGGGCCTATCAACGGCATTTCCTGAAACGATTGAAGGCGCGGTTGCGGCGGAAGGTTGCGCTGTTTCCGGGCAAGTTTGATTGCTCGCGTCTGACCAGGATCAGAACCCTTCGCGAGTTCGACGAGATCTACACTGCCTCGGACGGTGGATACAAGAGCGCAGAGGACTATTACGATCGAGCCGGCGCCAGGCATGTGCTGGCTGCTATCCAGGTGCCAACCGTCATCATCACGGCCCAAGACGATCCCTTCATTCCCTATCGCATGTTCGAGTGTGCTGCTATCAAGGCGAATCGTTGGATCAGCCTATGGGCTCCGACGCATGGCGGCCATTGTGGGTTCGTCCAGCACCCTCGAGCTGACGAGGATGTGTACTGGGCCGAAAACCGCCTGGTTGAGTGTCTTGTGAAGGAGGCCAATGGTCCGGAACGGGGTTGTAGGAGGGCTTGATGCCTGAACCAACCGGAATCGCAAGGCTCGTGGGTGAGATCCTGCCTCGGATCTATTGGTTTACCATGCAAGACGATCGCATTGATGATGAAAGCGATAGCTACGTCATCATTGAGAAGGGCCGCACAATCCTGATTGACCCGCTTCCAATGAGCGATCAGGATCTGAAACAGCTCAGCCCAGTGGAAGCTATCTGTCTGACGTCCTCTTGCCATGAGCGGTCAGCCTGGCGATATCGGCGTTCGCTGAAGGCCCCGATTTACGCGCCCCAGGGCGGGGTAAATTTCAGGAGCCTCCGGACCACTGGTATGAGGCCCATTACGCCTTCTATCTTGAACGAGACGGGGGCGTCGTGTTCTGCGGCGATCTTCTGACGAATGCGGAGGGCGAGGGGCTGGCCTTTGTGCCGCGTGAATATCAGGACGAGCCTGCGCGCACCCGCGAGAGTGTCCGACGCCTGTTGGTCCTGCGATTCGAGACACTCTGTCCCAACCACGGACATCCCGTCATTTCCGGCGTCAAGGAGGCGATGGCTCAAGCGCTGGCACGCGATCAGGCTAGATCACGTTCCTAAGGAGAGCAGGATGCGCAAGGGATGTTCGCTCTGTCAATGCGAAGGGCAGTGGCGCGAAGAGGCGTTCTCGGATGCGGCGCTGTCGGATCGATCGCTCGTGATCGAACTTGAGCGAGATGGTGACCGAGTAACCCTGACTACCGCGTCAACGGACGGAGTCAGGTATCGAGGCGACTACCGCTACCGGGAAGGTAGCAACTCGAACGGCGAAGTGTATTTTGATCGGTATCAGGGACCAAAGGGAGATGTCTTCGTAGGCGAATGGAAAGAGAGCGATAAGTCCCAGGGCGAATGGATTATAAAGGTCCTCCGATCGGAATAAGACACCCCAGTGTTCAGCACCGGCAACCCAGTCTCAAGACGACAGCTGCTGCAGGGATTCGCAGGTGCCGGGGTAGGGATCGCGTCTCGTGCACTTCCGCATACGCTTCAAGACCTCTGTGCCCCCACACCGCCCCAGCCGATTCACAGGCGTGCCTATTCGATCTGACCCACTAAGTCGTCTTGACCGCTCCTCAGTCCTCTAAACCTCATTTCAAAATTCTGCGTCGAGATCGAACGGTAGTCGTTCGCTTTTTCAGCGTCGTTGATATATGCTTTTCTAAGTTCAAAAACTCATATCTGAGGTCTCTGCTTCTGTCCACAGGCCTTATGCAGGGGGAGTGTGTAAGGCTAACTCACAATAGCGACGGGGGATGACATGCATGAGCTGCATCACGAAATCCAGATCAGTGCACCACCACAGACCGTCTACGAAGCTATCACGACCCAGAAGGGCATCAGGAGCTGGTGGACACGCGATAGTGTGGTTCAGCCACGAGTCGGAAGCGTTGCGGAGCTGGGCTTTAACAATCGCGCTCTTCTCCTCAGGATGCGCATAGACGAGCTCAGACCCCAGAAACGCATCATGTGGTATTGTCTTGGCGACGACGAAGAGTGGAAAGACACGAGGCTGATATGGGACATCTCCGAAAAGGACGGAGCGACGATTCTGCATTTACTTCACGCCTACTGGCGCTCGCCGGGCAGCACCTTTGCCACGTCCAATTCAAAATGGGGCGAATTAATCCACCGCCTCAAGGACTACGTAGAGGGCCGCAATCCTGGCCCACGCTGGAAGAAATAGGTTGATGCTCAGGGCGCCTCGTGAAGGGCGGGACAAAGTTGTCTTTCTGAAAAGGATAGTCTCTGCCAACATTTCTCTCTTATCGTTGACTCGATTCAGCACTTTGAAAGAGCATTCTGACTACTGGGAATCTCAGCCTAAACAAATGAAACGATCCGTGTTTACATAACACCCCTCGCCATCATGTAGCCCAGACGCTCAGGTTTCTACTAAGGAGCAATCTAGATCGGGCATCTGCCAGGCTGGAAAGTCCCCAGCACCTCATTCCTGCTTAGTTTTCTCTGCACTTACAGGTCGTCCAGAATCGCTCCACTCTTCGTAGGGGGAATCCCCCGCATTGGTATAGGGAAACCTACCTTGTTGGTATTGCCGTCTTGACCGCGTTTTTATAAGCTGGACTTCCTTGCAGGAGGCTTCTTGGCCTAATTCAAGGAACACTAAGAAGCCAGAAAAGTTGGGGGCGCTCGCCGACTCTTGGAAGCGTCCCAAGCGGAGGGTTAGTGTGAAGAAGAGTGGCTGGTACGTTGTGGCTATCCGAGGACTGTACGGCCAGGCCCGTCGGTTCTTTGGATGGTTGAAGTATTTTCTTGTACTTCGAGGCAATCTACGACCAGAACGAGACCGACTCATGCTGAACAAGAGTCCCTTGATGACCCTTGTGGTTTCTCCCAAGAAAGTAGCGTTCGTTTTGACCCTGCTGGTCTTCTGTCTCATTCTCGGCTACCTCACCACGCAATTCGTGTGGTACTTCACAGGCCATGATTATCAACTAGGCCTCGCGGCAGCGCTTGATCTCAATGGAGAGAACAACATTCCCACTTGGTATTCGTCATCGGCCTTATTACTATGTGCGGTTCTGCTGGCAGTGATCGGACTCGGCAAAAAGCGTGGGAAAGACCTTTATAGCGGTCAGTGGCTTGCGATGGCGGCCATCTTTCTCTATCTCTCAATGGATGAGGCAGCCAGTATTCATGAAACCATAGGCTCACTGATAATGCCCGCCCTCAAGGCTTCTGGCTATCTCGGAGGGTATCTCCACTATCCGAAGTCGCGCGGATCGCTGGTTATGATTGCATGGGTGATCTTCGGCACCATTGCTGTCCTGATTTTCCTGCTGGCGTACCTGCGATTTCTTGCACATCTTCCGACCAAGACAAGGAACTTGTTCCTCATTGCTGGAACTTTGTATGTCGGGGGTGCATTAGGCGTGGAACTCCTGGCAGCAAGGTATTACGATCTGTACGGCTACCAGACTTTGACCTATGCGATGCTGGTCATTTGTGAGGAAAGCTTTGAAATGCTGGGGGTGGTTGTCTTTATCTATACACTGTTCTCATACCTCGGCTCATCAGTGACCGGGCTGCGGATCCTGATCAGTAACGAAACAGTGAAACACTCACCTCCCTCTGCAGTGAAAATCAATGAGTCGCCGGACCGTATTCACAAACATGGCTAAGGGTGCCCTGCTCAGGGGAACTCGATCTGTCTGATCGCTTCGGCGTCGGCTTGCGTCAGGCTGGACTGCTAGAGAATTTTGTGCTGATTGTGCGCTTAACGCCGACGCACTGCAGCTTACTCCATCCAAAGTTCGTGTTGCGTCTACTCTTGGCTAGAATAGGCGGAGGTGAGTCAGAGTGAGCTGGGTGGAGAAATGAGAGCGCATTGCTAAGCCGCGTTCCTTAAGTCTGGTGAGACTCAGGCATGCCAGCACGGAACAGCTATAAAGTTCATTTCGCTTGACTATAAGTGCCCGCGCATTCCAGGACAGAGGAGCTTGATCTAGTCCCCGCACAGGTCCGCCAGAACTGAATCCCACTCCTCCAGCACCCAATCCGCGTCCTCATCCCGACCCTGCCATGCTCTGATCCCTGCCCCGTCTGTGGGCGGAATGTCTGCGATCAGCAAGCTCCCGCACAAGGCAGCGCGAGGAAGTCGTAAAACCCTCGGTAAAATAAAGCGAACCACGCGGCATATTGTATCTCCTTGACGGCGCAATGATGCCATGAGGAGCTCAACTTTACAGATACCAAGAAAGTGGTACAGTGACACCATGAAGAAGTTAACCTTGCGTTTAAGCGAGACGCTGCATTTCGCACTCAAACAGCTCTCCTCACAGGAAAACCGCTCCCTGCATGGGGAGATTGTCTATCGCCTGAAACGAGCGGTCGAATCCAAAAGGAATGCCCCACTCAAAAAGGAGTCTGACCATGCTGCAGGATAACGAAGTCAAACGAATCGTTGAGGCCATCAGTGAATACAAGGAACTGGTCCAGCAGTCCAGCGACATGCGTGACCAGTTGGAATCGCTCCAGAAGCGTTGGAATTCCTTGAGACAGGAACGGGAT
>Ga0066709_100004092_pt1 | contig 11489 bp, 10 predicted proteins | sample GraSoiAngelo_158_FD_79665 | JGI IMG/M metagenome (GOLD analysis project Ga0066709, IMG submission 79665) | Grasslands soil microbial communities from the Angelo Coastal Reserve, California, USA - 14_1009_16_30cm | ecosystem: Environmental > Terrestrial > Soil > Grasslands | place: USA... | reverse complement strand
CCGAGCTTGCCCTGCTCCAGGCCCAGCTTGTAGATCAGCACCATGATCACCTGGGTGGACTGGCCCGGGCCGCCGTTGGTGAGCAGGAAGACCTCGGTGAAGCTGCGCAGCCCGCGCAGCGCCGCCAGCAGGAACAGGATCGTGATGACCGGCCGCAGCGAGGGCAGCGTGACGTGCAGGAACCGGCTCCACCGGCTGGCGCCGTCGACCGCGGCCGACTCGTACAGGTTGCGGTCCACGGTGGCCAGGCCGGCCAGGAAGATCATCATGTCGTACGGCGCACCGCGCCAGATGCCGACCGCGACGACCGAGGCGAGCGCCTGGTGCGGGCTCTGCAGGAACGGTTCCGGGCCGACCCCGATCCAGCCGAGCAGCGTGTTCAGCGCGCCGCTGCGGTCCGGGTAGTACATGACCTGCCAGACCTCGGCGACGACCGCCATCGTGGTGACCACGGGCAGGAACGCCGCGGTACGCACCAGCCACAGGTGCCGCGCCTGCCCCTCGACGAGGATCGCCAGCAGGAAGCCGAGCAGGATCGAGCCGGCCGTGGTGCCCACCGCGAGGATGATCGTCTGCCAGATCGCCTGGGTGAACAGCGGTTGGGTGGTCGCCTCGACGTAGTTGCCCCCGCCGACGTACCGGTCGCCCAGGTACGGCCGCACGTCGTAGAAGCTCATCTGCACGCCCTGCGCCAGCGGCAGGATCTTGAAGTAGAGGAACAGGATCAGTGCCGGCGCCACGAACATCCACGGCACCAGCCACTGCAGCCGGCGCCGCCGGTACCGGGACACCTGGGTGTGCCGCGACGCCGCCCCGACCGGTACCGGTGGCCGCCCGTAGGGAGCGCGCCGCGTGGGTACCGCCGCCCGGGACGGCGGGCCGGTGCCGTACGGCGGCCTGGGCTGGCGGGACCCGGTCAGGTTGCTCATCGGCCCGCCTACCCCCCGTAAACGTTCTGCCGCTTGAGTTCGTCCGTGAACTGGTTGGCGAGCTTATCGAGGGAACCCTTCAGGTTCGAGCCGCAGTCGGCCATGACCGCGTTGAGCGTATCGGCGGCCAGTTGGCGGAAGGGCGCCCAGTTCGGTACCTGCGGGGTGTACTTCGCGGTGTTGTACACCTGCTGGAACACCGACCAGCGCGGGTCGTGGTGGATCGCGCCGAGGTCGACCTTGGTGTTCACCGGCAGCCGGACGATCAGGCCGCCGCCGTCGCCGTCCATCGCGATCGTCTGGCCCGCCACCGATGTGGCGAACTCGGCGAAGGCCAGCTGCCCGGCCCGGTTGGGCGAGCCCATCGTCAGGTACACGTTCTCGCCCTCGCCCAGCGCGCTCGGGCCGGCGGCACCGGGGGCGGCCGGCAGCGGGAAGACCTCCAGCCGCGCGCTGCCCATGCTCTTGACGAACCGGGGCAGCATGTACGGCCCGGTCAGGTAGATCCCGCCGATGCCCTTCTCGAAGGTGGTGTGCGCGAGCGGGGTGTCGTCCTGCACCGCGTTCGGGTCGACCACGTGGTACTGGCAGAACAGGTTCTTCAGCCAGGTCGCCGCGGCGATGGCCTTGTCGTCGTTGATCGCCGGTACCCACTGGCCGGGATGTATCTCGGCGAGGAAGTCGCCGCCGGAGTCGAGCAGGAGGTTGGAGTAGTACCACGCCATGTAACCGCGTTTGGTGCTGCCCGGGATGACCATGCCGTAGGTGTCCTTGCGGCCGTCGCCGTCCGGGTCGCGGGTGGTGAACGCGATCGCCATGTTCTGCAGGTCGGCCCAGGTCTTCGGGGGCGGCAGGCCCAGCCGGGCGCGCCAGTCGGCGCGGACGAACAGGGCGAAGGTGTGCGCGCTGAAGGGTACGGCGTAGTAGTTGCCGTCGTCGGCCTGGGCCGCGTGCCACGCCCGGTCGCTGAGGTCGGCGCCGCCGGGGAAGCTGCTCCGGTCGATCTGCCGTACCCAGCCCTGCGACTGCATGGTGCCCAGCTGGGCGGTGTCGTTGATGACGACGTCGGGCAGCTGCCGGTAGGCGGCCTGCTGCTGCATCTTGGTCTCGAAGTCCTCGTACAGGGCGACCGACCGGGCACGGTACCCGGTCTTGCGCACGAAGGCCTTGACCAGCTTGTCGGCGACGGCGGCCTGGTTCGACCCGGGCGGCTCGCGGATCCAGATCTGCAACTCCGCGTGATCGTCCTGCGGCACGTTCAGCATGCTGGTGGAGGAACAGCCGGTGAGGACCGCGCCGAGCAACGCCGCGCTGGCCAGTGCAGCGACGCGTTGGATCACCATGCTGCTCCGATCGGTACCGCCGCCGGTCTGCCTCCGCCATCCGCCCGACTACCGCTGGACGATAGATCTCACGGTTCGTGACCGTCAATCAGGAGATCGGAGGTCCCGCACACCGGCAACGCGCTCCGGCGACCAGCGCCGCGGCCGATCAACCGATCGCCTGGTCACCCGCATGCCTTCCGGCCATCCGTCCGGTGGACGGAAAGCCGGCTTGACAAACTTGGCACGTCGGGAACGTCGGGTCTTTCGTGACGCGAGAGCGAAGTGAACCGGGTACCCCCGGGGCGCGTTCGTCACGGACGGAGGCAGCGAACGCTGTCGATTGGGGGATCACCCGTGAACCGTCTCACGCGTCTCGGCGCCACCGGCGCCACCCTGGCCCTGCTCTTACCGTTCGCCGCGAGCCCCGCGCAGGCGGACGACGGGCCACCACCCCGGGTCACCCAGATCAACCAGGTCTCCGACGACCCGATGCAGCACCCGAACGTGCTGGACCCGAACGCGGTCAACTCCTGGGGCCTGGCGCTGAGCGCCACCAGCCCCATCTGGGTGGCCAACAACGGCACCAACACCGCCACCCTGTACCCCGGCGGGGTCAACGGGGCGCCGGTGGCCAAGTCGCCGTTCGTGGTCGCGATCCCCGGTGGCGCGCCCACCGGCCAGGTCTTCAACGGAACCGGGCAGTTCGTGATCACCGGTACCACCGACGCCGGCGCGACCGCCTCCGGCTCGGCCGTGTTCATCTTCGACAGCGAAGAGGGCGACGTCACCGGCTGGAGCCCGGCCGTCAACCGCACCCACGCCTTCGTCGGCGCGCACGTCGAGGGCGCGGTCTACAAGGGCCTGGCGCTGTGGACGACGCCGTTCGGGCCGCTGCTGCTCGCGGCGAACTTCGGCCAGGGGCGGGTCGACGTGTTCGACCGCACCTTCACCCACCTCACCCTGCCGAACCAGTTCTTCAACGACCCGCGGCTGCCGAAGGGGTACGCGCCGTTCAACGTGATGGTCGACGGCGACACCGTGTACGTGTCGTACGCCAAGCAGGTACCCGGCAGCGAGGACGAGGCGCACGGTCCGGGCCTCGGCATCGTCGACGCCTACACCGACCTCGGCCTCACCGTGCACCGGATCGCCACCCACGGCACGCTCAACGCGCCGTGGGGCATGACGATCGCGCCTGCGAGCTTCGGCAAGTTCGCCGGTGCGCTGCTGGTCGGCAACTTCGGCGACGGCCAGATCAGCGCCTTCCGCGACGGCCACTTCCTCGGCCAACTGCGGGCGGCGGATGGCAAGAAGCTCGCCATCGACGGCCTGTGGGACCTCAAGCCCGGCACCGCCAGCAGCGGCGGCGTCGGCACGCTGTGGTTCAGCGCGGGTCCGGACGACGAGTCGCACGGCCTGGTCGGCCAGCTCATCCCGGCCACCATGTAGGTTCACCGCTTCGGTACCGGGCGCCCGGCGGCATCGTGCCGGGCGCCCGGTCGCGTCCGGCGCGGGGAACCGGCGGTCAGGCCGCCGCCCGCTTGGGAAGCTGCTGGACGGCGGCGTAGCACAGCTGCAGCACGTCGGCGACCGTGACGGCGGTGAAGGTCGCCGCGACCAGCCGGGTGAGCCGCGGCGCGAACACCTGCCCGGCGGCGAACCCGGTCGCCACCCAGACGCTGAGGCAGAACGGGCAGCTGACCAGCTCGCCGACCGAGTGCTGCCCGCCGGTGCCGCGTACCTCCTCGCCCAGCTCCGCGTCGCCGCTGGGCCCCGCGTACCGGGTGAACGGCGCGCGCAGCGGACTGGTCACCGCGTCCTTGGCCAGCAGCCGGCTCACCTTGTGCGTGGCGACGCCCATCAGCAGCACGTCGCGGGTGTCCAGCCGGTCGGGCGCGGTGCGGCCGGTCAGCCGGGCGGCGGCGGTCAGCCCACCCAGCAGCCCGGCGTAGGCGCCCAGCGTCGCGAGGTACCCACGCAGCGGCCGGCCCTGCCCCGGCGCGTACCCGGCCGCGGCGGCCCGGACGCGGTTCAGCACACCCGTCATAGCGCTGCGCTACCCAGGCCCGGCCGGGGTGAAACGCGCCGGCGACACGCGGAGCGGCAGGTGTCGCCACCGGTACCGCGGGTAGGTGGATGGCATGGACGACAGCTACCCGAAACCGGTGTCGGATCCGGCGGCCGACGGGATCCCGGAGTACGCGGACGACGACTCGACCGCGTACGACGACGTCGACTCGCCGCGCGTGGCCGACGGGCCCGACCCGTACCCGCTGCCCGGCGATCGCGAGGACGGGGCGGCGGCCGTCGACGAGTACGGCACCACGGCGCGGGAGCAGCGCCGGGGCGAGCCGCTGGACCTGCGGCTGGCCCGCGAGGAGCCGGACCGCACGCCCGACGGGGTGGGCGACGGACTGCGCGACGAGGAGAGCCGGCCGCCGTGGGCGGACGACACGCCGGTCGATCCGCACCTGGGCTCGCCGGTGTCGATGTACGACCGCGCCGAACCGGGGCTGCCGCCGGACACCCGGGTCGGCCGGCTCGTCGCACCGGACGAGGGTGCCCACCCGGTCGAGGAGAAGGACGAGGTCGCCTTCGACGCGGGCGCGGCCGGCGGTGGCGCGAGCGCCGAGGAACTGGCCGTCCACGCGGTACCCGACGACGAGGTGCAGTGACCGGTACACGTGGGGCGCCGGTCACTGCCCGTAGAGCAACCGGTGGGCGCCGCGGACCGGGCCCGCGTACAGGCCGCCCCACCGGTCCCGGGCCAGCGCCGCGCGGGCCGCGTTCGCGCCCGGCCCGCCATGCACTCCCCCGCCCGGGTGGGCGTACGCGCTGGCCAGGTACAGCCGGTCGATCGGGGTGTCCGCCCGGCCCAGGCCCGGAACCGGGCGCAACGGCCCCTGCTGGTACACCGCGGCACTGCCGCCGATCAGGGCGCCGCCGACGAGGTTCGGGTTCTCCCGCTCCAGGTCCGCAGGGCCCGCCACGTGCCGGGCGAGCACCGCGTCGGTGAAGCCCGGCGCGTGCCGCTCCAGCTGGGCGGTCATCCGGTCGGCCACCTCGGCGACCGCGGCGGCCGGCCAGTCGGGCCGCTGCGGCACGTGGGTGTAGGCCCAGAACGACTCGGTACCGGCCGGCGACCGGCTCGGGTCGCAGGTGGTGAGCTGGCCGCAGATCAGGAACAGCTCGTCGGGTACCGCGCCGGCGGACAGGCTCCCCGCGCACCGCGACATCCCGGCCAGGTCCACGCCCACGTGCACGGTGCCGGCACCGGCCACGGCCGGGTCGCGCCACGGTACCGGCCGGGACAGCGCCCAGTCGACCTTGACGGTCGCGTGGTCGAGGCGCATCCGGCGGACGTCCTCGACGAGTCGGCCGGGCAGGTGCGCCGGCCCGACGAGGTCGAGGTACAGCGCCGGGGCGGCGACGTCGGCCAGTACCGCCCGGTGGGCGCGGTACCACCGGCCGTCGCGGGTACCCACGCCCAGCGCCCGGCCGCCGCCGACCACCACCCGGTCCACGGTCGCGCCGCAGACCACCTGGCCGGCCCGGCTGGCCAGCCGCGCGACGAGCGCGTCGGTGAGCCGCCCGGCCCCGCCCTCGGGTACCGGGAAACCGTGCTCCTGCCCCCGCATGGCCAGCAACCAGCCGAAGCCGCCGCTGGCCGCCTCCCCCGGCCCGAGGTCGGTGTGCAGCGCGCAGCCGGCGATCAGCAGCGGCGCCCCCTGGCCGCGGAACCACTGCGCGCCCAACTGGTTGGCGGACAGCAGCATCTGCCGGCCGACCCGCAGCGCGCCGCCCGGCCCGAGCCGGCGCAGCAGCCGCGCACCCGGCCGGACCGGCGGGAACGGCGTGAACAGCGCGTCCAGCAGCGGCGGGGCGACCAGGCGCCAGTACGCGTAGAGGTCGCGCCAGCGCTGCCCGTCGCCGGCCGCGTGCCGCTCCACCGACTCGGCGGTGGCGTCGAGGTCGCGGGACAGCACCGCGGCGGGCAGGTCCGGCGCGACGTGCGCGAGCACCGCCGGCGCGTGCCGCCAGCGCAGGCCGAAGTCGGTCAGCCCGAGCCGGCCCAGCGGCGCGGGCTGCGCGGCCAGCGGGTAGAACGAGCTGCACACGTCGTTGACGAAGCCCGGCGCGGTCAGCGCCGCGGAGCGCACCCCGCCGCCGGGCGTGGCGGCGGCCTCCAGCGCGACGACGTCCCAGCCGGCGTCGGCGAGCAGGTTCGCGGCGACCAGACCGTTGGGTCCGGTGCCGATGACGACGGCATCGGGCACGGTCGCCAGCGTAGGGGCCGGCCTCAGCCCGGTCCGCCGCGGGCCTCAGCCCGCGGCCGGCGCACCGGACGCCCGGAAGCGCAGTACCGCACCCACGCCCTCGGGCAGCCGCTCGTGCCCGGCGTCGACGAGTACCACGTCGGCGTCCTGCCCGACGGCGGCCCAGACCAGCGGGTCGGCGGTACCGCCGGCGACGTCGCGGTGCAGCAGCAGTGTCTGCACCTGGCCCCACTCCAGCGGGGTACGCACGGCGGCGAGGCCCCCGACCGCCAGCCCGTGCGCGAGGCCGGCCCGGTAGGCGTCCAGCAGGTCGCGGTACCGGCGCTCGACCAGCTCCTGTACCGCCCGCTCGGTGGCCTCGTCCAGCGGCTGCGGATCGGCGCCCGGTGCCCGGGATCCGGCGTCGGTCGCCACGAGCCGCTCGGCGACCGTGGCCGGCAGGTGCTCGCCGAGCAGCTGCCGCGCCCGCACGTCGCCGGCCAGCACGACAACCTCGGCGCCGACCTCGTCGACGGCCTGGGCGATCGCCTCGGCGACCTCCTTGGCGTTGCGTTCCCAGTTGGTCTGCGCCGCCCGCTGGTACCGCGGCTGCGACCAGCCGCCCGGCTGCGCCTTGTGGATCGGGTACCGGTCGCCGGGCGCGACGGTGCGCAGCGTCTCCCCGGTGTCGAGCACCAGGTCGCCGCCGGTGCGGTCGACCAGTACCCGCAGCCAGCGCACCTGCTCCCCAATGCCGGCCAGCAACGGCAGCAGGGCCGGGTAGGCGGCCCAGTGCCCGGCCGGCTGGGCCGGCGGCTGCGGGTACCCGCGGGTGAGCGCCACCTGTCCGGCGGCGGCGAAGACCGCGAGGCCGTGCCGCCCGGTACCGGTGTGCCCGCGGATCGCCGTCCCGACGGCCTCCCGGGTCGCGGGGTCGGCGCCGGCCCCGTCCAACTGGTCGTCCACCGCCCGCGCTTCCAGCTCGATCCGCTTGCGCGCGTCGGCGGCGTCGGTGGACGCGTCCAGGTACGCCGACGCCCACGGACCGGGCCGGTCGTGCAGCGGCCGCAGGTAACCCAGGTTCATGGTCCGTCGGGTACCCGACCGCTCCCGGCGCTAACCCGCCAAGTCCGGCAAATCTCCGGGTACCCCGGGCGACGGTAGGCTGCGATCCGGACACCGTGGGACACCGACCAGGGGGAGGCACGGAGATGCCGTGGCCGCAGCCGGAGGCTGACGGTACCCGCGCGCCGCTGATCGCCCTGGAGTTCCGCCGGCCGGACCTGGGTGGCCTGCGCCGCCGGGTGGCCGCCTGCGCCGCGCAGGAAGGGCTGCGTGGCGTGCGGTTGCAGGCGTTCGTGATGGCGGTCAACGAGATCATCACCAACGCGGTGATCCACGGCGGCGGCCTGGGCCGGCTGCGCCTGTGGGTGGCCGGCGGCGAGCTGGTCTGCGAGGTCGCCGACACCGGGCCGGGCATCCCCGACGGGCGGCTGCCACTCGTCCAGCCGCCGGCCGAGGCGACCAGCGGGCGCGGGCTGTACCTGACCCGGTCACTGGCCGACGCGTTCAGCCTGGAGACCGGGCGGCACGGGACGACGGTGCGGCTGGCGGCCGCGCTGTAGGTCCGGCAGGCGCTACAGGTCCAGGCAGGCGCTACAGGTCCAGGTAGGCGCGGACCGCGGTGCCCTCCGGGCCGGTGTGGATGCGGACCAGGTCGCACAGGTAGTTGACCAGGACCAGGCCGCGGCCGCCGAGGCTCTCCGGCGCCGGGGGTACCAGTCCGGCCAGCGGCCCTTCCGCCTTGCCCCGGTCGCGAACCTCGCAGATCAGCTGCCCGTCGCCCGGCCACACGCGTACCTGCCCGGCCCCGCCGCCGTGCACGACCGCGTTGCTGGCCAGTTCGTTCACGGCCAGCTGGAGGTCGTCGACCCGGCGGCCGGAGATGCCCGCGCGCTCGGCGTAGAAGGCGACGAAATCCCGTACCAGCGGCAGGCTCGGCGCGTCGAAGTCCAGCGTGGGCGTCTGCGGTGCCGGCTCGGCGAAGGGCTGGTTGAACGCGGCGACGACATCGTCCGGGTCGGTGTAGCGCATGCTCTCCGTGCGCGCCTGCGCGTCGACGAGCACCGGATGGGTGCACGCGGCGTCGTGCAGCACCCCGTCCGGCAGCGCGGCCGCGTCGTACGGGCACAGGATGCTGGCCACCTGCCCGGCGAACGTCACGTTGATCAATGCCTCGTGCTGCACGCAGGCCGGGTACTCGTCGACCGACCGGCCGGCCCAGATCGGCTCGCCGACGATGCGTACCCGCCGGCCGGCGTGCTCGTCGAGGAACGCGTGCAGCACCCAGGGGATGATCCGGCCCGGGTTGCGTCCGGCGCTGGTCATGTCGAGGAACCGCACCTGCGCCGCCCCGGCGCCGAGCGCGGCGGCGAGCAGGTCGATCCGCGGTCCGGGTACCGCCACCAGCACCGGCTCGTCCCGGCCTAGCGCGCGTTCCACGAACGGTACGGTGCCGGCCCGGTAGTCGTCCGCGGTGCGGTAGAACAGCGCCTCGTGGACGAGGGACGCAACCATCGCCACCTCCACGCGCGACAGGTACCCGGTGAGTTCCCTGTTCATGCGGGCGCTCTGCCGGTACCTGTCCCGGACACCCTAACCGGCCCGGGCCCGGGCCGCAGCGCGGCGCAGTGGCAGCACGAACAGCGCACCTTCGACGAGCGCGACGGTGATCGCCGCGACGTGCCCGACCGAGGACACCTCCAGGTGCGGCAGCCCGCCGAACAGGTCCGGCGCCACCATCGCGAACCCGATCGCGCAGGGCAGCCTGGCCGCCCAGGGACCGTAGACGAGGCCGGCGACGAGCGCGGCGACGACGACGTAGGACGGGCCGATGTCACGGATGTGCGCCTCGCTCGCGGGTACCGCACCGGCGGCGATCCGCAGGCCGAGGATGCCCTCGCTGAGCACGGTACCGAGGACGTGCGCGGAGGCGACCACGGCCAGGGTGCGCCATGCGCCCAGCCGCCAGCCCAGCGCGCCGAGGCCGACCAGCGACAGGACCAGCCAGCCGCGCACCTCGCCGTCGGTGAACAGCCCCGAGACGACCAGCGTGGACACCGGGTGGTCGGGCGCGTTGGCGAGGTTGGTGCTGGCCCAGTCCAGCCAGGCGTCGCGGGTCGGGCGCGGCTGGGCGTGCAGCAGGACGGTACCCACGGCGAGCGCCACGGTGTACCCCACGGCAACGCCGAACCGGTCCAGCAGGCTCATCGCACGGCGCGGGGGCCGAGGACCGAGGCGCCCAGCCGCTGTACCCGCTCGCGCAGCGCCCGGTCGGCCGTGACGACGACCCGGGTGCGGTCGCCCGGCTCGCTGCCCACCAGGTCGACGATCGCGTCGTCGCCGGACCGGGGCGCCGCGACCACCCGTACCCCCTCGACCGCCGGCACCTCGCGGGCCGCGCCCTCGACGACCAGGACGACCTCGACGGGCGGGCCGAGACCGGCCACCCCGGCGGCCGCGAGCGGCGCCAGCCGGTCGCGCAGCCGCGCCGTCGCGCCGGCCCGGTCGCGCCACCAGCCGTCCGGGACCGAGCCGACGACGTTGGCCGCGTCGACAACCAGCAGCGGCATCACCCGGGCAACGGTACCGGGTTGGCCAGGTACTGCTGGGCCCGCGTGGTCCAGTAGTTGAAGTCCGTGGTGCCGGTGCTGGTGATCCCGGGTACCTCCGGCACGCCCTCGTCACCGGTACCCGTTCCGGCGCCGAACAGGATCGCGACCACCCCGGCCGCGGCCGCGTCGGACATGTGCGCGCCCCAGGTGACCGTGCTGCCCGACACCGAGACCTTCGGGTCGCCGCCCGGGTTGCTGCTGTAGAACGCGAGGTTGTTGCCGCTGCTGGTGAACTTGTCGCCGAAGAAGAACGTGGACGCCGAGTCCTCGTACCGGCCGTTGGTCAGGTCGTCGAGATCCGGGAACCTGCCGGAGGAGTTCCAGTACGTCGGGCTCGGGGTCTGCGTGGAGTTGAGGTGCCCGACCGCGATCTGCCACAGCACGGCGGGCAGGTTGACCGACTGCCGGATGGTCTTGACGTACAGCAGGTAGTTGGCCCAGTGGGTGGCGTTGAGGTACCGGATGTCCGTGGCCGGGTTCGGATCGCGCAGGTACCCGTAGTCCTGGCCCCACTGGTCGAACGCCACGAAGTCGGCCTTGAACCGGATGTCCGCGCTGTTGAGGAATCCGGCGACCTGGTTGCCGATGTTGGTGACCGACTGCCGGCCGGCGGTGATGCCCATGGAGTCGGTGTCGTGCAACGGGTTGCGCACCGCCCACTCGTTGACCTGCCAGCCGAGGAACGCGCTCGGGTCGTACTTCTTGATGGTGTAGTTGATCGCCTCGACGAGGCCCTTGAGCGTGTTGGCGAACGTCGGGTCGGCGCTGCCCAGTACCCCGGAGCTGTGCGCGGCGGCGGTGGCGGCCGGGACCTTCGTGGCGTCGTTGCCGAACTGCGCGCCGTGCCCCTGCTGGATGTACCCGAGCATGTCCGGCTCGACGACCCAGCCGACCGGCCCACCGGCCGACGCCTGCGCGGCCGCCTGCGCGGCCGTGCGCAGCGCCTGGAAGTAGCTGGTCAGCCAGCTGGAGCTCTGCATGTTGTTGAACGACGCGTCCGGCCCGTCGATGTTGCCGTTCATGCCGTACTCGATCAGGACCGGGATCATGCCGAGGTTGCGGGAGCTGGTGGTCAGCTTCGAGGCGGTGCTGCCCCAGTTGGCGAAGTCGCTGCCGATCAGGTACTGGTACCCGTAGTTGGGGATCTTCCCGTGCGTCTTCATCGTCTGGAAGTACGCGTCGACCGAGCTGAACGGCGTGTAGACGGTACCGAGCGCGAGGTAGCCCGGGTGCCAGGTGCCGGGCGGCGGCGGGCTGCCCGACGGGGTGGGCGTCGGGCTGGGGCTCGGGCTGGGGCTCGGGCTG
>Ga0066709_100004091_pt1 | contig 11489 bp, 14 predicted proteins | sample GraSoiAngelo_158_FD_79665 | JGI IMG/M metagenome (GOLD analysis project Ga0066709, IMG submission 79665) | Grasslands soil microbial communities from the Angelo Coastal Reserve, California, USA - 14_1009_16_30cm | ecosystem: Environmental > Terrestrial > Soil > Grasslands | place: USA... | reverse complement strand
GGCCTCGATCGCGTTCCCCCACGACTTGTGCATCTCGCGGCCGGTCTCGTCGCGAACCCGCTCGTAGGCGAGCACCGACCTGTAGGGCGAGCGGCCGACGAGCGTGACGGCCATGAACGACTGCGAGTAAAACCAGAGGCGGATCTGCTCGCGGCTCTCCGAGACCCAGTCGGCTGGGAACCACTGCCCCCAGTACTCGTGGTCGGGGAGGTCGGCGCCGGTCAGCCCCTTCGCCGCTCCGGTCGCGTAGCCACCCTCGATCCACTGGGGGTTCTCCCAACCGAGCGTCGAGAACGGGACGATGCCGGCGTCCAGCCAGGCGTCGCCCACCTCCGGGACGCGGCGCACCTCCTTGCCGCACCCGTCGCAGGAGATCGGCACCTCGTCGATCCACGGCCGGTGCAGCTCCTGGAGCTGGTCGAGCCCCCCGAGGGCACGTTCCTCGAGCTCGGCACGCGAGCCGACGACGGTCAGCGTGTCGCACTCTGCGCAGGGATAGAAGGGCAGCGGCAAGCCGAAGTAGCGCTTGCGCGAGATGTTCCAGTCGCCCATGTTGCGCAGCCAGTCGTCCATGCGCTTGCCGTACTGCGGAGGAGTCCACGCCACGTCCTGGTTCGCGGCGAGCATGCGCTCGCGGATCTTCTCGACCGAGATGAACCAGTCGTCGACTACGCGGAAGACCAACGGCGTCCCGCAACGCCAGCAGATCGGATAGCGGTGGACGATGCGGCCGGACTCGAGGAGCAGTCCGCGGCGCTCGAGCTCGTCGATGACCGGTTGCTCGACCTCGCCTGTGGACAGGCCCTCGAGCGCGCCGTAGCCGGGAACCATCCGCCCGGCCTCGTCGATCGGCGCCAGCACCGGGAGCCCGTGCACCCGCGAGAGCTCGAAGTCTTCGGTCCCCGCGCCCGGCGCGATGTGTACGACGCCCGTGCCCTCGTCGAGTGCGACGTCGTCCCACGGAATCACGCGGTGGACGACGCCCTCCTGCGCCGGCAGGTCGTCGAACGGGCCCTCGTACTCGAGCCCGACGAGGTCCTCGCCCTTCGCCGTCCGCACGGCCTTTGCGTCGGGGTCGCGCTCGCGTGCGACCCACGTCCCGTTCTCCCGCAGCACGTATTCGGCATTGGGCTTCACGGCCGCGGCGACGTTGGCCGGCAGGGTCCACGGCGTCGTCGTCCACACGGCGAGAGACTCGCCGTCGCGTCCACGCAGTGGGAAGCGGACGAAGAGCGACGGGTGCTCGAGCTCGCGGTACTTGTCCTCGCCGGCCTGCTCGTGCTGGGAGAGCGACGTACCGCATCGCGGACACCACAGGGTCGAGCGGTGACCCTTGAAGAGCCATCCGTCGCTGTGCACCTTCTTCAGGAAGTGCCAGATGTACTCGATGTTGGTGTCCGAGAACGTGTAGTAGTCGTTGTCCCAGTCCATCCACATGCCGAGACGCTTCGACTGCTCGGTGATCACCTCGGCGAAGTGGGCGACGCGTTCCTTGCAACGCGCCGCGAAGTCGGCCAGCCCGTACTCCTCGATCTCACGCTTCGAGTTCAGGCCGAGCGACTTCTCCACCTCGACCTCGACCCAGAGACCCTGGCAGTCGAACCCGTTCTGGTAGCGCTGGTCGAAGCCCTGCAGCGCCTTGTAGCGTTGGAAGACGTCCTTGAGCGTCCGGCCCCACGCGTGGTGGACGCCCATCGGGTTGTTCGCCGTGATCGGCCCGTCGAGGAAGCTGAAGCGCGGGCCGCCGCGGTTCTGCTCGCGCAGCCGGTGGAAGATGCGCGCCTCGTCCCACCAGTCGAGGATCCCGTGCTCGAGCGCGGGATGATCGGGCTTCTCGGGCAGCGAAACGAACGGCTCCGTCATGCGACCGATTCTAGAGAGGCACGGGATTAGCAACCTCCGCCCCACCGTTTAGGGTCACGTGACGACGGAAACTGAAAGGACGGAGATGGGAGCTGCAGTGACGGAGACGACCTTCGAGCAGGAAGTCCTCAAGAGCGAGACACCTGTAATCGTGGACTTCTGGGCGGAATGGTGCGGTCCGTGCCATGCGGTAGCCCCGGTTCTCGATCGGATCGTCGAGGAGCGCTCGGGCGAGGTGAAGCTCGTCAAGGTGAACATCGACGAGGAGCAGGAGCTCGCCAGGCGCTACGGGATCATGTCCATCCCGACGATCATGCTCTTCAAGGACGGCGAGCCGGCAGGCGTCGCCATCGGTGCCCAGCCGAAGAGCTCGCTCGAGAGCTCGCTCGGGCTCGCTGCCAAGGCCGCCTAGCTTGTCGAGATGACTGCCCGGGCGTCGGGCGCGAAGCTCGCGCCGGCGTTCGGACCGAGCATCGTCGCCCGATAGCGCGTGCCCTTCCACGGCGGACGCACGAGCACCTGGAAGCTCCCGTCGGCGTGCGGTGCGAGGCCGAGCATCCGGTGCCACGCGCCGCCGGCCAGGTAGTCGAGATAGACGTAGATGCGAAGGCGCTTGCCCTCGAGCGTCGTCGAGAAGCCGCTCACGCCGTGCCCGGCAAAGATGGCCCGGCCCTTGAGGCGCGTGCCGCTCAGGTTGAGCGTCAGTTTCGTGGGCGCGCCGCGCCAGCGGGCGAGATGGAGCTCGAGCGGACCGCCCGGCTGCGGCCGCCAGACCTGGAGCGCCCAGAGACGACCGTCCGGTGTCCGCCGAACCGCGCTGGCGAACGGCACGCCTCCGGCCGCGGCAGGGCGAGACACGTCAGGGCCAGGCAGCGAGCCGCCGTGCGTGAGCTGGCCGTGCGCCGGGACGATCACCGTGCTCCTCGCCCCGCCGGCCGTCCAGCTCACCTCGGCGTTTCCGCGCCCGTCGACCCGAAGGGCGGGTCTCACCGGATCGTTCGCAATGAAGATCGACGCGGAGGCCGGCACACAACAGATCAGCGCCCCTACGAATGCAAGCGCTCGCGCCGACACGCGCAGGACCCTAGCTCTTGTCGGCGAGCTCCTTCTCCGGCAGCGGCGAGACGGCGCGCTCCGTCGGCTCGTCCACCAGGCTGAGCACGCGCATTCCGTGGACGAAGACGATCGAGCCGCCGAGCCAGCCTCCGACCGTCAGCAGCCCGAAACCGACCAGGTTGAGGACGAACGGCAGGGCCGCGATGTTGCCGCGCTGCCAGTCGTCATGGCCGACGATCGCGGTGAGGCCGAAGAAGACCGTTGCCGAGACCATCACGCTCAGGTGCCACGTAGCCGTCCACCAGAGAGGACTGCGCCAGGTGAGGGTCAGCCAGTCCGCAAGCCCGGACAGCGCCGTCGGGACCGTGAAGGCGAGGCCGACCAGGAGCGCGAGCCACCAGCCGTGGGCCGCGGACTTGCTGCTCAGGCCGGTCACGTCCAGCAAACCGAGCACCGTCGCAGCCGTGTACGCGCCGATCGTCGCGTCGGTCAGGGGCGGGTGCAGCGGATGGCCGGGAAGGCCCTTCCAGAGGACGTCGATCCGCATATCGGCCTTAGCGTTTCCAGAACGCGTCGTCTTACACGCGCGCTCGCCAGGCCGCGATCACGTCGGCGACGTGAAACGCGAGCTCCTCTGCGGAGGGAAGCTCGTCGGGCGCGAACCAGCGCAGCTCCGACACGTCGTCGGCGGCGCGTGGCTCGCCGGTGAGCACGCGCGCCGTCCAGTACAGGTTGAGCGTGGCCGGCGCATCGCCCTCGCCGTAGCGGTCCATCCAGACTCCGACGAAGTCGAGCGGCTCGACCTCCAGGCTCGTCTCCTCCCGGAGCTCGCGCCTGAGGGCGTCGAGCGGGTGCTCGCCCTCCTCGAGGAAGCCGCCGGGCAGGTCCCACTTGCCTCGCTCCGGCTCGCCCGCTCGGCGAGACAGGAGCAATTGTCCGGTCCCGTCGACGACGAGCGCGCACGAGGTTGGCTGAGAGTGCGCATAGGCGGTGAAGCCGCAGGTCGGACAGACGACGCGACCGCCTTCGGGGGCGACGTCCGCCGCGCAGCGGGGACAATGCCTCCACTCGCTCAGGACTCCCATTCGTCCAAGGGTAGATTTCGGGCCATGCCGCGCCACGTTCCCGCAACCGTGCACGAGCTGTCGAGGATCGGCCTCCTCGCCGAGCTGCCCGGCGAGCGCCTCCAAGAGCTCTCGAAGCACATGTCACGAGAGGACGTGGCCGCCGGCGGCGCACCGATCGTCGAGGGCGAGCAGGGCGACCGCTTCTACGTCGTGCTCTCGGGGCTGTTCGCGGTCTCGAGCTACGGCGGGCTCGGCGCCCGCGGCGTCCTGCGGCCGGGCGACTACTTCGGCGAGGTCGCCCTCGCGATGAACATCCCACGCACTGCCTCAGTGCGCGCACTCTCGCCGGCCACGGTGGCGAGCTGCGACAGGAAGACGTTCGACGCCTTCATTCGCCCGCTGTTCGCGGACGACTAAGCAGCGAGCGACGCCCGGGGAGCAGCCGTCACGCTTTTGGCACACCTCAGTGCCTGGCACCGAGGTGTGCCGATTTGGTGTCGATTCATCCCCGGGTCTCGGTGAGTACGCCGTCGGAGAGGCGCCGCCAGGCCTCGAGTGCCCACGGGCCGAAGTCGAGATCGGTCAGGCAGCCGCAGGCCAGCCGCGCATCGGGGTCGACCCAGAGGAACGTGCCCGAGCCTCCGAAGTGCCCGAAGGTGCGCGGCGAGTTGCGCGTGCCGGTCCAGTGCGGCTCCTTGCCGTCCTTCAGCTCGAAGCCGTAGCCCCAGTCGTTCGGGTCGAAGCGTCCGAGGCCGGGTAGCACTCCGCCGAGGCCCGGGAACTGGACACTCGTCGCCTCAGCCAGCGTCTCCTCGGCGACGAGCGTCGGAGCGAGCAGCTCCCGCGCGAAGACGAGCAGGTCGTCGAGCGAACCGTGCAGCCCCGAAGCGGGCGAGCCACGCAGCTCGGCGCCCAGGCCGAGCGGATCGAGCACCGACGCGCGCAGGTAGTCGCCGAAGGTCATCTCCGCCCGCACGGCGACGTGGTCGGCCAGGGCCTCGAAGCCGGCGTTCGAGTAGATGCGACGCGTGCCGGGCTTGGCGATCGGCGCACCGTCCGACTCGAAGGGAAGGCCGGACGCATGCGCGAGGAGGTGCCGCACGGTCGATCCGGGCGGGCCGGCCCGCTCGTCGAGCTCGATCGTCCCCTCCTCCACGGCAACCAAGCAGGCCAGTGTCGTGACGAGCTTCGTCACCGACGCGCAGCGGAAGACGTGCTCGCGCGGGCCGTGCGCGGCGAGCTCACCGGACGCGCGGGTGACGCCGACCGCGACCGTGTGCGCCGGCCAGGCGTCGACCTGACGGAGCGCCTCCACGCGGCGATACTACGTCGATGGAGCGCGTCAACTTCTCCTCGGGATCGCCGTACGAGCCGATCATGGGCTACTCCCGCACGGTTCGCGTCGGTGATCTCGTCTACGTCGCCGGCTCGGCCCCGATCATGCCCGACGGTGCCGATCCGCCCGCGGACTCATACGGTCAGACGCGCCGCTGCCTCGAGATCATCGGCGCCGCGCTCGAGCTGGCCGGTGCCGACTTCGAGCACGTCGTCCGCACGCGCATCTACCTGACGCCCGCCGCCGACTTCGCCGAAGTCGGCCGTGCGCATGCCGACGTCTTTCGCGACATCCGCCCGGTCAACACCACGGTCGTCATCCACTCGCTCGTGGACCCGCGGTGGCTGCTGGAGATCGACGTCGACGCCGTCGTCCCCGAGGAAGTCGGGCAATGAAGCAGGTCGTGCCCCCCTCGATCACCGGCAAGGGCTCGGGCTACGCCGCGGGCGGCAGCGTGCTCGACCACCGATTCGGGCGAGGGGAGCCGTACACGCTGGGTGTCGAGGAGGAGTACATGCTGCTCGACGCGGAGACGTTCGACCTCGTCCAGCACGTCGAGACCGTGCTGGCCGCCGTCTCCGGAGACGAGCTCGGCGACCAGATCAAGGCCGAGCTCATGCAGTCGGTGCTCGAGATCGCGACTCCCGTCTGCCGGACGGCCGCGGACGTCGAGCGAGAGCTGCGCAAGCTGCGCGCGTACGTCGGCGGGGTCGCCGCCGAGAAGGGGCTGCGCGTCGGCTCGGCCGGCACGCATCCGTTCAGCCTCTTCGAGCGTCAGCGGATCACGGCCCGTGACCGTTACCGGCAGCTCGTCGACCAGATGCAGTACGTCGCGCGGCGAGAGCTGATCTTCGGCATGCACGTGCACGTCGCCGTCGACGATCCGGAGAAGGCGGTCCAGGTCGTGAACGGCCTGTTGAGCCACCTCGCCGAGCTGCTCGCACTCTCGGCCAGCTCGCCGTTCTGGCGCGGCGAGCCGACCGGCCTGCACTCGAGCCGGCAGATGGTCTTCGCCGCCTTCCCGCGCTCCGGCCTGCCGCCGCGCTTCCGCGACTACGCCGACTACGCCGAGGTCGTGGGCCAGCTCGAGCGCACCGGTTGCATCGCCGACTACACGCACATCTGGTGGGACGTCCGCCTCCATCCCCGCCTGGGCACGGTCGAGGTACGGATCTGCGACGCGGTCACACGGGTGGAGGACGCTGTCGCGATCTCCGCCTACTGCCAGGCGCTCGTCAAGCTCTACTCAGAGCAGCACGACGCCGGGCGCGAGATTCCCTCGTACCACCGGATCCTGACCAGTGAGAACAAGTGGCTCGCGGCGCGCTACGGGCTCGAGGCGCCGATCATGGATCTCGCGACCGGTCGGCGGAACCGGGTGCCGGTCGCTCAACTCGTCCGGCGCATGCTGCGGGACCTGGAGCCGCACGCCCGCGAGCTTGGCTCGGAGCGCGAGCTCGAGGGGGTACGCGAGCTGCTGGCCCGCGGGTCGGGCGCGGACCGGCAGCTGCGCGTCTTCAACGCCAACCGCGACATCGTCGAAGTCGTGCGCGAGATCGCGGAGGCCACCGAGGTGGCAACTGTGCCCGCGTAGGTGGCACCTCGCGCCTCTGGGGCGGCGCTGGCAAGCGGGGCAAGCGCGAGGGCCGAGGACAGTACGTCGGGTACGGCCGAGGACCGAGCGCGCCGCATCGCGTAGCCAGCGTCGTCAGGCGGCGCCGGAGCCCGGCTCCGCCGGGTGCAGGCGCTGCCGTCCAGTGGCGTGAGGGCGGTTCCGGCCTAGGCGGCGGCTCCCGGCAGAGGCACCACGACCGACTGCTTCTTCCCGCGCAGGAGGATCCTGGACTCGTCCCGGCTGAGCGACATGCGCACCTGCCAGAGCGCGTTCTGCGAGCCCTTCCAGTGGAAGTCGAGACAGACGGCCTTCTCGTGTGCCGCGTCCAGCGCGTGCACGAACGGCATCTTGCCTCCCATGTAGAGCGTGTAGACCCAGCCGCCGCTTCTGCTCGTCACGCGGCCGACGGGGTAGCCGCGCATGACCTCGTTCGGCTCCCTCTTGTCGACGATCACCTGCTGCAGGAGACGGTTGGCGGTCAGGTCGTAGGCACGCACGCGGTAGCGGGTGTAGTCCCGGGCCGACGTGTGCTGGATGAGGTACAGCGTCCTGGCATCCGGTGACAGGGCGTCGTACGCGAAGTCTCCCTTCAGGGTGATCTTGCCTACCGTGCGCAGGCTTTTCGTGCGCAGGAGCAGGAAGCGGCTGACCTTCCTCAGGCCGCAGCAGACCGCGTCGCTCAACACCAGCACCATGCCGTCGCGCGACAGGCCGCCGGTGTCTCCGCGGTTGGTCACGTACGGGATGCCGTAGTGTCCCTTGACGGTCCGGAAGTTCCACACGGCCGCGTCCCGGACGCGAATGGTCTCGACCACCGTTGTCGACTCCGTCGGCAGAGCCACGTAGCGCATGGAGCCCGACGTCGAGAGAACGCCTCCTCCACCCTGAGCCACGCCAGGGGACGGGCCCCCGTCGCCTGCAGCTCCGGCCACTGCCCACACAGCGGCGACGCTGATTGCCGCCGCCGCGATCCAAGCGCGCCTCATTGTTTCCTCCTTGCTCGCTACGGCTACTACGCCGCCCGAGCCGCGGAGGGTCCATGGACCTCTGAGGGAGTCGCGTCCGTATCGCGGGCGATGGACCTCCAGCAGCCTGACGCTCGTATAGTCGGCGCGCGATGGCGGGCTCGCGGCATGAGCACGCCTGGGTTCGCGGTGCCCAGGCCGGGTCGGCCTCCGACTTCGAGGCCCTCTTCCGTGCGCACTGGCCGCTCGCCTACCGTGCTGCGTACCTCGTCGTCCACGACCAGGCTGCCGCCGAGGACATCGCCCAGGAGGCGTTCCTGGCAGCAATTCGGGCGCTGGATCGCTTCGACCGGCGCCGGCCGTTCGGCCCGTGGCTGCACCGGATCGTCGTCAACCGCGCGATCGACTGGGCGCGCGCGCGCAAGCTGCGCGGGGAGCTCGGGCTCGAGGAGGTTGCCTCGGACCCGCCCGACCCGGAGCTTGGTGAGGAGCTCGTGGCGGCGATCGGCACGCTCTCGCCGGAGCATCGCGCCGTCATCGTCCTCCGTCACCTGCTCGAGTACACGCCCGGCGAGATCGCGCGCATGCTCGGGCTGCCCCGAGGGACGGTCAACTCGCGGTTGCGGCGGGGACTCGACGAGCTGAAGGAGCGGCTGCCGTGAGGTTCCACGTCTCGATTCCCGAACGCGCCGAGGAGCGTGCCTGGCAGGTGGTGCGCGCGGCGTTCGAGGGGCGGCGGCCGGTTCCGCGCGAGCGCCGCCTCCTACGCCCGGTGCTCGCGCTCGCCGTCGTTGCGGTCGTCGCGGGCGTGGCGGCGAGCCCGCCGGGGCGCGCGGTGCTCGGCTCCCTGCGGCAGGCGGTGGGCGTGAAGAAGGCTGCGCCCGCGCTCTTCTCGCTGCCGGCCCAGGGGAGGTTGCTCGTGGTCTCGCAGCGTGGGCCGTGGGTCGTCCAGCGCGACGGCTCGAAGCGCCTGATCGGTTCGTACCGGGATGCCTCGTGGTCGCCGTTCGGCCGCTTCGTCGTCGCTACCCGGGCGAACGAGGTGGCCACGCTCGACCCCAAGGGCAACGTGCACTGGACGCTCGAGCGGCCCGCGGTTCGCTTCCCACGCTGGGGGGGAAGCCGGGCGGACACACGGATCGCGTATCTGACCACGAGCCGCCTCCACGTCGTCGCGGGTGACGGAACGAAGGACGTCGACGCCGGCGGTCTGCCGGGTGCTGCGCGTGTCGCTCCCGCGTGGAGACCGGGACTGCCGTTCGTGGTCGCGTACGCCGACACGCACGGCCGGGTCTACGCCTACGAGCCGCAGACCGGCGCGCTGCGCTGGCGCTCGGTCTCCTTCCCCGACCCCCGGCTGTTGCAGTGGTCGAGCGACGGCAAGCTCCTGCTCGTCGTGACGCGCGACAAGGTGGCCGTGCTCCGTGCCGGGAAGCCCGTGCAGATGCGCTCCGAGCGCGTGGTCACCGCGGCGTTCCGGCCGGGAACGCACGAGCTGGCCGAGATCAAGACGCGCTCCGGCTCGAGCGTCGTCCTGGTCGGCGGGGGGGTGGTGTTCCGCGGGACCGGCGAGCTTCGCGATCTGGCCTGGTCGCCGGACGGGCGCTGGCTCGTGGTGACGTGGCCGACGGCCGACCAGTGGGTCTTCGTGCGCGTCTCGGATGAGCGCCGCATCCGCGGCGTGTCCGCGATCACGCGCCAGTTCGGGGGCGGCTCGTTCCCGCGCCTCGCCGGCTGGTGCTGCGTGCACTGACGGCCGAAACGGACACGCCGAGGGGACAGTCGACAGTGACAGTCACTGGGGACAGTCACTGTCGCTCCGATGCGGCGCGGTCGGCCGCTCGGGTCAGTAGGCTCACGGCCGATGAGGTGGGCGGGTCTGGTAGCGCTGGTGGCGGTCGGTGCGAGCGGCTTCGCGGTCACGAAGCTGCCGCGGCCGGGGTTTCCGGCACCGGCTGCAAGCGCCCCCGCGCCGACGCACATGCGCATCACGTCATCCATGTATCACGCACCCAGCCCCAGCAACGCTACGCGACCGCAGCTGCGCGGCATTCCGAAATCGTTTCGAGGAGCGCCGCTGCAGAAACTGGTCCTCTACTCTCCTCTTCTCGCTCTGTACGGGACGGACGCGTCAGCCCGCTACGTCCTGTCGTTCGACGAGCAGGCTCGCTTTCGCTACGGCTTCGACTTCTCCAGGTACGTCTGGCCGCCCCGCATCCGGCGCGGCGAGCGCGAGTTCGTGTACGAAGGCATCGAGTGGGCGAGAGAGGTGGACGACGTCCTCTATGTCGAGAACGCGCACACGACCTACGCGCGCTCGTCGTATCGCCGCAACGCGTACATCACAGCAATCGATCTGCACACGAAGAAGACTCTCTGGCGCAGCGCGGCGCTCGTGGCAAACGCGCACACGTTCGTCGCCACCCCCAGGTACCTCGTAACCGGCTATGGCTTCACGAAGGAGCCGGACTATCTGTACTTGCTCGACCGGAGCAACGGCCACGTGGTCGAGCGGCTAAAGGTTCCCAGCGCGCCCGCTGAGCTGACGCTTCTCGGCATCAGCCTCCACGTCCGCACCTACGACCACGATCTCGTCGTACAGCTGAAAGGGACCTGATGCTCCAGGCCGGCGACCGCATACCGCTCGACGCAAAGGTCTGGCTCGGCCCGAACGATCCCGTCACCTTCGCGGACGTCCTCGAGTCGGGCCCCGTTCTCCTCCTCTTCTACCTCTTCGACTGGACCTCGACCTGAACGAACGAGATGGAGCTCCTGCGTGACAGGAGAACGGAGTTCGAAGAGGCGGGGGTCAGGCCGCTGGCCATCTCCCGCGACTCGCCGTGGACGCACATCGCGTGGGCGCAGGCGCTCGATCTCGACTTCGGGCTGCTCTCGGACTGGAACGCGGAGGCTGTGCGCGGCTTCGACGTCGCGCACTCCTTCCGGGGCATGGAGGAGGTGGCAGAGCGGACGGCCTTCTTGATCGGCTCGGACGGCGTCGTGGGGAACGCGTGGAGGTTCGACACGGACGAGGTGCCCGACTTCGACGAGCTGCTGCGCGCCGCCCGGGCTTTGTAGCGCTCGCCTGCTGCCTCTACCTCGCCGCAGGAATCGTGGCGACCGCGCCGGCGATCCGGCACGTCGGCTCGCACTTCCTCGCCGGTGGGGCTCCCGGGCACGGCGAGGCGGCTCCGGGCGACCACCTGCAGACGGCGTATCGCTTCTGGCTCGTCGGGGACGACATCGAGCACGGGCGCTTCCCCTGGCGCGACCCGTACTCCTTCCGCCCCGAAGCGAAGTGGCAGCTCAACCCGGGCGGCTGGCCGTTCGGCTTCGTCTACTGGCGGCTTTGGCGCGTCTTCGGCCTCGTGCTGGGCTGGAACCTATTCGTCCTGCTCTCGTTCCTCGCCGCAGGAGGCTTCACGTGCGCATGGCTGCGTGAGCTCGGCCTGCGCCGAGGGGCTGCTCTCGCCGGCGGGCTCGCCTTCGCCCTTGCGCCCTACCGCGTCGCACAGAGCACGGGTCACCTGCTGGGCGCGATCTCCGTCCTGCTGCCGCTCGCGCTCTTCGCCTTCGAGCGAGGGAGG
>Ga0066709_100004090_pt1 | contig 11492 bp, 8 predicted proteins | sample GraSoiAngelo_158_FD_79665 | JGI IMG/M metagenome (GOLD analysis project Ga0066709, IMG submission 79665) | Grasslands soil microbial communities from the Angelo Coastal Reserve, California, USA - 14_1009_16_30cm | ecosystem: Environmental > Terrestrial > Soil > Grasslands | place: USA... | reverse complement strand
TTCAAGCGCTCCTGGGCGGCAGAGGAATCCAGGCGGGAGACTTGGGTATGTTGGTGTTCGTTACGCTGCCCGCCGTCTTGTTTTGGGTGGCGTACAAGCGAAATAGTTTCTGGTTTGCTCTCCCAGCCTTGACTCTCGACGTTGTTTGGTTGGTGATGCAAATTCAATCCTGGTGGCTTCCCTACATCTTCGGAACGGACAGGAGCTGGCAGCTCGCCTACGCCAAGGGTCCCACAACGAAGGTTCTACCTTCTTTCGGCCAACACGTTGCACCAGACGGCATGCATTTCATGATTCACGTGCTACTCGTTGCTGCGCTGATCACAGGCGTGGCCGGTGTCCGCCAGATCAAATTCGCGCTGCGGAAGTAAACAGACGAGGTTCTGGGCGAATGGTCGGCAAGATACGGAAATTATGTGATGGCCCTTCACGATCCGCCTGAGGAGAGTCTTGGGTACGCGCGAAATCCGTTTTCAGTCCTCGATTCGCCGTAAATGGCGTTTATCCCAACTTATCCCAATAAGCTGCCAACCGTGCCCAAACCGTCCAGAGCGAGCCGAGCGGCGTCTTTAGTTTTCAGCAACTTACCAGCGAGCCAGAGCGCAATCACCCGTCTTGAAAACCGTTAGACTCGAAAGGGTCTCGGGGGTTCGAATCCCTCCTCCTCCGCCACTAAACCCAAAACAGCTCTGGAGTTAGAGAGATTGCCCCCTTTCGCTTAAGGCGCGTGACTGCGCGGATCTTTATCACCTCTTATCACAACGGTGTGGAAAACCGCCGGCGTTGCTCTGGTCAAGGGTGCTGAAGCGGCGGCCCGAGTAGTCTCCGTTGTAAGTCGGCCAAGTGTCCGTTGCGGGCTCTGAACAGAGCCGCAGGGTCGCGTCCTTGCGCTGCAACAAATTGCATATACGGACCGAAGGCGAAAAAGAAAATGAAAAGGGCTGCTCGTACCGAGTTTAGAAGTAAAGAATGAATGGTCATCACTGTTTTTCCTGCTTCAGACTTTGCAGATAGGCAAAGAGGTTGTGAACATCCGCCTGAGTGAATTTGTCGAGCAGTTCGCGGTGGGCACCAAGCGGATCCTCGATTTCGACCTTCACGCGATCTCGCGCGAAGGACCGATACCAACCTGAGGCGTCGCGCAGCGCAATCTCAAAATCATCGGAGTGCAGCAAAGGCCCCTTGACCTGCTCGCCCGTGGGAAGTGTTACGACCGCAGTGGTGTGACGACCCGCTGGATAAAGCATTCGCGCTTCGAGATCGATAGGAGAATACTTCTGAGCGATACCAGCAAAATCGCGCGTTGGGGAATGACAGTTCTTGCAGCCGCCTGCTCCATTGAAATACGCCTTTCCGGCATCCGCATTGCCGGTCAGCAATTTCTCAACAGGATAGGACCTGGGGACGTGGGCCGAACGTAGCGCTTCGGCGGCGCGTGCGTGGAGATAGGCCGCGATATCGCTGACTTGCTGATCGGTCACAGGCATAGGGGGCATGCCTTTATCCGGCCGGCCGCGACGGATGACTTCGCCTATCTGGTCACCCTTCACGTCATGCGCAACGAGCGGCGAGCGGACCAGGTCAGGCCCTCGAGCGCCGGTGGCATCGGGCCCATGACAGAATCCGCAGGCTTGCTCGAACTGTTTGTGGCCGCGCTCGACTGCAGGATCTTGAGAATCAGCCTGAGGCCGAGCCACGGAATTCCACGGAATGATCACAAGGACTATTGCTGTCCCAAAACCTACAGACATGGACAAACGTCGTCTTGATGAAAATTTCAGTCCGCGCATCTTCACTCCTCGGTCGAAGTATTCTATGCAGGTTTTAGAACGTCCTCAATCTTGCCCCGCGCACCAGCAGGTTCTTTCCTCACGCCGACGGATGGACACGCGTGTCAACGTTTTCCGTCCGTAGGCCCGGGCCAATTGTCGCTGCGAAACGGCGCCGCGGGGAGGCCCGCATCGTTCGTAAGGTTGGGGTTTCGCGGGTTACTGTTAAACGCGTAGCGGACAGCTTGCGGCTGAGGCACATCGCCGGACCACACGACCACGCGGTTGCGGCCTTTAATCTCGGCGCTGGCCCAGTGCCATTGGTGATCGGCTCCGGCCACCGCGAACTCCTCCAGCTTGCCGCCATTGCGGACGCGCAATCCCTTCCCAACTTCATCAAAAGTCAGCACAAGGCTCGAGCCCTTGCGCTTTGCGCTGCGAAACATCGGGCCCGAGACGGTCATTTTTTGGTGATATGCAACAACCAGTGCCCAGCGCGCCATGCGCTTGGCAACGTCAAGTTTGTCCTTCGGATGAATGTCGCGTGCTTCGCCGATGTCGATGGTCACGATGAGCCCGCTATCCGGGGTGGTCAGCGCCGTGCGCCGCTGCGCCTCGCGCAGGAAACTCCACGGTTCATCGGACGGCTGGGGTTGCGGGTCACGGTAATTCGGCAATTGCACAATGCCAAAGGGAAAGTTGCCCTGGCTCCAGCGTTCGCGCCAGGCTTTGATCATTGTGGGAAGCAGCAATTCGTATTGCTGCGCGCGGGCTTCATTGGATTCGCCCTGATACCAAACAACGCCGCGAATCGCAAAGGGGATTAGCGGCGCGATCATGCGATCGTAAAGCGAAGCGGCGATGCGACTCTCGCGCAGTGCATCGGGAACGCGCGGTTCGGACGGCGGCCGTGCGCCTTCCGCCTTGGCCTTTTCCGCAACTTCGCGCCAATGCTGCATCTGTTGTTCGTATTCGGCTTTGACTCGCGGCCGTTCTTCGTCCCAGAGTTTGGTGCGGTCGACGCAGGGACGCAAATCGGGAGAGGCAAGCAAGTATTCGACCGGCGTCCAAGCTTCCGCCTGCGTGCCGCCGTAGGATGAATTGATGATTCCAATGGGCACGTGCAGGGCATCGCGTAACTGAACAGCAAAATAATAGCCGGCAGCGGAGAAGTCGCGCACCGAAGCCGGAGCAGACGGCTGCCACTGCGAGAGAGGGCCCGACTCATGTTGAAAAGCAACTTTGCGCCTAACATTGAATAACCGGACGGCGGGGCCGTTGGCAGCGGCAATCGCAGCCTCGCCATCCGCACTCTCCGCAAGCGTGAACTGCATGTTTGACTGGCCTGAGACGATCCAGACTTCTCCGACGAGCACATCATTCACTGTGATGGTGTTGTTGCCGGAAATGGTCATAGTGCCTGGCGTAGCGCTCGCAGGCATCGGACTGAGTGTGACTCCCCATTTGCCGTCACGCCCCGCTTTTGTGCTTTGCGTCTGAGAGGCAAACACTACGACCACGGTTTCACCGGGGTCCGCCGTTCCCCAGATCGGCACTGCGTGGTCTCGCTGCAACACCATGGAATTGCTGATTACGTCGGGCACGGTGACGTTGGCTCGCGCGGCCGTCGCACTCAGCAGAATTGCGAGGAATAGGAGCGTCAAGGTCACACGCGTCGGGGGTGGAACTTGAGCCTTCGCAGTGCGGTCAGCTGGTGCCAATCTGCCGATCGTTTTCTGCCGGGACTCAAGCTGCAGGCAAATGATACGCATAGAGGGCTATGACCCTTTCCCAAGTTCCACTGCGAATACGTAGGTTGGACCAAGCATGTTCGAGCGGAAGACCAGCCATTTGCCGTCAGGAGTGAATGTCACGTTAGGCTCCAAGCGATAATTGTGTTTTGAAAGATCAACGAGTTTTTCGGCCTGCAAGGCACCATCGTGCGGCGTAAATAGATAGATCCACTGGCCATTGCCGGGAGCGGCAACGCTGTTTGGACCGCCGCCGTCGCCTGCGAAGAGCTTCCCGTCAGGCGCGACGTTGTAGTGCACGGACCATTCGGAGCGCTGCACCTTGTAGCGCATGGCTTCTCCTGTGGCGAGCACTACTCCGGCAAGCCAGAACTCCTTGCCTTTGGGCGTCTGCAAGTCGTACCAAATAGTTTTGCCGTCGGGATTGAAAAACTCATGGCCGGCAATTTCCATATCCATCATGCGCGTGTGAATCTTGCGGGGGCCGGAGCCATCTGTGCGGATGGTCCAGATGCGGTCCACCTTGTGCCAAGGTCCCTCGTGGCAAAACATCAGAAGCGTGGGATCGCTAGGCGAGAACTGGACATGATTCAGCCAATCCGTGCTGTGGTTGAAGGTGTTGAGCTTCCCGGTCGCGATATCGATTGTGTAGAGTGCCATCGGAATGCGCGCGGCGAGGCGCCGCTCCATCATCTGGCCTTTGCCAGGCGGGTTGTCGCTGTGTTCTTCGGGTTTTGCGGATGACTCGGGAATGGCGGACGGATGCTTTGCGTCTTCGACGAAACTGCCGCCCAGGAGCGTCTCATCCGCATTGACTGTCAGGCCCGATCCAGATCGCAGTTCTGGCTTGCTGACAATGGCGCGCGTAGCGCCGGTGTCCATGTTCGTGGAGTAGACCGTGTCGTCCTTCATATAGAAGACCTGACGGGTTTTGCGGCCGACAACAACGTGGTCCGCGTGGCCCTCAACCAGTCGGCGGATTTTGCGAGTTTTAAGATCGATGACAGAGAGCCCCTCAAGCGTAGTGAAGATCATCAAATCGCCATTCGCGGTATAGGCGTTCTGATGGAAGTAGAGACTGGCGCTGCCCGGTTCGTCCGAAAGACGAATGATGCGGTGACCCGTCGATGGGTCAACCCATTCGGCCGACCGCTCTTGAGCGACGAGCGCTCCGGCAATCGGCAATGCAAATAGCAGAAACAGGCCCGCTGAATTCCGCATTACGTTGTCCTTTGAGGTTCTTCTCGGCAACGTCAGAAAAATATCCTGAGGCCGAACTGCAGATACCGTGAGGTCATGGGAGGAACAAAGAGTCTCCCTGCGCCGGAGGTTCCCAGGTCCTGGCGCACGCGGAAAAGTTTGTAGCCGTCCAGAGTCCTGATGTCGAAGGAATTGACATTCATAAAGCTGAACCCTTGCGGCACGGGGACGGTGAAAAAATCGGCTGGAAGCGCTCCGATGGCTCCCGGGTTCGAACCTGGGGGAACAGGCAGCCTGTAGCTGTTGACCATTGCATTGATCTGGTTCAAAACTGCCGTGCCGCCTGGCTGGGAGGTTTGCGGCTGGCCGTTGGCAATAGCCCAGTTGTTGTAGTCCGTGGCGTTCAAGGTGCCGGTGTTCAGGCCTCCGCCGCCTCCACCCCAAATGTCGGTGCCGCCAAAGTTGTTCGGAACAGTACGGAAAATCGGGTGATTCAGGGCATTGAGCGCGTCCACGCGCAATTGAACGCGCCATCTTTCCGTGACTTTGAAATTTTTCTGCACGGAAAGGTCGAGAGTCTGTTGCCAGGGACCGCGCGCGCCGTCAAAAGTGCGCGGTGCGTTGCCCAACTGGCCCACCGGAGCCTCTTCAAACGCGGCAGGATTGATGTACGGCTGGCAGAGGTTGCCCACCGGGCATTTTGGGTCGAACAAAGGATTGACAATCGGCACTCCGGGAACACGGTTCGGCCGAATGTCGTGCGTGACGGTGGTGCCCCGGTCGTTTGCAAACGCCTGCGTAACAACGGCGGGAAATCCGCTGTAGAAGCGCTCCACTCCTGAGACGGTCCACCCGCCGACGAGGAGATTAAGCGGCTCCCAGGCATTCCCGAGGAATCTTTGCCCGCGACCAAAGGGCAGGTCGTAAAGGCCGACAAAGTTAAGTGTGTGTTTGACGTCGAATGTGGAAACGGAACGATCCCCCCTCGGGGTTCCACCAAAGGTGATTTGGCCGCCGGGCAGGTTGCTGCTGGTGAGAACGTTTTTGTCCGGAGAACCGTTGGAAGCATCGTCAATGGATTTGCCGTAGGTGTAATTTGCGCTCCACGCGAGACCGCGTGCAGGCCGACGGATCACACTGATGTAGCCCGCATGACGGATGCTGTCCGCTGACGCGTCTTGAAAGGTAAACACGTTTGAAAAACCCGGAAAGGCTGAATACAGCGTTCCAATGGGAACTTGCAGAATGTCATGGCGAAAGGTTGGAGTTGCCTTGTCGGGAGGCGCACCGCTACAACGCGTTCCGGCAACGTCCGGAACGCTACCGGGAACACAGCGGCCTAGCGGGTCAAGGATTCTGGAGTTAAAAGCGCCGACGCCGTTTGCTTCCAGGAAGGCAACCCAATTGGGATCAAAGAGATTGACGTTGATTTGGGGCAGGAAGAGATGAGTGCCTTTGGCACCGACGTATGCCACCTCGACCACCGTATTGGCCCCAAGAGACCGCGAGATGGAAAAGTTCCAATTCTGAACGTAAGGCGTTTTAGTGTTCGAAGAAAGAATCGCGCCGGGAAGATTGATGCTATTTACATAAGACAGCCCGTCGGTTGCACTGCCGAGGCCGACAGCTTGCTGCGGAGTCTGCGGAACCAAGTTTGGCGGGTTCCCGGAGAGGGTCTGTGCAAAACCGGTATTGAGAGAAGGCAAAGCGGCGGGGCCGCCGAAATTGGGCACCGGCTGCCGGTTTTGACCGGTCAGAGGAACATGGGAGATTCCGTAGCCTCCGCGAACGACCAAGGCGTTCAGCCGAAACACACGAGGAGCATAGGCAAAGCCGAAGCGCGGCTCGAAATCCATCCAATTAATGGGCGTCATAAAGATCGAGTTCCCGGAGACGCCGCTATAGGCGAAGGGCACGACGGGCACGGAACTGATTGGGGCCGGGAGGTTCAGCGTTCCGCTGCCGCCCGCGACGAGGCGGACGCTCGTAAGTGTGATTGGGCTCCCGGTCGAGTCCAGGATAGGAAAGTTTTGGGCTTTTGAAGGTGTGAAAAAGCCTTGGAGATTATTGGATTCGGCCCGGGGAATTTGGAGCGAGTAGCGCACGCCGAGATTCAGGGTCAGATTTGGGCGCACCTTCCAATCATTCTGGATGAAGCCGGCCGCATTCCTCCATGTATAGCTATAGGGGACAAGAGAGGTGGCGAGCAGATTGTCGTTGATCACGCCCTGAAGGAAGGTCGCCCAGACGATTCCACCGTTTCCGGTAGACCCGCCATTGCTGCTGGTCTGATTGTAGCGAAACCCGTAGCGGCCACCCGCGGCGAAGTTGTACTGGAGGGTTTCTAGATTCTGCTGGCTCAGTTCAAACCCGAACGTCCAAGTCATGTCGCCGCGGGAAAGGAATAGATTGTCCAAGACTTGGTATTGTCTCTCGCTGTTATCGTTGATTTGGGAACTTCCAGCACCGATATCCGCACCCACGGTGCGGCGGTTGGCGGCGGCGCTGAAGGTAAACAAGGGCAGACCGCCTTTGGTCAAGCCGGGCAGGCCGAGTTCCTTGCTGAGATTTTCGCCGGACATGATGTCGAACTGAGGAGAAAACGTTCCGCTGAATCTGGCATAGGTGTAGCTGAAGCGGACCTCGTTATACATTGTGGGCGAAAAGGTTTGGGTGTCACCGAAGGCGTACTGGCGTGAACTGCTGTACGTCGCACCGGTGGTGTTGAGCGGACCGTTATTCCCGTAGACACCGACGATGGGAACGGAGGTGTAGCGAAAGAACGCGCGATTCTTGCTGGTTATGACTTCGTCGGCGCGGACCAGGTAGCGCATCTGGTCATTCCGAACAAAGTTGGTCCCTACATAGTTCGCGAGATCGCCGTTGCCATCGAGGAAATATGGGCCCGCTTTCGGCAAGAACTGCAAGATTTTTTGTGCCGTCGGGTCAAGGAAATCTGCAGGCAACACGTTGCCCGGAAAGGCGCAGTAAGTGGTAAAACCGGCGCCACATCCTCCGGTTGCTGTTCCCAGCGTTATCGGCTGCAATTGCTGTTGGCCGTTAACCATGACAGGGTTGAACACCTGATAGATCGTGCTGTCGAAGGGCGCGGCCAGCGTGCGGCCGGGAGGAAGGTTCGCCTGAAACTGGTTTACCACGCTGGTGGGCGCCCAACCGTTGTTTACATTAGTCAGATTGCTGAAGTCGCCGTTGCGCATGGCGTCGGTGGGCAGCAGGGTAGTTCCTTGGGTGGCGTCTGACTGATAGCGTGGCTCGACCGAGACAAAGAAAAAAGTCCGATCGTGCCCGTTGTAGAGCTTCGGAATGCGCACCGGGCCTCCGAGATCAAACGACATCTGCGTGTAGCGGAGATTTGATGTGGGCCGATTCACCGTGGCGTTCGACCAGGGAGAAGCATTCGTCGCAGGATTCCTGTGATACACGGTCGCCGCGCCGTGGTATTCGTTGGTACCCGACTTGGTCGTCACGTTAACCACACCGCCGCCAGTGTGGCCAAAGGCCGCCGAATAGGATGACGTTTGAACGGTTATTTCCTGGACCGTTTCCGGTGAGAAAGAGACGACCTCGCGCGAGAGGCCCACGCCGGTGTTGCCGACACCGTCGGCGATCATATAACTCGAACCGGGTCTTCCGCCGTTGATGCTCAGGTTGAATCCGGGAACCGGCACGGCATTGGCGTTAATTGTTGGATCTTCCGTTCCGACGTCTCCGGAAGTATTAGGAGTCACGACTGCCAGGTCAAGTACGCTACGGTTTGTCAGCGGGACATCACTCAGCAAACGTTCTGAGATCGTCTGGCCGAGGGTGCCATTCTCGGAGTTCTGCAAAGGCACCTGTTCGGTGACGCGCACTTCGGTAGTGAGACTTCCGGGCTCCAGGACAAAGTTCACTGTTGCGATCGTTGCCGTATCTACCTTAACTTTCTCGACGATCGCTTTTTTGAAGCCGGGGAAATCCGATTCTACCCTGTAAACCACCGGATCAAGATTCTGCACGCTGTAGGAACCCTGCTTGTAGGTGCTCACATGATAGGTCTCGTTGGTCCCAAGATTCGTTACCGTGACGGTTACGTCGGGCACCAAGGCACCACTCTTGTCCATGACCGTACCGCTGATGCCACCTCGATTGGTCTGAGAACCCGCGCTTGCCGAAAAAATAAGGGCTGCGACACAAGCCAGAGACGCTCTCATGTCTTCTCTCTTCCGCGCCCGCTTAGCGAACCGGAAAGCACATCTGCCTGCTTCTTGGGAACAACGGACGCCACAAAATTCCACTTCAAGTTGCGGGGAACAGTTTCCCACAAAACTTGGTAGGTTCTACCGCCGAGCTGGGAGAGCGGTCAAAGGTTTCGTAGTGACAAAGACGTCTTTCGCAGAATGAAACACCTCCAACAAAAGAGAACAGCTATATGTTACGTTTTTTCAGCGAGTTATGGGATTACAAGACGAGATGGAGAGTTATTTGACGAAGAGATGCAATGAATTCACGTTTTGCATTGCGACACTTGTACAGAGGTGATGACCGCGAGTTGCTCAGCGTACTTGGCGAGTTTCGGAGAGAGGGACGAGGGTATCGGTTTGGGTCAAACTATCGTTTGGGTAAAAGTGATCAACCGTGCCGGGTGTGATCAATTTGTGCTCGACAAATACTGCTGGGGGAACAGGGCGACGGTTCAGAATGTCGAGACTCACACGGATCAAATCCCCGCCATATCGCTCAGGGAAAAAAGCGACCGAGCCAAGGAGACGCGTCTCCGGCTGGCGCAATTCTGCGCGTCCTTCCGGCGAAGCATTGTGCCCCATGACGGCGCAGCACTCGCTGCGTCCCGCCTCTTGAAAGGCGCGTAGAGCGCCAAGCGCGCTCGGATCGTTAATAGCGCCAACCAACTGGCGGCGGGCACGCGAGGAGCGCAAGTGCTTGCGTACGGCTTCGAAACTTGGCCCTAATTCACCGTCACCGTCGAGACGCACGATCCGGCAGTTTTTCATATCGGGCAGGAAAGAGCCAAGGCCCACAAGAATCCCTGTGAGCCGCATGCGAGGCAAGCTCCCGGCACGCGCAAGCTCAAGGAGAATAATCTCGTCCACTTCCGAGTACCAATTTTCCTTTACCCAACGGCCAAGATAACGGCCGGCGATCAAACCCGCTTCGTAATTATTGGCGCCGTAATAGGTAGCGCCAGGATGCGGAATATCGATGGCGATCAAGGGAATGCCGGCTTCGCGATACTTTGCCGCGACAATCGGAGCAACCTCCTGATCGGTTTGGAACTCGATGACCAAGTCCACTTTTTCGCGCACCAACAAATCGGCGTTGTGCTGCGCGATCTTCGCGTTGTAGCGATTGTCCAGCGAAATCAGCTCAATTCCTTCCACCGTTGCTGCGCGTTGCAAGCTGGCGGACACTTCCCTGGAGAATTGATAGTCCGTCCCTTGCGCGGCGTATCCAAAACGATAAAGCTTTTGTTTCCAGGGCCGGAGGCATGACTGGTACAGGTTCTCTCCCACCTTTTCCACCATGCCGCATTTCTCCAAAGTGTATAGGAGCCGAAAAGCCATGGTTTTCGGCAAGCCGCTCCGCAAGGAGACTTCTTTGAGCGGCAAAGCTTCTCCTGGAGAACGGAAGGCCGTAAGCAATCGAGAGGAGTGAACAACAGATTTGACTAAATAAGCGTCCCTGGACCGGACATCGCGGCTCATACGAGCAGCACCATAAACCGAACATGGCGTTCTGCCAAGCGAAATCTACACAAACCCACATGCAACGCCAAATCGAGGCGACCTCCAGTACTGGGCTTAAACTTTGTGCTCTTGCGGCTGTTAAGAAGGGGGACTTGAGGTTTGGCCGTTGTGCACTGCGAAATGCCGGCCTGTCCATAAAAATAGCGTGACTTGCAGGGCCACCGAAATGTACGCTCCGCGCCTTGGAACGTTATGCGCTCAGTGGAAAATGACAGGGCTGTTCAAGCTCTAGAAGCCTTCCGTATCGCGATCCCTTCGTGGGGTTTCGCCAACACCGGGACGCGCTTCGGAAAGTTTACTCCGGCTGCCGCTGCCACGACCATCAAAGAAAAGTTCGGCGATGCCGGCTACCGTGGTTCTGACGGGCTCGGCGAACGCCGTGGCGCCGAACAGGGGAAGCGAAGCCTACGAAACAAGCAAGGCTGCCCTGAATCATCTGATTCGGGAACTGGCGATTCGGCTCGGACCCCATGTAGGAGTAAACGGAATTGCTCCCGCCACGGTTGTGGCCGGCTCAATGATGTTTCCACGCGAAATCTGCGCGCCAAGCTTTCCAGGTTTTACGCCCAGCGCACGCTAACGAAGCGACCGATTCTTCCGGAAGACTGCGCGAATGCCATAGTCTGGCTGACAAGCGACCAAAGCTCTAAGACGACCGGTCATGTGATTCCCGTGGACGGCGGTTGACTGAAGCATTCCTGCGATAGATGAGGATTTTATGAAACGCGTTTGTTTTGTGCTGCGAGTGAAGCCAGAACGTCTCGACGACTACAAACAGCGGCATCGTGCCGTGTGGCCGGAAATGCGGGCGGCATTACGCGAAACCGGTTGGAGCAACTACTCGCTGTTCCTCCGGCCCGACGGCCTTCTCGTCGGGTATTTGGAAACCGCGGATTTCGACCGTGCTCGCGCCGAGATAGCCAAACGAGAAGTGAATGAACGCTGGCAACGGGAGATGGCGGATTTTTTCGAGCAGCCTGACGGCGCCTTGCCAGATCGGGTGATGGACC